>Ga0209550_10003245_pt1 | contig 15492 bp, 15 predicted proteins | sample LauGreSuBDMM15SN_2_FD_187567 | JGI IMG/M metagenome (GOLD analysis project Ga0209550, IMG submission 187567) | Freshwater lake microbial communities from Lake Michigan, USA - Su13.BD.MM15.SN (SPAdes) (version 5) | ecosystem: Environmental > Aquatic > Freshwater > Lake | place: Lake Michigan...
TATAGCTCAGTCGGTAGAGCAACGGACTTTTAATCCGTGGGTCGACGGTTCGAGCCCGTCTGGGCCCACCCAACACAATTACTTCAGCAGATCCCGATATAACGCTTCATGGGCTGCCACCATGCTGTGTGAAGAGAAGTACTCATTAGCTCTTTTCTTTCCAGCAAGCCCATATGAATCTCTTAAGCCTTGGTCCTGAATCAACACCTTTAACCCCTGTGCAAGCTCAGTTGAAGAACAGCCAACCAGGGTGCCAGTTATCCCGTGTTTAACGATGTCACTGACAGATCCAACATCAGTACTAACAATTGGTAAGCCAGCTTGTGCAGCTTGAATCAGCGTTAGAGGGATCCCTTCATTATCACTACATAAAACAGCAATGTCAGATGCACACAGTATCCGTGCAATGTCATTGCGCCATCCATAAAAAGTCATTGGTAGTTTTTGTGACCGTGCTTGACTCTTAGTCACATCAAAGAGTTCACCAGCACCTGCCACCAGCAGGTGCACATTCGGGTAATCCTTTTTTAACTCAGCTGCTATCTCCACCAAACGGTCAGGTCTTTTAATCTGAGTAAGTCTTCCCACAAAAACCACATACAACTTCTCTGGATCTAGCTCTAACTCTTTTCGAGCTTGAGCCTTTGGCATAACATCTAGATCTTGTAACCCAGGGAAAATCACATGAAACTTGCCTGCTCTACCAATACCAACCTTTAAGAGATCATTCATGACATTAGTACCAATAGAGATCAAGCCATGAGAGATCCAACTAAGAATCTTTTCAATGACAACTACAACTCGAGTCTTACCTGCACCAAAATAACCATGGAGTAAATGTCCATGGTATGTGTGCACGCGCTTTGCCGATGGCTTTGCAATCAATCCCGCTATCCGGCCCAGCACCCCAGCCTTTGCGGTATGGGTGTGAATAACATCAGGATCAGACCTCTTGATCTCTCGGATTAACCCAGTAAATGCGAGAAGATCCTTTATGACTGAAACAGATCTACCCAGCCCTACAATCCGAACAGCCTTAATATCTGTTGCAACCTCATCTAGGTAATCACTCTCATTCTCATCGCAATACCCAGTAACTAACACCTGTTCAAACTTACCTAAGTCAACACTGCGCATGAGATCTGCAACTAAAACGGCAGGACCTCCCACATTCATGCGGGCTATGACGTGCATGACCCGTAGGGAGCGTTGGTTTTCCATGTCTCTATCTTTCCCTAATTCATAGCCAATTACAGTAATGCCAGAGTTAACTGCACCCTTATCGCACCTATACTTTAGATATGACACCACAAACCTGGCTCATTACTGGTGGTGCTGGCTATATCGGCTCCCATATCGCCGATCTATTCTTAGATAACAACAAACAGGTAATTATCTATGACTCGCTCTATCAAGGTCTTGAGTCTCGCATTGAGTACTTACGTAAAAAGCATGGCAAAGAAATTCCTTTAATTGTTGCTGACATACGAGACACGGCCAAGTTAGAAGAAGTCCTAGCAACCTATAAACCACACGGAGTTATTCACACAGCTGCCCTTAAAGCAGTTGGAGAATCGATGGAAAAGCCAGATGAATACTTTGAGGTTAACCATGGCGCAACAGCCACAATGCTTGAGTTGCTCATCAAACATGAGATTCACAACTTCATCTTTTCTTCCACGGCAGCGGTCTATGGCTCACCAGATCACTCAAACCCAATTAAAGAAGATGATCCCAAAAATCCAATATCTCCCTACGGTGCGTCAAAGCTAGCTGCCGAAGATGAAGTAAATAATTACCTGGCACTTCCAGGTAACCATGGAACTTCACTTCGCTTCTTCAATGTTGTAGGCACAGCAGCGCCAGAGTTAATGGATAACTCAGTTGAGAACCTAGTACCTATTGTCATTAACAAACTTAAAGCAGGTGAAGCACCGGTTATCTATGGAACGGACTATCCAACACCAGATGGAACCTGTATTCGAGATTATGTTGATGTAAGGGATGTTGCAAATGCTCATTTGTTTTCAGCAAATGCAGGGAAAGAACTGCCATTTGTTATGAACGTTGGAACAGGGAAAGGTGCTTCTGTGAGGGAAGTTATCACCTTAGTGTCCGTAGCTATGGGAGAAATCAAAGTGTTACCCCATGAAGATGGCCGACGTTTGGGTGACTCAGCTTGCCTATATGCGGATATTACAACAATTAATTACACAATCGGGATCAGTTCGCAAGTCTCCATAGAGGCAAGTATAGATAGCTTATTCACTTAATACATTAGAAAAAGGCTTCATTATTATATCTAAAAGTATTACCAATGAGATCGGGTACTTGTATTAAGGATTTGTTAGTAGATAAAGACACCTAGCAAGATCAAAAACTACTACCCAGAAGAATAGATTCCATATTCCTAATTATATAGAAATTTTTCTTACCCCCTGAAGTACCCAAATACTTAAGAAGTGAAAACATTAGTCCCTCCGAATTACAACTCAGTCCATGTTTTGTGTCAAAGCGAGTGCAATTGTAAATTAATACTTTATTTAGGTAAGTCTTTCCCTTAATTTGTTTGATATTGAACGCAAAAGTAAGGCCAAGAAAGTAGATAAAAGAAGAGAGAATAAGCCAATTAGAAAATAGTCAGTCAACTCAAGTTTAGAATTTCCATAAGGGAGAAGTTGGAATTTATTTGAAATACAATGAATTATGATTTCATGGATGAGATAAAACTCATAACTTATACTTCCAAAGAATAGCAGGGGTCTTTTTTGAATAAGACTTCTAAGGGTTGTTCCCTTTAAAGATTGTGAAAAAAGGAGTAGCAATCCAATAGGCAATAGTGTGAGAGTCACTTGACGTATTAGGCCTTCATAACCGGAAGACTGTGACATTGAGAAAATTAAGTAACACGTTAAAAACCCAAATAGCAAAACTTCCATAATAGGCACTCTCTTTAAATTACGCATTTCATAAAAAAGTGAACCAAGAGCAAACCATGGGAGATATAGAACGTAATTACCCCAAAGGTGTGCCTCCAATTTATTGATTAATGAAGAAGTGCTAAACAAGGAGATGGAGTAGTGAGCAATTGTGAAAATAGTTATCGATAGACTCACCGAGTAGTGGCTTTTAACTTTGAAGAGATAGACGCCAACCCCTGCAATGGTATAGAAAACTAACTCCACGCTCAAGCTCCATAAAACACCAGTAGTCCAAGAAAAAGCGCTACCAAACAAAATATTGACAACATTTGGATCAATTAGCGTGGCTGAAAGAAGAATTTCTAGAAGTCCATTAGCTGTAACTTCAAAATTATTGAACCAAAAATAGTGCAACAGAAACATCAAATGAATCGTTAATAAAGCTGGAAACAGACGCATGAATCTTGAACGAGCATATAAAAAGAACCGGTTGTGCCTTCTTAAGCTTGAGGCGATTACATAACCTGAAATCAGAAAGAAAAGTTGCACTCCAAATTTGCCCAACTCAAAAATACTAACAAAATCATTAGTGCGTGGTTCAACATCAAAGAGAGGCTTGAACAAATGAAATAAAAACACCCCGAATATCGATATAGCTCGTAAGCCTTCCAAGCCCAAGTCTCTCTCGGGGAAAGATCTTTTCATGCGCGTTAATATATTGGAAATCTGAGGTAATCCAACCATCAAAAGTGATAGATTTGTTTAATGTCCATAACCTGCATAGTTCCGGCTCGTAATGAAGCGGGACACCTCTATGAAGTCATACATGCCGTCAACTCGATAGAGACTATTTCGAAGATTATTATTTGCGAGGGGGGATCTACAGATGGCACTGAAATCGAAGCCAGGAAGATCGCCGAAAATTCAAATGGAAAAGTACATTTTATGTCTCAAAGTGGTACTGGGAAATTTAACGCTGTCTTAGAAGCAGCTGCCCATTGTGATAGCAAGTTCATCATAATTTGGGATGCAGATGGGACTGTTTCACCTAGTGACACCAATAAAATCATTTCTGTAGCTCTCGAAACAGGTGATGCGGTTATAGGTAACCGGTTGAGGGGCAAGATGGAAAGGGGATCTATGCAGTGGGCTAATTACGTCGCAAACTGGGTATTCGGATTTATTTGGGCCCCGTTCATAAATTGGAAGATTGTTGATCTACTATGTGGCACAAAAATTTTTCCTATTCAGGTCTTTAGGAATATCTCAGTTAGCCTTTCAACCGTTGACCCATATGGTGATTTCACTCTTGTGGCAAGTTCGATTCGTTGCAACATAAAAATTCATTCCGTACCCGTCGACTATTCAAAGCGGAAGTATGGAAAAACAAATATAAAAAGATGGAGTGGTGGCTATCACCTTCTCCGAACATATCTGCGATTTGCCCTCAGGGGTTAAATTTTATGAAAGCAAAACTTGATTATGAGGAAATTTTAAAACTGCAATTTACTAACGCTAAAGAAGATCCAACCAAGAGTTACTTGGAAGATCTCTATTTAGAAATAGTTAAACGAATTTCGCCCTCCGCATTCATACTTGAAGTTGGTGCAGGAGCGGGAACTAGTACTCTCTTTCTACCTAATCACAATATATTACGTACCGACCTAATCTCAGCAAATCCAGTTCTAGTTAGCGAAAATGTAAATGTGCTTGATCTTGGCTTCAAAAGCGGTGAATTCGACGCTGTTATTGCAATAGATGTAATACATCACCTGTCTGATCCACTAAGGGGCTTGTCCCAAATGTGTCGAGTTATAAAACCAAATGGGAAAATATTATTAATAGAGCCATATGTCTCTATATTCTCATTTCCAATTTATAAAGTTTTTCATCAAGAGAAGACCTCCATGTTTTTAAGACAGAGAGACTTGCTCCAGTCAGAAACCAAAGAACCTTCACTTGGAAATCAGACAATTGCTCAAACTGTTTTCAAAAGAAAGTCCCTCACGACCAAATTAAAAGACATTTTGGGACCTGGAGCGGAAATTTCTATCACTTATCGAGATTTTATTGGTTTTTTTGCCACAGGTGGAATCAATAAACCCTTAAGAACGTCAGGAAGTTTTATTAGACTTGTTCTGAAATTAGAAAAGAATATTCCGCAATCTATTTTGAAGCTAATTGCATCACGAATGATAATTGAAATTAACTTTGATACTAGGGAATATACTGATTGAAGATACTATCTGCACTGAGAGCTTTTCAAAATAGTGGTAAGTTGCTTTTTCGCCTTTACGCTTTGTTTTTTTTGACTTACTACTTCCTTTTATTCCTGGCAATCCCTCAGATCCGAAATTATGAGAGTTCCGCATGGCGCATGATCGTAGATCGATTAATCGCAAATCAAGAATTTGGGAAAAATAGTTTTGGGAATCTGCTTGTAATTTATCCGGAGCGCTTCAAAGAGTCAGTCGAAAGCGAAACTCAAGGATTGGGAATCGTCAGCGGTAGGAATATGCTGAAATTAGTTGATAACACGAATACCATTCCAGAAATCTATACGTCCCAATTTGGGCTTATTGGGGAATTTGCATCTTCGCTTCAAACATACTTTGATTTTTCAATTTTTGAAATTTACATTGCTTTGACTTGTATTTGTATTCTTTTCTCAAGCCTCATACTGGCAAAGGTTTGCATAATACTCCGTGATTTCCTGGGGAAAGGTACGGATGTACTATTTGCCCTATGTTACCTCGGACCTTGGGCGGCTATTTTCGCGATGAATTTCTACTATTTCATGTTTGTCAACTTGTTGTTTATGGTTATTCCAACACTAATTCACGAATTCAAATCAAGGAAAATAGCTGGAGTTAGCTTCGAGAGAATTCTCTACACCACAGTATTCTCTTTAACTTTGTTGTTTACCCTCACAAACTACACTTATGTGAGCGTGTGGGTTTCTTGTTTAGTAATTGGACTTTTGATTGTGTCAACGGAGCGGTTGATTGTTGCATCTGTCTACATAAAGAGTTTGATTGCATTATCTCTGGGTGCAGGTTCAGCATTGATCCTCCATCTGATAAAAGTGAGCGAGTACGCAAGGACTCTCAAAGAGGTATCGTGGATAGAGTATATTTTGAGGAACAAGATAGGGATTACAGGATCAAATATCCCCTCGGAGTATGCTTTATCCACATCTAAATCTCCATTTGATGTCGTCCACCTTTATTTGAAGGAACCACTTTTAAATTCCATTGTGGAAGAAAAGCTTCACTTATCAGGTTTCACCATTAATGGATACACATTACTAATTATGTTATCAATTGTTATCTGTTTCCAAAAGGTCCACAGAGACACGATTTCACTATATGTAACGAATGTCTTGAAGCTGAGCTTTATAAGCTCTTTAGGCCCATTGACGTGGATATTGATCATGAGGCCACATAGTTGGGATAACGTTCAAGTGAATTATATTTTCGTTTTTATGCCCTTTGTTCCAATAGTGATGTCAGTACTGCTCGATACAAGCGATAGATTTAACGAAAAAATCTGTCGAATCAGAGTAGAGGGCATTTTCAAGATTGCTCTAGCCTATTTTGGATTAATTATCCTGACTTCTTGGTTAATTTATTTTCTTAGTCAACGCTAATAATTTATTCGGTATTGGTGCAAAAGTGTGTACTTTTTTCTTTCCCACCTTTTGTCTCTCAAACACTCTCCGACTTGACCAGAATTAAAGATCCTAAATCCTGCGAAATGGAAGAGTATTGGTAGAAAGTGGTCTAAATAAGTAAATCGAGGATCACATTCGAAAATTTTGATTAGAGTTTCTGAATTATTCTCTGCCCAACGTAGAGAGGATTCCAGTGATGATCTCTTTACATAACCCGTGACAAAACCCCACCCATTGACAGGAAGCTTCCTTCCAGAAACTTCCTCAACCAAATTAAGTAAATTTGGAGGGTAGGGATTGGCGACAAGAGTATCCATGTCGTAGTTTTCGTTAATAGCTACCCGGCCGCGCACAAGTGAATCTGCTTCCATAAACAAAATGTATTCGGATTGTGAATTGTAGACGACTTGGTCCATTCGATTGATATCTTGGTTTATCTTTCCCAAGAATTCGACTTGAGAGATTAAATTGAGTTCCCTGTTTGCAAATTTTAAGTCTATAAAGAACTGCGTAGTAGAGAAAGTAGGCAGGTATTTGGCTCCCAGCGAATCTAGGGTTGCTTTTCTTTCAACTGGAAGAGTGTCTCTAGCGATCAACAACTCACCCTTGTCATAATTTTTTCGAAAACTTTGAGCAGCTTCGTTTAGCGCTTCCCATTCGTGGTGAAAAATTATAACTGCATCCATCTCGGGATAAGTTTTGGAGATTCGCCTAACCCCTTTTTTCTGGGGAAATCTCACTCAGGACGTCCTGGCTTTATTAACTTTGTACCTATGCCCACAGCCTCTACCACACCCCAGGGATCAATGATGATTGAGTCTTCAATTAATTCTAAGTTCTTAAAATCATCATGCCTCGAGGATATGAAATAAACATATGGTTTATCTCTTGGGAGTTCACGATCTGGATAGACCCAAGGGTCGTAAACTAGGGGATCATGTTTCATTGAAATCAGAATATTTTCTAATAGACGTGCTGGGCTACCCACATCAAGTGGCGAATTGGGTTTATAGCTGATACCCAGTAGAACTGCTTCCAAGTTAGACTCTTTGCACTCTGCCACAATGTATTCAGCCTGCCGGCGAGTTTGAGCATCTCTAGCAACCGCGATAAATTCAAAAATATCGATACTCATGTTTGCGTCTTTTGCAAGCCAAGACATTGCTATTTGATCACGAGGATGGCAACCGCCTCCGTCACCCATTCCAGCCTTCATATAAGCACCGGACATAATTCTGTATTTTGCATCCGCAAGGGCAGATGTGACCTCATCAACGTCCCCACCACGTTTTTCTACTATTTCGGCGAGCGCGTTGGCAAAAACTATTTTGAATCCAATGAATGTGTTGTAAGCCACCTTTGTTAACTCAGCAGATTCAATTCTCATCTTCTTTTTTTCGCAAGGAATAAAACTGTAAAAGTTTGCCAAGTCATCTAATTCACGATCCGAATTTCCACCAATCAACAAGAACTCTGGATTCATAAAGTCGAAGATAGTAGTTCCCATGGCAATAAAATAAGGATTATAGGCAAATCTAAAATCTGCTCGTGCACTTCGTAATATTGGCAAGACTTCACTATTCATTGTTCCCGGTAGCACGGTGCTAATAACCACAATTTGTGGGTTACTATTCGGAAACTGCATGAGACCCTTAGCTAGAGCCGAGATCGATGTTTTCAAATGGCTATAGTCGAAGTCCTTCCGAGTGTCTGGAACAAGATCCCGACCCTCATACTTTGGATCGTGGGGTGTCTGCACCGCAACGAAAATTATGTCGCAGTTGGATACCAAATCTTCTGGACTAGCGACCAGGGTGATGTCAGAATCGAGGAGATATTCATTTACATCTGCCTCCCAGTAACTAACAGATCTCTTTGAAATTTCATCCTGAACCTTCGGTGAGATATCGAAGCCAAATACTTCATGCTGGCCATGTTTTTCCATAGCAAGTAAACAAGGCAAACCCAACTTGCCTAATCCAACCATTCCAACCTTCACCCTAACCCACTTTCCTATTTTCTCAAGGCGTAACTATATATAGCATTAAGCCAATATTTAGGTTTCCAAGCGCCAGTTAACATAATTCTCGCAACACAGCCTGTTTCTTCTCGACCCTTACGGTAAAACAACACTTTCCCCTCTAGATTTGGTAGGACTTCCCTCAGAATCATTTGCTCATTATCCCAAATTCCAAGTTCAAGCCATTGTTCGGCACAATTCATAGCAAGATCGTTAAGTGACTCAATCTCTTGGCTGCTAACCCAGAAAGCGCCACCAGCCACCACGCGTTTAGATGTGCCAATTTCATTGCGCTTCAGGCGCACTCGTAGGAAATCAAAATTTTTTCTCGTGTCTATTTCGAGAAAATATTTGTAATTGTTGTCAAGCAAAAAACTAGAAAAATTGTCAACTTTGTTTTTTCTTGTATTACCCTGCAGGAATCTCGAAATTCCAGCATCGACCCAGAGCACCGAGTCTGCACCCGTCATATCGAAGACTCTGCAACCGAGTTCAAACTTACTTAGTTGAACGAGACCATATTCAGGTAATCGAAAAGTAATGTCATTACTCGCCTGTGGCATAAAATCAATCAAGACTTTCTTGAGATCGTTTAAAAGTGAAAAGGATCTGAGGTCAGCTCGATCAACCCGGATCAATTTCGCGTTCTTAAAATATAGATCTTCTAGTTGACCGTCGTGGAAAACAATCAAACCAGGAAAAAGCTCTGAAGTTCTTCTTAGCCAATCTAAGTAATTTTGAAAAGTTCTTCCATCGATAGCCTCACGGCCGAGGTCAAACAAGGCTGTATAGGACTGACATGAATTCTTCGTATGACTCACGACACCAATATAACGCGTTCTAGATGAATATCTACCCAAGGGATCATACGGCGGTACTCTAAAGCGTGGAGAAATTAAGAAATTATTCAGTTGGCATTGCGATGATCGCGACCAACAATTATATAGAGCTATGGAAAAAGTCAGCTGAAAGTTTGAATAATATTCAATTTCACCAAGTTCAAAATATTCAAATACACTTATTTACAGACCAACCGGAAGATGCAGAAATTTGGTGGTTAGAACAAAATTCGAGAATCAAATTGAAAACCTACAAAATCCCGAATTATGTATGGCCAGATGCGACACTCCTGAGGTATGAAATAATCTCTAATCATGCCGCCTCACTAACTGAGGAAATATTGGTTTACCTTGATAGTGACATGCTTGTTCTGAAAGAATTCATATCGACGCTAACTCCATATGACTGGCGTAGCGGAATCGCGCTCGTGATGCACCCTGGCTTTTATCGCACCAAAGGATTAGCCGGCCTGCGAGAAAGAATTCAAAATCCTTATCTTTGGATTCAAGATTTAAAATTTATTTGGCGCTTAAAAAATGGGATGGGTGCGTGGGAAACAAATCCAATCTCATCTGCACATGTGAGACGCTCAAAACGGATCTGCTACGTACACGGAGCAATCTGGTTAGGTTTAAATATAGAATTCAAAAGCATGATAAAACTTTTGGAGAAAAATTCTAAAAAAGATAAATTAATTGGAATCATTCCAGTTTGGCATGATGAGAGTCATCTAAATTGGTTTAACGCGACGCACGATGTAACAGTTTTAGATTCTCGATATAGTTGGTATTCCGAATACAAACACTTACAGCATTTAGAACCATATGTTGAGTCGATGAATAAGGAAAAGATGCATTTTATGCGTCAAAGCGAGAGCGATACAAGTGATTAGTATAGTCAAGCGAATTATTGCAAAAGGGAAAAGATTCTTGATAATCTGCGGCTTGCCAGGTGGTTACCGACAAGTGCAACACTTCAAATCAGAGAATAAACATTCGAGAAAACTGTTAATTGTCGGGCCTGGTAGCGTCTCGGTTCCTCCGAAAGGCTGGGGTGCTGTTGAGACGATTATTTCTGAGACAATCCCAGTTTATCAAGATTCTGGTTTTGAAGTCTTTCTGGTGAACTCCAAACACATTCTTGATTTCATTAAAGGAAAACAATTTCAACCCGATGTTATTCTTTTACATGAAGACACTGCGATACGCCGACTTCGATTTCTTTTTCCCAATACAACTATTGTTATGATCACACATTATGGCTTAGCAGCCTTCCCTGAACTCTGGAGCAGCAGCTACAAGAGAGCATTTAAAAATTTTAAATATGCCGATTACGTAGTTTGTTTAAGTCCAGCAATATTGAAGACTTTTAAGCGCTTTTTTCCCGAAAACCAACTTTTGTTCTGTCCAAATGGCACATGTTTTGAAAATTCGGGCCATGGACTTCACAACAGGGGCCTTATCTATTTGGGAAAAATTGAGCCAAGAAAGAAACAGTTCGAACTATACAAGTATTTTAAAGATATGAATGTGGCCGTAACTTTTGTCGGTGAGATCCAAGACGAAAGAGTCGCTTCTTTAATTAAAAGGGATTCGATTGCAGCAAGTGAATTTGTAGGAGCATGGACGCGAAGTTCGGTTATTCAAAATCTTCCTCACTATTCGGGTTTGCTTTTGTTATCCGCGGGCGAGGCTGATGCTTTGGTTTTGTATGAGGCACAAATTGCCGGACTCCCAATTATTGTTAGTTCCAGTGCTGCGGGAAGTCAGGATCTTTCGCTCCCCTGGATACACGTGCATTCATTCGATAGGCCAGCACAGGAGATTTTAGACTTCTTGGAGAAGATGAGCTTGGCTGGGCATGAGATAGCAAGTTTTGCACAAAAAAACTATCGATGGGAACACAGAATAGGAAGCCTAATTAATGTTTTGCTTTCGGGAGAAGGAGCAAATGGAAAAAATCACAACTGAATTGATGGGAGGAATTGGAAATCAACTTTTTCAGTATTTTGCTGGAGTGCACTTTTCAAGAAAGTTTCAGACTGATTTAGAATTAATCGAGCCAATTAAGTCTCTTCATAATCAACAACATAAACTCTCGAGCGTAAGAGATTTTAATTTGGTTACGAATCACAAGTGGGAAATGGAATCCTTTTTTACAAAACATCTTTTAATCAATCGAGTTTTCTTTTGGATATCCCAGAGGAGTAACATTCTTTCAGGTTTCATTTCAACGTTTGGCTATGTAACCGAAGGCGCAATCAGTAAATATGATTTGAAGAGATTCAAAACCAATTCTATTTATCTTAAAGGTTACTTTCAAACATATAGGTATTTTATGGAAATGACGCAAGAAGCAAAGATAATAACTATTGCGAATCCAACACCTTGGTTTCAACTCATGCTTGAAGACATACGACGTCATCCTTATATCGCAATGCATGTTCGGCGTGGCGATTATCACGATGCTGGAAATAAGATGGGAGCCTTGACCGTAAAATACTATGAGGAGGCTCTGGGCAAGCTGGAAAAATTAGGGCATCCGATATTGATATTTTCAGATGACATGCAAGCTGCTAAAGAAATGCTTATTCCAATTTTGGGCTCAAGAGGATTGTATATTGATCCACCAAGAGACGCTTCAGCAGCTGAGTCACTTATTCTTATGAGTCACTGCGAAGCAATAATTGCGGCGAACTCCACATTCTCATTTTGGGCAGCTCTTTTGAGCAAACCAGAAACTCCAATTGTTTATCCAAATCCGTGGTTTTTCAGTGAACAATACGCAGTTCCTGAAATTCCTGATACATGGATTTCAGCTAAATCAAATTTCGAAAACTAACGTAAAAATCTATAGAGACTCCGAGTTAATTTTTGAAATAGAATAAAGACGACTTGGAGGAGTGTCCAAAGATTTAGCAAATGAAAACAAATTTCGAACCATAGGGACAATTTTTTGTGTCGATTAGCTTTTTTGTATTTGGATAACTTCAATAACTCATTTAAAAAAAATAAGTACCTTATAGTTCCCCACTCGATCGATTTAAATTGACTTTGAATACTTTTCCTACTTGAGAAGAGCCCAGAAAAATCAAGCGATCCGAGATAGAACTGAACAAGCTCGTCACGCTTTTGTTTTGATATAACTCTATTAGTTTGCGTGACGGAATTCTGAGTCAAGGTGTAATTTAATAAGACCCTCGGAACAGATAACAACTTTCCTTCGGATTGAATTCGCATCCAAAGCGACAAGTCTTCAGCGGGAAAGTCTTCAGCCTTGTATCCGCCAACGTTGATTGCGGCTTCTTTATTGAATATAACTACAGGATGTGCTGTTCGATTAGCAGAAATCAGTGAGAGCTGCATAGCTAAGGGAATTACACCACTGGGAACTCTTCCCAAAGGAAATCCAGTTTCGCTCCTAAATTCGTAATCGGCAAAAATTGCTGCTACATCCTGGGCAATCAAGGACCTTTGCAATTTCAATCGATTAGTCGGATACACATCATCAACATCAAATCTAGCAATCCAATCAAAAGTTGCCTCGGTTAAACCTATGTTTAAGGTATCCACTAGCCCAGATTTACTCTTTAAAATTAAGCGAACACGCGGATCGGTGCTTTCCCAGGCCTGGAGAAATTCATTAGTTCCGTCAGTTGAGCCATCAGAAATCAATAAAATTTCGTCATGTACTTCAGAATTCCCGCTAATCAATTGTCTTATCTGGGGCAAGTATCGAATACCATTGTGAATTGGTAGCAGTAAGGAAATCGATGGGACAGACATACGATTAGATTAGCGCACAATTAACGTCCTGGAGGACTTATGAAAAAATATGAGATTCTAGGTTACTTTAGAAAAAGCATTTCGTTGCTTAGCCCAATGGATAAGCGAAAATACTACAGTGTAGTAATATTGCAATCAGCGATATCACTTTTGGATTTAATTGGTGTTGGATTAGTTGCTATAGTTGTTGCACTCTCGGTTACGGGTGTGCAATCGCAAGAGCCAACTCAGAAAATTTTTGAGATCCTTGATCTTTTTGGCTTGGATTCTTTTTCCTTTCAGTTACAGGTCGCAATTATTGGCTCAGTAGCATCATTCTTTTTTATACTTAAAACTTTGCTCACAATGTTCATTTCACGAAAAATACTTTTCTTCCTCGGTCGAAGAAGTGCCCAGATTTCTAATGTACTTACAGAACGCTTTTTGGGATCAGGAGCAGAGATTGTAAATAACAAAACAGTTACCGAAATTCAGTATTCTCTGGGAATTGGAGTTAATTCAATCGCTATAGGAATTTTGGGTTTATCGGCTACCGTCATGGCTGATATCTCTCTTTTAGTAGTGATAACAATTGGTTTGATTTTTGTTGACCCAATTGTGGCTTTGAGCAGCTTTGTCATGTTTGCAGCTATTGCTATTTTGTTACACCGCTTGTTGCACCAAAGGGCTCGACTGGTTGGTTCACAAATTCGCGAATATGCAATTGAAAGCAATTACGCATTAGAAGAGGCGATATTGGCATATCGTGAGATTTATGTAAAAGGTCGACTTAAGTTCTATACCGAAAAAGTGAACAACGATCGCATTAACTTTTCGTTTGCTAGCGCAGAACAGATCTTGTTACCTAACATTAGCAAGTATGTTTTTGAAACTTCGCTGATTGTTTGTGCGATGTTTGTGAGCGCAATTCAGTTTACTTTAAACGATGCAGTCGCCGCAGCAGCAGGTCTCGCACTATTTCTAGCCTCAGGATCGCGTATCGCGCCGGCTCTCCTTAGAATTCAGCAGAGTCTGACTTCAATCCAAGGCAATATTGGAACCTCTCTCGGCACATTTCAGCTAATTGATAACATGAAGACGCAATTTCATTTTCCAGAGATTAGAGAGAAAATGTCTGTGACTCATAATGGGTTTGTGCCAAGCATAAGTTTTAAAAATGTAGATTTCTGTTACCAGGGTACCCAGAATAAAATATTCGAAAATTTTAATTTAGAAATTATTCCCGGATCATTTGTCGCAATAGTCGGCCCTTCTGGTTCAGGGAAATCTACCTTTACTGACTTAATTCTTGGTGTACTTAAACCGCAATCTGGAAGAATTGAAGTCTCTGGGTTACCAACAAATAAAGCAATTGAAGAGTGGCCCGGTGCTATCGGATATGTTCCTCAAGAGGTAACAATTTTCAATACAACGATTTCAGAAAATATTGCCATGGGATACGAGGTTACCGACCTTGTTGAATCTTTAGTGCGGGATGCCTTGGCCTTCGGTTCCTTTTCGGAAGATTTTTTAGTTGAAAGATTTAATTCTAAAGAGTCGCTCAATTCCCGCGGGTCAAACTTAAGTGGGGGCCAGAAACAGCGCATTGGGATATCCCGAGCGATGGTTACAAAGCCCAAGTTATTGATACTCGATGAGGCAACCAGCTCACTTGACAGCAAGACTGAATCTGAAATTGGAAGTTCGTTAGTTAGTTTGCGAGGACACATCACCCTTGTTGTAGTGGCACATAGGTTGTCTACGATTTTGGGCGCAGACAAAGTCATTTATATTGACGCTGGAGGAATTCAAGCCATGGGCACATTTGAAGAAGTACGAAGAAATGTTCCAGACTTTGATGAACAAGCCTCGTTAATGGGACTTTGAATCACTGCACTACGCTGGGCCACCTCAAGATTAAGGCGCTGCCCATTTAACAGAACCGAAATTATGCTCAAGTTACATATCTAGACACGCTCAAACCCTCAATACCGACTTTACCCTTCACCCTGCCTTAGACTAGAGACCTGATTCCGGCAGGGCTGTTTATGCTGCCATTCGGCGAAAGCCCTGCGTTCTATCCCCTACTTCCCCCATCCACGCATGATCCAGGCTCAACCCACCGCAACCCGAGAATCTTTCTAAAGATTCTTTTCAAAAGGGCACGACATTTGCCCCCTAGCGGTGTCTTACTAAGTAGAGGGCAAGACGTTGCCTTCAGATTACAAACTCGCGGGAGTTACTCACATGGCACTATTGAAGTCGAAAGCGGCG
>Ga0209550_10003256_pt1 | contig 15472 bp, 9 predicted proteins | sample LauGreSuBDMM15SN_2_FD_187567 | JGI IMG/M metagenome (GOLD analysis project Ga0209550, IMG submission 187567) | Freshwater lake microbial communities from Lake Michigan, USA - Su13.BD.MM15.SN (SPAdes) (version 5) | ecosystem: Environmental > Aquatic > Freshwater > Lake | place: Lake Michigan, USA...
CAACTACTTTAACATTGTTTAACCAATATTCACGGTGAGTACCTTTCACTATAATTCTTGAGGTATTGTATTGGCCAATTGGGTTGGTAGGCCTTGAACTAGCCGTGTACATTGCATAATCAGATCCTGTCATTTGCCACTCTTCCAATTTTTGTGGAAAGCCGATATCGTCTATTATCTGATATTCCGGCCCACTGAGATAGGGCTTTTCATGTTGTTCAGTAACCTGGTACAAAATTCCGCTATTTGATTCAGGGGCAATTTTCCAGTCAACGGATAATTCAAAATTTTGGTATTTCTCGGTAGTGATAATGTCCGCCCGAAGTTTATTTTCTTCGTTGTTATCACCCTTGCAATAGAGCTCTCCATTATTGATTCCCCAGCATTCGGTTGAAATATTTTGGTACATCCGCCAGCCATTCAGCGTTTTGCCATCAAATAATAATTTCCATCCTGATTTTTTTTCTGATTGTGTTAATGCATTATCTTTTGGTTGATAAAAGGATACCATGCCCAAGCAGCTTGTTATGATGGCAATAGCGATCAGTACTTTTTTCTTCATTGTTGTTGGTTTAAAAATTTGTATATTATTTTACTTTCTTATCACCGCGGCTTTTAATTCGGAAGTATCTCCTTCTAGTAAGGGCATTGTATATCCTCCTGAGTCAATCGTTGCCTTCGGGAATGTTTTTTTAAGCTCATTCCAATCAGTTCCAGTGATGGAAGTTTGATATAAAAATATTTTGGTTAGTTTATTCAAATCTTTTAATTGTGCCAATCCTTTCGAAGTAACTTTTGTTCCTATAAGGTTTATATATTGTAAGGAGGTAAGTTTTTGAAGTGTAAGTATCCCTTTGTCTGTTATCGAAGTTCTTTCCAATGACAAACGGGTAAGTGATTTAAGGGAACTAATTATCTCCATTTGCTGGTCGGAAAGTTTTGTGTTACTAAGTTTTAGCCAAATTATTTGTTTACTAAGAGGTTCTAATAAATTTAAATCCTTTTCAGTGATTGCATCAACTGCTACATAATTTATTGTGAGGTAATTGCTTTTTTGAGATACCGTAGATACTGAAATACCTCTAGCCTTTAATTTTTGAATAGCCTGATCATCTGCTTTTTCTACTTCTTTATCCGGAATGTCTGATTGCTTTATTTCTTCAAGTATTTCGCCCGATTGAAGTGCAAGTAAAACTGGTTTTATTTTTTCAGACTGAGGAATTGATTTTATTTTTTGAGTAAAATCAGCGCCGCTACTAATCCACCAATGTAAAAGCTCCATCTCATGTTTACTCAGCTGTGGTTTTTCTATCGGAGGCATATGGTCTTTATTGTCTTTTGACAATAAGATTCTTTTGATTAACTCACTTTCATCTGCATTTCCTGCCATGATAATTACTCCATCTTTTCCACCCTTCATAATCAAATCGGGAAGATCTAATCTCAATTTACCCTTTTGTTTATTTACTCCATGACAACCGACGCACTTAGAATTAAGAATAGGCTGTATTACCTCTGTGTATGCCACCGCTTCCTGAACATTCGAGATCGGTTTTCTTTTGGTATTGCTAGATATATTTTCATCAGATGAAAATACTTTGGTTAAATAATCTGAACCATGGGTGATTGAACCTCCTAAATGACCAGTGACAACTACTAAAATAGTCATAATCAGTATTACCCATTTTGTATATTTATTTTGCTGCTTATTTAGAATATACGCTCCAATTGAAACAACTGCCACTGCTAAGCCAAACCATTGATGTGTACTAATAAGCGATGCATCATAATCTTCTGTTGTAGATAACAAATAGCCACTGACAGCAGAAAAAATAGCACTCAGCATTCCCCCAAACAAAGTGATATGTATGGCGGGTCCTAATGAGACAGTCTTTTGTTTTAGTGAAACCAATTGAAAGATAGCCGCAAGAAGTAACATCCCTATTGGTAAATGAACCAACACTGGATGAAATCTTCCAATTAACTCAGTTAGCGTAAACAATAAAATAGCAATAATCATTTTTGGACTTAAAGTATAATCAGGAATATCTTTTTCTTAATAAATTCATCATGTGCACATTAATGGCCCATTGGTCTGCTAGCGGCTGACGAGTATACGCCATGGTAGGCATATAATCTGGCGGACCAAATTCTGTAAGAAATACCATTCGTTCTCCATTTTTCTTTTTGCGTGCTACTACTTTATCCCACCATTCAAAATGCTGCTTTACCACCTGCTCCCATTCCGGAGCACGTGGGTCATTGACTTGTGGTCCTTCTGGATGACCGATTCTGGCATGGATTAAATCAGCCCTTTCTAAGGACATCTGAACCGTTGCTTGCTGATCGGCTAATAAACTTTCGTGCACATTGCACCAATGCGAAATATCTAGGTTTAATCTTAATTCGGGAATTTTTTCTACAAATTGTTTGGTAACATGCGCAGCAAATAACATTCTGCCCCGATGGGTTTCGTGCACAATGGATATGCCGGTTTCTTTTGCCAGCGCATTGGTATGTTCAATAAATTTTTTGTTTTGTTCAAAACTAAAATAGTCTCTTCCAGAATGATTGTTAATATACAGTGGCCGTTGAACCTTTTGTTTAGCAGCAGCATCAATCATTTTTTTATAATAATCCAGGTGTTCCTGAGGATCTTCCTGCGAGCCTCCACACAAGAAGCCGATTTCCAATCCATATTTTTTTAGTGCGGCAAATAATTCATCCTGGGCTTTTTTATTGTCAGTAGGCCACCATAATTCCACCCCATCGTAACCTTCTTTTTTCACCTTGGCGCAAAATTCATCCATTGATCCATCAAATCCCCAGCTGGTAGCCATGATGGTTAGTTTGTAATTATTATCCATAGGAAATTCAGTTTTTTTCGATAAAGAAAATGACTCTAGTGCCGACATGTAAAAGGCAGCAGTTGATGTGGTTTTAATAAATTTCCTTCTATCTTGTTTCATAAAATAATTACTCAAAGAAAGAAACGTATTTAACTAATAATATCTGTGATCACCTTTCCTGCTACATCTGTTAATCGGAAAGGACGACCTTGAGATTCGTACGTAAATTTCTCATGGTCAAAACCTAGCTGGTTTAAAATGGTGGCCTGTATATCGAAGGCTTCCGTCTTTCCGCTAACAATATTATATCCAATTTCATCCGATTCGCCATAGGTAGTACCACCTTTGATTCCTCCTCCTGCCATCCACATACTGAATGCAGCTCCATGGTGATCTCTTCCCTTGAAAGGCATTATTCTACCTTCCCTATTTTCCAACATGGGTGTTCTTCCAAATTCGGATCCCCAAATTACAAGTGTTTCATCCAAGAGTCCTCTTTGTTTAAGATCAAGCAGTAATGCGGTGATCGGCTTATCCACTTTACGACATTTATTTACCAATCCAATGTCTACTGCATTGCCTGCAGAGTCACCATGAGCATCCCATCCCCAATCAAAGAGTTGAACAAAGCGAACCCCTTTTTCCACTAGCTTTCTTGCCAACAAAACATTATTGGCGAAGCAGGCTTCTCCGGGTTTGGTACCATACATATCATGAATATATTGCGGCTCGTCGTTAATGTTCATTACATCGGGAACAGATATCTGCATCTTATAAGCCATCTCATATTGAGCAATTCGGGAGAGAATTTCAGGGTCATTGTATTCTTCATATTGTTCCTGATTAACTTTATTGATGGCATCTATGGAAGCCTTTCTCAAATCACGATCCATACCCTTTGGATCTTTTATAAACAATACTGGATCCCCCTCGCCTCTGCATTGTACGCCTTGGTATACACTCGGCAAAAATCCACTTCCCCATACGCTCTTTCCAGCATCAGGATCATTTCCTCCTGATGTTAGTACTACAAATCCTGGCAGATTTTTATTTTCAGATCCCATACCATATGTTACCCATGAACCAGTACTTGGTCTGCCGAGCCGGGCTGAACCTGTATGCATTAATAATTGTGCAGGTGCATGGTTGAACTGATCTGTAGTTACTGCATTGAGCATTGCAATATCATCGATGACTGTTGAAAGATGCGGCAAGTTGTCCGACAGCCACAATCCACTTTTTCCATGTTGCCTAAAATTTGCCTGGGGGCCTAGCATTTTTGGAACGCCTTGAATGAATGCAAATTTTTTGCCTGCCAGCAGCGATTGCGGACAATCCTGCCCATCGAGTTTGGCTAATTCGGGTTTATAACTAAATAATTCTAGTTGCGAAGGAGCGCCAGCCATGTGTAAGTATATAACGGACTTTGCTTTGCCCGGAAACATGGGGGGCTTAGATGCAAGTGGATTGGCAGCATCAAACAAGCTGTTGGAAGCGGTGGATGAATTGCCACCACAACTTCCCAATAGCGAACCTAATGCCAATGCGCCAAAACCCATGGCTCCGTCTTTTAAAAAATGTCGGCGGGTATATTGCTGCAAAATGGCATGCTCCGCTTCCTTTAACAAGCGCTGATTATGCGTATCTTTTTTCATAGTTTAAAAATTTATTCTCCACCAATTCATTATTTATTAAAATTCAGTTTTCCAATGCACTTAATTTTTATTCAACCACTCATCCATATTAAACATCGCACTAGCCACCATAACCAAGGAGGCCGTTTGCGCATTGGGCGATTTATCGGAAAGCCCTAACAATTCTTTGGTGGCCAAAGGGTCTTTTTTAAATTTATTAAATGAAGTGGTATACAAATTCATCAAGGCTTTTAATCTATTTTCAGAGATGGATTTATACATCATTGACTCGTATCCTTTTCCAATTTTTTTGCTGATGTCCTTTTCACCTAGTTCATTCATTCGGTGGGCAAAATGCCTTGCCATCACGATATAGGCTGAATCATTTAAGGTTGTCAATGCTTGTAAAGGAGTATTGGTTCGAATCCTTCTTGTAATACAAACATCTCTGGCACCACCATCGAAGGTAAACATCGATGGGTAAGGGGCTGATCTTTTCCAAAAGGTATATACACCCCGTCTGTACTGATCTTCTCCTTCACTAAGTTTCCAATCCTCAGATGCATAAGGTGATCGCCATACACCATCAGGTTGAAAAGGCATCACACTTTTACCGTACATCTTATTGCTTAATACATGACTCACACTCAAAGCCTGGTCTCTGATTTGTTCGGCCGATAATCTTACACGTGGTCCTCTAGCATACAATTTATTATTGGGATCTTTTTGCAATAATTCTTTGGTAACCTTGGATTCTTGTTGGTAGGTAGCGGAAAGTACTATTTCTTTGAGCAGTTTTTTAATGCTCCAGTTATGATCATTTACAAACTGCCAAGCTAAATGGTCTAGCAAATCTTTGTGGGTGGGTAAAATTCCTTGTGTTCCTAAATCTTCCAGCGTTTCTGCAATGCCGTATCCAAATAACTGTTCCCATAATCGGTTCACCATTGTCCTTGCTACCAATGGATTTTTTTTATCCGTTAGCCACATCGCCATCCCGAGCCTGTTTTTTGGTGCATTGGCGGGCATCGGATTCATTACATGTGGCACATCGGGTGTAACTTCTTTACCCTTTACTGTTCTGTTTCCCCTTACAAAGACATTCGATGTTCTAAAGAGTTCTGGGCTATTTTCAACCATCACTGGAGTGGCCTCAACTTTTGCATTCAACAGCTCTTCATACTGTTTCTTGGCTAAAGCATACCCAAGTTTATCAGCACCTGGAAAAGGATCTGAAAATCTAAACCAATCGAGTGTAAGTGATACTGCATCATAATCTGATTGTGGACTACTTAATTTAAAAAACAAATTATGTCGTCCAGCAAATGGATTTATATCTACTGTAACTATTTTCCATCCTTTCGAATCTTTTATGGATGAATAAGAAGCCACTTGAGGCCCACTGGCACTATCAACATAAACAGTCAATTTAATATTAGGATCTGAATTATATCTAAACGTGAATTGGGTGTGATTATTTAATGGAACATCTTTTAATCTACAGGTTCCATTATGTCTCAAGTTAGTTAGCGCTCCAATAGAACCATTATTCACACTATCGCATTTTAATGAATTGATGGCAGGCTGCCATGTCTTTAAAAATAGATAATACTCTTTGGCTTTTTCTTTAGATACGTTCGTGTTCAACCATTGTATTAATTGAACAAACTTTGCGCTATCAGATGAGCCAAATTCTCGCAACAAGGGGTACTCCGACTCTGTATCTTCATCACGGCTATTATTGAAAAAAGCTAAGAATTTGTAATATTCATCGTGCTTAAATGGATCATAGGGATGACTGTGACATTGTACACAACTGAAGGTAGTGCCCATCAAAGCACTCCAGGTGGTATTCACCCTATCTAATACTGCTGCTGTTCTAAACTCTTCGTTATCTGTCCCACCCTCATCATTGGTCATAGTATTGCGGTGAAAGGAGGTAGCAATATATTTTGCATCATCAGGGTTGGGCATCAAGTCTCCGGCAAGCTGCTCCATTAAAAAGTCATTATAGGGCTTGTCAGCATTAAAAGCATCAATGAGCCAATCACGGTATTTCCAGATATTCCGGCTGCCATCTTTTTCATATCCTCTGGTATCAGCGTAGCGTGACAAATCTAGCCAAAGTGATGTCCATCGTTCACCATAGGAAGATGAAGCCAATAAGTCATTTACTAGGTTTTCGTAGGCCTTATCGGTATTGTCCTGTAGGAATTTATTGGCAATATTTTCAGGAGCGGGCATTCCAGTAAGGTCAAGACTAACGCGCCTAAGCAGTGTTGATTTTTCTGCCTCTTTAGATGGCTTAAGTTTTTCCTCTTCTAATTTGGAATAGATAAATTGATCGATGTCATTTTTGATCCACGGATCGCTGTGGTCTGGCACCGGCGCTTCTTTTACCGGAACATATGCCCAGTGTTCACCCCATTTGGCTCCCTGCTTGATCCATTGCCGCAGAATGTCTACTTCTTCCGCAGTTAGTGGTGCATGTTTATAAGGCATTCTTTCATCGGGATCGTTTGCAGTGATTCTTGTGATTAATTCACTCTGCTCAGGATGGCCAGGAATAATGGCAGGTTTACCCGATTCGGTTTTCCCTAAAGCCTCTTCTCTAAATAGAAGACTAAACCCAGCTTTTTGCTTCACACCGCCATGACAGGTGATACAGTTTTTATTTAATATCGGCTTCACCTGGGTGTTAAAATCAACTTTGTCATTAGGCAGGGCCAATACGGTGAGTACAGCTGCAATGATTAGCAGGCTGAGTATACCAATCATTTTTTTTGAGAGAAATAGTTTCATAGCAAAATCTTGATTTTAAAGATACTTAATTTCATTGGCTTACTCAATAATTACCCAAGTGTAATTTTCAGGTTCAATCGTTAGAGTAAGTTCAATTTCATATTTTCTGTTTAGTTTAGTCAAAAAAGGATTCAAATCTTTTATTTTAACCACCGCTTTATCCGTAATACCCGTATAATAAAGTGGCACATTAATTTTCCTAGTAATTTTTTCTTTTAATGGATTATAAACCATTAGTAAGCCTTTTTGTTGGAGCGAAGGGCTCACATGAAGAAATCCATCCCAATCTCTTCCGTCGGCACGACGCAATTGGATCATATCTGAATTCAAAATAGCACGGTATTTTTTATACCAATTAATTGTCTTCTCTACCAATAATCTGGTTGCCTCGGTATCATACAATCTAGGGCCACGGTAACAAGCCTGCACACCAGCACTATAATATTGTATCATCAGTTGTTCATAATCTTTTAGATGTTCGCTCAATGGCTCAAGAACTGCTGATTGATCGCCTCCTTGATATTTAGTGAGTGGTACAAATCCCCAACTCATAGCCCCTGTTTTTTCAATTGTGCCATCATGAATATTTTGGCGATTTAATATTTTCTGCTGATCTCTAGATAAAGAAAAATTAACTTCTCGATAACCAATACCGATTTTATGGGTTCCATCTAAAAAATACCAATCGGGGGCATTAATATAAACCCCTCTCTCATTTAGCCAGCGATATAATTCTTTTTGAATTTCCATCTGACGCCATTGAGAATCATCGTATCCTTTGTGGCCAGGGTGAGTGGATGATGCACAAACATCCCCAGGGTAGGGGCCATCATTTTCCCAAATATCAAATCCTGTTTGCGCAAAAAAATATTTTATTTTATCGCGGTATGCCAATCCCCATTTGCTACCAAAGCATGGAGCATTGCCAAAAAATGCTCCTCCAGGTTTTCCAGTTTTTATATCCACCACATCATCTTCATTACTGATTTTTCGACTACTAAATAAAGAATATCCACCCAATAAAATATGTTTGCTGTGAGCGTAATCTGTCAGCGTTTTCCATCGGGAAATATTACTCATCGAACTGTCCTCCATGTTTAAATGACTACCAAAACTTAATATCACCGCTTCATATCCTGTAGCTACACATTGATCAATTGCAGATCGAACTTGGTCATCATTTCTACTAACTAAATGCATGAAAATTGGATTTTGCGTAGTCCAGGGCGCTACCGTTCGGTACATTTCCTTAATCATCAAACCTCTTCTTTGCCGATCATAACTGTCCATTAAAAGTTCATGCGTTCTTACAGACTTAAATACTTCTCCAATCTGTAATTCAATGCCAGGTGCCTTTTCAGGATATACTTCTAATAGGCAGGGAGTTTGGTAATTGTAATTAACCTGCGAGGTATAATTAGAATCTGTTTTCCAATGAGTCGTTTGATCGCTTATATCATATCGCATGGCATTGTTAAAGGCGTAGTTTGTTTCTACATAAATGCCATGCTGCTTTTTCATTTCCTCTGGTGTACCTACTACCGCACTTTCTTCTTCTACTAATGCAAGCACTTCATTGATAACGCGATTCAGTTTAAAAATTTTGTCACTTTTATTTTCGATTGAAATCCATTTTACTATTAATGGAATTCCGTCATACAATTCATAGTTTACTTTTACGATCAATCCTTTAAAAGTTGGTAAGGGGGATTCAAATTCAAGGATGAGTTGTTTTCCTTTAACAGCAGGTTGTTTCATCATCCAGGTAGTTGGCTTCCAATTAAGGAAAGGTTTTATATCTGTCACTGAATGTTTTACCAATAAAAAATCTTCATTACCCACCTTCATACCATTTAACCATTCGGGAAGTAGATAGGCATTTTCTTTTTGACCTTCTAAGCCCCCAATATTATATTGTTTACCATCCAAAAAAATCTTTGCTTCAGGCTTTACTGCTCGCAGCAACTGTTGACCGTTAGTGAGATTGGTATAATCCGTACAAACTAAATTCGGTGAGGTTTTAAATACTCTTTTCACCAAACCATTGTTAAGCGTAATTTGGTCACCCTCTTCAATTACCTGTGCTTTTTGGCTAATAGGGCTTACTAGCCAATCTGTTTTTGTGGTTGATTGATTTTTAGGTGATGAGCTATTTATTTTTTGTGCCATTACAATTGGCATAAAACCTACAATAAAAAAGATCGATAAATAAAAACGGTTAAAAAAATAATTCATTGAATAAAGAGTTTTATTTTTTAAGTTTTGAAGATATTTATTATTGAATTTATAAAATTTTCTTATTTTAAAAAGCCTATCCAATCAAATTTTTGGATAGGCTTTTTGGAATAATTTATTTTAATTAACTAGAAGCTTTCTTTCCAATTGCATAACCTTTTACAGCATAAAAAAGTATATAAACATATGCTGGAAGCATGCAAATTAGAAAAGCAACTTCGTTGGTAGTAATTCCTTTGTCTTTTAATGTTGTATACAACAAGGGTACTACTGCACCGCCGGCAATACCCATAATAAGTAATGCAGCACCGGTTTTGGTAAATCTTCCCAATCCGCTAATGGCCAATGGAAAAAGCGCAGGCCACATCAAAGCGTTGGCTAGTCCTAGTAATGCAATAAAACTGATGGCTACATATCCTTGCGTAACAAATACCCCTATACTAAAAACGATACCTAGTATTGCAGAAATGGCTAATGCATTTTGTTGAGATAAATATTTTGGAATGGTAAAAATTCCAATAACATATCCTACTAACATGGATAGTAGTGTAAAGGTGGTAAAGTATTTTGTTTCATCAAGTGGTATACCTAACTGTCTTCCATATACGCCAATCGCATCTCCAGCCATTACTTCTACTCCTACGTATAAAAATAGACAGATCACACCCAATACCAAATGTGGAAACTGGAATACACTGGTTTTGACAACTTGAGTTTTATCAGAACTATCTTCTGCATTGGGGTCTATCTCTGGAAGTGATGATCTTTTAATCATGATTGCTAATAAAACCAAAGCAATGGCTATTATGATGTAAGGAGTAATTACTCTGGAGGCGAGTTCATTAAGAAGTTTTTCTTTTATTGCTGGGTCAGTAGCCTTAACAATTTCTTCTTCAATTTTACCAGCATTTTTAAGAACCAATGCGCCTAATATTAAGGGACTCAGCATACCAGCAACTTTATTACAAATTCCCATGATGCTAATTCTCTTTGCCGCACTTTCTATCGGACCTATTATACTAATGTATGGGTTGCTAGCAGTTTGTAACAATGCAAGTCCTGTACCTTGAACAAATAAACCAGTTAGAAATAATCCAAAGTTTCTTGAATTGGCTGCGGGTATAAATATAAGAGAGCCCAAGGCCATAATTATTAAACCCCAAGCCATTCCATTTTTATATCCTGTCTTGGAAATAATCATTGAAGAAGGTAAGGCTAAAAAGAAATAGGCCATGTAAAAGGCGGATGTCACAAAGAAAGCCTGTATGTCATTTTCAAGTTGACAAGCTAATTTCAAAAAAGGAATCAAGGTTCCATTTAGCCAGGTTACAAACCCAAAAACGAAGAATAAAATACCGATGATAACAATGGCATTTTTGTTGTTGCTAGTTTTTTGCATTTCTCTATTGATTTAAAAATAAATATACGGGATTATCTTTTATCATATTAAAACTGTCAGTTATCTGTGGGTAAGTAAAATATTACAGTAGATCGGCACGGAGGAGGTAAAATTAGTTATCTTGTAACTTCGAAATGATATATAACTATGAGTGTTGTTTCTCGGTAATTTATTTAGGATCGCTAGCCGAATGTCTATAGAATGATTCATTTTTAAAACTTCATTTTCAAATGAAAAAAGTGCTAGTTTCAAATATTGATAAATCTGCATATGATGATTCCTTCATTGGTTTATCTTCTTTGCTTAATGGATTACAAACCCAAGAAATTGCTTATACCCCTTGGAAAGATTTCCCATACAAGCCTGAAGTAAGAGTTGCGATTGCGCACAGTGTAGATTGTATTTTCTTGAAATATTTTGTTACCGAAAATGCTATCAGGGCTGTCAATAGCCAAATTAATTCATCTGTTTGGGAAGATAGTTGTGTGGAATTTTTTATTCATTTTAATGACGACAAAGGCTATTATAATTTTGAATTTAATTGTATCGGAACCCAATTAGGTGGATTTGGAAAAACTAGATCAGAAAGAGATTTATTACCCGATGAAGTAGTTGGTACTATTAAAACGGAAAGTTTTATCAGCAAGGTTAAAGTAAAGGAAGCTGTTTATTGGGAGTTGTCGGTTGCCATTCCATTGAAGGTATTTATTCATCACCCTATTTCATCTCTTTCAGGTCAAGGGGGTAGGGTAAATTTTCATAAGTGCGGTGACAAATTGCCTATGCCTCATTTTTTAGCATGGAACAATATCCACTCAGCAGAACCTAATTTTCACTTACCAGAATTTTTCGGTGAAGTTTATTTTCAATAAAAAAATTTTGTAAGAGGGTTGGCAGGTTGAATTAGTATTTCTAGATAGTAAGCAAACTAAATGAACTTAAATATTAAAATATATTAAATATTATTTATTTATGTTTTTTAGTTTCTCTGATTTTTTATTTACTGCAGCAAGAATAGAAAAAAAATTTAGCAAAATAAAGGGAAGGTTGAATTGAGGGTTAAATGCTGTATTTTCGACTAATAAAATTTAATTAGTAATTCATCATATTCTGAAATCTTAAAAATTTATATTTATTATGAACAGAAAGAATTTTGTAAAAAATAGTGGCATTGCAGCAGCCTCCATTTCTCTTTGGCCGGGTAGTAGTTTGTCAGCAATGTCTGCAGATCAAAAAGTAAAAATAGCTATCATTGGTGTTGGGGGAAGAGGTCAGGGACATTTAGAACTTGCATTAAGAAGGCAAGATGTAGAGGTAGTGGCTATGTGTGATATTGATGAGCAAATGCTAAATTCTGCTAAGAAAATAGTAACTAAGAGTGGAAAGAAAATGCCTCAAATTTATACAGGTGATAATTATGCTTGGAAAAATTTGTTGGAAAAAGAAAAGTTAGATGGTGTAATTGTAGTAACTCCTTGGGAATGGCACAAATCAATGGTAATTGGTTCAATTGAAGCCGGAATAAAATATGTAGCAACCGAAGTGGTATTGGGGATTACTTTACAGGATCATTGGGATGTAGTTAAGGCGGCAGAAAAATATCATGCGCAAGTTATGATGCTTGAAAATGTCTGTTATCGCCGTGACGTTATGGCGATTTTAAATATGATTCGTCAAGATGTTTTTGGAGAAATTATTCATCTTCAAGGAGGGTACCAACATGATTTACGCGAAGTAAAATTTACCAATGGGGTAGAGTTTGGCGAGAAAGGTTATTCAGAGGCCAAGTGGCGTACAGAGCATTCTGTTCATCGCAATGGTGACTTATATCCTACTCATGGCGTAGGTCCGCTGGCTACTTATATTAATATCAATAGAGGAAATCGTTTCACTAGTTTGAATTCATTTTCTTCTAAGGCAAGAGGATTGCATAATCAAATTATTAAGAAGGGTGGTATTAAACATCCTAATGCAAAAGTTGAATTTAAATTAGGGGATGTAGTTACTACACAAATTAATTGTGCCAATGGAGAAACAGTTTTATTGCAACATGATACTGATTTACCTAGACCTTATTCATTGGGTTTTCGAGTACAAGGTACCAATGGAATATGGATGGATGTAAACAATGGAATCTATATTGAAGGAAAGGCTGCTAAACCCCACCAATGGGATTCTGCTACCGAATGGCTTAAAAAATATGATCATCCACTTTGGGTGAGATGGACAAAGGAAACCGAAGGTGCAGGACATGGTGGAATGGATTTCTTTGTAATTCATGCCTTTATTGAATCTATCAAGCGTCAGGTGCCAACGCCTCAGGATGTTTATGATGCAGCTGCATGGAGTGCTATTACTCCATTAAGTGAACAGTCTATTGCATTGGGCAATGAAACAGTGGATTTCCCTGATTTTACCAGTGGAGATTGGATGTATCGCAAGCCTTCATTTGCATTAACGGATGCTTTTTAAAATTGGATATTTAAAATTTTAGAAGGATGAATATTTTGGAATCAGTATTGCCTTCATTTGGATTTAATGATGACTCTATAAACTTGATTCCATTTGGTGGAGGATTGATTAATCATACTTGGAAGGTTTCGGATAAAGGAAATGAATATATTTTGCAGCGGGTAAATGACAATGTATTTACTCAACCTCAAAATATCGCTTCTAATATTCGTTTGATTGCTGATTATTTTAAAGCTAACTTCCCGAGCTACAATTTTGTTGCGCCCCTGACTACCATTTATGGGGAGGATCTTTTATACATTCCCTCTTCTGGATATTATAGAATGTTTCCTTTTGTAGCAGGTTCTCATGCAAAGCAGGTAGGTGAAACTCCAGCTCAGGCATATGAAGCGGCTCTTCAATTTGGAAGATTTACTAAATTACTTTGTAACCTAGATATCTCAAATCTTAGTATTACTATTCCTTCATTTCATGATCTTGGTCTACGATATCAGCAATTTTTAACTGCTTTAGAAATAGGTAATAAAGATAGAATGGAGGCTTCTAATGACCTGATTGATCAGATTGTAAAATATCAATCAATTGTATCGATATACACTTCAATGCTCTCTGATACGCAATTTAAAAGGAGGGTTACTCATCACGATACTAAAATTAGTAATGTACTATTTGATAAGGAAGATAAAGGGTTGTGTGTAATAGATCTTGATACAGTGATGCCTGGATATTTTATTAGTGATGTAGGAGATATGCTTAGAACTTATCTATGTCCAGTTAGCGAGGAGGAAAATGATTTTAGCAAAATTGAAGTTAGAGATGCCTTTTACAAGGCAATCATTGATGGTTATAAAGAAGAGATGAAAAATGAATTGACTGACAAGGAAAATAAATATTTTTTTTATGCAGGCAAGTTTATGATTTACATGCAGGCGCTTAGATTTTTAACCGATCATATCAATGACGATGCATATTATGGTGCTAAATATGAAGGTCAGAATTTTGTTAGAGCTTCCAATCAAATGGTCTTATTAGAAAGATATTTGGAAAAAGAAAAGGATTTAGGTACTTACGGCGAGATATAAATTTTTATTAAAAAAAGAGTATGAAAAATTTGCTTATTTTATTTTTATTTCTTTCTTACAATTCGGTAATTGCTCAACCTACTGTTGCTTGGAAAGTAGTTGCACCAGGTGTTTGGAGTGCAAAAGTGGGCAAACCTGATCCGCTTAATTTTTATACTGCCATCCAAACAAAGCCGCGCATTGCTGCTTTACAATTGATGGAATCTGTTAAATTCCCTCTTCCTAAAAATGAAATAAAAGTATCTATCATTGATGGAAAAACTTATTTGCATTTCCCTTTGGATAGTAGCGAAAAAATTTTCGGTTTGGGTTTAAATTTTAAAACAGTAGAACAGCGTGGTAGGATTATGCGATTGCATATGGATCATTATGGAGGAGAAGATAATGGCCGAAATCATGCGCCTGTTCCATTTTATGTTTCTTCCAATGGCTATGGTGTTTTAATAAATGCTGCAAGATATATAGATGTATGGGTAGGCACTGCTGTTGAAAAAGATAGCAAGCATCCTCCTGCTATAAGGGATAGAAATACTGATAGAAAATGGAGTGCTAGTCCTTATTCGGATAATGTTGAAATATTAATACCAGCTGCAGGTGCAGAGATAATTGTTTTTGGTGGCCCAACTCCTTTGGATGCAGTACGGAGATATAATTTATTTAATGGCGGTGGTTGCTTACCTCCAAAATGGGGATTGGGATTTTGGCATCGTACCCCAACTCTTTACAGCGAAATAGATGTAATGAATGAAGTGAAAGAATATGCAGCGCACCAGTTTCCTTTAACGGTAATAGGATTAGAACCTGGATGGCAAAGTAAATCTTATCCCTGTACTTATGAGTGGGATAAAGGTAGATTCCCTCATCCTGAATTATTAATGGATAGTTTAAAAAATAGGGGTGTATATGCTAATCTTTGGATAAATCCTTATATCTCTCCTGTTGGAGAATTATACAAACCAATTTTGCCTTATACTGCTTCTCACACAGTGTGGTCTGGGG
>Ga0209550_10003257_pt1 | contig 15470 bp, 8 predicted proteins | sample LauGreSuBDMM15SN_2_FD_187567 | JGI IMG/M metagenome (GOLD analysis project Ga0209550, IMG submission 187567) | Freshwater lake microbial communities from Lake Michigan, USA - Su13.BD.MM15.SN (SPAdes) (version 5) | ecosystem: Environmental > Aquatic > Freshwater > Lake | place: Lake Michigan, USA...
GAAATGCCAGGACATTCAGAAGAAGTGATTGCAGCATACCCACATTTGGGATGTGATGGAGTGAAAGGGAAACAAGGCGAGTTTTGCATCGGTAATGATTCAACGTTTACTTTTATGGAAGATGTGATTACAGAAATCATGGAAATTTTTCCTTCAGAATTCATACATATAGGGGGAGATGAAGCAAGTAAAAAAAACTGGAAAGCCTGTGGTAAATGCCAGAAGCGCATCAAAGACAATCAATTAAAAGATGAATTTGAACTGCAGAGTTATGCCATCAGGCGCATGGAGAAATTCATATCATCAAAAGGAAGAAAACTGCTAGGTTGGGATGAAATATTAGAAGGTGGATTGGCACCAGGAGCCAGGGTCATGAGTTGGAGAGGAGAAGCAGGTGGTGTAGAAGCAGCTAAAATGGGGCACGATGTGGTGATGACGCCTGGGGCTTTTTGTTACTTTGACAAATACCAACAAGAGCCATCAACACAGCCGGAGGCAATTGGTGGATTTCTTCCCTTACAAAAAGTATATCAATACGAACCTTATCCAGCTGCACTGGAAAAGGACAAACTACAATATGTAAAAGGCGCACAAGCCAATGTTTGGACGGAATATATTCCAACAGCAGAACATTTGGAGTACATGATTTTTCCACGCATCATGGCCTTGAGTGAGGCCGTATGGAGTGACCCTGAAAAGCGCAATTGGAGCGATTTTCAAGCCAGGTTATCACATCATTACAGGCTGCTTCAAAAGTTAAATGTGAACTATTGTCGACCTTCAGACAGGGTAGAAATTGCGAATAACATTGATGTTGCATCAAAGACAACTTCGATTACCTTGAGCAGCGAACAATATTTACCTGAGATACGCTACACGGTAGATGGTTCAACCCCATCCATGTCATCCAATAAATACGTTGCACCATTTAATGTGTTAGGAACATCAATCATAAAAGCATCTATTTTCAGGAATGGGAAAACAACAAAAATACCCGACACATTAAAAATAGATTTTCATAAAGCAATAGGAAAAAATGTTGTGTACAACAAGCCATACAGCAACAGTTATCCAGCACAAAAAAACGAAACCCTTGTAAATGGTTATACAGGATCGTTAACTTACCAAGATGGACAGTGGCAGGGCTTTACAAACAACATGGACGTCACAATAGATCTTGGAGAAGAAGAAAAAATATCAACCTTAAAATCTACTTTCATGCAGGTGATTGGTCCGGGTGTTTACATGCCCGATTATGTTGAGGTATCTGTATCAACTGATGGAAAAAATTTCACACCTATTGGAAAAGACATGAATGATGTTTCAACAACAGACCCAAGTTTGATTTTCAAAACTTTTAAGGTTGATTTTGTGCCAACGACTGCTAGGTATATCCGCTTTTTTGCAAAAAATCATCGGGGATTTCTTTTTGCAGATGAATTGATCATTGACTGATAATTTTAAATTTAATGGGATGCTAAAGCAAAAAATATGTTTACTCGGAATGCTCTTTGTGATGATATTTGCGCATGCAAAAAGTCAAGGCAATAAAATACGCATAGCTTGTGTAGGCAACAGCATTACGTACGGGTCGAGGGTTGTAAACAGAGAAAAGAATGCATATCCAGTCCAACTTCAGGCCATGCTTGGAGAGGGATATGATGTGGCAAATTTTGGTGTAAGCGGTGCCACCCTTTTAAAAAAAGGCAACAAACCATATTGGAATCAACCTGAATACAAGAAAGCATTGGAATTCAAGCCAGATGTGGTTTTCATCAAGTTGGGCACTAACGACAGCAAGTTAATCAATAGAGAATTCCATAACGAATTCAACGAGGATTACACAACACTCATCAATTCATTTAAACAAGTAAATTCAAGTGTGCGTGTGGTTTTGCTGGTGCCTATTCCAAGCTTTGCAGCAGACAGCAATGGGATTTACGGTCCAATCATCAAGAACATCATCATACCAAAAACAAAAGAAGTTGCGTATCAAAACGGTGTTGAAATCATCGACCTATATCCCTTGTTTATAGACAGGGAAGATTTGTTGGCGGATAAAATTCATCCAACAGCGTTGGGTGCTACATTGATTGCAAAACGTTTGTATGAAACCGTGAAACTGAATGAAGAAATTTCAATTGATATTTTCAATTCCATCAAAGAAGAAAAAAAGATCAGTTCATTTTATGGATACGAAATGGCAGATTTTGTTTTCAACAACAGAAAGTGTAAAGTGGTAAAACCAAGAAAAGCAGCAGTTGGCTTGCCTTGGATTTGGAGAGCACGGTTTTGGGGACATGAACCACAAACGGATATTGCGCTGTTGGAAAGAGGTTTTCACTTGGTGTATTGTGATGTGGCTGAACTCTATGGAAATAAGGAGTCCATTCAACTTTGGAATAAGTTTTATGGATTGATGCGCCAGTCAGGCTTGGCAAAAAAAGTGGCGCTGGAAGGAATGAGTCGCGGTGGCATTTACATCTACCATTGGGCGCTAAAAAACCCATCCAAAGTAGCCTGTATTTATGCAGACGCCCCGGTGCTTGACCTGAAAAGCTGGCCCGGAGGTAAAGGAAAGGGGCCAGGCAGCAAAGGCGATTGGGAAATCTTCAAAAAGGATTTTGGTTTTACAGAGGAAGAGGCACTCAATTTCAAGGGAAATCCACTTGAACGGGCAGAAAAAATTGCCAAACTGGGCTTCCCAATGCTGCATGTGATAGGCGATGCTGATGAAGTTGTGCCGGCAGATGAGAACACAAATCCATTTGAAAAAAGAGTAAAAACCGCTGGTGGTAATATTCAGGTGATCCATAAAAAAGGAATTGGACATCATCCACACAGCCTTGCCAACCCAACCCAAATAGTTGATTTCATTTTGAAGTCAACTGGTTACAAAACAAACTTCGCTGATATACCAACACCCTAATCGAAATATTGAAAAAGTTGATTGATCAATTGGTGAAAAAAAAATACCAAAAACTATTCCAATATTTTCACCACCCTGGTCATCTTACCGTCTGAATTGATGCCTTCAAGAACAACCTGCAATTTTTTGCTGATGTCGTTGTTGAAGAATTGAATTCTTACCCGGGGACTTTTCTTGTTGGTAATTACATAAGGATTCCAATACAACGTAGTCCTGATATCGGTTTCAGCCATTTCCTCTGGGTTGTCGTATTGTGGGCTGTAGAACTCCTTGAATTTAGCATACCCAGTGAGGATGCTATTCGGCATACCTTTACTCGCGCTAGCGTTGCTGCTAAAATCACCCCCTTTTCTTGTATAGATAACGATGGCACCGCCACTACCGCCACCCATGGCACCAAAGAAAGGCGGTCTGAATACTTTGATCAAGGCAATATCCCTAACAGAAACGCCTCTAACCATGTCCATGCTAGAAGAAATCTCGTTGAGAAATAAATCAGGTGTTGATCCACGCCAGCTCAAAGAAGTCTGGGCTCCTGACCCTGATATCATCAATCCAGGTACCTTGCCCTGCAAATAAGTGAGGATATCTAAAGCACCCATAGCAGATTTGTCATCCAATAAATTGAATGTATATGCATCCCCACCAGAAAAAAGTCCCGTGGCGTATTTTTCTTCCAGAATTTGATCGCGCGATTTTACTTTAGATTTGATGATAACTTCCTGGAGTGTTTTGTAGGAAGACCTTCTTTTCCAGTCTTCTTGTTGACTTAAAAAATAATTCATTTTAGCCCGGGAAATGCTGTCTGTCCAAACAAAAGGTTTGTTCATGTCATCATAAACAACTGATTTCGCAAGTTGGCGAAGCAGTCCGTTTTCAAATTGTATCTGCGCTAAGCTTGTCAACGTAGGATTTTTATTGAAGCTGTAAAAAATCCTGGAAGTATCATAAAAGAAAACCCCTTTTTGTTCGAACGTTCCATCTTTGTTAACAGGTACAAAGTGCATGCTGGAGCTACTGTCTTTGTTGAGTACCATTAGGTTCAACAACATATCGTTTGACGTAGCTATGTTTTTCAATCCGTACACTTTCCCAGTAATTTTCATGAGATCAGTTTCAGGAGCATATTTCAATTCAGGAACGTATGAAGCTTTAATTTTCTCCCAATCAAACCGGCGCCATCCATTGGTAAGCATTACAAGGTCTAGGTGAGCTGTAACGCTGTCTGCATCGCTTGACAAATAATATCCTGGGTTGTTGATTTTTCCTTTGATATCGCCGCTGAGCATCATGTCTGAATAGATGGTATTGGCAGCAGAATTGTCGATCGAAGCATCGGTAACGGAAACCGACATATTTGTGAAAGCGGTATCAGAAACCAAAATATCGAACACATTTTTTCCTCTTTTGGTGAGGGTTGTAAGCTGAGGAGTAAGCTTGGCACTGAATTCGTGCAAGCGGTTGTTGATGTACATGATGCGCTCTGCAACGGGAATCCAGTCTGATGTAAACAAGGAAAATTGCAAGATTCCAGTAGACAATTCATCGATTGGAATTTCTGCATTTAGAATTGTTTTATCAGTAGCGTTAAGGCTAATTCTATAAAAAAGGTTCCTGTTCATGTGAACGAGCAGGTTCATGATTTTGAAATTGCCTGGTACGTTGGCTGTACGCTCAATTTTTAGCAATGCTTTTTCGTTGGTACGTTCAACAGTGATGCTAGCGCCTTCGGCTTTGGCTGGACTGATGGCTGTAACGCCAGAACGGCCATTCGCGTCGGTCCATTTTAATTGGTAACTCTCACCAGCCTTTGGGGTAAAGTAGAAGCTGCCCATGCCATCGTGTGCCACTTTCAAAGTATCCAAAACCTTGTTTTTATCATTTATCAGGGTGCCTTTGATGGAGACAGGTGCTCCAAATTGATTGACTGCCTTGAAGGCAACCCGCATTTTCAATCCATTTATCAAAAAACCACCTTCAGGAAAAACATCAACTTTTGTTTTCAGAATCACAGGCTTTGGAACAGTTGGTGTCGTTGAATTGTTGATGATTAAGTCGCGCTGATACGCAAAAGCAGGGTCATCATTTAACATCCATCGTGTGTAGGCTTTCACCCTGATGAAATTTCCTGTATAGTCGGCAGGAAGTTCAAACGAACCCTTTGCAGTAGATTGAAATAAAGGCGCTACAGTCTGCTTTATCATTCTTCCCGTTGTATCATACCATTCCACATAAACATTGGCGCTAAGGGTGGTTAAACCGCTTTCAGCAAGCACATAGGTTTTGTACCAAATGGTTTCTTCCTTGTTGTAAATGGATTTATCGAAATGAACATGGATTTTTTCGGTTGGAAACTGTCCTGCATAGATACTCATCATAGAGTCAATCTGTTGCGAGTAGCCGTTTAGGACAGACAAGATGCAAAAAAGGGACAAAATCGCGGTTAAAAGTCTTCTTTTCATGATAAAGGGAATAATACCTGCAAATTACACGGTATGAGAAAAGAATGAGGATTTTTTTTAGGGAGGAGAATTCTTTTGTTTTGATTATAAAGACTTCATGGTAATAAATTGAAAATTAACTTGGAATGTATTTCTCAATCGGCTGGGGTTTAAACCCCAAGCGATTGAGCAGGAACAAATTACAAAAGCTTTAAAATTTATAATTTTATGATTTTGTTTGATGATATCATTTTACCTGATAAATCATAAAATAAAATCTGATAAACACCTTTTTCAAAATGATTGATATCAAGGGTAGCTTCCTTTTTTAATTTAAATCTATTAACTCTTGTAATGCCATTAACATCTCTTATCACAACAGAGATATTAGTTATGCTTGCATCAGTAATTTTAATCTGTAACAACCCTTTAGTTGGATTTGGAGAAACTTGAACAAGTTTATTTAATCTAAAATCATTTACCGCAGTAGTGAGGTAAAAATATGGCAGACTCAAGGCAGAAGGGCACCCCAATATTGTTGAACGAACAGTATAAAAACCCTGTTGTATTGGCTTTATTTTTGATGCGGTATCTGATAAATTGGTACTTTCAAAAAACCATGAATTCCCAAAAGTATAATTTGATGTCAAAAAATTATCATTACCTCTAGAAATTACAGGGGCTTGAGGTAATGCATATTTCATTATTTTAATTGTATCTGAATTTGTAATGCATCCCAAGCTGTCTAATTTAACAACATACACAGTATCCGGGTTTTTAACATAAATTGAAGGACCAGACAGATCAACTGACTTGTTATTAATCCTCCAAAAATACAAATCAGATTTATTAATGTTTGTAAGCTGAATTTTTACTGAGTCTGATGGACAAAACCCATAATCGTTCTTTTCAAAAATTGGTTTTTTTGCAGTTGCACATTTTGTATTAACAACATTAGATTCGATACAATTTTCAACATTCAATTTTTGTAATCCAACCCCAGCGTTGTATCCATAAGATTCTGCACTCCCATATCCATAGGCAATTGCATTAAAGGTTGAGTCTGATTCAAAAAAATGATAGCCCGCAGTTAAGTTAATTTGTAGCACAACAAAATTTGTATCTGATGGCTGTTTTTGATACTCAACAAACGGTGGATTAGTCCCATCTATTTTAAGGGAAGAGAGTCCTCTTTTATGAATAACAATATTGGCATAATGTTGAATATATTTCGTTGAATTAATAAGAGCGCTTTTAACTCCTTGTTCTATTGCAGATAAATAAATCATCTCAGGATCGCCCAAACCACCGAGCTGATTATTGCCGCAAGAATTAGCAGTAGTTATGTATTGGGCAACCATTATGGGTTCTGTTGCTTCTATCAAATCAGGAGTAGCACTGCTGTATTGATAAAATTCACCTTTCCCAATATTGACAAATAAAGATCCATTAATTTTTATGGTTGTATTTGTTTTTTGGGCCATTATTCTATAAATATTGTTAGGCATTCCTTTTGTATTGGATGTGAGAAATCTTTTCCCCCATGTGCTTGCGGGAAGGCTTTGTTGCATCATATTATCTGCGCTGGTAGAAGTAGCTGCAGTGCAATTTATAGTTACTTTACCTGAACCACTGAATACCGCAATTTTCTTGCATGATTGTCCAGGCGTGGCTAACGAGCGAATAACAGTCCCTGATAAATCCTCTCCGCTGAAGCCACTTACCCTACCAAATATATTATACACCTGCCCCTTATTCAAGAAAACACGCAAGGTGTCTCCTTTGCGGATTTTTTCAGTATTCACAGATGGTATAATTTCAACAACAGTGCTGTCTTCAGAAGCGATTGCATAAGCATAACTTTTTGAATTGTTTTCGTTTGAAACTTGTGAAAAATTTAGTGAATAATATGTATCAGAAAGTGATTTCGTAGGTAGCAAATGGGACATTCCTGAAACTGAATTGTTGAAAATGTGAGCATAAGCAACTATATCTTCTGTTGAAGTAATGTGAATTCCTTTTACTGACAATCCTTCCTCTAAAATTCTTGCATCTTGTTGACCTGATTTTGGCAAAGCATCTGTAGTCAGCACACTATTTGCATTCATGGCATACACTCTATTATATCCTAACCATGGGATTTCCACAACAACCGTACAGTTTTTCTGTGCAACAAAATACAATTGCATGTCTTGAGCCCCTCCTGATGTATTGATGGTTCCGGCTGGATTGTACATAGAAACATGATTCCCGTAGGCAACCCAAAAATCTCTCCCTTTGTTGTCTGCAATTTGAGCTTTTGCAAAATCTGAAAAGCAAAGCATAAGTAGCATTGAGAAAAATATCCTGCTAGTAATAAAACAGTTAGAAAGTTTCATTTGATAAATGTAGTCTAGAAATAAATTTATTCATTTTTATCATAGCAATAATGTATAAAAAAGACCTCAAAGTCAGTTTAAAAGGAACTTGCACATGCCTCAGTTTATTTTCTTGAATGATTCTTGCAATCTCAATACCTATTTACTCGAAATATGTAAAGATGTTTGTAATCCCTTTCAAGATGAATTTTTATGCGGCTGAGCTTGCCGAAGTTGTCGAACCCCATTCTTCATTTTTCATTCTACATTCTTCATTCTTCGCCTACCTCAACCACCGCCTTAATCACCCCAGTCTCAGATTTCAACCAACTGGGAAATTGTTCCTTTACATCATCAAACAACACCCGATGCGTTATGTAATTTGCTGGTGTTATCAAACCTTTAGAAATGCATGAAATAACGTGGTTAAAATCTTCTCTAGTAGCATTTCTGCTGCTCATCAATGTACCTTCTCGCTTGTGAAATTCAGGATGACTGACACTGATCTCTCCTTTTTGGAGTCCAACCAAAATGTATTTTGCACCATGTGCCATGTATTGAAAAGCATTGTTGATAGCGGCAAGATTTCCCGTTGCATCAATCACCACCGTTGGCATATCTCCATTGGTTATCTTACGGATTTCCTCTGCTGGATCTACAGTTTTTGGATTGATGATAAACGGCAGCTTTAGTACATCTCTGCAAAATGCTAAGCGGTTGTCGTTTACATCCATCATGATGACTTGACCACCAGCTATGCGCGCAAATTCTGCAACACCTAAACCAATGGGACCGGCACCAACCACCAGAACGAATTCATCTTTTTTAATCTCCGCACGTCTTATAGAGTGTGCACCGATTGATAAGGGTTCAACCAAACACAATTCATCAACCGACAATCCGCCTGATTTGACTAGTGAATATGTTGGCACTGACAAGTATTCAACAAAACCGCCATCAATATGAACTCCACTCACTTTCAAGCTGCTGCAACAATTGGTTTTATTAGACCTGCACGCGATACAGGTACCGCAATGAAAGTATGGAATAAAAGTTACGACTTCACCCACTTCAAACCCAATGGCATCGCCAGTTTCAACTAGAATGCCTGAAAGCTCGTGTCCCAATATTCTTGGATAATCAAAGTAAGGTTGAGTTCCTTCAAAGGCGTGAAGGTCGGTTCCGCAAATTCCTATTCGCTTGATTTGTATAATGGCATACCCCTTTTTTGCAACAGGCTTCTCTTTAAATTCATAATTGAATTTGCCCGGCTTTGTGCAAACCAATGCTTTCATGTGGAATTTTTTTAGTTGATTTTATAATGACTTCTTTGTAATTAATTGAAAGTCAAATTGGAATGCATTTTTCAATAGCCTGGGGTTTAAACCCCAGGCTATTGAGCATGATGACGATACAACTGAAGTTCAATCAGATCAGTCGGCAGTTCATTTTTGTTCCACGACGAATGTATCGCCAAAGCCGCACCCAATGCGGTGGCTTGTGCAACCTCAGCTGCGTAGACTTCTACGCCTGTGAATGCAGCGGCTAAGAGTTCCATGAAAATAATGTTTTTGCTGAATCCTCCATCAACAAAAATGCGTTTGACACCATCGCCATTCATAACCAAGGAAGTGGCATGAACTTGTTTCAACATGATTGAAAACATCAGCTGGTGATATGCTTCTTCAACAGATGAAAATTGCGACAATTCCATGTCTGAAAAATCACTTGGGGGCAAATCTTTTTTTGCGTCAACCTGCATCTTTTGAATAAGATGTGCATCAAATGCGATGTGCTGATAAAATGTTTCGTCAACATTAAAATGTGTTGCAATCCTAGTTGCTTGTTCATCGTGTTCATGACCAGCAAATAACCTGGAAGCCTTGACAGGTTTACTGTTGTATTGCAAGTAGCATAAACAATCCTGCTTTAATTCCGATGCTGTTAGCGAGGCATCATTGAATGGATTTAAGCTGATACACCATGTTCCACTTGAAATTAAAATGAAGGGTTCTGTGAAACTCATCAAATATGGTATCAACGCTGCAGAACTGTCGTGGAGTCCAACCCCTATTTTATTTGGTGCCCCTGGAAATGTTGTTGGAAGCACGTCTGTACAGTCTTTTATTGCTGGAAGAAGTATATCTAGTCCTTCCTTTTCAACCCATTCGTGGTATTTGTTGCTGTCGAAATTCCACAAATTGGTATGGCACCCTATGCTTGTGATTTCACTGTGTGCATCTTCAGTTAGTAGATAACTAACATAGTGCGGAAGATGCAAGGCATGTTTTATTTTTTTGAAGACATCCGGCTTTTCATATTTCATGCGATACACCTGCATGCCTGAATTCAAATTTCCCAATACAGGAGAGGCCGTAATTCTTGAGAATTCTTCTTCACCCGAATAGGTATCGTAGAATTGTTTTTGCAAATCTTCAGCATAAGGTTTGAGGTAATTATACAATGGTGTAACCACTTCTCCCCTTTCGTCGATATACACAAAACTCGCTCCATATGTGCTGAAATTGATGGCATTGACATCAAACTCCTTTTGACTTAACACCTCATGCAACGATGTTTTTACCCAATCAGAAAGACTTTTTATATCATCACAAGGAAAGCCATCTTCATCAACAATCTCGTCAAATTTTGATGATTTTTCATAGACGATTTTATAAAGCTCATTGAATAAAAAAAGCTTTTTATTCGTCTTGCCTATGTCGAAAATGGCGATTACTCTTTGTGACATATTTTAAGTTTAAAGTATTTGGCTTAAAGTTTAATTAAAAGGTTTAAGGTTAAACGTCTGAATTAAACTTTAAACCAAAAACTTTAAACTATAATCCTGTTGCTGTAGTTTTCTGACCACGCAGCCCAATCAAACTGTTTCTAACATTCATGCTTCTAAAAACCTTCAATGGCTCCAAAGCAGCGCCAGTTCTGCGTCTTGCTTCAGCAACAAGTGGACGAACATCTGTCCTGAAAGCATCTTGCAAGATTTCTTGTGCCACAACAACATCGTTGTTTTCTCTTGCTGCTTTCAATGCTTCTGTATCCACCAACAATGCTTGAGCGTAAGCAATTTTAATGGCTTCCACTGACTGCAACAAGTCTTCAAGTGGATCTTTGATGTTGTGAGATGCATCAATCATCCATCCCAAATCTGTTACATGATTCATTCCTCTTGCATCCATTCCTTCCACCAATTCATTGAAAATCAAGAACAATTGATAAGGCCTCATGGCACCTACAGTGAGGTCGTCGTCGCCATACCTTGAATCATTAAAATGAAATCCGCCCAGCTTTTTTTCCATCAACAAAATAGAAACAATCTGTTCAATGTTTGCATTGGGAAGATGGTGACCGAGGTCGACCAAGGTATATGCTTTGCTGCCCAACTTCGATGCGAACAAAAGCGATTGACCCCAATCTCCTACTGTTGTGGAATAGAAATTTGGTTCGAAGGCTTTGTATTCAATGAACATTTTCCAATCTTCTGGAAGTGCTGCGTACACCTCTTCTAAGCCTTGCAACGTATTTTGAAATGCGTGCCTGAAGTTCAATTGTCCCGGGAAAGAAGACCCATCCGCCAACCAAACTGTCAACGATTTAGAGCCCAATTCTTTTCCATAATTGATCACCTCGATGTTGTGGTCGATGGCTTGCTTGCGTACATCTTTTTGTACGTGCTGCAGCGATCCAAACTTATAGCTATGCTCTTGATCAGGTTGATCTTGGAAGGTATTTGAGTTCATGGCATCAAATACGATGTCGTGTTCTGCAGCCAATGATTTAATGTGACTGGCATCCTTTGGAATATCCCATGGAATGTGCAGCGAAATAGCACCGCTTGAACGGTTCAATTTGTGCAATAGCGCAATGTCCATGATTTTTTCTTCTAAGTTTCTTGGTTCACCTCCAATAGAAAATCTTCCGAAACGTGTTCCTCCAGAACCCAATGCCCAACTGGGTATGGCCACTTGAAAGGAAACTAGTTTTTGCATGATTTCTTCCACATTTTTAATGTTGGAAGAGAGCATTTCGAACTTCCGCAGGTGGTCTTTTTCTATTGATGCGTTGAGCTCTTCGATTCGGTTATTTTCAAATATTGTTTTCATGATTGAGAGTTGAAGGTTTAAGGTTAAAGGTTGGACGTGATTACCTAACAAAAGCGGTTGCTACTCCACCATCAACATTCAATACATTTCCTGTTGATTTTGAAAGCAATCCACCTACAAAGGCAAAGCATGCATTGGCGATATCTTCTGGTAGAAGCACTTCGTTCAACAAGGTTCTGTTTGCGTAATATTTTGGAAGCTCCTCAACAGTAACGCCATAAGCTTTTGCCCTGCCTGCTGCCCACTCGCCTGCCCATATTTTGCTGTCGCTGATTACTGCATCTGGATTGATGGTATTCACCCTTATTTTATCTTTTCCAAGCTCTGCTGCATTGAGCCTGCTTAGGTGCATCTGTGCTGCTTTTGCGGATCCATAACCAGCATTGTTTGGTCCAGAAACCAAGGCATTTTTGCTGGCAATGTTGATGATATCACCGCCTGTTGCTTGTTTTCTGATGATGTTTACAGCTGCTTGTGTTACCAAAAACTGTCCTTTTACCAACACATCATAAAGGATGTCCCAATCTTTTTCAGTATGGTCTTCCAATGGTTTTGAGATGGAAAGTCCAGCGCAATTCACCACAATATCAACCCCACCAAAACTGATGGCAGCTGTTTTGAAAGCACCTTCAATGCTGGCTTTGCTGGTTACATCGAGCATAGAGGCGGCAGTTAAGTCTTTGCCAAATGTCTTGATAAATTCTTCTTTTGCACCTGCTAACCTGTCTGCATCATTGTCGCTCAACACCACACAAGCTCCTTCCTGAACCATTTTTTTCGCTATTGCTTTTCCAATTCCACCGGCACTTCCAGTTACTAAAGCAATTTTGCCCGACAAGCTTTTCGGCTTAGGCATGCGTTGCAGTTTGGCTTCTTCCAACAACCAATATTCGATGTTGAAAGCCTCTTGACGTGGTAGGGATGTATATGAAGAAATGGCTTCTGAACCGCGCATTACATTTATTGCGTTGATGTAAAACTCAGCGGCAACGCGTGCGGTTGACTTATCCTTCGCGTAGGTGAACATACCAACACCAGGGTATAATATCACCACGGGATTTGCATCCCGGATGGCTGGACTATCAGCATGCTTGTGTGATTGATAATATTGTCCATACATTTCCCTGTATGCATCAAATTGAACGGTCAGAGCCGCTTTGATTGAAGTGAGGTCTGAAAGGTCTTGATTGGGAGAAAGTTCAAGAACCAGTGGACTGATTTTTGTTCTGAGGAAGTGGTCTGGACAGCTTGTACCCATAGGAGCCAAGCGGTCGAGGTTATTTGAATTGATGAAACCGAGCACTTTTTCATCATCTGTAAAATGTCCAATCATGCGCGTTTGTGAAGAACATAGTCCACGCAAAATGGGTGCCAATAAAGTAGCCTGAGCCACCCTATCTTCCTTTACCAACGATTCAATTTTTTGTCCACCGAAAACCGAACCATTTTTCGCAACAGCGGTTTCAATAAATTCGGCGCATTTTTCAATGACTTCCAAAGAATTCATGTAAGATTCGTAGGCGGTATCACCCCAGGTGAACAAGCCATGAGAACCCAGCATGATGCCACGAATTCCAGGATTGTCTTCCAAACATTTTTTTATTTTTAGTCCAAGTTCGAAGCCAGGACGTTGCCAATCAACCCAACCGATTTTACCATCGAACAATTCTTTGGTGATTTGTTCACCATCTTTTGATGCTGCAATCGCGATGGCGGCATCAGGATGTAGGTGGTCAATGTGTTTGAAAGGGAGAAAACCATGAAGAGGTGTATCGATAGAAGGAGCTTTTGAAGCCAAATCGAAGATGCAGTGGTTAAAAAGTTCCACCATTTCATCTTCATGGGCAAGACCTCTGTACACATTGGTCAAGCTTCTAAGTCTATCCACATACAACGCAGCAAGTCCCGCACGCGTGAGCGATCCGATATCGCCACCAGATCCTTTGATCCACATCACTTCCGTTTCGGTGCCAGTAAGCGGGTCTTTTTCAATGGTTCTGCAGGAAGTATTTCCACCACCGTAGTTGGTAAGACGAAGGTCAGCACCAAGCAAGTTTGATCTGTAGATGAGTAAACCCACTTCATCACCTTCCAAAGCCTTGGCTTTGTTATCATCCCATAGATAGCTCACGTGTTTGAAATCGATCATGTTTGACATAAATATTTCTGTTTAGTTTTTTAAGAAGTTCCCGTAACCAACTACCAATACGGATGCAATGATAGTAATTATGCCCAATAAAATCGTGTTGTGTGTTTTTTTGCTAACACCGCTCCATTCTTTTAACGCAAAGCCCCAGGTATTGGCAACGAGAATGATGAATGCCATGTGAAGGATCCATGAGGAAGCGCCGTTGCCGAGCTTGCTTTCACCCATGCCATAGAAGAAAAACTGCAGGAACCAAGTGGTACCAGCAACAGCAGAAAGGATGTAGTTTTTAAGTAGTGGTGTTTTTTTGTCGGTATAGTTAACGGCTGTTTTATTTTTGATGTTCAACATGAGGCACCAAACAAAATTGGTAAGGAGTCCACCCCAAAGCAACACCACATAGGTAACGTTGTTTTGGTATAGTGGGTTAAAGCCCTGTTGAACGGCAGCTTCAGCAAGGGGTTTACCCGCTTCGATACCAAAATTGAAGCAGGCGCTCATGATACCAGAAAATATGGCAACCATCAAACCTTTGACTAGGTTGAATTCAGCAACCGATTTTTTCTTTTCGGCATCAGAGAGGTCTTTTTCTTTCAGCACACCGGCGCGACCGCAGATGTAGATGCCTAATAGACAAAGGATGATACCAGCTAGTACTACGAGGCCCCAAGGGGTGGTGAGGAGGTCGTTCAAGGTTGTTTTATCAGCAGCGGGATAGATATTGTAGTAGATAGAAGGAACGAGCGCACCGAAGGCGGAGCAGAAACCAAGTACAACTGAGTTTCCGAGCGACATGCCCAGGTAACGAACAGCCAAACCGTAGGTTAAGCCACCAAAACCCCATAGGATACCGAAAAGCATGGTATAGCTGAGAGTTTCAGAGGGTGTATTGCTGATGATTTCAGCGAATCCCGGAACGGTGAAATAAGCCGCGACAGGAGGAATGATGAGCCAAGAGAAGATACCACCCACGATCCAGTAGCTTTCCCAAGCCCAGCCTTTTACTTTTTTGTAGGGCATGTAGAAGCTGCCAGAGGCGAAGCCACCGATGAGGTGGAAGATGATACCGAAGAGAATTTGCATAATTTATGTTTGAAGCAATCAGTTAATAAGCTAAAATAAGTAATCGTGTGCAATAACTATCTTGTACTGTCATTGTAAATTGAAATTTAATGAAAGGTATTCTTAGTGAGGATTGGGTTCAAAGAGATTATTGAAGAATTTTAGGATTGGGGGGCGGGGTAAAGATGGGAGGTTTTGTGGGAAGAAAAGCAAGCGGGTATGATGAGAAGAAATGTTGGAACTGAAGGAATAAGATTATTAATTTGGAAAAAAGACCTATTAAAAACACATATTGGATAAGACTTTTTAATAAATCGCCGGAAATGTATTTTTCCTACAAGTGATCTATCAAATGATCATATCTCAACATAAAATTGAAAAACTAATTTTCACTTTACGTGGTGTTCAACTAATGCT
>Ga0209550_10003259_pt1 | contig 15463 bp, 14 predicted proteins | sample LauGreSuBDMM15SN_2_FD_187567 | JGI IMG/M metagenome (GOLD analysis project Ga0209550, IMG submission 187567) | Freshwater lake microbial communities from Lake Michigan, USA - Su13.BD.MM15.SN (SPAdes) (version 5) | ecosystem: Environmental > Aquatic > Freshwater > Lake | place: Lake Michigan...
TTATAAGATTGGTAAAATTTACCAAACTCAAAGCAACAAAGAAAGCTTTGAAGAGAATTATCAGAAAGCAATTGGTATTGACCCAGGTATGGCGCCGGTATATGTTTCATTGTATAACTACTACGCCACTTTGGATACTGCAAAAGCTAGAAAAAATCTAGACTTATTTATACAAAACGCAGATAAAGATCCTTCATTTGATTATTTGTATGCCGATTATTTATTCCAAGTAGGACAATATGATGCTTCTTTGGCTAAAGCGCTTGAGTTAAAAAATAGTATTGGTATTGAGGCCTATCCTCGTGTTGCCGTTTTATTGGCTTACAATTATGACCGTACTGGAGATTCGGCTTCGGCAAGAACGTATATAGAGCAATTTATCAATACCCAGCCTGCTGACATCATCCAATCACTGGATTATGACTTGGCAGTAAAGGTGATTTCAAAATTTGCAGGTGCGCAATCAACCGTTGCTTCAATTTTGGAAAGAGCCATTGCGGCAGATCCTACCAATAAAAAGAATGCCCTTAGATTTTACAAATTAGGGTATGAAATGTTCGAAAAATCTAATATGTATAGTGATGCTTCTAAATGGTTTGAGCGCTATGCGGCCCTAAACGGCGTAAAAGATGAGTTTTATTATTTCAAAACTGCCAGCTTTGCATTGAATGCAAAAGACGGCCTTGCTGCAGATGTAGCTGCTAAAGCGTATATCACAGCCTTTCCAGAAAAGCCAAGAGGTTATGTATTTAATATTAATGCAGCCGCCTTATTGGATACTGGAGCCGTTAAAAACATGTATTTAGAAGCTTTAAACCTAAATAGTCAGTATTTGTTGAAGGATGTTGCCAATAACAAGCAAAAACTGATTAACAATTTTAGTCAAATGTTAGTTTATTTCAACGACCTAAAAGCCTTTGATAAAGCAGTTGAAATGTGTGATGAAATCTTGAAATTAGCACCTGGAGATGCCAATATGCTCAAGTATAGAGAGCTATTCCAAAAAAATGCAGACATACAAAAAGGCATTAAAAAAGTGGCAGACAAGCCAACTACTGAAAAGCCAGCCGAAGAAAAGGCTCCTGCAAAAGCTGAGCCAGTTAAAAAGAATTAGTTCGCTTCCAAAATAATTACAAAAAAACTCCCCATTTATGGGGAGTTTTTCGTGCTAGGTGCTATCCTTTGCGTATTTTTGCGGCACCAAAAACAATCGAATGAATTGGATGCAATTAATGCTCTCTGCAAACGAAACAAATAATGCCGCTAATTACTTGCCTATTGCCCTGCAATTGCTATTCGCAGCTGGCTTTGTTGCCTTCATGATTTTGGTTTCGAGCTTCCTAGGGCCAAGCCGTAAAACCGACGATAAATTAGCGACTTTTGCAAGTGGTATTCCAACACATGGTGACGCAAGATCACCCATGGCTATTAAGTATTTTTTAATTGCAATTCTTTTTGTTCTATTTGATGTAGAAGTAATTTTCTTTTATCCATATGCAGTAAATTTTAAAAGTTTAGGTTGGAGTGGATTTATGGAAGTGATTTTATTTGTTTTCTTTTTCTTAGTAGGATTCATATATATTATTAAGAAAGGCGCCCTAAAATGGGAAGACTAATTATTTAAAAAATTCAAAGCATACAATATGCGTCCAGTAAGATTTAATATTCATCCAAAAGAAGCCGAAATAGCAGACGCTATCTCAATGGCACCAGCTCCAGATGGAATTGGGGGTGACGGTTTTTTTGCTACACAACTAAGTTCAGTTGTAGGGTTAGCGCGTAAAAATTCTTTATGGCCTTTGCCATTTGCCACTTCATGTTGTGGGATTGAGTTTATGGCTACAATGGCCTCTCACTATGATCTAGCGCGATTTGGATCGGAGCGTGTAGGATTTTCTCCACGCCAGTGTGATTTATTAATGGTGATGGGAACCATTGCTAAAAAAATGGCACCTGTATTAAGACAAGTGTATTTGCAAATGGCCGAGCCACGTTGGGTAATTGCAGTGGGTGCTTGTGCATCAAGTGGCGGCATATTTGATACGTATAGTGTGCTTCAAGGAATTGACCAAGTGATACCTGTGGACGTTTATGTTCCTGGCTGTCCTCCAAGACCAGAAGCAATTATAGATGGCTTCATGAAAATTCAAGACTTAGTGGGTCAAGAAAGTATTCGTCGTCGTAATAGCGAACAGTACAAAGCCTTGTTAAATAGCTACGGCATTCAATAATATAACCCTCTATTTTCAAAAACATGGCTTTAACCAATATATTTATTCAAGAAAAATTAGTAGAAAAATTCGGTGATCAGGTTTCTACTTTTGCAACGGATACTGACATTTTATCTTTTGAAACATTGGCTGCCAATAATTTAAAAGTAATTCAATTTTTGTATGATGAATTGGGCTTTACTTTTTTAACCGATTTGTGTGGCGTAAATTATCCCGATCAAAAAGATGCAGAAATAGTGGTGGTTTATCACTTACACAACTTTATTGAAAATATACGGGTACGTCTTTCAATAGCGGTACCCGTTGAAAAACCAGATGTATTTACAGCAAGTAAATTATTTGAAAGTGCCAATTGGATGGAAAGAGAAACCTATGATTTTTTTGGCGTAAACTTTATTGGACACTCCAATTTAAAACGCATATTAAATGTGGATGAAATGGATTATTTCCCATTGAGAAAAGAATTTCCATTGGAAGATCAAACGCGTATTGATAAAGATGATGAAATGTTTGGAAGAGGATAAAATAATTTAAACAGCAACTGCAACACATCGTTATATGGAAGCACATAAAAATATAGATTTACCACAAGGTTCGATAGAGAAAAGAACGACCACTTTAAATATAGGGCCTACTCATCCTGCTACGCATGGTGTATTTCAAAATATCATGGAAATAGACGGTGAGCGTGTAGTTTCTTCAGAACAAACGGTTGGCTTTATTCATCGTGCATTCGAAAAATTAGCAGAGCATCGAAATTTATATCAAATTACTCCTATCACGGATCGCTTAAACTATTGCAGTAGTCCTATTAATAATATGGGCTGGCATATTACTTGTGAGCGTTTCTTAAAAGTGGAGATACCGAAACGGGTAGACTATTTACGTGTCATTATTATGGAATTAGCGCGCATCTCGGATCATTTAATTTGTAATTCTATTGTGGGTGTGGATACGGGTGCGTATACAGGGTTTTTATATGTGATGCAATACAGAGAATTAATTTATGAAATATATGAAGAAGTATGTGGGTCCCGTCTTACTACTAATATTGGGCGTATTGGCGGCTTTGAAAGGAATTTCACAAATACAGCATTTACGAAACTCGAGAAATTCTTAAATGAATACCCTAAGGTTTTAAAGGAGTTTGAAAGCTTATTTACGCGCAACCGAATTTTTATGGAGCGCACACAAGGTACAGGAGGAATTACTGCTGCGCGTGCTATGAATTATGGGTTCACTGGGCCTAACCTTCGTGCTGCCGGTGTGGATTATGATGTGCGTGTTGCAAATCCGTATAGTAGTTACCAAGATTTTGATTTTACAATTCCAGTAGGAACCACAGGAGATAACTATGATCGTTTTTTAGTGCGTAACGCAGAAATGTGGCAAAGCCTTTCCATTATTAAACAGGCTTACGAAAAAGTACAATCTTTTAAAGGCGCAGCAGCAGAAATTTTTCATGCCGATGTTCCTGAATATTATCTTCCTAAAAAAGAAGACGTGTACAATAATATGGAAGCACTTATTTGGCACTTTAAAATTATTATGGGCGAAGTGCATTTGCCAAAGGGTCAAATATATAGTGCGGTGGAAGGTGGCAATGGTGAGTTAGGTTTTTATTTAGTGAGTGATGGTGGACGTACCCCATTCCGTTTGCATTTTCGTCGTCCTTGCTTTATTTATTACCAAGCATACCCTGAATTAATTACAGGAGGCATGTTAAGTGATGCAGTGGTGACGATGAGTAGTTTGAATTTGATCGCAGGAGAATTGGATGCTTAGCGGTTGCGATGCTTTGCATTTGCGACGTATTGAGACTGAGGGTTGATATGATTTAGAATTAAAAAGAATAATTGAAAAAAGAAAGTTTAGAATATGGCTACTACTTTTAATGATATACAAATGACCGAGTTTAAACGCTTGGTCGCGCGCTATCCGGAAGGGAAACAAAAAAGTGCATTGCTTCCTGCTTTGCATTTAGCGCAAGATAGTTTTGGTGGATGGTTGTCAACAGAGACTATGGATTATGTTGCCAGCTTATTAACCATTGAGCCTATTGAAGTATACGAAGTAGCTACTTTTTATAGTATGTATAATTTAAAACCCGTTGGCAAATTTGTATTTGAGGTTTGTCAAACAGGACCCTGTATGGTGAGCGGGTCAGATAATATCATTGACTACATAAAAAAAACTTTAGACATTAAACTAGGGGAGACCACTAAAGATGGAATGTTTACTTTAAAATTGGTAGAGTGTTTAGGCGCATGTGGTTATGCACCCATGATGCAGGTGGGTAAAATTTATAAAGAACATTTGACCAAAGAAAAAGTAGATGGCATTATTGCAGAATACAAAGCGCAAGCTGCTAACAATTAATAAAGACCTACATTAAATATATTAAAATGGGCGTAAAATTATTATTAGATAAAGCAAATGTACCGGGGATTCGAACCTATGAAGTATATCGTCGTGAGGGCGGATATCGCTCGGTAGAAAAAGCTTTGAAGGAAATGACCACGGATGCAATTGTGGAAGAGGTTAAGAAAAGTGGATTAAGAGGTAGAGGGGGTGCTGGATTTCCAACTGGAATGAAATGGAGTTTTATTGCAAAACCCGAGGGCGTTCCGCGTCACTTGGTTTGCAATGCGGACGAATCTGAGCCAGGAACTTTTAAGGATAGGTACTTGATGGAATTTTTACCACACTTACTAATTGAAGGATTAATTGTCTCTAGTTTCGCATTGGGGTCCAATGACACTTACATTTATATTAGAGGAGAGTATGCTTGGATCACCGATATTTTAGAGCAGGCGATTGATGAAGCAAAAGCAAATGGGTGGTTAGGTAAAAATATTTTAGGCACCGGATTTGATTGCAATATTCACGTTCAACGTGGTGCGGGCGCTTATATCTGTGGAGAAGAAACAGCTTTGATTGAATCCTTGGAAGGCAATAGAGGCAACCCCCGAATTAAACCGCCGTTCCCAGCCATTCAAGGGGTATGGATGCGTCCAACGGTTGTAAATAACGTTGAAACTTTAGCAGCAGTGGTGCCCATTATAAATATGGGTGGGGAGGAGTATGCAAAAATTGGTGTTGGAAAATCAACAGGCACTAAATTAATTTCGGCATGTGGTAATATTAATAAACCAGGTGTATATGAAATTGATATGACCATAACAGTAGAAGAATTTATTTATAGCGACGAATATTGTGGAGGAATTAAAGATGGTAAAAAATTAAAGGCTTGTATTCCAGGTGGATCTTCGGTACCTATTTTGCCAGCTAATTTATTATTAACAACGGCTAAAGGAGAACCACGTTATATGAACAATGAAAGTTTAAGTGACGGTGGTTTTGCAACAGGATCTATGTTGGGCTCTGGTGGCTTTATAGTTTTAGATGAGGATCAGTGTATTGTAAAAAACACCTACACTTTAGCAAGGTTCTATCGTCATGAAAGTTGTGGGCAATGTTCACCATGTCGCGAAGGAACAGGATGGATGGAAAAGATTTTACAAAAAATTGAAACGGGTAAAGGAGAGATGAGTGATATTGATTTACTGTGGGATATTCAAAGAAAGATAGAAGGGAATACAATATGTCCATTGGGTGATGCAGCTGCATGGCCGGTGGCTGCAGCCATTCGCCATTTCCGTGACGAGTTTGAATGGCATGTTAATAATCCTGAATTATCACAAACAAGCAATTTTGGTTTACAACACTATGCAGATCCAATTCATGTACCTGCATAACATAGAAAGATAAACTATGAGCGAACAAACATTTTTTAAAGTAACCGTTGACGGCATCACAATAGAGGTACCCGCGGGCACTACTATTTTACAAGCAGCACGTCAAATTGGTGGCGAGGTAGCTCCTCCTGCAATGTGTTATTATAGCAAATTAGAAGGCAGTGGCGGCAAGTGTCGTACATGCTTAGTAGAGGTTGCTAAGGGTTCTGAAAAAGACCCAAGACCTATGCCTAAGTTAGTGGCTTCATGTAGAACCAATGTAATGGATGGGATGGAAGTAAAAAATATAACCAGTGACAAAGTGTTAGAGGCGCGCGCAGGGGTAGTAGAGTTTTTATTATTGAATCATCCATTAGATTGCCCTATCTGCGATCAAGCGGGTGAGTGTCATTTACAGGATTTAAGTTTTGACCATGGCAAGTCTGGAACACGTTATGAATTTCAAAGAAGAACTTTTAAGAAACATGATTTAGGTAAGCATATACAACTGCACATGACGCGTTGTATTTTATGTTACCGTTGTGTATTTACTGCCGATCAATTAACGAATAAAAGAGTGCATGGAATTTTAGATAGAGGGGATCATGCAGAAATTGCAACCCATATTGAGAAGAGCTTGGATAATGAATTTATTGGCAATGTTATTGATGTTTGTCCAGTAGGTGCATTAACTGATAAAACCTTTAGATTTAAAAATCGTGTTTGGTATTTAAAACCAATGGATGCGCATCGCGATTGTCCAACCTGTTCTGGTCGAGTAACTTTATGGAACAGAGGAGACGAAGTGTACCGTGTAACAGCGCGTAAGGATGAGTGGGGAGAAATTGAGGATACGCCAGATGGGAAACCGGGATGGATTTGTAATACCTGTCGTTTTGATAAAAAGAATGCAAGTGAATGGGTGATTGAAGGACCTCGTGCCATAAGTCGTGCTTCTGTTATATCACAGGGACATTATGCTGGCAATGTAGGTATGACCATTCCAACAGAAACATTTAAAGCAGTGAATGGCGGCAGGGCACCACATTTATTAATGGACATACACGATGAAAGTGAAGTGAATCAACCTGATATTCATTTGGGTCAAATTCAAGGACCTTCCAATGGGACCACATTTAATAATAAAAAAGATAACGCCTAATCGCGATCATAATATTTAAAACTAATTTTTAAAGCATGACTATTCTTGCACTTGACTGGGGCTTCATCATAGAGAAATTAATAATGATTGCCATTGTTGTTTTCGCTAGTTTGGGTATTGCCTTATATACCACATTTGGTGAACGTAAGGTGGCAGCTATTTTACAAGACCGTCCAGGTCCAAGCCGTGCAGGTCCATTTGGATTATTACAACCTTTGGCAGATGGTTTGAAATTAATAATGAAAGAAGAAATTATTCCGAATGCGGCGAATAAGTGGTTGTTCATTCTAGGCCCAGGTTTAGCCATGACAGCAAGTTTAATGACATGTGCTGTAATACCTTGGGGTAGTGCCATTGATGTATTTGGCCGTCACGTAGCATTGCAGATTGCAGATGTCAATATTGGTATTTTATATGTGTTTGCAGTAGTGAGCATGGGTGTGTATGGCATTATGATTGGGGGCTGGGCTTCTAATAATAAATTCTCCTTAATGTCTGCACTGCGTGCAGCTTCACAAGCCATTAGTTATGAATTAGCAATGGGCTTAGCTTTAATTGCTTTATTAATGACGACAGGTTCATTGAGTTTGAAAAATATTGTAGAGCAGCAAGTACAAGGATCATGGTGGAATATTGTTTATCAACCATTAGGCTTTTTAATATTTTTTATTACTGCCATGGCGGAGTGTAACAGAACGCCGTTTGACTTACCAGAAGCAGAGAATGAGTTGAACTTTGGATATCACCAAGAATATTCTTCTATGAAACTTGGATTTTATTTATTTGCAGAATATGTAAATATGATTATGAGTAGTGCGATTATGGCATCTATGTATTTTGGAGGCTATGATTTACCATTTTTTAACGAAGCTAGTGTGGCACCGAATATTGCAGCGATGATTGGAGTTGGCACTTTATTAATTAAGATTGTATTGTTTATATTCTTATTTATGTGGATTCGTTGGACTATCCCGCGTTTCAGATATGATCAATTAATGGGATTGGGTTGGAAAACTTTAATTCCATTGGCATTGTTTAATATGTTATTAACTGGTGCCGTGATACTCGCTAAATTATAATATTAAAAATATTTTTTAAATACCATGCAAGCATTAACCAACAAAGCACAAGCAGTAAGCCGAAAACCGATGACGTTTTTGGAGCGCTTGTATTTGATTAATATTATCAAGGGCATGATGATTACTTTTAGTCACATGTTTAAGAAGCAGCCTACTATTCGTTATCCAGAAGAGAAGCGGGAGTTTAGCCCAGTATTTAGAGGATTACATGTTTTAAACAGAGACGAGGAAGGTCGTGAGCGTTGTACTGCCTGCGGATTGTGTGCCGTGGCCTGTCCTGCAGAAGCCATTACCATGGAAGCAGCCGAAAGAGTAGAAGGAGAAGAAAATTTGTACAAAGAAGAAAAATACGCGGCAAAATATGAGATAAATATGTTGCGTTGTATTTTCTGTGGATTATGTGAGGATGCATGTCCTAAGGATGCTATTTATTTAAGTGAAACTTTTGCACCTGCTAATTTTACCCGCAAAGGTTTTATTTATGGAAAATCTGATTTATTAATTCCGAACCCAAAAACAGAAGCGGATGCTTTTGCCGAGGCGAAAGGAGTAGAAGCTTAATTGATATGGACACATTAGAAATTTTATTTTACGCGTTGTCGGCATTTGCAATTGTAAGTGCCATCATGGTGCTCGTAAGCAAGAATCCAATTCACAGCGTATTGTGGTTGATATTGGTATTTTTTGCCATTTCTGGGCATTATATAATATTAAATGCACAATTTTTGGCTATCGTAAACATCATTGTTTATGCAGGCGCCATCATGGTATTGTTTTTATTTGTGATTATGTTAATGAATGTACAGTCTGATAAAGAGCCGCAAAAGAAATTACTAATCAAATTCATAGGTGTTTTATCTGGAGGTAGCTTATTAATCTTATTAATTGCCTTGGTTAAACAAACTGCTCAGCTAGAAGGCAAGCAAGTATTAATGAAGGAAGGTACCATTGGATTAATTCATCCATTAGGCAAAGCATTGTTTAATGACTACGTACTACCTTTTGAAATAAGTAGTGTATTGTTTTTAAGTGCAATGGTAGGCGCCGTAATCATTGGAAAAAAATAATTAATAAAATAACTCATAAAAATATTTGGTATGCCTATTCAATATTACATTTTCTTTTGTTTAACCTTATTTAGCATTGGCGTGATTGGTGTGCTTACTAGACGTAATGCCATTATTGTGTTTATGTGCATTGAATTAATGTTAAACGCAGTAAACCTATTATTGGTCGCGTTTTCAAAAATGCACAATGGCGCGGCGCTGCAAATAGCACCAGGTAGTACAGCGGGCATTGACGCACAAATCTTTGTATTTTTTATTATGGTGGTAGCTGCTGCTGAGGTAAGTGTGGGCTTAGCAATTATTGTAATGATGTTTAGAAATACACATTCGGTAGATATCAATTTCTTAAATAGATTAAAGAATTAATTCATTTCGCATGAAAGTAATAATAGGACTGATTGTACTTTGGCCATTGGTTGGGTTTTTATTCAACGGACTAGGTCGTAATATTTGGAGCAAGAAGACCATTGCTTATAAAGCAACGGGGTATGTGCTTGCTTCCTTTATATTGAGCATAATCGCTTTTTTAAATGTGCAAGCGCAAGGAGCTATCACCGTTCACTATTTTGATTTCATTAATACGGATACGTTAAAAATTCCATTTGACTTTAAAGTAGACGCTTTATCTAGTTTATTTTTATTGGTCATTACTGGCGTGGGTACTTTAATTCATTTATATTCTACTGCTTATATGAAGGACGAGGAAGCACCTCATTATGCACGTTATTTTGCCTATTTAAATTTATTTATTTTCTCCATGTTGTTATTGGTTTTAGGGGACAACTATGTAATTATGTTTATTGGATGGGAGGGGGTTGGATTGTGTTCTTATTTATTAATAGGCTATTGGTTTACCAATGCTACCTATAACTATGCGGCAAAGAAGGCTTTTGTCATGAATCGTATTGGGGACCTCGGATTTTTATTAGCAATCTTTTGGTTGATTGCGAAGTTGGGTTCGGTCAGTTATGGTCATGTTTTGACTGCCGAAAGTTTGGCTAAATTATCTACGACTGACATCACTGCGATTACTTTATTTTTATTTATAGGCGCCATGGGCAAGAGTGCACAAATACCTTTATACACTTGGCTTCCAGATGCGATGGCAGGCCCTACGCCGGTATCTGCATTAATCCATGCTGCTACCATGGTAACGGCGGGTATTTATATGATTACGCGCTCAAATATTTTATTTAGTGCTAGTGAGTTTACACAGCATGTAGTTGCAATTGTTGGTATTAGTACTGCGTTGCTTGCCGCTACCATTGCTATTAAACAAAATGATATTAAAAAAGTATTGGCCTACTCTACGGTAAGTCAATTAGGCTATATGTTTTTAGGATTGGGTGTGGGTGCTTATTCGGGTGCGGTATTTCATGTAATTACGCATGCCTTTTTTAAAGCCTTATTATTCTTAGGAGCAGGTTCTGTAATTCATGCCATGCATCATGAACAAGATATTCGTAAAATGGGTGGTTTAAAATCTAAATTACCTATTACACATATTACATTTTTAATTGGATGTATTGCTATTGCAGGGGTACCTCCTTTTAGCGGCTTCTTTTCAAAAGATGAAATTTTAGCAGCAGCATTTGCAAAAAGTCCTATCTATTGGGCATTGGGTGTAGTAGGTGCTGCTATGACTGCTTTTTATATGTTCCGATTATATGCCACAACTTTTTTAGGAAAATTTAGAGGTACCGATGAACAAGCACATCATTTGCACGAAAGTCCATTTGCCATGACCTTGCCTTTAATATTATTAGCCCTAGCAAGTGCAATAGCAGGTGCGATTGGTATACCAGCATTAATGGGTGGCCATCATTGGTTGTCTCATCAATTAACGCCAATTGTTGGTGAAACAAAGGAAGTTGCTTTATCGCATTCAATAGAATGGGCTTTAATGGGCGCGTCGGTAAGTATCGCCGTTATTGCTTTATTTATAGCGGTGAATAGATATAAGCGTCAAGCAGATGGGGAACCCAATACTGCATTGGGTAAATTCTTATATAATAAATGGTATGTAGACGAATTGTATAATAATGCCATTGTACAACCTTTAAATAAATTCGCAGGATTCTTAAAAGAAACGATTGAGAAAAATATAATAGATGGAGCAGTGAATGGAACTGGTAAAATAGTGCAGTATAGTGCAAGAAAAATAAGATTAATTCAAAATGGACAGGTTGGGTACTATATCTTATTTATTGTACTAGGCATTATTCTGCTTTTCTTGTTTTGGTTCAATGATATTACCATCAATCGATTCTTTAATAATTTGATTAAATAAATTTATAGCAATAATGTTATTACTTTCTATTTTAACTATTCCGTTTATCGCAGCAATTATTTTGTTGTTTGTTAAGCATAAAGAAAAGGCAAATTACATTGCTATTGGATCTAGTGTTGTAATAATGGCACTTGCATTCAATATTGCATTTAATGGGGTAGCTAATTTTGATGCGGATTGGATTTTAAGTTTGAATGCTAGATTTATTTTAACTGCAGATGGCTTAGCTAAAATTTTAATTTTATTGACTGCTATTAGTTTCCCTGTTATTTTTATAGCAACTTCCAAAAACGAATTAAGAAATAGAAATCAATTTTTAGCTTTAATGTTATTTACGCAGACCGGCTTGTTAGGTGTATTTTTAGCTGGAGATGCTTTGTTGTTTTATTTCTTTTGGGAGTTAGCGTTAATCCCAGTTTATTTCTTGTGTTCTATTTGGGGAGGAGAAAAGCGTATCGCCATTACGTTTAAATTTTTCATCTATACTTTTTTGGGCTCTTTATTTATGCTGATAGGTATTATTTTAGTGTATACAAATACCACAGATCATAGTTTTTTAATTACATCTTTTAAGCACGCTAACTTAACGCATGGTCAACAATTGGCGGCATTCGCTCTTTTCTTTACTGCGTTTGCCATTAAGATGCCTATTTTCCCTTTGCATACATGGCAGCCAGATGCGTATGAACAATCTCCAACTGCAGTGACCATGGTTTTAAGTGCAGTGATGGTAAAGATGGGATTGTATGGGATTATTAGATGGTTATTGCCATTATTTCCAGCAGCAGCAGCAAGTCATGCAAACTTTGTAATTGTATTGTCATTAATAGGTGTGATATACGCTTCCTTTATTGCCATCCGTCAGGATGATGTGAAACGATTAATTGCATATTCTTCCATTGCGCATATTGGATTAATGAGCGCTGCTTTATTCACTAATACTTCTATTGGAATGCAAGGCGTTTTAATCCAGTTATTTTCGCATGGTATTAATGTACTAGGGCTTTGGATTGTTGCAGATATTATTGAACAACAAACAGGTACAAGATCCATGAAAGCTTTAGGGGGACTTGCAAAAAAGCAGCCTACCTTGGCTATTTTATTGGTTGGTTTTGCTTTGGCAAATATTGCATTGCCATTAACCAATGCCTTCGTTGGGGAGTTTTTAATATTTAATGCCATTTTCCAATTCAATCCTTGGATGGCAGCATTTGCAGGAGTCAGCGTAGTACTTGCGGCAATTTATACATTAAATATGGTTCAAAAAATTGCCTATGGATCGGTGAGTGATGCAACTAACTTAATGCAAGTGCCTAATAAAAGTGCACAATTTGTATTAATGGTATTGTTGGGTATTGTTTTTGTAACTGGAGTATATCCTCAGGTATTATTTAATATAACTGCGGATACTTTGCAACAATTGTTTGTAAAATAATTAAATGAATTAGTAATGAATGCTATAATTGTATCTACTTTATTGGGTGTTATCATGATGTTTGTTTCTTGGGGAACAAGTAACACAAAGTTGCAAAGAAACATTGGACTTGTGGGTTTGCTTGTTTTAATCCTTGCCAATATTGCACAGATGAATGGATGGTTATCGGTTAATTTTGATACTAAAGGTATGTTGGCATTCAATGCCATTGGTTTATATGTTAACACCATTCTATTTACGATCACCTTTATTTATTTGTGGATTAACGGAGAAGAGATAGATAAAATTGGAAACCATACTGCCGATTACTATGCTATTTTCTTTTTCATATTATGTGGCATCAGCATTCTTACTTCATTTGATAATTTATTGATGTTGTTTATAGGTATTGAAATATTATCTATTCCATTGTATATTTTAACAGGTGCTGACAAAAAGAATTTATTTAGCAATGAAGCGTCCTTGAAATATTTTCTGATGGGTTCTTTTTCAACAGGCATCCTCCTACTGGGCATTGCTTTTATTTATGGAGCCACGGGAAGTTTTCATTTAAATATGCCCATTTTGAATCCTGCCACGAATTTGCCGGTGGAGCATTTTTTAATGTCTGCAGGGTTACTATTATTATTTGTTTCCATGAACTTTAAAGTATCGGCAGCGCCTTTTCATTTTTGGACACCCGATGTTTATGATGGATCACCTACTGTTTTTACATCCTTTATGGCAACCGTTGTGAAAGCAGCTGGTTTTGTGGCGTTTATTAAAGTGTTTGAAGTGCAAAGAATTGCATTAGGACAAAATACATGGATTATCATTTTACCATTTGTAATAGTCTCTACATTACTAGTGGGGAATATCACTGCGGTTTTTCAGCGCAGTGTAAAAAGAATGTTGGCGTATTCGAGTATTGCACAAGCCGGATTTATGTTGTTTGCACTATATGGTAATTCTACCTTTAACAATGAAGCACTTGTATTATACATCGTTGCCTATTCATTAGCCACCATTGGCGTGTTTGCCGTTTTAATCAAGATGAAGGATTATAGCATTGAATCTTTTAATGGGTTGGCAAAACAACACCCTGCATTGGCTTTCCTAACTACTTTATTTTTATTTTCATTGGCAGGTATTCCTTTAACTGCAGGCTTTTTTGCTAAATATTATATGTTGAATGCCATTTTCACTGCAGGTGCTGGCATTTGGTTATTAGTTGTAGCCATTTTGTTTGCTGCAGTGAGTGTTTACTATTATTTTAAAGTGGTTCAGGCAATGTATTTTGTGGAAGGCTTGCCAGCCGTTCATCCTATCGAAAAAAGCTACGAGCGAAAGCTATGGGTGATTGCCATTATTCTGCTCGTCCTTGGTGTTTTCCCTAGTTTACTGTTCAATTATCTATACTTTTAGCCGTTCTTCAAAAACTACCCCCTCCAAAGCACTAATTGTTCAATCTGCGCTACCTTTAGGTTTATAAACTCCAAATAATGACGATTCAGGATTCATTTGTATTGGCTTGGCGAACAGTAAAGGGTAATAAATTAAGAACAGGTATCACTGTAGCTATTATTGCTTTTGGTATCATGGCTTTAATTGGTATTATTACCGCCATTTCCGCTATGAATCAAAGTTTAAAGGAGAACTTCTCCTTTATGGGCGCCAACGCATTTAGTGTACGCTACAAGGAAATAAATGCTAGAATGGGTGGTCCAAACCAAGAGGATGAATTTGCAAAAACAAAGAAGGGACAGAAGGAGAAAAAATCAAATTTAGGAAAACCAATAAGAGTAGAAGAAGCCACTTATTTTAAAGAGCATTATGGCTTTTCACGTGCCTTAGTAAGTATATCTAGAAGAGGCAGTGGAAATAATGAGTTGCATTATAAAGACAAGAAAACCAATCCACAAGTAAGTTTAATGGGGGGAGACGAAAATTATCTGGCAGTGAATGGCTTCTCGCTTTCTGCGGGTAGAAATTTGAACAATGTGGATATCGAATCGGGACGAAATGTGTGTATGATTGGAAGCAATGTGGCTGCAAAATTATTTCCGAGCAAGCCTGAGTCATGTGTAGATAAAATAATTTTACTACAAAGCAAACCTTATCGAGTGATTGGTTTATTAAAATCTAAAGGCTCGAGTGCACTGATGCGTCAGGATGACATTGCCATTACTTCTGTAAAAAATGTAAGACAATACGAAAATGCAAATCCATCCTATGCCATTGGCATCATGGTTAACAATGTAACCGAATTAGATCCTGCCATTGGGGAAACTACGGAGCAAATGAGAAAGGCAAGAAGACTAATACCAACAGAAGCGGATAATTTCGTAATTGATAAAAGCGACAAGTTTGCTGAAATGTTTATTGGATTTTTAGCGGGTATTAGTGGTGCTGCAGGTGCGATAGGGATGATTACATTAATTGGTGCCGCTATTGGGCTTATGAATATTATGTTAGTAGCTGTG
>Ga0209550_10003260_pt1 | contig 15463 bp, 19 predicted proteins | sample LauGreSuBDMM15SN_2_FD_187567 | JGI IMG/M metagenome (GOLD analysis project Ga0209550, IMG submission 187567) | Freshwater lake microbial communities from Lake Michigan, USA - Su13.BD.MM15.SN (SPAdes) (version 5) | ecosystem: Environmental > Aquatic > Freshwater > Lake | place: Lake Michigan...
TTGCGCTCGCGCCAAGTCAATATCGTGACACATATGGTATGACCTCGTTCAACCAGTCGTTGTCCGTGTTAGACGCAGGGTTGCTAGCCGGTGCACAGAAACGCGTGACACTAGGCGCGCCGCCTGAAGTCTGAAGCCTCTATAATTGTTAAAACCAACCCCACTAATAGCGGCGACCGGCGTCCTTCGTACTCTAAGTCCCCGTAAGTGGTAAGACGTGGACTAAGCCGTAAGCGCCCGGCCGGGGGCCGTATATAATCTCATGCCGCCTTGAGCCCTTGACCCGACCGGAGCGCGCCGTTAAAGCTATAAGGTATAAACTTAAGGGTCCTATCCCCGCCGGCCCGCGGGGACCACCGGCACCACCCGACCCGGGGCGGATCGTGGTCTCGTGGATCGTACGTGGATCGTGGTCGTTTGCTGTGCCGATACCTCTAGGCTCTAGCATAATTCCTAATCTTCATAGGATGTCGAGAAGCGTGGCCGGCGTGACGCGACGGAGGATGCAGGCACGCGGCCAGGCCGGCGGACCGCACGTCGAGACCGCACGAGGCGTCGACGGCGCCGGGGCGGAGCGAGGCGGAGCGGCGCAGCGGCCCGAGGCCGAGCCGAGCGTCCAACGGCCGAGCCACACCGCATCGAGCTCCGAGACGCGAAAGCGCAAGCTGGGCCGACACCGTTTCAGTTCGACCGTACTATGACTACTTGAGCCCTCTACCGGAAGAACAACACCCTTCGTTGGAAAAGACGTATGCACAGCACACGTCTAGTCGACCAGCACAATCTCCACGAGACCACGATCCGCCGGGTTCCCCGGGACCGGCTCCGGGCAAGGTCATGATGAGATTAGCCCCGGGGCCGCCGGGCTAAGTGTACGAAGGACCCGTACGGTGGTGCCTGCGCCTGGGTCGCTGGGATGGTTTTAACATTATTAGAGGCTTCCGTGGTAGCCGGAGGCTTCTGGCGGTCGGTGCACTCGCCGCGCGCCAAGCGCAATATCGGTGCACCGCCCTGATACGCATACGGCAGCGTTCCGATTCATACCTTTTACGCTTAAGCCCGCAACGTCGCAACCGCGCACCGGGCCGGTGGTCCGCGGTCGGCCGCGCCTAATTATGCCGGAGAGCAGCACCGGCACACGATCGTGGGGATCATCCTTGCCTGCGATAGGAGCTATGCAATTCACTCGCAATGGGCTGCCCAGTGGAACGAGAGTTATGTCATACGGCGTCAGGCCTATGTCCGCAATGCTCAGGCGCTCGCACACGCGGCGTGCCTCGCCCACTGCTATGCGGAGCGCCGAGCACACCCTGGCGACGCGCGCCAAGTCACGATGTGTGAGATCTACAAGGGCGAGCGGGAGCACCTCTAAACTGAGTTCGAGGATATGGGGCATTGTCGCGAAGTGGCTCGGGAGTACCTCTCTTTCGGCCGCGGCTTCGGTCGTCGCGCTGACGTGCGGGTTGTGTGTTGTTGGTGGGTTTCGATGGTTGTGAGGTTCGTCTGTGCGGTCCCGGGTGCCTTCGTGCGTCCGCGTGTCCCGTGTGTGTCCTGTGTGTCCCGGCTCCCCCCGGTGTCTTTGAACGTAAAAAGACACCGGGGGGAGCCGGGACACACACGGGACACACGGGACACGGTACTCGACGTGTGCAGGGCCGCTGTGAAACACACAAACGCTGTGGTAACGCCACGCGCGAAGTTCTCTGTTGAGGGGCGGGGGCAGTAGTTGGGGAGCGTATAGGGAGGGGCCGCCACATTTTCTTCTCCCAGGGCCTCGTCGATGACGAGAGCAATTGAGTCTGATGGGCGCCTTCGCTATGGCTCTCGCCGTGATTGGCTTGTCGTTGCGAGGACCATCGGTGAGCGAGCTGCGTCGCATTTTGACACAGCGTGGCGTTAGCACGACAGGTGTGTTCGAGCGCGAAGAACTGTTGCGGCTGCTCCAGGAGAGTGGCGATGATGAGGAATTGGCACCGCCGCAGCCGATTGAGGCCATGCACGTGCAAGATGTGATGGCGGAGCTCGATGCCCGAGGTATAGGCTTTGATGTGCTCACTCCGACCCCGGTGCTGTACGAGCGGTTGCGAGCGAGCAGGCGTGGCGAAGATACCCGTGGCCGAGATGGGAGTGCCAAGCGATCTCGTAGACAGCAGGCCCCTCCAACATCCCGGAGACCTAAGAAGGCTGACCACCAAACATCCGCGCCAGCAGGCTGGGCGGACGGCGTCGATCCTGAATCGATGTGGAACGCAGCACAACGAGACCTGTTCCCGCTCGTTGTCGAGACCATGGGAGCGGCAGTGGAGCACTTGAAACCAGTGGCCAAGACCGCTGTTGCGGCGACGTCTGCACCACGGAAGCGCTTCGCCGAGCGTCTGCGTGCGCGACTGCGCAGAGTGCAGCTCCCCCCTAAACCGCTCATCCTCGCTGCTTGCGTCGGGGCCCTGCGCTTCGGCGTCGTACAAACCCTGCTGGCAGCCGTCTCCCTCCAGCTCACGATCGACATAGCGCGGGAAGGGACGGCTAAGATTCGTGCGACGCACTCTCGGCGCGACGAGAGAGACGGCGGTATCGAGAAGGATTAGGGCTGCCGCGACGGGTCGGGTATTTTAATGACACTGAAGAGATTGAGTAGAGATTGAGACACGGGAGTCCACCCTGCCGGGCGACGTTAAGCGACGTTTTATCGTCGTCCCACCGAGCAGGGGACGCCGCCGCCCGCCGCCGCCGGACCAAGCCCGGCCCGCCCTCTACGCTAAGGCTGCCCGGGACCGCGGACCGCTCGAGCCCTCTAGAGTGACCGTGCCGTGCCGCAGCACTGCCGGACCGCGGACGGGACGCGGGGACGCCGGAGGACTGAGCACAAACCAATAAGCAATAACCATGGTCCATGCACGCAACAGACTGACAACAGTGATCAAACAGTCTCGCCCCCCCACTGAGCCGCGCAGCTGACCGCACTCGATGACCGCACCAGGTGTCACTGCGAGTCGACACTGCATTACCATCCCTCGAGCATTCGAATGTGGAAGCGGGCTGCATCGGTCCTAGCGGCATGACGACCGGCGTAGCATTGGCGTAGCCTATTCCATGAGCCTATTGGGCGTAGCATGACCATTAGTAATTTTCCCGCATTATCCGTAGGACTAGGACCAGACGGGAGCCCTGGACAGGAGCACGTGGCATCTTGCTTTGCGTACTGTGTGAAGGCTGTTAATACTCCACGGCCGCCTCTCGGGTAGTCGTACACGGGTCAGCGCAAGTCAAGCGCAAGTCTTGCTGGCTGCCTCGTCACGTCTTGACTCGTTCACACGTGCAGTTCACAAGCGAAGAATCGCTCTCTTGACGAGTCGCAAGCCTGATCATGTCGTGCGTCTTTCGCCTGCGCCCGCACGCGATCCGCTCTGCGCATTCTGAGCAGCCACGGCCAGGAGTCTGCGCAGCATCGCATATCGACGAAACTAACCACTGTCCTTTTCGCTACGTGCACAGGTTTGCAGCGCCGACCTCGCGCGCCTCGGCCGTCGCCAAAGTGGAGGAGAAGAGCAAAACAGAAGAGGAGGAGTTCAGCACCGGGCCGCTTTCGGTGCTCACGCAGAGCGTGAAGAGCAATACGCAGGTGCTGATCAATTGCCGGAACAACAAGAAGCTTCTCGGCCGCGTCAAGGCATTCGATCGTCATTGCAACATGGTGCTCGAGAATGTCAAAGAGATGTGGACAGAGGTGCCAAAGACAGGCAAGGGCAAGAAGAAGGCCATGCCCATCAACCGAGACCGCTTCATCAGCAAAATGTTTCTGCGGGGCGACAGCGTCATCGTTGTGCTGCGCAACCCGAGGTGATGATATCAAAGATACCGCCGTTCACATCATAGGTTCCCATAGTGAGGTTCAGCGCGTGGGCCACACGAAAGAGACAACAGGCCTGGGTCCTATCATCAGTCCCGAAAGTGTCTCCACTCTAGTACATGCCGCGCTGCTACGCCGTTTTACATCGAGCATCCGAATATCAAGTAGTCAGCCGGACGACCCGGAGCGCGGAGGATTGTGGATTCGGCAACCAAGATTGCAACTCCGAATTAACGAGCCCACCAGCACGAAATAGGAAAACACTCACACCGCATACTGATACACATGTAAGATGTGTACGCGGGTCGCGGCGCGAGGGAAGTGTGGACGGTGTGGGCGAACCGCCTCTCACAGATCGCACCAGCGTAAGCTAGCGAAGCCGCCGCCTCGGGCGACGGCGCACGCCCTATACGTGTCCTCGCTTTACTTGGAGAGCACAGCGGCGATCGCCGCCTTCACGGTATCAAACTTCTGGTTTGCATCGATGGGCGAGTACAGGCCTTTGGCAGCGTAGTAGTCGACCACGGGCTTCGTCTGCTCGTGGAAGGCAGTGAGGCGCGACCTGAGCGTGGCCTCGTTGTCGTCCTTGCGCTTCATCAGGGGCTCACCGGTGACGTCATCCTTCATCGGCACCTTGGGTGGCGCAAATTTCTCATGGTACGAGCGCCCAGACGCGGCGTGGACTAGGCGTCCGCAGATGCGTTCGACGAGCAACTCGTCGGGAATCTTAAACTCAATCACTGCGCCAATGGTGCCCACCTTCTCGGAGACGAGCATCTCATCGAGCGTCTTGGCCTGCCCGACTGTGCGCGGGAATCCATCGAGGATGAAACCATTATTGCACTCCGGCGCATGGATATTCTCCTTGATGATACCCACCACAATGTCGTCTGAGACGAGCCCACCTGCCTCCATGACGGCCTTGGCCTTTTTGCCCATCTCCGTTCCTAAGACACGGCGGCGATGGCGAACCGATGATCAGCAGCTAGTGATATCCGAGGCAATGGCATGCATTCCGCGGCACGCGCAAGCGCACCTGCAGCAACCGCAGCGCGAAGCAGGTCACCGGTGGCGAGGTGGCAGAGGTTGTACTTCTCCTTAATGATGGGCGCCTGGCAGCAGAGAGTGGCTCACAGAGCATCGGTAAGGGCATGCGGCCAGTTACTGACGAGTGGCAGGCGCGTCAGGACGGACCTGCGTGCCCTTGCCGCTGCCTGGCGGGCCAATCAGGATCATGTTCTTCTTGGCAGGCGTCTCCATTCGCTTCTTGAGCCTGCGCAAACGGTGGTGCACGCGTCAGCTACACTGCGTGCGCGCGCAGTGCAGGCGTGTCGTAGTTGACTGGCACAAGCGCGCACTCGGCCAACAGATCGGTCGTAGAGAAGCCGCTCAGCGGGGCCGCCATGGGTCGGAGATGATGAGTCTGCCAATCCGCCTCGCGTCGATGTCGGATCGGAAGATATTGATCGCTGCCGCGACCGTCGCCGGCACCGCGGCTGCGCTCATCTACCTACTGCATCGCAGCCAGCGGGCGGCTGTGGCCACTGCCGATGAGCTTGACGCCGAGCCCAGCAGCGGAGTCGCTTCTGTGGGCGTCACAGCCTCCGCCAGCCCTGTCTCAGCCTCTGCAGCAGAGGTGACGAAGCCAGTGGAGGACACGAACGTCACGAGGGCGGCGGAAGCGCAACGCTTCAAGGATCGGGGTAACAAGCGCTATGCGGGCCGTCAATATGAGTACGCCATCGCTGATTACACCAAGGCGATCGAGTTGGTAGATGCCGATGACCCAGAGGCTGCGAAGTTCTACGGCAACCGCGCGCAGTGCTACTCCTCCTTGGAGAAGCACCCGGAGGCCGAGCGTGACTGCGACGCTGCGCTCCGCCTCGACCCCGTCTACGTTAAAGCGCTTGTGCGGCGGGCCACGGCACGCGAGAAGCAGGGCAAGCTCGACCTGGCCATCGTCGACTACACGGCGGCGCTGCTGCTCTCTGACATGCAGCATGAGGCTGCCACGCACGGCGTCGATCGCCTGGTCAAGCAGGTCGCCAAAGAAAAGACAGAGGCGCACCTGCAGGAGCCCATGCGCTGCCTGCCCTCGGCCTCCTTCATCGCCACCTTCGTCGATTCTTTCCGAAAGATCCGCGAGCTCATCCGCTCGGCGCGCCCGAGCACTGCCGAGTTGACCTCGGCGTTGGAGTCGGCCGCAGACGGCGCGGCGCGCGCGGCGCTGCTCGTGCAGCGCGCGCTAGGGCGTATGCAAGCGCGCGAGTACGAGGACGCCTTCCGCGACTGGGCTTCCGCAGTCTCGCTCATCTCTGCGCTCGGCGATGTAGACAGGCCGCCCGCGGCCGCCGGGCCATCAGATAAGCAGCGCCAGAGCACGCTACAGATGTGGAGCTCGGCTGACGGGCCTTCGCCGGCGTTCGCGATGTCTATGCTCGGCATGTTCCTCCACTTGCGTGGGAACTACGACCAGGCCATGTCGTGTTACGACGAGGCGCTCAAGCTGGACCCGAAGGCGACCGAGGTTCTCATCAAGCGCTCGTCGCTTTGGTTCGAGAAAGAGCAGGTGCCGAAGGCGTTTGCTGACTTCGACAAGGCCATCGCCATTGATCCGAAGCAAGCCGACATCTTCTGCCACCGCGGCCAACTGCATATGCTGCAGCAGGACTTGCAAAAGGCTGTGACCGATCTCAAAAAGTCGGTCAAGCTCGACAATGGATCCCTTCTCTCCCGGCTGCAGCTCGGTATGGCGCACCACCGGCTCAAGCAGCTTGCCGAGGCGCGTGCCGTCTTCCAGGAAGCGGAGGCCCGCTTTCCCGACAGCCCCGACGCTCTCAATTACCACGGCGAGTTCCTCGTCGAGACTGGGGACCTCGCGGGTGCAGCGGAAAAGTTCCGAAAGGCACTCGATGTCTCGGGAGGCTGCTTTGCCATTTCGCACGTCAATCTCGGGGTCCTCGACCTGCACCAAGAAGGTGGCCATTCACCCGACATTGAAGGTGCGCTTGCACGCTTCGCGCAGGCCATCGAGGCAGATGCGCTCTGCGAGACGGCGCACGTGCACATGGCACACCTGATGCTGCAGCAGAACAAGTGGGCCGAAGCAGTGGCGTGCTTCGACAAGGCACTTGCGCTCTTGCGAGTGAAGCAGGAGGTAGAAGAGACGTATGCGATGAGGGAGGCGGCCGCAGCGCAGCTCTCGCTGCTCACTTCGGCTCCCGATATCTACGAGCCTGTAATGGAGAGGCAGCGGGCACTGATGGCGGGCATGCAGATGGGGTGAACGAGGCACGCCTGCGCAAACCCATGGGAGATGAGCGAGAACGAGCACATGCGTAAGTGTTGAGTGATGGAACGAGCGAGATGGTGCTGAGGCAGCACTGGGAGAGCTCGAGAGGTTAGATGGATGGGAAGGACGGATCGTGCTGTGGAGGGTTGCGGGTGACAGGAGTGGATCACGCATAGATCACGTATGCTCTGGGGCGAGCGAGCCTGTGGGGACCTGGGGACCTCCGTGCTGCGGATCTGGGTTCTGGCAGGAGCTCCGCACCTCCGAACGCGATGACGGTCGGGGCGGGCGGGGTGTCGGCGGGTGGAGCCGCTGGGCGCTGGGCCTGGGGTCGGCGATCGTCACGGTCACTCGTGCCTCGCGAGCGGCTGGCGCGCGCGCGCGCCCGCTGGGGCCCGTGGCCGCGGAGGACCGGCGCCGGACCAGCGCGAACGATCCGCCGAACTCCGCCGTGTAGGAGACCGTGTACTGTTACTACGTAGCCCGTAAATATAGTAAGAGGCGGCGTGCGCTTGTTCGGGATTCCGATTCGTGTACTTTCATGTATGCAAAAGAAACCTAAAACTATACACAATTCTCGCCCGTCCGCGGTGTCAGCTCATGGTGTCAGCACTCAGCTGTATTCTACCATGTTGGTCCTCTTTGACTTCTGCTGCGCGCGGAGCGCGGAGACAAAAAGCACCGCATGCTCTTTGCCTTCCTCTATCCAGCGCGGCTGCTGCGGCAGCTGCAGGTTGCCGAGCGACTCGCGCAAGGACTCGCGCACGTTGCCGACAAACGCGACGAGCGGATGGGTGCGCGACGAACGCCACTCCTTAATGGCCTCGTGGCTCACCCACAATGTAGCCTTCTTGAGCGCCTCCTTGGTCACTGCGCGAACGGGACCCGAACGCAAGAGACGCGTTTGTGAGTGCGCATGCACCAGTGCAAGGATCATCGAGAGTCGAGGTTCGACCAATGAGCTCGTACTCATGTTGTATACCGGCCCAGGCACCCAGCCACGGAGCTTGCACTCACACGAGTAGTAGACGCGGCAGCTGGTGCGCCCCCTATTATCGACGTACCAGTAGCCGACGGTATCATCGAGGTCGCTGCGTTTGCCGTAGTCGAGTCGAAAGACCATGCACTGTGCCTTCGGATCATACAAATGCTCAACGAAGTACTTGAACTTCATGCCCATCGCGGAGATCTCGTACGCAGATTTGACGGATTTCACGCCGCCGCTCTCGCCGTTGCTCGCGTACGTGACACAGCTGTCCACTCCGGATACCATGTGATCATACGCGTCCAGATCCATGATGCGCCTGCGCCAGAGGCAGTTGCATAAGCGTCAGCACATGAACAATGGGAGAAGGCAGGGCCTCCAGACAGGGTTGCGCGCAGCGCGGCGCTTACCCTAGAACCACCGAAGAGGGCACAGGGATGTCTTGAACCATTATCAGCCGGCGCGTCAAGCCGTCTTCGGCGACCAGCGCCTGCATCACAGGCCTTCCAGCACGAAGTTTCTCCTCATCTCGTCCAGAGAGGAGAAGCGACGGTGGCCCGATCTGGTAGGGCGTGAGCTTGCCGCGATGGTAGTGCGGCTGTGAATCGCTAGCGGCCTGCACGATGCCAGGCAAGCCTCCGAGCAGCCCGAGCGCCAGCAGTGGGCCAGCAGTGTGCCGAAGATGCTTGCCATCCATGCTGACCTTCTTCCTCCTTCTTATTCTTCCACAATTGGTCGATCTCATCACGGACCTGAGATCCGCAAAAATTTCGTTAAAATGAGGACCTCAAGTCGAATCGCGCGGGTGCAATTCACTGAATGTAAACAGGACTGACGAACGCGTCGAGTCTTTGCAGCAACGCTGCAATGCCCCGCGGAATGCTGCCTTGAATGCCTGTTCGCTCACGTCCGCGCTCTTCGCAGACCGTAGAGACTCTCCTTCAGGACTTCTTACCAAGCTGTTCCCCCATGCGCGTCATGCATGCCGCCTTTTATGTGTAGCATGCTCTCAAACAAGAAGCGCCTGTGCGGCGCCAGCGATCCCGCCGAGGGCTGTCCCTACCAGAATGAGAGTCCATTCATCCTCCTGCGCAAGTACAAAATTGTCAAGTCAAATCAAGCCAAGCCAAATCAAGTCAAGTCAAGTCAAGTCAAGTCAAGTCAATCCAAGTCAAGTCAAGTCAAGTCAAGTCAGGGTCCATTCATCCTCCTGCGCAAGGCCACGGAGCACTCAGACGGAGAAGGACTCAAGGATACGAAACGGATCGGGCTCAGCAGCGTTCGTGGGCGTGCACGCACCTCAAAGACCGGATGAAGCACGCGCTCAAACTCGGCGGACGTGAGTCTCCCCATCTGCTCGACCATTGTCGACTCGAGGCGCAGTGAATCTTCAGTGAGCCCGTAAATCTCCTTCACTGCTGAGGGCAACTCGGCGCGCATCCGTCGGATGGCCTCGGCCCGCAGCCACTCCAAATCTTCAGCTCCAACCAGGTTGTACAAGGCTGACCCAAGTACGTTGGGCAACCCTGCCGAGCCCGCCACGCCGAGCGCCGCGTCGACGCGCAGCGCCATCAGCCGCCAGAAGGCAGAGCTCCTCGAGCCGCTCAAGAGCTCTCGCCACAGCTGAGGCGCTGAGAGAACGTTGGTGGACATAAACTGAGCAAACTCGGTACTCACCTCCGCCTGCCGTTGCAGGAAGAGGCCCTGGAGCTTGATGCGGCCGATCATCCGAGGTTCCACGGGCTCAAAGATGAGCTTGAGAGCGAGTTGGTCCGTTAACATGCCAACAGCAGCACCGGTGAGCGCAAGCGACCACCATGGCGACCAAACCATCCATAGCAGCATCTGAAGAGCGCCGAGTGCACCGCCCAGCCATAGCCCCGAGTCGACCACGAACTTCAGATCCCGCTCACCGCAGCGCTCAAACAGGTTGACCAGGACTTTAGGGTCATCAACGACCCCACGGACGACAATCTCGCGCAGGTCGAAGACAGCGGTTGGGTCGGCTTGAATGTCGCACACAAAGTCGCGCACCAGGTCGTTTCCCTGCTTGCGAAGCGTGCTGCTGAACACGCCACTGCCAATCGCTGAGCGAGCCAGCGCACCCCATCCCTTCCTGTCTGCAAGATCCGTCGCCAGGTCGACGCCGATGCGCACCACCATGGGCTCGAGAGCTGTTGCGATCTTCTGCGCTGGCCTACGAGCATGCACAGGGCATGGTGCGGGTGCGCACCGGGTCAGTGTGTGCTCGCTAAATGGCGGCAGGGTGGCAGGAAGGCCGGGCTTTGTTTGGATACGCACAGACGTGCAAAGATCGTCTTCACATCGATGAGACGCAGCATGACGTCATCGACGATCCGGTTTGCCATCGAGAGCGCTTTGTTTGGCACGATCCCTTGCCAGCCAAATGGCATGCGCTCGATCACGATACCACGAAATTTGATGGGGTAGAACATCATGAGAATCGCAAGGCGATTCGTTGCCCAGTTTAACAGGCCTGAAACGATTGGTATAGAGCCGTATTTCCAGAATCCCCGAGGCACGGCGATACCTGAGCATGCAGCTAGTGTACCTGGCACACCGACAGCCACTAAAGCCGCCGCAGCCGACCAAAGCCGCCGACGGCGACGCCAAGTTGGTTCCTGTGGTGGGGCGGTTCTCGAAACATGGCTCATTTCCCATGTGTTGCTCGGCGCCAAGGACACTAGGACAGACTGCCTACATGACGAATGTCGTAATGTCAAGCCTGGCGGAGGTTGAATGCTTGCAACAAGCTTCGGGGCCTGGACGAATGATGCAGCCGTCCAGACAGACGACGCCAGAATCGTTGTCAGCATTGAGAGCCGCCGCGGGTCTCTTGTGTAACCTCTTGTGATGAGGTGTGAACCTGGTTGACATCTCACCCTCGAGATTAGGAACATAAAAATCGCTCTCGTCGCACGCCCCTCAGAATCGGCCTCACTGCATCATTCCACCTCTCGCGCCAGTCATCACGCCGCTCGCGTCAGGGCTATCAACTCACACATACTATCTCGCACGTAGCTGACAATCGTCATACGGCGGGCGGCAGTAGCTCCAGGATAGGAGGTCACCCTCGAATCTGCTCGAGCTTAACGGCCGCATTCCATCCCTCCTCCTTTTCCCATTGCTGAGTGCTAGCCGCACCTGCGGGCTGGCGCCCTTACGCCCCGCAGTTGGGGCACTCACGAAGCATGCTCCACGGCACAATCGTTGACACGCCATGGCGCCGTAGCCCCGCGCCTAGTGGCGACGGTACCGCAGTGCACATCATGGCGCCAGGATCATCTGAGGCATATTGCTGCTCAGCGCGAGGCGTGTCTTCTGGCTCTCGGTCAAGTCAGTGAAGTTTCCGACCTTGCGTTCCAAGAAAAAGCTTTTCCAGCGCTCCTCGTCCTTGCCCCCATCTTTATCCTTCTGGAACAGAGTGATCGAGTCCCGGTAGAAAGGGAATGGGATGTCGAGTTTCTTCTGCTCGTCGATCTCGCGGTGCTTAATGAACTTGTTTCGCCACTGCTCGTACAAGCACGACTCGAAGTGCAGGACGCATCCCTTCGAAACTGGCACCACGTGGTAGTTGCCCGTGAAACGGTGTGGCCCGTGCCAATCAGCGGCGGCGCACAAGCCCGCCGACTTGCCGTTGCGGTACGCAAGCATCTTGTGCTGCGTGAAAACCTGAATGTCCTCGAAGATGCACTCGGAGCTCAGGGCCTTGGGAACGGCTTCAATGTTCACGAGGACGATGCAGGTCACGCCGGGTGCGAGACCGTCCACAATCTTGGAGAAGGGCACGTCAAAATGAAGGAGCTCGTCGTCGTCGACGTGAAAGAGCCAGGTGATGCCTCTCGCACGGCACTCGGCAACCGAGCGACGCACCTGCCGCTCCTGCCGCTGCATAAGAGTGTAATAGTTGTCGGAGGCATGCGGATTGAGCGGGTCGAGCGAGTTGTCGTTGCCGGTGGTCACCGTCACGAAGTCGGCAAACTCGTCGGAGGCCAGCATGGGCACGAGCTCGGGCGTGTCCTCAACGTGCACGAAGACGTGCGAGATGCCCAACGAGCGATGATAACGCAGCCACCAGTCAAATTTATGCGGCTTGCGGGTCATGAGCGTTATGGCCACCCGGAGATCCTTCTTGGCCATGAGCGAAGATGCCACTCCGGATGCGCGGGTCGTGGGAGGTGATTGTGGTCTCAAGGTCGTCGAGTCGCGCGGCGGCAGCTTGCCTGGCGAGCGCGGTGCCGGGGAGGCTGCTCCGCTGCGCACGCCGCCAGTTGGCTCTGTCCACGCATTCGGGGGTGGGGTGCTGCGGCCGCCTGAACGGGCTGCGGCGCCAGCTGTGGGCAAACCCCCGGCCTGGGATATATGCCCCGATGAGTGGCCTAGTGTGTCTTTCGACGATGGTGTACGGCGCAGCAGCGCAGATGGCATTGCGGGCGCTGCCTGCTTCCCTCGTGGCTCGGCAGCCGGACGGCTGGCGGGCGGCGGGTCGGTCCGCCTCGCGGCGGCAGCGCTGGTGCGTGGCGATGGTGCAGCGGCCGCCGAGCCCCGCCCGGAGAGCGATGAGGTCGTGAGCTGCATGCTCCGCAGCTTATCTACAAACGAGGCCCTGGACGACGGTGGCCGCTCAACCAATTCTGATCGGCGGGCCGGCACGGTGCCGCTGCTCCGAAAGCCCCGGCTGAACATGGACTGCCGGCTACTCGTGGAGGCCAGAACAGCGGTCGCCGTTGCGCCACCGGGCATACACGGGGCGCCAGAGGCGCCGCCCGCTCGCGGGAGACCGCGAGCACACGGCCGAAACTAGGAAGACTTCAGGACCGAGACCGTCGGACGTTTCGCCAGATTTAGGTTTTCACGACAAACAGGTATCAAACTCGAAAGACAGTGGAACGTTTTCAGGAAGGACTGAGCGCGCGCGATACTAGTTCGTACTCGGGGGGCGGGGGGGGTGTACTCGCGGTGCTCTGGCACACTGGCAGTCTTGAGTCACACGTGACAGTCAGTCTACTGTAGACAGCTAAAAAGCCGTGAGCTCTTCTTCTCTGGTGCGGATGAGCAGCAGACGAGCCCCCGAGATCGGAACTCAGACATGTATTTTGCTAATTTCTAATGAAGGTCTCTCGATCGAGAGCGAGATTGATTTGGAACTCCGCCTTGTGGCCGAACTCCATGTTGCCACGGAGCCATGTTGTCACGCTTGTGGGCGTACTACTAGCCACTGCGGCTGCGGCTACGCCGTGCGTGCGCCATCTTATGCCTGCTGCTGCTGCCGCTGCGCTCTCGGTGCCGCTGGCCTCGGTGAGACGATCCCAACGGGTCATTGCAAGCGCATCAGTTGGGCAGGAGACCACAGCAGCATTGCGAATCGTGGCACCGAAGCTGTCCGTGTGGACGGCGCTGCGTGCTATGTGGAGCACCCGCTCATTTGCCGAGTTCATGTCATTCTTGCGCAAGGAGGTGGGCGACGTGATATTGCTGGATGCCAGGCCGGTGCTCCCCGCAACATATCTGCTCATGGGCAAGTCCGCCAACCGATACGTGCTCTCAGATGCGGATCCGAGCCTCGAGCAAGTCCTGCAGCAGCTGATCAATTTGCTTCCGGTTGCGGCCAGGGTGCCCGCCGAGGTTGACGAGGGCTTGCAGAAGAGGGTTGCCAGCCTATTCCAGAGCGAAAAGGTGGTGAATCAGCTGCTTCCTTCTTTCCAGCAACGTGCCACTGAACTGCGAGAGAGATGGCTCTCCGTGGGGAATGGCGATTCGCTCGCAGTCTTCTTAGAGCTTTCCGACTATGTTTTGCTCTCTGACCTCGAGTTGTTATTTGGCAGGCGCTTTACGCAGACCTATTCGTCGCGCATCCTGCCGTGCTTCCAGGCTTGGGTGCAGGACCTCGCCCGAGGCGCCAGCCCTGGCATCTTCTTCACCGAGCTCGGTAACATACTTCGTGAGCACATAGCGGAGCGGCGTGCCTCGCCTTCTGCGTATGAAGGCGATGAGAGCGTGCTTCAGGTCTACCTTGAACAGGGTGCTCTGGAGAGGCACGCCCTCGACGGCGTGGTAGGGCTACTGTCGATGACAATGATGGCAGCTGTCTTCAACACGCAGGTCTCGTTGGCGTGGATCCTCGTGCACCTTTACTCGCAGCCCGAGCTTCTCAAGATTGCACGCGACGAGCTCGGCAGCTGCCCCAACCTCGTCGAGTACTCGCATCTCGTGCGGCTACCTTTCGTCAACTCGTGTATAGATGAGTCAGTGAGGCTGCACACGATGTTGCCGGGCAATACGGTTGTCCGCCGGGCAAAGGCAGATGTGACGTATACAGACGGCGAGCGCAGACAGGTGAGCATCCCTGCTGGTTCGATGGTGTGGCTCTATCCGAACGCGGTGCATCTGGACGAGGCGTTCTTCCCCGAGCCAAAGGCCTTCTGCCCCATGAGGATGCTCAACGGCAACCTGGAGCGCATGTCTTCTGAGTTCGAGCTCGTCACCTTTGGCCACGGTCGGCAACGGTGCATAGGCGAAAAGATGGTGAGGTGGCTTTTTCAGGCGCTTTGCATCCTTGAATCTTTCATGTTCGAACGTTTAGCCTCTGCTCGTCCCTCTCGGTGCAGGCACGGGCGATGATTTGCGTCTTCTTGGGCACAATCTTGCCAGACATTGATGCAACGCCACCGCCATCGCTTCCTCAGGAGGGGTTTTTCGACCTCATACCTGCGAGTCAGCTACGATTGATGAACCCGATGCGGCGAGTGGCACCAGTGCGCCAGTAGTCTTCCGTGTGGCAGAGCCAAACCTGCTCTGCGCGCTCGGCGCTCGGCGCCCCAGAACGGGATCCCGGCAACCCCCGGCGGGCGACCCCGCCGCGCGATCCTCGGGGGTCGACGGCCGTTTGAAACCGCGTAAGATACCGGCGCTTTGGCGGTCTGGGGACGAGCTTAGGCTAGGACAGCTGTAACATAGGCTCATGACAGGCTCCGCACGGGTGTGACCTGTGTCGGTGCGCCACGCCAGGCGCAGTGGAAAAGAGCCGCTGTGCCATCGAAGTTCTTTTAAATATTTGGCGGCCATTTACCAATTTTTTCTGACGAGAATGAGCATGGTGCACGCAAATCGTCGCGTCGCGCGCGCGTCGCGGCGACGACACCTGAGACCGGCGGGTGATGCTGATGGTGGCCTGCGCGGTCCCGGCCACATCTACCGTACGTGCGTCCGGCTCCGGGGCCATCTTCATATGGTCCTCCTGCGGTTCCTAAGTATGCAACACTTCACAGTCATGATGAGAGACTCAAGACACACCACGTTGCCTTTCTGTGAACTTCAC
>Ga0209550_10003263_pt1 | contig 15457 bp, 4 predicted proteins | sample LauGreSuBDMM15SN_2_FD_187567 | JGI IMG/M metagenome (GOLD analysis project Ga0209550, IMG submission 187567) | Freshwater lake microbial communities from Lake Michigan, USA - Su13.BD.MM15.SN (SPAdes) (version 5) | ecosystem: Environmental > Aquatic > Freshwater > Lake | place: Lake Michigan, USA...
CGGTCGCCATCACTGCTGCCGAGGCTGCGAAGGACGTGGCCGAAGTGATGGCGATCGTACACGCCGAGAAGCACGCGCGTGAGGAGATCGAGCGCCACTCTATCCCGAACTCCGAGAGTTTCGAATCCGATCCGAATAACCGCGTCTTGCGAAGCAATATTAGAGAAGCGCTAAGCGCCGGTACTACCCATGGTGCTATCAAGCTACCAAAGGGTGAAGGACTCGCGGCTGCAACGTTATACTGTTCGAGTCGGTTGTGTTGCAGCCGCGTCGAGCAGCCGCGATCGTCACTTCACTTAAAATGTGCCGTGCGTTACGTAACTGTTCGCGGTCGGTTGTGTTGCATGTTGGTTGTTGGTTGTTGGCGCCCGTACAATATTAATCACAATCAGTTTCTGGTGGCGGAGATGCGGCCCGGGTGGTGGACGCTGAAGACATGACCATGGGTGTGATCTTCTGCATAGCGTGCGTGCCCGTTGCGTGCCCGTGCTAAACTTTGGTCGTGAACTGCGAACAGCCATGCACGTTCAGAGTCTCTGAGCGGCGCTTCATGGTAGGCTCTGAGCCTGGGCGGCGATTGATGCGGCGATTGTGCTCGAGGCACAGCAGCCGATTTGGGTCGGAGGCAGGGCACCAGCTTCGGCGACTTGAGCGGCTCGCGGAGCTGCTGCGAGTCGTGCCACGCAACCGGAAAAAAATCACTCCCCGAGGGCTGCCAAACCAGCGGAAGACGCTGAATGCAGCCTTGGCGGGACACTGCATAGCCGTATGAGCCGTGGGAGAAGCTGGAAACCGGATCGGCGGAGGACGAGAAGTTCAAGGAGGAGCGTGCCGAGGTGCAGGGTGAGAGAACAACATCGAGCACCTGGTGATTCGCAAATGGCTGGTGATTTGGCTTCCAGGATGTCCTGCCAGGTGGTGACGACGGACTCATCAACACGATGCCAGCTCCTGGCTTAAAGGCGACACGAGGCGACGAAGGTCTCGTCCTCTCGGGCGTGTGCTGATGCACTTGCATCGGAGTTCGCGTCGGGGTGTGCATCACATTTGCAGAGCCTTTCACGATCGGTGTGTGTTCTTACCGGTAAAAAGACACCGGGGGGAGCCGGGACACACACGGGCTTACCGGTTACCGGTAAAAAGTCACCGGGTGAGCCGGGACACACACGGGACACACCGGTACCGGTACTTTTTGTACACGTAACAGTGCCGTAGCACCGGTTGTCGCGTCTGTCGTGTTAACGTTCACGTAACCCCGTGTGAATTGGCTGTTAATACTCGGCCCCTACTCGGTTGTGAACGCAGTGATCCAACGTGTGAATGACCCTTGATCGGGGAAGGCGTTTTCTTTTACTTTTTAATATCAGGAAACACAATACGGCCTGCCGTTTCAATATTCGCGCCGGTCACCCAATTTACACCCGGCCCACCCTTGTGGGCATCACCCAGCAGTTCAAATCGAACGGAAAGTCGAAACTATTCGATTCGGAACTGTCTAAAACATAATTAGCGCAGGTTTACGGCTCGACCACCCCCCTTTCATTATAAATACTCCTGTTCGCCCTTACTGAACACCTGAGGCTGACCTACAGCTCACACATGTAACGTAGAGGTTAAGGCACGCATGGAATACGCATGGAATGCGGCGCAGGACTTCGACGTCGAGGACTTCGAGGAGGCTGTCCCTGACAAGATGTAGAACGAGGACGTCGACTGACACCGGCGCCGCGGATCATCTCTACAATACTACAAACCTTGTACAGAGCTCGTGCACACGGCGACGACATCGAGCGGGCCCCTTGGCCATGCGCCCGAAAGCAGCGTCGGTAACGGGCTCGAATCATGGGGGGGATTAGACGCCTAGGGACCACGGCGGTACCAGGCGTCCAAATCGTAGGGGGTTAGTTGTGCCCTGAGGCACCGCCCCAAGGGAGGCTCGTTGTGCCCGGAGGCACCGCCCATCCCTAAGCTCTACCGCTCTGTTCGCTGATCGGCGCGAGCTGCCTCCAGCGTGGGGGGTGCGAGCGTAGTAGTGCGAGCGGGAGAGAGGGGATGACGTCATGTTGACGTCATAGGTGAGGTGTGGGTCCTTTAGGCATGCTATCGGAACCATACTTAGACCTGTTACATCCGTCGGAGATGAGACGAGATACCGGAGGGTCCGGAGGGGATTCTCATGGGAAGAGTCAAGAGTCACTGTGAGACCTTGTTGAGTCTAACCACGCTGTCCGTGACGCTTGGGGCTCAACGGAGCCGATGCCTCCAAGGTCGCCCCTAGGCAGGTTCGTGCCGGCCGGTCGTCCTCTACCCGAGGAGGCCGATCGCAATACCGGTGTGTGTCCCGGCTCTTTTTACCGTTTCGTTTCAAAGACACCGGGGGGAGCCGGAACACACGATTCAAAAACACCGGGGGGAGCCGGGAGACACGCACACACGGGTAATCGAGAAACGGATAACAGCACGGCATCACACAGACGAAGCTTACAACCAAACCGACTCACCGACGCACGAGCACGAGCACGCCACGACCCCGATAATCACCACGTCATCACCGCCAGATAAACATGCTGATAAACATGCTGATTAACATGCTGGCAGGCTGTGAGCCCTTGTTCATCTGGCACTTCACCCAATGCGCTGCTGGCCGCAAGAAGAGCGTCTGGGACGAGAGGAGGCGTCGTGAGCCGAACGCACGGCGCATCAAGAGGAAGAAGCTGAATGCTGATGCCAAGCCGGCACGTTTGCGCTCAGAGCCCCGCGCGCTCCCTCGCCCTGCCCGCACCCGTAGAGCCTTTACACTCCTCCGTGACCACACTAGTCCCTCAGAGCAGAACCAAGCTGTCCTCCTGCAGGAAGTAGCTCAGGAATAGGATGAGGGTGCGGTATCCGTGCCACCCGTTGGACCGCGCGAGCCGATCAAGGAGGATGCGCGATCGCGCGCAGTCTGGGAACGTGGCCGCGCTCTCGACGAGCGTCTCGGACTCGCGGTGGTCGATGTTGTACAGGTCGTTGAGCATGTTGCGCAGCGTGAGGTCGCCGGAGACCATCACGTCGGCACGCCCCAGATGGTAGACCAGGCACTCGCCCGCCACCCACGGCCCGATGCCGTCAATCTCCATGAGCCGTCGTGCCGCGTCACGGTCCGACATGGTCGCGACGTCGGGTAGCCCATCGGGTCGGCGTGCGCGCTTCACGAGCTCGATGATGAACTTGCCCTTGCCGTTGCGATCGCCTTTCTTGGTGAGAGCGCCGAGCGAGTAGCGCACGCTGACCTTGCCGCCGGTGCCTTTAAGGTGCGCGCGGCACGCGTTCAGGAATCCTTGCGTGCCCTCGTTCTTGCCGCACCCAACCTTGACGTACGCGTCGTCATCGGGAGCGCACAGGTGAGGCAGGCCCCACTTATCGCAGGCGTCGACGATGACGCCGACGAGCGCAGGCGGGAACATGAGACGGCTGGTGTTGGCCTCGAGCAGCAATCCACCCCCCTTTCCGTCGAGCAGCTCAGATGCGGTCGGCGCCTTGCCCTCCTCATAATCTCCGCTCTCGGCCATCTCGGTGGCAATAGCCTCGAGAGCTGCGCGGCGCTGCACGGCCGGCATCACCTCGATGAGCGTGCCCGCCTTGATGGCGAGTTTTCGAAGGAAGGCATTGCCCGCGTCAACGGAGATCATAGAGAAGGTGATGCCGTGCAGCAGGTAGTCAAAGAGGCGCTCCTTGCTTGGGCGCTTCGCCGCGAAGCTCGCCACCTGCATGTAGATCGCATTGACGCCCACACGCGTGATAATGCGCTCAAGCTTCGGGTCACTCGCGCAGAGCTGGCGCACGCCGGCCTCGACGGAGTTGCGCGTCAGCGTGATGGGCGGGCTCGCCGTCGAGAACTCCCACAGCTTATCCTTCTCGGGTGGCGTGAGGCACTCCGCCTTAACCTCCTCAGTCTTGAAGAGCCAACGGCGGACCGCGAGGCTCGCCTGGCCTTTGCGTGCCGCCGCCTTAGCCGCCGCGTACTGCTCGTGGCTCCGCCGGTTGCGCTTCGTCTTGTTGATCGTCTTGAGCTCGGGCTCAACGCCCGCCTCCTCCTCGGCGTCGTTGTCGTCAGCAGACGCCTTCCCTTTGCCCGTAGCCGCCTTGGCCGCCGCGCCCCTCTTGCCAGCACTACCACGGGCGCGCTTGCTCGCCGGCCCGTCCTCTCCTTCGTCCAAGTCGTCGCAGTCTTCCACGGCCACCGGCCTCTCCACTGCCTCCTCCTCGTCGTCGTCTTCCACGTCCATCACCTCTCCCGAAGAGCCGGCGCTGCCAGCCGGCACGTCCAAGCCGTGGCCCTGTAGCGCGTTGGCGTTCGTGAGCTCCTCGAGCGCCGAATGCCACGCGTCGCGCACCGCCCCGGCCTTGGGTCGGTGGGCGCCCCTCTTCTCGCCGCCACCGTGCACCGCGACCATTGCGGCGAGGTCGACCTGGAGCAGCGCCTCCTTATACTTGGTCGCCTTCGGAGCAAGGTACGTTCGGAAAAAGGAGCCCGCGAGCCGTATGTTTGCAGCCTCGGCCTCTTCGATAGTTGCCTGCGCAAAGACGATGACGAGCTTTAGCTCGCTCTGCGTTTGCCCTGGCCGGTCGACACGCCCCTTGATCTGCTCGAGGACGTCGCCAGGCGTTGGGCGGCACACGATTGCGTCTGCGTCGTGCTGCATATTGATGCCTTGCGCTTCGGAGCCAATAGTGGCGAGGATGACATCGAAGCCCGCGGCGCGCGTTTTCTCGTTGATTTCCGCCCACGACAGCGCGGTCAGGCCGCGCGCCCGCAGCACCGCACGGAAGCGCATTTTCTCGTCCTCGGTGTTGGCAAAGACAACGGGGCGCCGCCCTTCGTCTCGAAGCCGCAGCACCTGCATCGCGATCGCCTCGGCGAGCGGCGAAGTGCGAGCTCCCTTGGCGCCTTCCCACAGCTCGCCCCGCAGCAGGTGCTTCAGGTCGGCATGCAGCTTCAGGCCCGACGGGTCGCCACGGTTGAGGCCGTCACGCTCCCACTGGCTAATGCGACGCCTGTACGTGGAATAGTCCGCCAGTGGCACGGAGCCTTCGGAGCTGTAGAAGAGCTTGCCGTTGGGCAGGGTGACGTGGCCTGGCTCCATGAGCCATGAGCGATCGGTGATCGGCACTTCACACACAATGTGTTCATGCACGAGCGCGGGGAGGTACTCGACGGTACGCGGCAGCGGCGAGCGCAGCATGCGGACCATATAGAAGAGGTTGTGGAATTTGCTTCGAAAAAATGTGGCGCTCAGCAGCAGGCAGCCGCATCGGCTCACCTCGATCTGTCGCCATGCGGACGGGCATCGCTTGGCGGCGGCGTTCTGCACGGCGAGGCATTCGTCAATGACCACAAAGTCCCACGCGGCCTGGCGCACAAACGGCGACTTAGCGACGCGGTCCAGTGTCGAGATGACGATGGTGTTGCCGTCGATGGGCGCACCAGTGTTGCCGTACGTCAGAGAGAAAAGTGTGCCGTCCGCGCGCTGCTCGACGACGTGGAAGCCTCCGCTGTGCTTTGCCAGCTCGAGCAGCCATTCCCGTAGCAGCGCTTCTTGCGGCAGCATGACTAACGAGCCGCGCCGTGCAATGCCGCTGTCATGCAGATGCTTCGCCACACCCACAACTGTCGCGAGGGCGGTGAGGGTCTTGCCCGCCCCCACCGCGGAGGCATCCGCAAATCCGAGCTTGCCCTCTCGCACACCCGCGAGCACGCTGTCCACAGAGCGTTGCTGGTGCTCCCACAGCGTCGATGTGATCGTGGGTAATGGAAGGTACTCGGCCGATAGGTCGACATCGGCTGCAGATGAGTGCTTGGCGCCTCGATTGGCGCCATGCGGAGCCGCAAAGTCGCCGTCGTCGCGGCCGCCGCCCGCCGCCGCCTCCGAGACTGCTATGGCCGCTGCCGCCTGCGATGCGGCCGCCGCGCTGCTTCGACGAGGACGCCTCACCGCTGCTGCTGCTTCTTGCTCTTGCTCCTCCTTGACTGCTGCCGGGGCACAGGCGGCGGAGGTGGTGTAGGCGGCGGAAGCGGTGGAGACAGTGCAGGCGAGCGGCGAGGCAGATAGGCGCAGCACGAGGTCCGCCTTCTTGCCTTTCGTAGGAAGCCCGCGTGCAGTGAGCGCCGCCTTGAGCGATGGCAGGGAAAGCGCCTTGGCCTCCGTCTCCGCCATTGCAACCGGCACACGCGCATAGCCAGATGGCAAGGCACAGGCCGCCAGCGCGCCCTCGGCGGTGAGCGCCGCCATGGGCGCCGTGGTGAGCACCTCGGCGGGCGCCGTGGTGAGCACCTCGGCCCTGCCAAGCCTTTCGAGGCACGTGAGCATGTGATGGTAGCTTGCGCCACGCGGCACAACGCGCCATCGCAGCGCCCCGTCCTTGAACATCACTGCCGGGTAAAGAGCCTCCATGGCATACATGAGGCGCAGGATGGTGCCCTCGCTGAGGTCATTACCGGTTCCCGAGCCATCCGCGGCGACGGGGCCGATGACCACGTGGTCCAGGTCGCGAGTTGTGATCTTAAGGAGCACATCACGCCACACGCCGCTGCGCAGCACACCGCTTGCTGCGAGCTCTGCCCAGCCACCCCACACAGCGCCCTCATCGGCGCCGCCGCGCCGGGCGTTGGTCGCGATTGCATGCAGCTCCTCGAAGAGCTCTAGTCGGGAGCTCAGCCCGAGCTGCACCATCGCCGCCTTGCCGCCGTCTGCCTCGAAGTCGTCGTCGGCGACGTCCGCGGGCTTCGAGTGCGCGTAAAAGGCGCGTCGAAGCAGCAGAGCGAGCCTCATTGCTATGTTAGGGTCGTGTGCATCGTTAGGCGCCCTGGCCTCCGCTGCCGCCGGTGTGAGGGCTTTGATGGTCGTCGGCAAGTAGCATGAGCTCAGGACGGCGCGCGCATCGAGCGGAGCCACGGCCGTGCCCGCGATCGCGAAGCGCCATCGCGGGCACTTTCCCTGTTCTTCATCCTCGAGGGTCGCCGTCAGGTAGCACGAGCGCTCGGCCGCATCCTCGTCGCCCGCAGCCGCCCCCAGGCTCCACTGCAGCCCACGCGGTGGGATGGGCAAACTGACGGTCTTCCCACCTTCCCACACCGCCGCCGCCGCCTTCACTGCCGCTCGGTACAATTTCTGGTCGGCGATGGCCTGGGCGCGTCCCTCGTCATCCAATCCGTCCAGCGATCGGTTCCCAAGCACGTAGCCGAGGCGAGGGGCGGCCGCAGCGGCGCCGCTCGCGCCCGCTATGCCGCCCGACGCCCCTTTCCCGCCCCCGCCCCCGCCCCCGCCGTGACCACTCACACCCGCCGCCTCCTCGATCGCCGCATGGTCGGTGCGCTGTACGAGGAGAGGCGCGTCCGGGGTTCCGCAAAAGAGCACCGTGACGGACTCGGTTGTGTGCTCGTCCACCTTGACCTTGAGAGGCATGGCACGTCCGAACGCGAGCACAAAAGCGGTGCGACCCTCGTGCGCGGACCGGGGGCGTCCGGCGCTCGAGCGCCGCCCGCGCGGTGCGCCGTCGACCATGCCGTCTTGGGCGCCGTTTGGGGCGTCGCCAGTGGCGATGCGGCCTGGCGCCATCGCGTTTGCACTAGCCGATGAGTCGCGGCGGCGGGCCGGTGGCAAAGGCTGCGCTCCTGCGCCTTGCAAGGCTGCTGCGCTCGTGCGCAACAGCCACTGCTGCACCTCCTCCACAATCTCGATGATCTCGCGCTCCTTGTCACTCATGCCTTCAAAGAGCTCGCGCGCCGAACTCAACTTGGAGAGCTCTGCCAACGTGTCCACCTGGCTCCCCTCCTCGCTGCGCCTCTTGCCCTTGCCCTTGTCTCCCACACAGTCATTGGCTGCCTTGCCAACGACGGCGCTCTGGTCGGTCTGCTTCTCGGTCGCCGTGCTCGCGATGGCGCCTGCCGTGCTTCCAGTTCCCGTATTTGCCTGCACACGCTCGAGAAGCATTCGCTGCTCATCACGCGGGTTGATCTCGGACGACAGCTTGCGCCATTGTCGACTGAGCATCGTCAGCCCGTGCTTGGACGCGCGCATAGGGGGCGATGAGAGCGCGGCCTGCAGCAACAGCAGTGAGGACGGCAGCAGGTGCGCGTCAAACGCGGCACGGCGAGTCTCATCGTCGAGGGCGAGCAGCCGCGCGTCCAAGCCGGCCGTGACGGCCGATAGCGCCGTTGTGGGCGACGCCCACGCATCGAGCAGTCTCGCTTCCTCGGTAACCACCGGCGCGATAAGCCGCTCGTGCTGTAGCCAGACGGCATCGTACCCCGGCTGCTGAAGTGTCACGTACATAGCGCCATTCTCGCGATCGCCAGTGTACTTGCCCCAGTGCCCGAATGTGAAATTGAGTCCGAGTGCCGCGTGGAGCACGCGCAGCGTATTGCGTACCCGCCGTCCGAGGCGCTCGCCCTCCTCGCTCACACCCTCTGGACGGCGCCCAAGACGGCGCGTGTCCTCCTTGCCCACACCCTCTGGATGGCAGACGCTGTCAGTCGGCGTGTCGGCGTCCTCCAGCGATCTGGCGTCCTCGAGCTCGATGTGGCGGAGGGATGACACCGCCTCTCCCTTACGAGACTGGCGCATGAAGCCTACCCACTGGTTTGTGTCGCGCCCCTGAGCACGCAGAGCGGCAGCAACGGCCTGACGCGCGAGGCGCGGCGGCATGATCCACTCAGGGTCAGCCAGCGCCACCACCCAGAGCGCGAGGAGGGAGTCGATGCCGAGGGCTCCTGCTGATGTGGCCGCCGGCATCGCCTCGGCGAGCATCGAGCTACACACTGCACGGAGGAAGGCGGCAGACGCACCGCGCGCCGGCCGAGCGCCGTCGCATGTACCACCGCTTGGTGGAAGGAGGAGCGCTCGGCAAGCCTCGAGAAGAGGTGCAGCGGAGCAGAGCACGCCTGCACGGCGGCGGATGGCTTTCTGCACAAGGCTCGCGGGCAGCCGGACGTGACGCGCTTCGTTCGAGAGACGCGGAAGCAGCGCCGTCGACAACGGTGCGTGCTGCCGTCGCTCGCCGTCGCCATCGTCGGCGCCGGCGCCGGCACGCGGCATTTCTGAGCTAGCGACGAGCGCCTGGGAGGAGGAGGCGGGGGACGGGGAGGAGGAGACGGGGTCGACGAGCCACGCGGGAGCCGACAGGATCACCGCGGCGCCATCCCGGGAGCGCCCCTCGAGCAGCGCCCAGCGCGCGTCCGGCCGGTCCGTGGCCATCTCGAGCACTGCCTGCGTGAGCAGTCGCGTCGTCGCCACGGGTGCGCCGTCGTCGTTGTCGTCGTCAGTGCACGTGATCACAGTCACGACCGCCTCGAACCCCTCAGCGACTACCAAGGCGCTACTTGATGGTGAGGCGGCCGAGGCGGGTTTCGTTAGGATCCCAGCCGCGAGCAGCCGACGGCGCATCGCGTCCCAGCCCATCCACGCCTCATCAGCCGTGGTCGCCATCTCGTACGTGCAGATGTCGCCATTGGTGTGCCCATGCAGCTCCTCCCCATTGGCAAAGGTTTGGTCAACTAGATGCGCGGGGCAGAGCGGCTGGCCTGTCTCGTCGACACCAATGCCTGCACTCACCACTAGGAGGCGGCACGGGAGCGGGTCCGAGGGGCGGCCGCCGCCGCTAGCATCTAGCTTGGCCACCCGCTCCAGCGCCCGCACCTCGAACCCTCCCCGGCCGCGCGCGAGGGCACCCTCTGGCAGGCCACGGGCAGCGACACTCTGTACGCCGAGGGGGGCGACAGAGCCGATGGGCTTTGCGCGGCGCGAGAGCGGCGATCCTTTGCTCTTGGTGGCGCCCTTGCGCTTGGGCTTCTTCTCGTCCTCGTCCTTAACGTCCTCGTCCTCCTCGCTCGCGGAGATGGCCATCTCCGCGTCCTCGTCCTCCTCCTTGGGCGCCGACCCACCCTTGCCACCCATGCGCCCCTCCTCCTCGTCCTCTTCCTCCCCGACCTTGACCGACGACTCCGCCTGCCATGCCTTGACCGCCTGGGCTGCGGCGGCGCGATACGGCCTCTTAATGAGCGACAGCTGGCTCTGGACCTCGACGTCCGCGGCCATGCGCTTCTTGCCGCCCTTGGCTGCGGTCACAGCGGGCACGGGAGACACCTCCGCGGGCTTGGGTGCCGGCGTTGCCGCCCGCTTTGACTTGCTTGAAGCGAGGGGCTCGTACACCTCCGATACAGGGGTCTCAACTAATGATTTGGCGGCCTCGCCTTCAGCTGGCCATCGCACGATGTCTTCATCGATGTGCTCCTGCAGGTTGATGTTGAGCTTCTGCCCATCGTCAAAGCGAACAATATGAGAGCCGTTGGAGTTCAGCTTGCAGATGTTGCCCGCGAACCACGGCATGCCAGGATCGCCGCGGAACTGAATCTCGACGCGCTTGCCAATATGTTCCATGGAAGAGAGAGCGTGGGGGGCGACAAGAGAGAGCGTCCTCCGCGGGCTTGCGATCTTCCGCTCGGCCTCGCTCGTACATGCTGTATGTACCGGTACTAGTTTGCGTACGTGTAAAGTCAAGTCAAGTCAAGTCTCTTTCTCGTACGTGCTCAGAGTGCGTTGTTATTATGTAGTGACCCTTGGTAGTGACTTGATTTCACTGGATGTTGTCGAACGCCGTTTCGCGGCCTTTATCATTCATAAGTAATCCTTCCGGCAGTCCGGCACCACATCACTTAATTAATTAACTCAGATTCAAAACACCGGGGGAAACCGAGTCACACACGAGTAGGACATACAGTCGAAGTCGAATCTCACAACCAAGACGACCTACCGACGCACGAGCAAAACCAGAGGTCACGCCCCGGTGACAACCCGCAGCGGCCGACCGTCAGAAGAGGCCGCCCCCTGCGAACCCAACCCTGCCCCCTCCCGCTCCCAGAGCACCTCCCCGCGTCTGCTCGAAGGCGGTCGGGGTCGAGATGAAGGCACGCGCTGCGGACGCGTAGCGGCCGGCGGTGGTCACTCGGCGTGGTTTTATAGTCGACCTTATGTAACCTTATGCGCGTTGTTAGGTAATAATACACAGGGCTTCATGATAGGATCGGATTCATGCTGAGGCCGATCTGCTACGTTAGCACTTTTTTTACTCTCAATACCTACAACTTAAACCTCTACAGCATCGCACCGCGGCCCAGCATCGGCCCCTGTGTCAGCTTTGGCTTCGCCGTCGATTGGCGGGGCGCAGACGGCACCGTGAACCTGTCAGCAAGGTGCTGCTGCAGCACAGCGGCAGCCGTGCGCGGCGCAGCCTCCCAGAAGTTTGCCGGGATGGCGGCATCATTCCATTCCGAGGGTGGCTGCGGCGGCTTTTCCGAGTAAACCGCAATCGTCAGATCTGCCTTCCAGCGAAGCCTTGCGGCGTCGATCGACAGTTCCTTGGGAACATCGGGCACCAAAACATGCACGCCATACATGCCAAGCAGCAGCAGGTGCTCGCACACATACAGCGCAACCACCACATCCGAGTCATCGCCAGCCTTTGTCTCTGTGGCCCCGGTCGTCCCAGGCGTCGCCCCGGTGCTGGCGGTCGCCCCGAATGGCATCAAGAGCGGCAGCCACTCGCGCAGCTGCGGCAAGGCGACTCCGAGCAAGATCACGTTCGTGACAGTGCCGAGAACAGCCAGGATCCAGGGTGCGTGGCGCCATGTGCCCGTCGTCATGCCCCCGCCGCGCACATCCATCGCTACGGGGCGCTGCGTCTCCGCGAGCAGCTTGTAGCTGTCCGAGCGCAGCTCGAAGAGCAGCGAGAGGTAGCATACGAGTGCGCCGAGTGGCACAGCTGGCGCGAAGAGGACCACAAAGCCGAGCTGCACCACGACGCGGCTATACTCGGCAAAGACGCCTTCATGAGGCTCGAGTCGCCATTGGTTCTCGTAGTAACTCATCGGGCGCAGCTCGCGCAGGGCCACTGCGGCGCGTGCGTTGGCTAGGGCTACTTTGGAAGCCTCTCGTGCTTTCGGTCGCGACCAGCGCAGGCAGAAGAGCACGACCGATTCGAGCCGAGTGCTGCCCCACAACATGCGTGGCTGAAGGCGGCTGGAGAGGAATTGAGGTGCGCCGCCATGACTGCTGCCACCAGCACCCCCGCCCGAGGCGAGGCCTGCCGCATGCTTTCGGCCGCCTCCGCCAGCCAATGCACTGCCTTTGCCAATGGTAGCACGCGTGCCGTTGGCGCCATGAGTGGAAAGAGGCGGGGGGAACGATGCGGGAGGAGGGAGGCCGATTGAGCTCTCGTGCGCAGATGATGATGATGAAAATGATGATGCCGTCGGCGTCGCCATTGCCACCGCCTCGACTTCTCTTTCGTCCGGTTCCTTCTCGTCCTTCGCTGTTGTCTCGAATGCAGCCTGCTGCTGCGAAGCGGCCCACGTTGCCGCCGCTGCACGTTCGGTAGCCTCGACCCTAGCCAGCTCGATTGCCAACGATTGCTGTTCGACGAGGCGCTCGTGGGCACCGTACGCCGAGCGCCGCTCGGCCCACGCGCTGAGAAGCGTGCGCGCGCGAATGACGCCAGACTCGAGCAGCTTGGTAAGCACTGTATAGGCGACGAGCAGCGCACTTAGCTGCACGGTGAGCTCGTCTAGGCAGTGGCCGTTGAATCCGCCACCCTCGGCAAGTAGCTGCGACGCCGTCTGGTTGAAGCGGGCGAGATCGTGGCAGTATGGGAGACGAGGAGGCGCACTGGAGGGCACGCCCGACCCAAGTGCCGCGTGCGCCGCCTGGCTGATTGCCTCGGCCATCTGCGCGACGGGAGGGACCTTGGCACAAGCGACCCAGAGCACGGGCGCGAAGCTGTTGAGCGCCTGGAAGAGTAAGGTCGTCTTCATGAGCGCGGCGTGGTGCTCGTTCTCGGTGCGAAAGTTCTCGAACTCGACGAGTCGGCGAGCCGCGGCCGCGTACAAAGGGTTTGTGAGCGCAATGAAGACGCCGACAAGCGAGCCGCCCCAGGCGGCCGCCAGCTTTGGGCCATACTCAGGCGCGATGGGGAAGGCGAGTGCAAGCGGCGGAGCTGTTGGCGGCGGCGTCGAGGGCGGTGGAGGGCGGCGGCCAGGTGCAAGCAGGGACGAGCGTGAGACCGACGAGCTGGGTGAGACCGACGACGGCGCTGACCATGGCAATGAACCTAACGAAATGAACGACGTGGGCGATGGCAGCGTTGGTAGCAGGATGACGACCTTGTGCGTTTCGTAGAGCGAGGCCTCCAGCATCAAGGTGCGCTGCGTCAGTAGTCCAGTCGTACTGCCGACGCTGAGCAGCACAATCGGAAGCATGAGGAGCCACGAGAGGCAGACGCGCCACCGCCGCTGCTCCGGGGTGAACTTGAGGTTCGTGGGCGCGATACGAGCGTGCGGGTCCGCCTCCTCGACGTCCACAAAGTGCCCGTCGGTGCTGTAGAAGCCACGCCTCGCCTCGCCGATGAAGCCACGGCGCGTGCCTTGTGTCGATCTAATGGCTAGGCGCCCATTTGAATTTGACAGGGACCCCTCTCCCGCCTGCGCCCAAACGACGGCGCGAACCGCAGCCGACGATGCTTCGGCGCCGCCGCCCTCGAGTGCAGACGGATCATCGTGGCCCCATCGAAAGGCAAGTCGTGCCTCGCGCCTGCGCCACAGCTTAGCAAAGGCGCACATCCAGAGCAGCAACAGGAGCGCGAAGAGAGCGTGCAGAGGTCCGCCACTGTCCATGCGGCCGATTACGAGGGCGTCGTGCAATGTGAGGAGCACGCCGGCCACCGCAGGGAGCAGCAGCGCCTTGGCCAGCAGCTCCACAAACGCAAAATAGGAGGCGATGCCCCCGCCGAGGTAGTCGCGCACTTCATCGAGGGGCTGGCTGGGCCAGAACGAGAAGGGATGGCTCCACGCTAGGAGCAGCCGTACACTCGCGGATGGGTCGTGAATGGGCACGACCGCCGTGAACACCCCGTTCGTGAGCTCCTCGTCCAGGCGCAGCGCGCAGCCGCCCTCGTCCTTGCTTCCCTCGAGGAGGGCAAGCACCAGCCGTATGCGCTCGAGCGACGTGAAAAGGCTCGGCCGTCGCGTGATGCCGGCGCCGCCCGAAGCCTCCACGGCGGCCGTCACGGTGGAGGCCCAAGCGCCGCCTGTGGCGACGGCTGCTCCGCCCGTGGCAGCGGCTGCGCCTCCCCAGCCCTGACTCGTCCAGCCCTCAGCAGACGCTTCGAAAGCCGCCCTGCGCTGTCGGTTGAAGCAAGCGAAGCCACCGCCGTTGAGCAAGCTCTTCTCAAGGTTCACGCGTTCGGCCATCTCCTCGAGCAGCGACTCGGGCGCAGCAAGAAGTAGCAGCACGTGGTGCCCGTCGCGCGTGGTTTCCGTCTGGACCGACATGCCAAGGCTGCGCATCCGCGCGCACAGAGCGCGGCGCCGCGCAGCCACGTGCTCAGATGGCACGGCTCTGAAGCAAGAGCAGTCGGAGCGCCTCCACTCGTCATCGCTCGTATGGACAAGCACGACGTCGATGGGCCAGCTGCTACTGTCCGTGGCAGTTGGTCGAGGCGCTGGCAGCATGGGCGTGGGAGACATGGCTTCAGGCACCGAAATGTAGACAGACTTGTCAATTGGCGGAGTGATGGGTAGCAGATGCGTGACAGGAAGGTTACTGTTGGTTGTGGTACGGCCTGATCGAAATGTAGATGCGCCGGTTGATGGCGGACGTGGGCGCTCCCTGACAGACTGCGTGGCTCGACTGGTCTCCGCGCCAATTCTTGCACGGTCATGGACACCATCCGTCGCCAGGGTCACTGCGCCGGCCAGCTCCATTTTGAGAGACCCTCACAAGAAAGAAAGCGAAGGCCGCGCAGTGAGGCCGCGACAGTCGGGCCGCGAAGCCGTTTGGTTCCCTTGGCGAAAAGTTTCGAAAAAAGTTTTGCATGCCGCGACCGAGCTGCGAGGACGCAATGTGCCCGCCCCATGACACGTCGGCCGAGCTCAAGCCGAGCTCAATTCCTCATCGCATCGAGTTCTCCTACACTTTCTAATCCTCCAGAATTGCCCAATTACAGTATACACACTCTCCCACTCATACACCGCACAACATGGCTGCTTGTCCGCCCGGGCGGGACATCGGGCGATTGTCAAGGTGCGGGTTGACTTCAGTACAGTCGCTGCATGCGCTAGCCTGCCGACCCTAAGCCGGTCCGATCGAGCTCTCTTGACGCCCCCGAGATCGATAGGCGTCAATCCGATCCAGAATCATCCCCTCCGCACGCACACACGCTCTCTCACGCTGCCTGCCCATCGCTCAGCACGTTCGGCAGCCACACCTTGGCTCGTGCCTTGCCTTCAGCCCAGGCGCATGCCGGGTGGCGGTGGTGACCTCAACTCCTAGTACGCGAGATATGGCTGCTCCCCCTGCTGCAGCTCCGCGGCTGGCCGAGCGGCTGGCGCGCTGCTGTACCCACCTTGGAAGGCGGCCCGGAGCTT
>Ga0209550_10003265_pt1 | contig 15453 bp, 8 predicted proteins | sample LauGreSuBDMM15SN_2_FD_187567 | JGI IMG/M metagenome (GOLD analysis project Ga0209550, IMG submission 187567) | Freshwater lake microbial communities from Lake Michigan, USA - Su13.BD.MM15.SN (SPAdes) (version 5) | ecosystem: Environmental > Aquatic > Freshwater > Lake | place: Lake Michigan, USA...
ACATCGTTGCCACACCCGCACGATCGGTCTCTCAGTCGTCCGCCGACAGATCCGCATCCGGGATCGTGACGCGTCGATTCGCCGGGTACGACGAACGCCCTACGGCCGTATTATGCCCCGTGCGAGATCAATAGCGTGCGGCGCGGGTTAAGAATTACGAACAGCGCGACGTTTCACAGTGCACGTGTCAGCGACGACACCGAGGCAGCCCGACCCACCTCAGTGTGTCCGGCGGGACTGACCCACCGTCTCGCGTCTCTATCTCCTGTCTGTCTGTGATTTGTCTGGGCGTTCAATTTTTTGTTCGCGCCGCGAGAATGGCAGCGGCGGCGATGGCGTGGGCGGTAGCCGCGAGAAGCGAAGCCTTTTTCGGAGAAGAGTATTCGCGGGGCGGCGGTAGTGGTTTCGGCTCGCCTTCCTCTGCCGTCTGGGTCGACTCCGCCTGCTCCACTAGTTCCACCAGCTCTGCCGTCTGGGTCGACTCGACGATGTCCTCCGCTTCCGTCGAGTGCACCAAGCGCACGTCGTGAATCGGATGCAGCACCCCAGTGCGACGATCGAAGCAGTAGCCGGCCATGTACGGATTGCCCGGGGTCACCGACGTCTTGAGCCCGTCGACGATCAGCAGCACGAGGGATGCAAAGGCAGTGCCGGGGGCAGTGGCGTGGTGCTCTGCGAGCGCGTTGAGCACCTCTTGCGGAGGGTAGACTCCCCAGCCGGGCGTGCAGAGTGCCAAACCCACCACGTCCGCTGACAGGGCAGCTGCACCTTGACGCAAGCGCTCGAGCAGCTCTGTGAGAGTCGCACCCAGATCGGGACTCGACGACGTGGTGTCAGACAGTCTGGGCGCGTCGGTGGCGGGGAGCCCGGCAGTCCTCTCAATAGCCACAGAGTGCACGTGCACCACTGCGCCCACGCGAGCGCCACTCTGACCAAAAGGGCCTCCAGTGGAAGGGCCTCCGGTGGCTTTCGACTCGAGCCGTCCGCACAACCAGCCCGCGGCCCAGATGGCCTCCGGCGCGGCCTCGGCAGCTGGCATGGCGCATGCATCCATGGCCTTGGCCTCGAGCTGCTCGAGCGAACGCAGAGCCGCGCGCCCTACCCAGAGTGCCGCCACTTCTGAGGAGGCTGCGGCTGCGCTCGCTGGGGGGCCATGCCCGAGGGGGCTTCTGAAGATTCGGGACGCCGCAGCGATCGAGTGGGTGTGTACCTTTGCAAACGTGGCGTCCTCGTCGTGGAGGTCGTGGGGACTCCTCTCGTGCAGAGTTGCAGCCACAGCGCGCGCACCCGCTGGCCACGTCCACAGGGCTGCCAGGCAGCCCCCTGACGTCAGAGCGCACTGGCCACCGGCGCCCTCCACCAACGAAGGAGTCTGCTCGTCGCAGCACAAGCGGGCTGCTGGAGCGGCACCGATACCGTCCCTGATCACAAGCGCCGTTGCGGGCTCTGCCCTCGTTGGTTCCACAGCCTTTGCGGAGATGGGCGCCGTCGTGGGCGCCACCGTGGGCACCGTCGTGGGCGCCATCGTGGGCGCCATCGTGGGCGCCGTCGTGGGCGCCGTCGTGGGCGCTCCTGAGGGCGGCGGTGCCAGGCACCCGTCCATCCGACGGAGCTGTTGACGAGAATAGACGGCGCGGCCGCCATCTGGGAAGCGAACAAAGATGTCACCGTCGCTGTCGACGGTAAGGACGCGAGCGCCCGAACGTCCGGCGTGCTCGCCGCTCAACACCTCGCAGGCGTCGCCCACCCGTAGAATGGCTGGCGGGCATGCCATGGAAGAGGATCCCTGCTCAGGCTGGGGACATTTTGCTGGTGTTGGTGTTGGTGGAGGTTGCGCCGAGGACGCAGGCAACTCGGATATGCAAACAGGCAACAGCTCTTCAGGTGTTAGCCTCGGCTCCTTGCCTGCCGATGGGAGCCTTTGCTGTCTCCGTGCTCCCTGCGTCGATTGCGGTTTTTGTGTCGGCGTTTGCAACTTGGTCGATACGCTTCGAGCCTCAGATGACGCTGGCGGTGCCAGCAGTGCACTGCTCATGGCTGCTGGCACAGGCGATGCAGCGATAGCAGGCAATAGTTGCTTCTTCCGAGTGACGCGCGGATTTACGCGCCACTTTTCGGATGCGTGACCTTCCCTGGCGGAGTCGGGCAGCGAAGCGGATCGCGGCGCTTGTGCTGTAGGATGCAGCGGTGTCCATGGTGGCGGCTGGCACGTCGAAGGCAAGGTAGGTACTGCGATAGCGATGCCCAACGCACCGGAGTACGAGCCAGGAGCCAGTAGCTGGTGGAACAGTAGCGTGTCGTTCGAGCAGCGCGGTCGCCCTCCATTGAGAAAGATGTGGCTCACTGCCGCGATCAGGTCCGCATCGGCGGCGTGGCGCGACATGTGTGCCCCAGGGTCACGGGCGCGGCGACTGTGCGTGTGAAGCGGCGGCGCGACCGATGCCTCGCGAAGTATCGTAGGGGCAGCCCCTTGCGTGAAGGGGGACACGACCCACTGATGAGTGGCGCAATTTCATGAAGCTCCGGCGACGTCTTTATTCGCGATATGGACGCCTCCAGTGACGACGAGGCGCCAGTCGCGATTCGCGTGAGCGAGGCGCGTGACATCGCGCTCGCCCGTGAGGCGACACGGCCCACACGGGAGCAAGCGCGTGCGAGCCAGAAGGCAGCACAACGGAAGCTCAAAGGGGTGATCACCGCCGACCTACGTGGTGACGACTACCTTCCGAGTGAGGTGCTTGAGCAGCTGCCACCGGCGGTCGCGACGGCCTCTAGGCACGAGGCCGAAGCACGCATACTCCACCCAGCGGAAAGTAGTAGCAGCGGCGGCATCAGCAGCAAACGCGCGAGGCGCACTGCCGCCGTTGCTGCCACCTCTGACAGATGTCCAGATGGCCTGCCGCACGTGATCAAATCGACCGGTACAGTGGAAGTGGCCGTGCTCGACGATAAGGGCGGCCCGCGACTGCACGCACCTGTGCGCTCGAGCGTCCGCACGTTCATGCAGGAGCAGCTATATGGAGACCGCAATCGGCGTGTGCCAGCCGCAACCCTCAGCTCACTCAAGCCGACAGGTGGACGTTTCGGGCCGGCGAGCAACTTCGCGGCGGTGCCGTTCGATGCGGGAGCGGCTGCGTCAAGCATCAAGAAGAAGGGCAAGAAGGGTAAGAAGGGCCAAGGAGGGAAGGCGGGTGGATCCACTGGCTTCTCGAGCCTGGAGAAAATGGCTGCGCAGATTATGGCAAGAAGCAGGAATGGAGCGAAGGCGTTCTAAACAGGAACATGATGGAGGGGCGAAGCCTCTCCTGGGTGATGCCGGTGTGCTTCGGCGGTTCCTCGGCGGCCGCTGCGGCTCGGGCCGGGTGGTGGCCGTGTGGCGCGTGGTCCTGTGAGCACCAGGGTCCAAGCAGCGCAGTCGAAAACAGTGAGCTGTCAGGGGTGACGGACCGCGTGTGAAAGGGGTGGAGCGATCGGACCCGACACGACAAGAAGACGGAATCGGCCCATGTGCGTCGGTTTCCGAGAGCGAGCGACTCCTGCATGGCGACATGCTTAAAATATGCAATTGTAAATATGCTACATTACACAATTTTTATCTTGCCAACACCAAATTGGCTATTGGCAAGCCATGGTGTGCATGTGCATACACAATCACGCGCGAACACGAGCAGACCATGCGATGTGCGAAACTGGCAGAGTGGCGTGGCGGAGCGGCTTCACGGCTCTCCAGATAGAAGCCCCTCGTATCATTTGCTCGTGTGTGCGACAGTGCCGTCTGTGATCTCATGAGTTCATCATGCGCTCGCACCCTGCTATCTTGCGGTGTGGGTTGCCGGCGTCCCGACGTCTCACTCGCGGATGCCGAGCTCCTCGATCATCTCCTCGTCCTTGCCAGGCACGGCAACCAGCTCAAGCACAAAGTCGAGGATTGCGTCACCGGCCACGCGCGGCTTGCCCGGGCTGGACGAGCGACCCGCGGTGCCGAAACCAAGCTCGGGCGGCACGGTGAGGTTCCATACGTCGCCCGATTTCATGAGCTTGACGGCCTCCTCGACCGCTGGAAGCACTTGGCCACTTCCGGTGCGGTAATAGTATGGCTCTGGGTTGTCGAGGATGTTGTCTATGACCTGGCCGGTCTTCTGGAGGGAGCATTTGAAACGAATGGCGATCAGGTCGCCGGTAACCGGCGTGCCACCTTTGCCCGACTTCACGACCGTGTACTTCAAGCCCGAAGGGGTGCTGCCCTCATCGGCGTTGGAGACACCGGCGTTGGAGACAAGGCCAGCGAAGCCAAAGGTCGCCGCCGTCGAGAGCACGCTCCGCCGGCTCATGCTCTGCGCAGCGGGCGCCGCCATCGAGGCAGCCGGCAACCGGAGCCCGCTCACGACGCCACAGCTCAGAACGAGGACCACGATGGCGGAGATCGACATTTCTTACCGGTATCGAGCCTGTCCCACGCGGTGTCTTTTTTCCGGACGGTGTGTGTCCTGTGTCCCGGCTCCCCCGGTGTCTTTTTACCGGTACGCCCGTCTCTTCATTGACTAAACTCCAATTCTATAGTGAAACGCAGGAATACGTCAGCACCGGCCGGCAGACGGTGGTGGCCGACTTCACGGCGTTCCGGATGCTCCGTCTCGAACGAACTGCGACTTGCGTCACTTACTTAGTCGCCTCAGTTTTCCGGCCTGCGTGCGTGCCCTCCGCTTTCTACCTTGCGGTGCTGCTCGTCCTCCTCCAGGGCTCGCATACTGTGTACAGCTCCGCCAGGTTGGTGTTGTTTCAGTCCCTCGTTCAGCTCGTCAGCAGCACCGTCTTCCTTGCGCTCTCAGTTTCGCTGGCTACGCCAGGAGGCAGCGATGAGGCGCCTTGGCCATCGACATGGTGGCCGGACCTGTGTGTGCTCATCGTCAGCCTCGCCACTACCTTTCTCTCGCTGCGCGCCGTCATGAGCGGTGTCACGGCCATCGGCGAGCCGGTGCTGACCGTGTCCGCGTTGGCCGCTGCTTGGGAGGGATCAACGCGGCTCGACGCGACCGAGATTGGCTTTAGCGTCGTGGCTGTTTGCTTCCTCGCCACCGCGTGCGTCGTGCACCCAAGCGTGCTGGCGATACCGATGGAAGTCGTGGTCCTCGCCGCCCTCGGCGCTTGGGGCTGGGGCAGTACAGGCCGCTCCCTGATCAAGTGGGTACGCCGCGCGCAGCGCGTGGCCCAGCTGTACGCTGCGGTTTGGGTGGCCGCCTTCTACGGGGCGCAGCTGGCTACCAACATGGGCTCTCCGCCTGATGGCACGATGAAGCAGCTGGGCTTGTTTGCGGTCCCGTGGTTCGCGCCCTTCGACGACCCGTCGACGGCGTCGCGCTACTGCAGCGACATGTACTGCGCCGACCTCGCCGAGACGCAGGCCACCCTGCTCATTGTCTTCCTCTTCTGGGCACACTTTGTCGGGTTCGATGCGACGTGGATCCGGCAATGCTTGTGCCCGTGGCAGGCCGAAGGAGCCCTGATTGGGCGCGAGTCGCTCTCGCAGTCGCTCCTGCGGGGCGAGGCCCCCTCCCCTGCCGCGAGTACCTGGGGGGCACATGTGCTGCCCGCCACCGCCTCCGTCAGTACCTCCTCTCCGCCGTCTCCGCCTCCTCCGCCTTCTCCGCCTCTGGAGCTCTCCTCAGGCGTCGGCGGTATCCCTCCCCGACGAATGGGCGGCTCTCCGGCAGTCGCGAGTGGCGCGGCCTGCTGCGGCTCTATCCTGCTCGTCGTGCTTGCGCTGCTCACGCCGAGTGCGGTCACGCTGATCTTCCTCTTCTTTGGCGCAGCAGGACTGCTCAGCATCCCGTCGTGGCCCTTTGCTGCGAAGTGCGCCGCCTCCCCTCTGTCTACATGAGCCAATCCCCATCCCCTCCCTCGCCCCCATTTCCCCCACTCACCCCATCGCCGACCTTGCCACACTGCCCCCCACTCACCCCATCGCCGACCTTGCCACACCGCCCCAGGAACTCCAAGCGTTGGCGCGGGCAACCGATGGACCGGTGCGGCGAGATTTTCCTCTGTGAGCTCTGCAAAGGCGGTCGCGGCAAGATAGCACGCAACGTTGCGCGCTTTTCCAAGGCCATCATGAGCGGGCGCAAATGGCTCCGTGGCACGTTCGTCATGTGCGTGGTGTGGACGTTCGCGCAGTTCACAGTGGGCGCCTTCCCAGGTCTGGTCCAGGAGTTCTACCGCGAGCCCGAGGTCTCGCGTTACACACTCGTCGGCACCCTCTCGCGCATCGGCTTCATGCCCTCGCCCTTGCTCCTGGGCTCGGATTTGGCGCAAATGAGCGTGCTCGTCGCGGCGCTCCTTCAGCTGATCCTCACCGTGCTGCTCGGAGTGGCATGCCGCGTGCACACACTGGAGATGGATGCGATCTTAGCCGCCGAGATGGACTTTGCCGTCGGCGTGGACTACGCCGAGATGGATGCGCCGCAGCCTCTTGTCAGCAGCCCTCGAAGGCCAGCCAGTGATAGGACGGCGGCCACTACCCTCACCGACGTCTACGTCGAGTTCACACCCGTCGAATTCACACCCGTGGATCGAACCGCCCAGGACGGCGCGATGGGTACGCCGAGTGCATCGCCGTTGCGAGCGAGCGCATCGCTCGCGGCAGCCGCTCTCGCGCCCAACGACTCGATCCTCTCGCCCCCTCCGGCTCTCGAGGAGGAAGGGGCAGAGGTCGCCGCGCGCAGCCGAGGTGGACGCGCCCGTCATGGCGCCAGCCTTCTGTGGGACCTCCTGAGGGCCGACAGCTGGGCCGAGGTGCGCGCCGGTGTGGCGGTCGTGTTGCAACCGATCGAGGCAGCCTACTTGGCGGCGCTTCGTGTGATCGCGTGGCACAGCCCGAAGTTGTCGTTGGTGCTCGTGCTCATTGCCGGGCTGTACGTCTTTGACCTGCTTCACGCGGTCTACGTGCTCCTCTACGTGCTCCTCGCCTCTCGCAGCACCGACTCCTCGCGTGTGTTTTGGCCCATCCTCGTGCGCTGGGTCGCCATCACGGTGCTGGTCTCAGCTAGCTTCCTCGTGGTGGCGCCGCCCGAGGCAGACGAGCCTAGCTGGATGCTCACCCTCCTGGGCCTCAACGGCCCCTCGGGCGCTCCGAACGAGTCCGCGGCCACGGGATGGAAAGAGCTTGGTCCGGACATGGTCCTCTTCACGTTGCTTGTCATCCAGGACGCCATCTACCGCAGTGTCCCCTTTCGGCGCGCCTTCGCGCGCCGCAATTGGGCGCTCGCGCGCGCGTGCCACCTGCCGCACATCAACCAGGATGTGCGCCAAAGACGCTTTCGGTGGCGCGCCGCGCTACGATGGGTCACCTTTTTTATGGTCCTCGCCGTGTCGCTCGTGCCGCGCGCGCGCGTGCAGGGCCTGCTCTACCTGTTCGCCTTCGTGTGGCTGCTCTACTTTGACCAGGCGGCCAATTGGTTTCAAATGCTCCCTGTGACGCTCCGTCGAGGCCGTGCCTGGTACGAACAGTACGTGATCTACCCGGTGATCATTGGCATCGTGCTCATCGAGCTGGCGCTGCGCTACGCGATCGCGATCCCCTTCGTCGCAAAGGAGTTCTTCTCATCGGCCGGCCTCTTCCCGCAGTGCGAGCTTGGGTCCATCGGCTCGGCCAACCAGACCGCATGCCAGTTGGTGCTCGATGCGCTGGGCCTGCACCCGGTCACGGCTCCTTATGATCGGCTCAGCGTGCGCCTCGAGCTGGGCCTGCTCTCGATGCTCTTGGTGGCTTCTTTCAAGCAGATGCGCGCCACGGCCTCCGATGCGCAGCAAGATGGTGCCGCTCTGCGCCCAACACTGCAGCACATCGACGTTGGCTCGGGAGCGTCGCTGAGGCCGTCGGGTGCGCGCCCGAGCCTCGCTACGCGCCCGCCCGGCTCAGGGAACTCGACCGAGCTCATGCATGTGAGCGTGCGCGCGTACAACCCTGGCCCCTCCATGTCCATCTTCTCCTCGTCACGCTGGGTCACGCCGGCGACGATCTGGGCCATCGTGACTCACACGACCACGGCGGTGCTCGTCGTCGTCGCGTTCGGCTCCGCTCTCGCCTACGTGGACGCGCAGCGCTTCTTCTATGCAAGCTGCTCGATCATCGCCTGCGTGTTGGGCGAATGGGCGGTGAGCTCGCTTTGGCTGCCTATCGGCGTCTTCTCGGCCCTTTCTCTGATCACTTGGTACCTGTTCCAGCTCGAGATCACAGGCTCCTGGCTCTCTGAAGCCGACAAGATTTGGATCGGTCTGGATCACCTCGAGATCGGCCTGGACAGCCTGGACAGCAGCGACCTCTTCGCAGTGGGCGTGCCTGTATTCATGCAGCTGCTCGCCCTCTTTCAGCGCCACTCGCAGCTCGCGCACAAGGACGCCCAGTGGCGCGCCGCCATGTACCTTGCCGCCGGCACCATCGAGGTCGAGCAGCCCACGCCCACAGTAAGCGCCGTCCCGGGCCCATCGAGCTCGAGCTGGATCTCGAGCTCGAGCTGGAGCTCGAGATCGAGCTCGAGATCGAGCAGCCCAGCCCTTCTCGTCATACCTTCGCTGGTACACCTACCCTCCTTTGGCGGTGCCTCGACGGCCTCGCTGCGCCCGCCGATGGCGCGCGAGGCCACGACAATCCTCCCGCAGCCAGGCCTCTTGAGCCATCGCCGACGCATCTTCGCCGCTGCCGATCTGCAGCACCGGCTGCTCCGCTGCTGGGGAGCGGTGCTGCCGCCGTTGGCGCAGTACATGGTGCTCTTCGCCGCGTGCATGCGCCTGAACCTCTGGGCAGTGCTGTATGTGGTCGCGATCGGATTGGTGAACTTCTGCTATCTCGGTCGGGCCGTGAGCCCCCTGGCGTGGAAGCTGCTGCGCCTGCTCATTGGCGTCGCGCTCATCGTGCAGTACTGCGCGCTCCTCTCTCTACCTGACTCCGTCTGGCCCACGGATGCTCCTGACGGTGGGCGACCCTGGATCTTTTGGGGGCGTAATTGGAGTTACGTCAGTGCCGAGTGCCAGCGTCTCAATATCGACGTAAATCCTCCGCCGAGCGGCATGGTGTGCTACCTGAGTGTCACAGGTCAGCCGTGGAGCTCAGGCCAGCAGCCATGGATGCTCATGATCGACTTCTGCGCGCTGCTCGCTTGCCTCCTGGCCGAGGTCAACAAGACGGCCGCGCACGCCGTGAGCCGCACCGATCTGACTGAGGACGGCGGGCTGCAGCCTCCGGCGGACCTGGCCCCCGAGCCATCCCCACCGCCATCGCCACCGGCATCAACATCGCCGTCCTCGGACACAGCAGGGATTCAGATTCTCACCCCGAGCAAGCCTCCCCCCAGAGTGCCTGCAAGCTCGGGCGCCGTGCCGGGCGCCGCGCCGGGCGCCGCGCCGGGCGCCGTGCCGGGCGCCGTGCCGGGCGCCGCGCCGGAGCCGGCGGTGGCGCCCACAGATGTGGCCTCGCGTTGGAAGCCTCTCCCCGGGGCCCTCGCCCCTCGGCCGACGTGGATGGCCACGTTGACCAAGGTGCTGCGCCTGCTTGAGGTGTACACGGTGCGCCTCTCGCATGTGATCATCCTCTTCATCGTGCTCGCACTTGCTGCGGGTACTGCTGCCACATCTCGTACGCAAGATGCCACGCAGGGCCTGATCTCGCTCGGCTTCATCATCTATTCGCTCTTCTACATTGCCTTCGAGCGCATGCTAGTGGCGAAGCGAGGTCGCCAATGGTACTGGCTCGTCGTCTACTCGTGGTGCGTGCTCCTCGCCACACAGCTCTTCCAGGCGCCCATCACGCCGCCGGACGAGTGCTGGAACGTCGCGACGACCGAGGACGTGGGCCAGCCATGGTGCTCGATCATCCTCGCGACGATCGGCCTCTTCCCCGTAAAGGCCTTCGAGGCGACGGGTCTCTCTCTCGTCAAGTTTGCCACCATCTGGCTTCTCGTCGACGTGCAGCGCCGCCTCTTTGGCCACCGCTTCTATTCGAAGCTCAACATGGAGTGGCGCGAGCAAATGGACATTCGCGGCCAGCGGCGGGCCCTCGAGTACGAGCGACGCGAGGTCATCATGCGCATGCTCTACACGCGACGCCTCGAGGCCTGGGACGCGATGCAGGCCGCCAAACTCCGGCGGATCCTCGAGCGGCTCGAAACGATCCGTTCGCTGCTGCTCGGCGGCTCGTCGGCCCCGTCCTCCTCCGAGCCGCCGAAGCAACTGCAGCGCGCGGACGAGGTAGACGTTGGCGTGAGCTCCCTTATCGAGGCGGGCTTCGACGGTCGCAAAGCGGCGGCAGCGCTCGTGGCTTGCGGCGCGGGCGGCAAGCGCTCTCAGGAGGTCCTCGGCGCGTACACGCTGCACCGCGCACTTACGCTACTGCTGCAGGTAGAGCTCGAGCTTGTGCCGCCTTCGACGCTGCACCTGCGCGAGGTGATGAAACGCTGCTCCGTGCGCAAGATCCAGCCCAACTCGATGACGTACAGACTGCTCGAGGAGATGACGCGGCAGGAAGACCGCGATACCCTCTCAGTGCATGGTGGCTCGCGCGACAACCTCTCCTCTCTGAGCGGCGGCCTTCGACGGTCGCAAATCGGCGCGCGTGTCACTTTTTCCGACGTCGACGGTGTGCAGTCCATCGGGCAGTCCGCCGCTGAGCCGGCTGCCGTGGAGGAAGGTGCGGCTGCCGTGGAGGCAGGTGCGGCTGCCGTGGAGGAAGGTGCGGCTGCCGTGGAGGAAGGTGCGGCTGCCGTGGAGGCAGGTGCGGCTGCCGTGGAGGCAGGTGCACCCGCGGCGGCAGAGACGCCACGAGAGGGGCACTCGAGACCGTTCCGGTACCAGCTGGCCAGATCGGAGACCGAAATGGGCCGGATCAAGGGCTCCGTCGACGAAGACTATGACATGTTCGGAGAGCTGATGGGCAAGATGGCGGGCCAATCTTGGTACGAGTACCTGCGTGAACACTTCATCGAGTGGCTCAAGATGAGCCGCGACCCAGTGCTCTTCCCCACAGCCTCGTCTTCGCCGTCGGACATGTTCGACTCGCTGCGGTACAGCCTCCCGCCACCTCCCTCCGATCTGCCCTCCGCTTCGCCACTGGGCGAGGCCGCGAGCGTGCGAACACGGCTCCTCGGCGCCATAGCCGTGCCGAGGGAGTCGTGTTGGCGGCTAGTCACACTCGCAACGCAGGCAGCGTGCTCCAACTCCTTCTTCCTCCTCGCAGTCGCGATGGTCCTCAACCATGCCTTCGTGGCCAATAAGCTCTCGATCGTCTTCCCGCTCGCGCTCCTGCTCTACGGTGCCACCGACTCCCCCCGATGCGTCCGATGCTGAGTGCCCCTGATGAGCTCTGATGAGCACTGATGAGCACTGATTGCCTCCTTCATCAGGTGCCATCGACTCGCCGCGCCCCTCGGCCGTCTTCGTCGATATCATGATGTTCTACACGATTGCGCTCATTGCGGCCAAGATGCTCTACCAGCTGCCCATCTTCTGCGGCACGCCACCATACACGCTGCGCACCACGCGGCCCGACGAGTCGTTCACTGAGACGCCGGTGCCCCCGAGCACACTCGCCTACTGCCCGATCGAGGAGCAGGGGCCATCGGCACAAGGGCGGGAGGCATTTCTTGTCGCCCTACCCTCGCGTGTCGACTACAAGCTTGGGGTTTACAAGTTCGGCCAGTTCTCGCCGCTCCAAACCGACACCCCGTTGGCCATATTAGGACCCGACTTGCTTGTGCTTGTGCTGCTCGTGCTGGAACGCATTACCACGCGCGCGCGCGGTGAGGGGCAGTTGCCTCGTGAGCTGCCTCGCGGCTGCCTCAAGAGCTGCGGCGACGCACGCATGCTGCTGCGACTCGTGATGCAGCCGGTGCTCTCCGCATTCTGGAGTGTACGCGGCTTTTATCGGCGGCTGCTGCCGCCTCTCACCGAGGCGAAGAGGGGCGAGGACCTGCACGTCTCATCCTTCCTGGTGCTCCTCTTCATGCTCCTCTTCAACCTCTTCTTCTTCGCATCGATGACGCCTTCCACGAGCGGCACCTCCTGCAGCACCGGTGCCTCGCCCATCAACCTCAACCAGTTCGAACAGAACCAGCTCGATCTCTCGACGGTGATTGCGATGATCATCACCATTGCGATCATGCTCCTCGATCGAGTCATCTATCGGCGCTGGGAGCCGCCCGTCATCCGTAGCCGTTCTTCGAGTCAGATGCCCGCCACGGCGCCCTTCACACCCGTGGGCGACGGCGCGTCGTCTTCGAACGCCACGCCCAGCGCCAAACCGGAGCCGGCGCAGCTGCTTGCGCCAGCCGAGGGGGGCGCCGGGGGGTGGTGTGAGTCGCTACCGCCCGCGGCACCTTTGTTTAAGCTCATCCTGCACGTGACGCTCACGCTAGCCGTCCACTACATCGTGTTCCTCGACCACCTGCCCGCATGGAATTGCCCCTCGATCGACTGCGCCACGAGCGACCAGTACGAGACGGGTGGCTGCAAGCGCAACAGTGCCGTCACCTTCTTCTACCTGCTCTGCTGCTGGTACCTGTGGCTCTCCGCCAAGCAGATCAAGGAAGGCTTCCCGCTCATAGTGCTCGAGCATCCGCTCACCGACTCGTCTTCATTGCTCGCCCTGTACGTAAACGCTATCTTCATCAACTTTCCCTTCTTGTGGGAGTTCCGCATCATCGTGGACTGGACGTTCACTCCAAACACAGCCCTCGATCTCTTCATGTGGCTCAAGCTCGAGGACATCTACCAAGGCTTGTGCCTGACGCGCATGATCATGAAGGGGCGCCTCCAGATGCCCCGCGCCACGCGCCAGCCGACTTACTACAAGATACTGCTCGGAGGCAGCCTCCTCATCGTCATGCTCCTCGTGACCGTCGGCCCACTCATCCTCTTCTCGCCCGCCTCTCCCATTCAGAGCGGCAACGACCTGACGTCGGCCCGTGTGCGCTTGTTCACCAACATTGGCACCGACGACACCCCGGATACCACGGTCGCCTCCCAGGCAGTGATCGATGGCGGCCTGATCGAGCTGGGCGTCATCTCGCGCTATCGGCTCACCCGGCAGGCACAGCTCGAACCTCGCCAGCTTGCCGCCCTCCGGACGCTCTATGGGGAGTGGGCGACGTCGTGGTGGGTGGTCCAGCTCGCCTCTGCGACCGAAGACCAGTGGTTGGTCAACGAGGAGACGATGGACGCACTGCGCGTCGCGCTCCAGAGCGCGTCGAATAAAACTAGCTCCGCTCATGGGGTGACGATCGGCATCACGCTCACGCTCTCGCGCTACGCTGGGCGTGACATCGACATCAAGCTCTTGGACGACCACGTCCTCTCCTCGGTCGAGCTGCAGCAGATGCTGCGAGTCACCACCTGGAATCTCAACAACGACACGCGCGTCGAGATTGACAGGCAGAGCATCCCGCAGATCGTGCGCCTGCCCACGATCGGTGCGACCGGCGCAGGAGCACAGACGACGGTCAACCCCGTGATCCTTGACAGCCAGATCCGTAACGTCACCTTCATCAAAAAGTCAGCCAAGCCCGTCGCGGGTGCCTTCCAGCAGTTCTGGTCGCTCGACATCACCAATAGCACGAGCGCCATCATGAGCGGGCTCGAGCATGGTTTCAGTGGCCCCATCACCCTCATTGTCGCCTCCGACGCACTCGCGGGCGATGTGTTGACGAACGCCCTCGGCGTCGGAGGCATTGTCGCCTTCTACTCGATCATCTTTCTCAGCGTCTTCCGCATCGTGCGTGGCTTCACCGCGGAATCTCGCCACCGCATCCACATTGACGAGCTGCCTGACGCGCGCGACCTCGTCGACCTGTGCGATGGGGTCTACATTGCTCGACGCTACTCCGACCTGGAGCGCGAGACCTCGCTTTTCGAGACTATCCTTCGCCTTTACCGCTCGCCCGAGGCGATGCTCTCGGTTACAGGCAGCTTCCTCAAGTACGATTGAGCGCGGCGCCTGCGCCTGCCCTTTGAGGAGTGTCGGGGCTGGCATGGGATGCGGGAGCACGTACCGTGCAAGCTACGTGTGCGAGAGGCGAGGCCCAGCACCAAGTAAGGAGCACCATGCGTGCATTGGGGTCGGGCAAAAGGCGTGGGGGGGCACTCCGCAGACCCAAGTAGATGTACGCCCAAGAACAAGAACACGCTCTTGCCGGCCAGTACGGTGTACGCATGATGTGTTTCGCATCTCATGCATCTCCTCTCTTCGCGATATGGTTGGGGCTTGATTCTGGGGGGCGTCATGCTCATGGACATGTTGCATATCCGCGTCGATGTCGGTCCGACGCGTTTCCGTTCAGGTTGTTGGTGTGAGTCCATACCTGATGTCACGAGAAATGAAGCAAATTGATTCCATGAAACTTGAAGTTTATAACTGTTATTAACTGTCAAACGGCCATCCCGGTGCATCCATCGTCGCCTCAACCGCCGCCTGCTCCTCCGGAGGCTCGGAGGCCAGCAATTCCATCACCCGCCTTCGCATAGCCATCCTACTCACAGGTGACGCGCAATCGAAGTCCGCGCCCAATTCGAACCGGTAGCGCCAGCTGTACTGCGCCTTACGCAGCTCGAGGTGTACGGGCTGCCCCGACGCCTCCTTCACCGCAACTTGTCTCACATCTGCTCTTGCCATCGCGATCAACACACGGTCGTGCGCTGCCGCCGCCGAACCATCCCTCCACACGGTGGCATCGGAGGCGACCCGCGGACTTTGCTGTCGCGATGGTGTCACAGCAAACCCATCGGGGAGCCTCGCACCCTCTAAGACGCCGACAGCAAAGTCGCCCGCGAGTCGCAATTCAAACTCGATTTGAATCTGCTCCTCAGACACCTTCGCCTCCACCACGTCTAACACTCGCCCTTTGCCTCTGAGATATGTTTGGTCCGAGTCATCGAAATTGTCCATGAGGAAAGTGCCGTCCTTTCGCAGCAGCAAGACATGGACAGAATGGCCAGATGTAGCTCGCACCATGCCTGAAAATTCTCCGGGAATCAGCTGCCCCACTGGTGGCGCCGGCTCCAAAGCCTGTTTGGTTGAGAAGCGCAGTGGAGGCTCGCGCGCCTTCGACCGCTCCTGCCGCTGTCTTGCGAGACGCGTCGACATCGACTCGCCGATCCCCGCCTCAGCCCATCGACGCTCGGTATTCGGCGGGCTCTGCATCGGACGATGGCGAGACCATCAAGTATCGGTGTGTCTGTGAATGGTCCGTCTCAATAACCCACTCGAGGGATGACGAACCACACAGGTACCGTACAGGTAACGGTAGGAATCCTTCCGGTAAATACTAGGAGACACCGGTGTCTTTTTACCGGGTGGAGGCAGGGTCGGGTTCACTGGGGGCGGCCTCTTCTGAGTCGGCCGCGGGGAGCGGTCGGCTCCGGGCCTGCGGCTGTTGAGTCGGCCGCGGCTTCGGTCGTCGCGCTGACGTGCTG
>Ga0209550_10003267_pt1 | contig 15450 bp, 15 predicted proteins | sample LauGreSuBDMM15SN_2_FD_187567 | JGI IMG/M metagenome (GOLD analysis project Ga0209550, IMG submission 187567) | Freshwater lake microbial communities from Lake Michigan, USA - Su13.BD.MM15.SN (SPAdes) (version 5) | ecosystem: Environmental > Aquatic > Freshwater > Lake | place: Lake Michigan...
GTTCTCGACTCGGTGGCGGCATTGGTGACCAAGTCCGAACTCGAAGGTGAGATCGGCGACGCTGTTGTTGGCGCTCAGGCTCGACTCATGAGCAATGCGCTCCGCAAGCTCACATCGTTCATTTCGAAGGCGAACACAATCTGCCTTTTCACAAACCAAATTCGTGAAAAAATCGGCGTCATGTTTGGCAATCCCGAGACAACGCCCGGCGGCAAGGCCCTGAAATTCTACTCCAGTATTCGCGTTGATATTCGCCGGATTGGTGCGATCAAAACGAACGATGGCGTGGTCTCCGGAAATCGCACCAAAATCAAGGTGGTAAAAAACAAGGTTGCAGCGCCATTTAAAGAGGCTGAGTTCGACATCATGTATAACGAGGGTATTTCAAATACTGGGTCGCTTCTCGATCTGGCATTGGAAAAAGGCATCGTTGAAAAGCGGGGTTCTTGGCTCAGTTACAAGGGAAGCCAACTCGCGCAAGGTCGTGATGCGGCCAAGGAAGTCCTCAAAGGAGATGCAAAAATCTACTCGGAGATCGAGGCCGAGGTTCTCGCCTCTCTCGAAGTTTAGTGGCCTGATTGTCAGTGGTCGGCAGTTTGTGTCGGCCCTGACTTCTGTCGGATATTCTGAATTGCGGATTGGATTTCGCTTTTCTGGAGAGGGGAGAGGGAGCCCTGTAAAGCGCTTTCGTAATTCGCCAAGGCTTGAGAGGCGAAGCCCTTTCGCGCCCAAGCTTGACCGAGATAAAGGTGAATGGGGGATGTTGCTTGGTTCGCTTTTGTTTCTAGTGCCAGCAATCTTTCCAAGGCATCGATTTCGGCGGTGAAATCATTGTTGGCTTCGGAAATTCGGGCTTGAAGTTGCAAAATCTGAGGGTCGAGTGGATTTTGTCTTATTAGGCGCGCACTTTCCGTGGCGGCCTGAGAGATGAAGTTGGATTCCAGGAGTGCTAGCGCCAGCAAGTAGCGAGCTTGCACCGAGTCAGGAGTCAGATGAAGTGCGGATTCGGCGTTTTTTTGAGTTTGGGGCCAGCGCTTTTGTGAGGCCGCGAGCATGGCTGAGTTAACCAATACGTTGGAATCCGCGGGAAAAACTTCGATGGACTTCTGCATCATCTGACGAGCCTCTGCCTGACGCTTTATTGCATCCAACACCAGCGCGCTTTGTGAAAGGAAAATCGCCTTGCTGCGGGGATCACTGAAAGAGTTTGGGTCTCCGGCTAATTCCTTCGTAGCGGGGTTGCCGCGCAAATAAAGAAGACCATGATTATCCGTTCTGGCCAGATACCAGTTGCTCGACAAGCTCTCTACGAGAGGACGGATCTCGGTAATGCGATTTCCCGTAAAAATGAGAGCAGAAAAAGGTTCGCGGCGATCTTCCTCCCGCCAAATCGGAAGCGTGGCACACATCTTCCTGTTCAGCTCTGGAGAGGGAAGCCGTGTGAACAGGCTTGGTGCGAGGAGGGCGGCGTGGGCGTAACTAGGGAGATTCACGAAAACTCTGCCCCCCGACTGGACAGCTGCTTCAAATAATTCGATAGGCACCAGAAGCCTCAAGTCACGAATGTCGTTTTTTCTCGCCCTCATTGCGTCACTCGTCCCCCAAGCCAACGCGGCAACGGAGGTGATAAAAAAGAGGGTTCCCAATAGCCGCGAGGAAAGCCCCCGGGCTAAAAAACCGAAAAGCACGAGGAAGAGGCAACAGGGAAAAAAAACAACGAAGGCACGCGCCCAATCCGCTCCCTGCCATCCCGCAAGCCGATACGAAGCGGCAATAAGATCATTGATGAGGCTATCATTTCCCGGAAGTAAGCCGTTTGAGGTATGCGCGACCGATTCGGCTCGAGAGAAAAAGCACGAAGAGGCCATCGCTCCGGAGGTCAGCACGCTCGTTGCGATAATGAGAAATGGGTTCTTCACAAATGTGGTGGATTCGTCGGTTGCCAATCGCGGCAGACATGATTAGCTTTCGCCCATGGGACTCCGCACGGCAACCTTTACAATTATCATTATGAGTTTTTTTGGATTTGGCAGCAAAGTAAAAGCCTTAGAAGTCGGTGATCAAGCACCGGTCATTGTCGTGGCAGATCAAAGTGGGGCTGATATCAGCTTGGCCGATGTTTATGCCAAGGGACCTACGCTGGTTTACTTTTATCCGAAAGCCGATACGCCCGGTTGCACGGCTCAGGCCTGCTCGCTTCGGGATTCTTTTGCGGACCTAAGTGCCGAGAACCTTCAAATCCTCGGTGTAAGTCGGGATTCCTCCGAATCTCAAAAGAAATTCCAAGGGAAATACAATCTTCCATTCACTCTCCTCGCCGATCTGGACGGCAAGGTGGCCGAGGCTTTTGGCGTCCCCTCTATTCTCGGAATGCCCGTCAGTCGTCGCCAGTCCTTCATCGTGAAGGGCGACAAAATCGTCTGGAAATCCGCTTCGGCTAAAACCGGTGACCACGCCACCGAAGTTCAAGCTGCCCTGGATGCGCTTAAGTAGCTGAGCTAGTCAGTCCGTAGCCTTTTCAAGAAACCGCTTCAATTCCGCAAGGCTCCCCCGCCGGATGACCATGAAACACATGTCCGCATCCCGCCGGAGAGCGAGTGCATTTTCCGTGTCGAGTTGCACGTAGCGCCAAGAAGACTCGGGAAAAATGTTAATTTCATTCGGATGGGAGTTGAAGGAGATGAATTGGGCATTTTGTTCCGGCACAGTGATCGCGGCGACGGATTGATTGTCGATTTTGAGGATGGCGGCATCTTCTGCTTTGTATTTTTCGAGAGCGGGGGGGACGTCGAAACCATCGAATCCCTTCAAAATAAACCAATCTTCTAAAGACCCCGCCGGCTGGTTGACGGCTTCAAATGGACGTTCATCGAATGTCAATACCTCCTCCGCAATTTCGATTGCGTCAATCGGGAAGGCGGCCGGGCGGCCTAAAAAATTCCATGTGAGAACGGTCACAAATAGCAAGAATCCGATGAGCACGGCAACCATGGCGGGATCACGCGGATTGAACCGCCGTGGCGGAATGGCGGCCACCCGGTTGCTAAGTGAGCTCAAAACATTATCAGGTATTCTAAGTCCCTTGATGGTCGAGTGGACTCTCTTGTCGATTTCGATCTGGGCCTCGTATTCGGACCGAAGGCTGTCTGAATCCGTGGCGAATTTGAGCGCCTTCTGCACCGCAGGAGAGGGGGTGACATTTGGGTCCGCAACATAACAAATCAGAATGCGTCGGGCTTTGTGCAGATTCATGATTGTGGGAGCGGGATGAGGGCCGTCCGTGTCGCCTCCAGTATATCGGGCAATTCTTTTTCATTTTTCCCAACGATATCGGCAATTTCTTCGATGGGAAAAAAACCCAAGTGGAAAAGGGTAAGGGTGGTGCGGCCGGGTTCGTTCAACTTGTGGAGTGCCAGAATATCCTCGGGCAGGTCGGCGTCGGGCGATGCGAGGCGTGCAGTTTTGTTTACGTCTCGGAAAAGTGTTGCAAAAAAGACGCGCCGGCGATGCTTGTTGCCCAGTATGTCCTGTCGGGTGGCTACACCATTGAGAGTGCTCGTCACCAGATCGGTGGCGGCTTGCGGGCTGCCCGTCAGAATCACGGCGTAAGACCATGCGTCTTGTAGAAAGCGCCAATCTTTTGGGAGGTGCGACATCATGCTAGATTGAAGAATAAAGAGCGGAACAATCAATCTCAAGCATCGAATCGATTCTAGAATGGGGGAGTGGCTGCCCCGCATGGACTCGAACCATGAATAATGCCTCCAAAGGGCACTGTGTTACCATTACACCACAGGGCAGTAAGTGAATTATGTTGCCCGATTGATGGCGCGGACGCAAATGTTTTCCATGAACAAAAAAAATCGCAACCGGTTTTTGGCTTTGGTGTGTCTGTTGATCTTCCTCGGACTGGGTGGTCTTTTCTACGTGAACTGGGTCGTGCAACGTCCGTTCGGCGTCATATTAATTTTGTCCGACAACCTTACGCCTTCCGTTATCACGCCGGCCCGCAACTATCAAGGCGGAGCGGATCATCGCCTGAGGATCGAAAAGTTTCCGCACTTGGCACTGCTCACCACCCACGCGAATGATTTTGCCGTGGCGGATGCGGGTGCGGTGGCCAGTTCGATCGCGACTGGTCAGAAAGCAAATAATGGAACTCTCGGTATGGCTGCCGGAAAAATGCGTTTGCCCAACCTCATTGAGATCGCCCGCCAGCATGGCAGAACGACCGGTATTGTTTCGAATGCCTCCATCACGGATGCGACTGCGGCGGCCTTTTATGCGAAGACGCCAGACCCTTTTGATTACCAAAACCTAGCCCGCCAGATTGTGGAGGGAGCCGATGTGAGCGTTCTCCTGGGTGGCGGGGGCGCGGATCTTTTGCCGGACTCTAAGGGGGGGCGTCGCACCGATGGACGGGACTTGATTTTGGAAATGCGCAATCAGGGCTACGATATTGTTCGCAATCAGGCCGAACTCGAAAGCACGCCATCGTGGCGAACGCCGAAAACACTCGGGCTTTTCAGTATGGGGAACATGGAATTTAGCGATGAATTTTCCGTCACCAGTACTCAACCGCCACTGTCTCTGCTGGTACGAAATGCGATCCGGTTGCTACAATACAACCCGAGGGGTTACCTTTTGATTGTGGATGCCGGTCTCTCGGGAAAGGCGGCAACGCAAAATGAAGGCGAGCGAACATTAAAGGAAATGCTCGCGCTCGACGAGGCCGTCGCTGCGGCTGTTGATTCCGCCGGTGAGAAGGCTCTCGTGATCGTTGCTGGTAAGCGAAGCGTGGGCGGCATGAGGCTGAACGGATTTCCATTTCGAAATGACAAGGGAGCCGGATTACTGGGGATCAATGCGCAAGGTGTTCCCTCAATAACCTGGTCCACCGGTCCCGAGTCAGGCACACACATTTCTCCAGAGGGGCCAGTATCCACCGAGCCCGCTGCTTCGAAGCAGGCCGCCGCGATCGGAACCGCAGAAGATGTCATCGCTGTCGGAACCGGGCCTGGATCCGAGGCCATTAACGGCTTCATGGATAATACAGATATCTTCCGTTTGATTGAAAAGGCTCTTTAAGAGATGATGGGCACACTATGAAAGTTCACCTGAATCAAATTCCTGAAGGAGAAACATTGTATATCGAGGGGGAGGAAATCGCCACTGCGCTCGGTTTGGATGCGGCGGGAGTTTTTCCTGTTTCCCCATTGCGCTATTCCCTCGACGTGGGAGTCAGTGATGGCGGACTCTTTGCTACGGGGTCGCTCCAAGTCCGAGCGCGTTTCCAATGCGTTTCCTGCTTGGAGGATTTTGAGGCCGACGTAGAGGTGGACCCTTTTTCGATGCAACTTGAATTGGGGGGAAGAGAGTGGATTGACTTGACCCCAGAGATTCGGGAGGATATTCATCTCACCTTGCCAGCGCATCCCAGATGCGATAGCAGTGGTGGACCGAAGTGCCTTGCCTCGTGTAATGGCTTGCCAAATGCAAGCCGTGACTCGGTCCCTAAACACGCATCGGCATGGGATGCATTGGAAAAGTTGAAAACGAAAAAATAGTAAATCTTATGGGAGTTCCCAAACGCAAAACATCGAAGATGCGCCTGCGCACACGCAAGGCAGCAAACCGCTGGAAAGCACCTAAGCTCAGCAAATGCCCTCAATGCGGCGCCGCTCAGCCAGGACATATCGCCTGCCCAGCTTGTGGGTACTATAACAAGCGCCAAGTTCTTACGATTGGCGCTGAATAGTTTCGCGGGATTTTTCTTCCCCGAATGAAAATTGCTCTTGATGCAATGGGGGGGGATTTTTCCCCGAAAAATCCCATTGTTGGCGCTATTCAAGCCCTGCGCGACTTTCCCGATGTCTCGATTATTTTTGTCGGTGACGAGGAGAGGGTTCGCAAAGAACTAGATGTCCATGACATCAAGGGCTTGGAGTCCCGCATCACCTACCGCCACGCCTCGCAAGTCGTGGAGATGGGTGAAAATGGTCTGGAAAGCGTTCGCAAAAAAAAGGATTCCTCGATCAGTCGGGCCATTGATCTGGTGAAAGATGGGGAAGCTGATGCGGTGGTTTCTGCCGGACACACTGGGGCGCTTGTGGCAGCAGCGACGATCAAGCTGCGCACGCTTCCAGGCATCGACCGCGCTGGTCTTGGGGTGCTCATCCCTGCAGAGGGTGGCGTTTTTCTTCTCATTGACGGCGGTGCCAATATTGACCCGAGCCCCAAGCATGTGGTTGGATTTGCGGTTATGGGGAGTGTGTACTATCAAGCCATCGTTGGTGTCGAAGAGGCTCGCGTCGGACTACTGAATATCGGGAGCGAACCCAGCAAAGGCACAGAATTTTGCAAGGAATGCTACGCATTGCTTCAGGAAGCACCAATCCGCTTCGTGGGTAATATCGAGGGACATGGGATCTTTAAGAAACAGGCGGAAGTCGTCGTTTGCGACGGATTCACGGGCAATATTTTTCTCAAAACCGTCGAGGGTTTTGCAAAATCGATTTTCTCATGGCTCAAATTCGAGCTGAAGCAATCTCCTTTGCGCATGGCTGGAGCTTGGCTCGCCCGAGGCGCTTTTCAGTCGATTAAAAATCGCACGAGCACGGACGAATACGGTGGCACTCCCTTGCTCGGGGTGAACGGAATTTGCATCAAGGCCCATGGAAACTCGTCTCCGAGGGCGCTCCGTAACGCTATTCGAGCCGCACGCACGGCAATTCAACTCAGCATCAATACCCGCATCGTGGAAGCGATGAAACCACTCCATGAAAAAAACTCTTCTCGAAATACCTTCGAAGCCTAGGCGCTCCGCTTCCATTATCGGGACCGGGAGCTACCTCCCCGAGCGCATTCTCACCAATGCAGATCTGGAGGTCTTGGTGGAGACGAGCCATCAATGGATTGTCGAACGCACGGGAATCCTTGAGCGGCGCATCGCTGGAGAGAAAGAGTTCACCAGTCACATGGCTGCCGAGGCCGCAAAGGCAGCGATTGAAAATGCTGGTATTACTGTGGAAGAGATCGACCTGATTCTTGTAGGGACGATCACTCCGGACACGGTTTTTCCTTCGACCGCCTGTCATGTCCAACGTTTGATCGGGGCCAAAAATGCGACGTGTTTTGATGTGAATGCGGCATGTTCCGGATTCCTCTTCGGCGTCGAAATCGCAAACCAATTTATTTCGAACAGCACCTACGATACCGTTCTTGTCATTGGAGCAGATAAGTTGAGCAGCATTGTGAATTGGAAGGATCGCAATACCTGTGTCCTCTTTGGTGATGGGGCTGGCGCGGCCATCCTGCGCTCGCGTCCGGACTCCCGAGGCATCATTACAACGCACATGGGCAGCGATGGAAACTATGCCGATATCCTTCACATGCCGGGTGGGGGTTGCGCCATCCCGATCACGAGCGAAAATATCGATTCCGATCTCAATACTCTCCAAATGAACGGGCGTGAGACATTCAAGCAGGCGGTGACATCCATGATGCGTGCGGCCAACATTGTGCTCGATCGTTGCGGCCTGACGCCGCAGGACATCAAATGCGTGATTCCTCACCAAGCAAATATCCGGATTATTGAAGCCATGGCCGATCGGTTGGAAGTGCCGTTGAGCCAGTTTCACATTAACTTGGACAAATGTGGAAACACCTCCGCCGCCGCTGTAGCGATTGCGCTTGATGAGGCTGCGCGCAGCGGGCGATTTGAGACAGGAGATTTATTGTTGCTTGTTGTTTTCGGCGGCGGCCTGACTTATGCCAGTTCGATAGTCGAGTGGTGAGGTTACGACATCCGTGACGCTCAACTGGGCGTATCTCTATCGTCATGTGTCCCGAATCTTTTACAAAGCCGGTAGAGGAAAACTCTATAAATCTTCCTGATTCCACTCAGGAGGCGTTGGCTTTTCTTGAAGCTTGTTGCGCAGAGAAACAATGGACTGAAGAAAAATTCCTTTCTCGGCAGAGTGCCGTGCTTGGCGGTGAGTGGACGCCGACTTTTGAGGAGATCGAGCACGGGGCGCGCATGGCTTGGCGGAATAATGCGCGCTGTATTGGACGTCTGTTCTGGCCATCCCTTCGCGTTCGCGATCTGCGACACATTTCGGATCCCGATGAGGTTTACGCTGCCCTGTTGGAGCATCTTTCCATTGGTACCAACAATGGAAAAATCCAACCATTGGCTACCGTATTTGCGCCCGCGGACAGCGATGGCCCCGTCGTTCGTATATGGAATCACCAACTCCTCTCTTACGCTGGATATGAGCAATCGGATGGGACTATCCTTGGTGATCCCAAAAATAGGGATTTCACTCATGAGGCTTTGCGCCTAGGTTGGAAGGGCGAAGGCACAAGGTTCGACCTCCTCCCGATCGTCATTCAAAAGAGAGGTGAACCGCCTCGCGTTTATCCTCCGCCGACGGCTCAGGCGCTGGAAGTTCCACTCACACATCCTCAGTTTTCGTGGTTCGCTGAGTTGGAACTCAAGTGGTATGCCATTCCTGTTCTCTCCGATATGAGTCTGCGAATAGGTGGCATAGATTTCCCTGCGACACCTTTCAATGGTTGGTATATGGGAACCGAGATCGGTTCACGTGACCTAGGTGATTCCAACCGCTATAATGTCCTGCCTGCCATAGCGCAAAAGATGGGCTTGGATACATCGTCCTCGCTTTGGTTGGATCGCGCGCTTGTGGAGCTGAATGCCTCCGTCCTCCACTCCTTTGAAAGTGCTGGGGCGCGTATCGTGGATCATCATCGAGCCTCCTCTGAGTTTATGGAATTCACCGCTCGTGAAATGAAGGCCGGACGAGCAGTCTCTGCGGACTGGAGTTGGATTGTTCCGCCCATGTCGGGATCAGCGACGCCAGTTTTCCATCAACAATGGAGAAATCTTCACTGCCTCCCCGATTTCGTTTCCCAGCCCAAGGCGTGGAAAAGTTTCAGGGGAGATTAGTTGAAGTGGACTACCCCGTCCGGCGCCACAAAGCGTTGCATGGAGGATAGAATTTCGGGAAGAGCTGCTTCCATTTGATCCTCGGTGAAGCCGGCTTCAGTGAGGCACTTTTCATCTGGCTCGTAGTAGTATCCATCAGCCCCGACACCGTATCCGAGTTGCGAGGCTGCGTGCTTCGCCGCGTGGATGAGGGTCACAAGGGGTTTATCGACATCAGGGGCGAGAGATGGGGACTGATAGTAAAATCCCACTGAGATGAACGCAGAGGGAAAGCCCCAGTTTTCTAAAAGGGCTTTGGTAACTTGGCTGGAATCATAGCCGAGAATGGCGTTTTCCGCCTCGCGCCAGGTTGCATATTCGTTCGGAACGCGACTGGCCACATCGTCGAGGGCACTGAGATTCGCGTAAGCGAGAGCGAACTTGCCCAGATCGTGGATCAGGCCGGCGGTATACGCGGTCGAGGTGTCCGCCAGATTGGTCATGCCAGCAAAGACCTCCGCGCAGATCGCCACGCAAAGGGAATGGCGACAGAGGTCTCCAGGTTCCCATCCATAGCCTCGAAGCGGATGGACAAGCCAGCGGCCGGTGAGGGTGTTTGCGGCGATCCGGTAAAGGGTTTTGCTGCCTAGGCGAAGAACGGCATCGGCGATATTGTCGCAACGCGAGGCATTGCCGAAGTAGGCGGAGTTGGCCGTTCTCAAAACGCTGGTCGCTAGTCCTGTATCCATCGTAATCAGGGTTTCGAGTTCCCCGATATCAGCGGCAGATCCCTCGGTTAGCTTGAGGAGCTTGGGAAGAATGGCGGGTGCGCAGGGGATGGATCGCGTCATCTCTACCACGGCTTGCATTTCAGCGGCTTTATTCATTAGCGAATGAACTCCGGTTTAGAGGGGACTTTGACGAGGACGTCCCCTGTTTGGTTATCAAGACGGATTGTACGGTTCACCCGTCCACTGACTTCCCAGGCGACAACATCAAGCGCGAGCGAATCGCTGAGTTGATAAAACATATCGATGTTTTTAGAGCCGATGCGGAAAAATTTGTCGGACAACATGAGCTCGGCTCCACCGAAAACCTTGCAACGGATTTGATCTCGTTTCGCTCCTGCCCGGACCATGGCCTCCAGTGCTAGTGGCAACCCCGTATCAAGAAACATGGGGGGGCGGATTTTTTGGCCTTCGCGGATCGAGGAGTTCGGAAGCATGGCATGCAAAAGCCCTCCGACATGGTTCTTTTCGTCGTGGAAGGTGATTCCAAGACATGAGCCGAGAGCGAAAGTTACAATATAAGTGAAGGGATCCGTGCTGATTTTAAAATCAGCAACTCCCACCACCAATGTGCGCATTTGATCTTCGAGGGGTTGTTGTCTCTGTGCCATTTGGCTTGCGCCATTCTCATGTGCGCTGAATCCTACTTTAGAGCTTTTTACTGCACAAGAAAGAGTAATGTGCGATTTTTTTCACTACTGCCGATTTTTAACGATCTAAGAGCCTTTCTTTGACTAAGAAATCGCAGGCGCTATGAATAGCTCCGCCAGCCGGTGGTAGTTCGCAAAGCGTTCAAATCAACTACCCAGCAGTTCGCTCAGATTTCATTCGCGCGATCGCGTGTGTGAGGCTGAGCGGATTGGCGATTAGGGTTTGGTGGCGCCGCTCACTGGAGCTACAACGGCGGGGGCGGAGTCCGTTTTCTGTCTCGCGATCTTATATTTTTCGACTACGGACTTCGCGTCGGGATCTGTATCAGCGAGTTGAAGGATGTCGGTGAGAAGGGAGGTGTAGCGCTCTTGCATCTGTTGCGTTTGTTGGACAGTGGCTTCGCGTTGTTTAATCAAATCCTGCGCGTTTTTTTCAGCTCCGGTGAGAGATTGGATTTGGCGGTTCAGGTTTTCGCTTTGCCACTTCATGCTACTTGCATTTTGGCCGAGGTTGCTGATTTGAGAGAAAATGAAGATGCAAAAAGCGGCAGACAGAAGGGCTAGGCCGATTTGTGCGCTGCTTCCGGTGGAGGAGTCAGGGTTCTCAGAGGGATCGTTTTCGAATTCGTTCATAAAATTTTTTCTCAGTTAGTTGGCCTTGGCTTCGATGCCGTATTTTTTGAGGAGGGTTTCGATGCGCGGATTTTTATTTTGCAGTTGAAGTTGCGCCAGATCACGGATCAAGGCTGGCCCGACTTGGTTTGAGAGTTGGGCGCCTGATTCAATCTGTTGTTGCTGGGCTTGAAATTGTTGTTGGAGAGTTTGGAGGGCGAGTTGCTGGGTTTGGATCGCGTCCTGTTGTTTTTGAAGGTTTCGTTGAAGGCCTTGGTTACTCCAAGTGGCTACGAGAAACCAAAGGCTTAGTAGCAAAGCTACCGCTCCAGTGGCGTTGGTGAGGGTGGAGGAATTTGTGTTCATTGATTTGATTTTTCTTTTGAGGAACACCACATGAACCCTCGATTGGAATCGGCGTCAAGCGGGAAAAGCTCTTGATGTTGGTGGGTGAGGGAAATTAGATTCCCACGATGAAAGTTTTGGTAACTGGAGGAGCTGGATTTATTGGTTCGCATGTAAGCGCCCAGCTCGCACTCCAGGGGCACTGCGTGACGGTGCTGGACGATTTCAACGATTACTATGATCCGCGGATCAAGCGCGCGAATATTGAGGCTCTGGGATGTGGGGTTCTGCTTCGTGAGGGGGATATTCGCAACGCGAGGTTTGTCCAAGACGTGATGGCGGAAGGTAAATTCGACTCTATCATCCATCTCGCGGCCCGAGCTGGCGTGCGCCCATCGTTGTTGGATCCGATGCTCTACATCGAAACTAATATCGTGGGCACTCAAAACCTCCTCGAGGCGGCGCACAAGCACGGTGTCTCGCGGTTTGTTTTTGCATCGAGTTCATCGGTCTATGGTCTTGCGAGAGTGGTGCCTTTTTCCGAGGACCTTCCGCTGCCTCAAACATTAAGTCCTTATGCGGCCACAAAAATTGCCGGCGAGCAGCTTTGCGGTAATTACGCACACCTCTATGGTATGACAGTCGTCTGCTTGCGTTTTTTTACTGTTTACGGACCAGGGCAGCGCCCGGACCTCGCTATTTACAAGTTCACCGATTCCATCCACCACGGGAAAAAGATTCCGCAATATGGTGATGGCTCGACCCGCAGGGACTACACTTACATTGATGACATCGTCCAAGGGGTGCTGGGAGCAGTGGGCTACCAAGGCTCCACTTTTGATATTTTCAATCTCGGGGAAAACCAGACCACGACATTGTCGGAATTGATCTCAGAGATCGAGCGGGCTTTGGGTAAGCAGGCGATCATCGAACGCTTACCGGAGCAACCGGGAGACATGCCTCTCACCTCTGCCGACATATCGAAAGCTCAGCGTCTCCTAGGTTACAATCCGACGACGAAAATCCGCGAGGGCATCCCAAAATTTGTGGAGTGGTATATGAGTCGCCAATGAAAAGTGTCGCCGAAATCGCTTCTGCCCTTATTCGCATTCCCAGTGTCAATCCTGACGGAGGCGATGCGGGCACGGATCAAACTGGCGAGGCCCATTGCGCGGCTTGGGTAGCGGATTTTTTAAGTGACGCTGGAGCGGACGTCACCTTACGCGAGGTGCTGCCGCAGCGCCCGAATGTGGTTGCCTGTTTTCCCTCGAAGCGATCTGGAGCTCCCCGCATTCTTTTTGCGCCGCATCTCGATACCGTGAGCGTGGCCGGAATGACGATTGATCCCTTCAGCGGGGAGATGCGTGACGGGCGTCTTTGGGGGAGGGGAGCATCGGACACCAAAGGGCCGATGGCAGCTATGCTCTGGGCGCTTCGCGAGGCTCGTGAGGTTTTGTCCGACCTGCCCTACGAAGTCTGGTTTGCCGGATTGGTGGGCGAGGAGGCCGGTCAGCATGGGGCAAAGGCTCTCGCGGAAACTGACTATTTTGATTTTGTGATGGCGGGTGAACCGACCGCGCTGAACGTTGTTTACGCCCACAAAGGATCATGCTGGCTGCATTTGGAGACATTGGGGGTGGCCGTTCATGCCTCGCGCCCTGAGAGTGGATCGAATGCCATCTACAAAATGGGCGATGCCATCGATTGCTTACGGAGGGAAGTCGCGCCCCGCCTTGCCGAAAAATCCGACCCCGTTCTTGGGCATTCCACTTTAAGTGTGGGAATCATTCATGGTGGTTCGAAAGTGAATATTGTCCCCGATTACTGCGAGGCCTCCGTTGACATCCGCACGATTCCGGGCATCGATACGGCCTTTGTTGAAGACATGCTCCGCAACAGAGTTCCCGACATTCGAATCCAAATCCGCGGCTCGGATCCGCTTTATACTGACCCCAATCACCCTCTCATCGAGAAGTTGAAATCCTTGGGTTCAACACTCGAGGGGGCGCCTTGGTTTTGCGATGCCGCTGTTTTTGCATCCAAAGGGTCCGCCTCCATTGCCATTGGTCCGGGATCAATCGCCCAAGCGCACACGGCCGATGAATTCATCTCCCTCGACGACCTAGAAAAAGGGGGGGCTTTTTTCTTGTCCTTCCTCCGTTCATTGACAGAGCGATGATTTCATTTCGTGTGACCTCCCATCGAATTCCCGTTCTTGATCTCATGCGGGTAAAGTGAAAAAGTGCGCCTATCAGCAAAAAATATTACAGTTGGGAGCAGTCGACGGAAAAGGTGCGCAGGCCATTTTATGAGTCAAAGTTCATCTGGGTTCCCCTCGTTGTACTTTCTTTGGGGGCTTTTGCAGGTTGGGTGGCGGTTGGCATTCTGACGGACCGCTATCAGAAGCGTGCTGAGGAATTCGATCTTGAGCAGATGGGCGAAATGGAATCCGCTTCCATTCTCTATGACAGGAAGGGACGCGAGTTCGGAAAGCTCTTCATTCAAAACCGCCAACCAGTTCCCTACGAGCGCCTGCCGGAAATGCTGACGAAGGCCGTGATCGCGGCCGAGGACAACCGTTTCTATGATCACGACGGAGTCGATTACATGGGAATCCTTCGGGCCGCACTTACAAACTATCGCAAGGGGAAAATCGCTCAAGGGGCGAGTACGGTCACCCAACAAGTCGCACGCAATTCGTTTGAGCTTCTTGAGCGCACTTATGAGCGCAAACTCATCGAACTCTACCTAGCTTGGCGGATCGAAAAAAAATTCAGCAAAAAAGAAATCATGAATTTCTATCTGAACCGCGTCTACTTTGGTAGCGGGTTCTACGGCGCGGAAGCGGCCTCGCAGGGCTATTTTGGCAAACCTTCCATCGACATTTCCATCGGCCAATGCGCAACGCTCGCCGGCCTTCTCAAGAGCCCCCAAGCCCTTTCGCCGTTCAATAATCCCCAGGACTCCAAAGAAGCGCGAGATTTTGTGCTCAAGCGCATGAGGGAATTGGGCTTCATCACCGGCAAGGAATTTGAGCAGGAAATCCAGTCGCCCACCGCCGTGGTCAAGCGCACGAACCCTTTCAAAGTCAGCTACGCCATCGAGCTCATTCGCCAGCAGGCCATCAAGGCCCTAGGCTTCGAGCGCACGATGAACGGAGGATACAAAATCTTCACCACTCTCGATGCCGACCTCCAGCGCGCGGCGGATTCTGCCACGCAGGAATTCCTTCTCACCGTCGAAAATCAACCTAACTATAAACACCCCACCTTTGCTCAATACCGCGCCGCCACACAGAAGACCGAGGATGCCATCAATCGAGGCAACATGGGCTCCAAAATGCCGGAACCCAAATACCTCCAAGGCGCAGTCCTCGTTGTCGAAAACACAGCGGGCGGCATCCTTGCGCTCACTGGGGGCCGCGACTTTGTGCACAGTGAATACAATCGCGCCGTTCAAGGTAAACGCTCCGCTGGCACAGCCTTCACGCCCTTTGTTTATGCGGCCGCATTTCAATCCGGCACCTTCCCAGGTGAAATCGTGCAAGATGCCTGTATCGATAACCGCTACGTCATGGTCGGAGGTGAAACTGGCATTCTCGGTGAATGGGGGGTCGAAACCGCCGAAAACGAATACGAAGGCCCCATCACCGCCAGAGACGCCCTCGTCAAGGGAAAGAATGCGGCCACCGTCCGTCTCGGAATGAAGACGGGAATTCAAGCCGTCAAAACCATCGCTGCCGCAGCAGGCATCGCTTCCCCGATACGCGATTATGCAAACACTTTTCTCGGAAGCAGTGAGGTCACGCTCGATGAGATTGTTCTCGGCTATACCGTTTTTCCGAATCTCGGCCAGCGTCCAGCGGATCTTTACATCATCCAATCTGTCCGGGATGGCAACGCGAAGAGCATTTTCAATGCGCCCCGCAAGCGCTACCAAGTCATGTCTCCCGCTGCCGCCTATCAAGTCCACTCGTGTCTCAGTGAATATATGGAGCGGGGTTTGGGATCCCTCGCAACCAAGCAATTCGGGCTTGGCGGCTTCCCCGTCGCCGGAAAAGCTGGAACAGCCTACGGATTTACGGACACCTATTTCATCGGTTATAGCC
>Ga0209550_10003271_pt1 | contig 15444 bp, 13 predicted proteins | sample LauGreSuBDMM15SN_2_FD_187567 | JGI IMG/M metagenome (GOLD analysis project Ga0209550, IMG submission 187567) | Freshwater lake microbial communities from Lake Michigan, USA - Su13.BD.MM15.SN (SPAdes) (version 5) | ecosystem: Environmental > Aquatic > Freshwater > Lake | place: Lake Michigan...
GAAAAAGGTGTTATTCAGCCAATTATTTTGCGCCGAGTGGATGATAAAAATAATTACGAAATTATCGCTGGCGAAAGAAGATTTCGCGCTTGTCAAATATTGGGTTTAAAAACTATTCCGGCAATTATTAAAAAATTAAATAATCACGAAGCTTTAGAATTAGCTTTAATTGAAAATATTCAAAGGTCTGATTTATCGCCAATTGAAGAAGCTTTGGGTTATAAAAAACTAATGAATGAATTTTCTTATACTCAAGATCAAATTTCAAAAAAGTTGGGTAAAAGCCGCAGCCATATTGCTAATCTTTTGAGATTGTTAAACTTGCCAGAAAAAGTGCAAAATATGCTTAATATGAAGCAAATTTCAATGGGACATGCGCGTGCAATAATTAATTCGCAAAATCCTGAAGAATTGGCGGAAAGAATTATTGCCGATTCTCTAAATGTGAGAAATGTCGAAGACTTAATTCGTGACGAGAAAGTCAGAAAAATTGAGAAATTTTCAACTCTAGTAAAGCAAGAAACCAAAACAAAATTTGTTAATAGCGACTATCTCAATAAAATTGAAAAAGAGCTTTCTAACCTCACCGAAATGGAAGCGAAGATATTTTTTAACTCTTTCAAAAATACCGGCAAAATTACTATTAAATTTGAAGGCATTGAAGTTTTGCAAGAATTGCTAAAAAAATTACAGCAAAATCATGAAACTTACAGGCATGAAACCTATAGTTCGTAAATTTATACCATTTCCATTGATAAAATAATCACTTCTGTCATCGCGAGCCTTGTCTTGCAAGGCGTGGCGATCCACGAATGGTGCATTTAAAAGTGGAAATAATATTATACCAAGTTGTTTCAAATTCTGCTGCCATTTGCCGCGCAGAAAAAATAAAATTATTGCAGAGATTTTACAAAATGAATTTTAGTAATTTTCAAACCAGCGATTGGCAAAGCTTTTCCTATCTAGCTTTGCTCATAATAATATTGCTTTCCGGCCTGATTTTTCGGCGCGATTTTGCTTATGCAAAAATGTTTAAATATTTTGCAATTTGGGCATTTTTTGGATTTATTTTTGTAATTTTATATTCCTATCGCTTTGAATTTTCTGATTTTAAAAATCGTATTTTAGGCGAGATAAACCCAAGCGCAGCAAGGATTGAGGGCGAAAAGTTGGTGATTAATTTATCGCAAGATGGTCATTTTTATATTGATGCGAAAGTGAAAGATGCGACGCTGCATTTTATGATTGATACTGGCGCCAGCGACATGGTTTTGGGCAAAAATGACGCCCAAAAAATTGGCATTAAAGAAAGTGAGTTAAAATTTAACAAAATCTACCACACCGCCAATGGCAAGGTTTTTGGCGCTTCAATTATAATTGATGAAATGGAATTTTCGGGCATAAAATTTTACAATGTTAAAGCCTCGGTAAATAGCGGCGAGATGAATAATTCCTTGCTTGGAATGGATTTTTTACGCAGGTTTAAAAGATATGAATTTTATCAAGATCGCCTGATTTTAGAGTTGTAATTAATGTTGAGGTTATGCCATTTCAACTTTTTAATTCACAAAGGCTCAATTGACGCGCCTTACAAAATAGGGCTCGTGATGACAAAAGTGATTAGAAAGTTGAAATAGTTAAGCCCTTAAAAACCAATCGCATAATTAACATATCCAGCAAGCCCGCTAGAAGAAATCAGCGATTGCTCGCCATATTGCGCATCAAATGATAATTCTTGCAATGCGGCGATTTTGTAGGAAAGGCCGCTTGAAATCATATATCTATTTTTTCTTATTTTTCTTGAAGTTAGGTCAAAAGAGCCAAGATAGGAGATGTTTCCCTTATAGCCTTCTAAAGAAGCTGATAAATCTTTTTCAAAACCAAAGCCAAAACGCGAATTTAAATTTGGAGATATTTGCCATTCAATATTGCCACCAAGCAGCGCGGTTGTAGCTTTTTTTCTTGCTGCTTGAAAGCTAATTGGAAAATCGGCGCCGCTAGTTTCGCTATAGGATTTTCTTAAAACTTCGCTAAATCTTGCGCCAATATAGGGAGTAATTTTAAAGTGATTTGCGATATTAAATCCATAGCCAATTTGCGCTAGAAAGCCTTTTGTGCTAAGGTTGGCGCGTCCTTTTCCGGCTTCGGTATTTTCTAAAGTTTGGCGCGTAATATCTAAATTATTTGCTGCATAAGAAGCTGCCATTTTTAAGAATAAGGCGGAGTCTTTGGCATCGCTTGAAATTGTTGAAAAAATTGTAGTTGTTGGAATGTTATTGTGAGTTTTAAAATTATTCGGCAAATTGCTGTTAAGGCCATAATCAGCAAAAATTCCGGCGCGAAAATTATCGTTAAAGCGATAAGCAAATTTAAAATTTCCTCCCGTTTCTTGCGACTTATCAACCGAGTTTACGCGCGCACCTGCGGCAAAATGCATATTATTTTTGCCAAAGAGTTTAGCATCTTGATTGAGGCTAAAATTCAGCAAATTTTCTTTTAAATTTAATATTGAGTTAAGTTGATTGGCATTTTGATTTAAAACCTGAAGAGTATTTTCAACGCTTATCATATTATCTCCCGCCGCAGCTTTTAGGATAAAAATTTGCACCTCATTTCCAATTCCAGTTTCTGAAAATCCAACAATTACGCGACCATCGGGAGTAATTGAAGTTGCTATTGCGTTATTGCCACCAAGGGTTCCAAGGTCAATTATTCCAGTCTCGCTTGTATATTTAAAGGCGCGAGTGCGATTATTTGCGTCCCTTGAATCGCCAACGATAATTTTACCAGTTGCCGAAATATCGCGAACGGTTGTGCTATTTCCTCCAAGGTCTCCAAGATCAACAAAGCCATTTACGGCGTCATATTTAAAGGATCCCCCTTCCCAGACCCCAAGATCATAAACGCCAGTAATTGTTGAGCCATCATAAGAAATTGCGCGCACATCGCCGCCATAAGAGGCGTTATTTAAAGTGACAAAACCCAGATTGGTCATTTCTCCATCAACATATTTAAAAATAACGCTTCTATCGTTATTTTGATATGAATAGCCAGCAATAACGCTGCCATCAGCTGAAATTGCCGAGGCAATTTGTGATTGGTTGTTATTGATGGTTGGAAGCTGGGTTATTATGTTATTTTCAATTCTAATGGCGTTATCGCCCATTCTTCCAACTAAAATTGCGCCATTGGCAGAAGTGCCATAAATTTCTGAATTTTCATTATTGGTTCTTGGCAGTAGCGATAGCCTATTATCTTTATATATAAAACCAGAAAACTCAACGCCCATATTAACTGGTGTAAAATTGCTGCCAATAATAGTGGAGCCGTCATAAGAAATATCGTAAACAGATGATCTGTCATTAGTGGCGGTTTCAATAGCTCCATTCTTAATTATAAAAAATTTAGAATCTTGAATATCTGATAAGAAGCTGCCAGCAATAATTGTGCCATCAGCGGAAATGGTCGCCTCTCCGGCAAAAATATCGGGATTGGTAAACTGCCCTGGAATTGCAATTCCAGTCATTTGAGCATTTGCGGATGTGGCGCTTGCAAAGCTTAAAAAAAATGCAAAGATAATTTTTGCAAAAGATTTGTTAAGGTAAGAAGGTTTTTTCATGTTGAATTATCAATTAAGATTAATTCACCAAAAGATAAGATAACGGGTTTGGTTTTATTTTTTGGTGTTTTTGCGCTTTATTAGAAAAGCGCGAGGAAAGATCTATTTAATAATATTTTTTTCAACAAGTTTTTGAAAAATCTACTGCGCCGCGCCAATTGCCTTATTGTTATAAATGCAAAGTAGTGCGTCGGCGAGTCTTAGTGTGAATTGGCGCGATACTGTAGGAACCACAACATATCCATCGCGAATTGAATAGGTTAATTGAAACTCGTTGCCATTGGCGTCAACCGCCGAAATTGTTGGCACCACGAGATTATCTTTTGGAAATTGAAACTGCGTTTCATTGCCATCATCATAAACTTTAAGCGGCGTGATATTATCGGCGCGACCCGCTAGGCTGTAGTTAAAATTCATTTCAGCATCTTCAGGATTTCTCTGCAAGGCAGATGGCAATCCAGCATCAACGCGCGCTCCCGGCATTGGCGTGCGAATAACGGCTTGCAATGGTCTTGACGATTTTACCGCTACAGGATTTGGCGCCGAAAGCTGCGGCGGAATTGGCAAAGGCTGTCCAACTTGCGGATAGAAGAAGCGCACGGTGTAGACTAAATCTTCATCAGCTTTTCCTTCAAATTCATCAGAGCGAATATCAAAATGATAAGTGCGTTTATTGGTGATAATTGTCATGTTAGTATGTGCGGCAATTTCTAGTGGGCGGACGAATAAACGCTTGCCAGAAGGCGTCAAACGCCAAGCAAAAGCCTCGCCAATTGAGATCATTTCAATTTCTTCATCTTCAGAAAATTCTATAAATGATTGATAATTATAATAAAATTTTAGCTCATAAACTTCGTTTGGATTATAAACCAAAGTTCTAATGCGCGAGTCTGTAGTGATTGGGGTTTGAGCCAGAGAAATATTTGAAAAGCACGCAGCAACAAGAAGCGACAAGAAAATTTTTGCGATATTTTTTAAAAAAAATTTCTTCATTTAATTCAATTACGATAGACCCGCTGCGGGCGGGTGAATGTTTGGGAATTTTTAAAATCTGCCACTAAATAAATTTATTGCGGATGCGGCAATTCACGCACCTGCGCAGCAATTCAATTGAAACTAAATTTGCCAAAAGCAAATTTAAGCGCTAGTAAATTTAATAACTAAACACCTCTTCTGCAATCAAGTATTTATTGATTTGGAAGCCAAGTGGATTAATTAATCTTTCTTCCATTTTAAGGCTCATATCTGGCGAGAAAAAGAATCCCATGGTGATAATTTCATCGACAGTTTTTGGGTCTGATCCTTCAGCATCAATTTGCCTTGCGACGCGAATTTGTGCGGTATTTTGATCGGGAAATTGCACCGATTTAATGCGCACTTGAATTTCAGAATTTGGGCCCAAAATGCGAGGATTTATGCGGTTTTTAAAGTCGCCATAAATATTTGGAATTGAAAATAATCTTACTTTTTCGTTATCTTCCTTATAGGTTCGAGGGCTATATCCGCTGGCGGCGTGAACAAATTCATTGATAAAATATTTACGAATCATTTGATCAGAAGTGAATTGCTGCGCGGTCATTTGATCGACAACTGTGGCAACTCCTGTTTTCGATTCAACCTCAATTACATAAGGTTCCAGCGATTTTGATGCCATGATATTTTTTACAAAAATCACCGCAATTGCCACAGAAAACATCGAAATTAAAGTAAAAAGCAGCAAAATATTGCGTTGCACCACAACAATTTGATAGCGGTTGGAATACCAGCTTTTTACTTTCGCTTTGCTATCTGCCATTTGGAGAATGTTTTTGGAAAAATTTATCGAATTGTTAAAATATATTTTTGAAACTAAAGAAGCTTGTTTAATATTTCAAGCATCTTGCATCCTTTAATATTTCACAAATGATTTTTAGTAGTAAAGATAGAACTCCTTTAGCAAAAAAATTAGCACAATTAAATTGGACCTTAATTTATCTAATTCTGGCGCTGGCTTTTTTGGGCTTTGTAATGCTTTATTCAGCGGGCGGCGGCTCTTTCCGGCCTTGGCTTGTCAGGCAGCTTGGATTTTTTTGTTTGTTTTTTCCTTTGATGCTTTTTATCGCAATTACCAATATTAAAACTTGGTATAATTTGTCTTATTTTTGTTATGCAATTGCGCTTTCTTTGGTGATAATTGTGGATGTGATGGGACATAATGCAATGGGTGCTACGCGCTGGTTTCGCTTGGGTCCAATTGCTATTCAGCCTTCAGAAATTATGAAGGTTTGTTTGGTATTTGCGCTGGCTCGATATTTTTATAATGTGAAGGCGGAAGATGTTGGAAAGACTTTGAGAGTCATCCCTGCGCTATTGCTAATCTTCATTCCGGCGGTTTTTATTTTTCACCAGCCCGATCTTGGAACCGCAACAATTTTATTGATGGCGGGATTATCAGTTTTGTTTTTGGCGGGCGTGAGAATGTGGAAATTTTATCTGGCGGGAATTATCGCTTTAATTGCAATTCCGGTTTTGTGGTTTTTTGTTTTATATGATTATCAAAAGCAGCGCGTCCTTACATTTCTAGATCCGAGTGCTGATCCGCTGGGAAGTGGATATAATATTATTCAGTCGAAAATTGCCATTGGCTCGGGTGGATTTTTTGGCAAAGGTTTGTTAAATGGCACGCAAGGACAGTTAGATTTTTTGCCCGAAAAACAAACTGATTTTATTTTTACGATGCTAGGCGAAGAGCTTGGTTTTATTGGCTGCGTCTTCACAATTGCAATTTATAGTTTGATAATAATTTTATGCAGCAACATCGCCAGCAAAACTCGGCATGAATATGGCAGGCTGCTGGTAATGGGTGTTGCGATGATTTTTTTTCTGCACATGTTTGTAAATATGGCAATGGTGATGGGAATTATTCCAGTGGTTGGAGCGCCGCTGCCTTTTATTTCCTATGGTGGCACGATTACGGCAACAATGATGATTGGATTTGGTTTGGTGCTAAATGTTGATGCAAATAAAAGTGTGGATTTGAAGGTTTAAAATAAAAGAGGTCTGGCTCGATGCTGGGCGTGGTTTGCAACCGCGCCCAATTTGTTTGTGTCAAAGTTAAAAAGAATTCTACTTAAAGTTTTTGCACAAACATTCCGACGGGATTACAAATCCCGTCGAGCGTGGTTTTGCACAAACATTTCGGCGGATTACAAACCTCGCTAAGTGCGCGCAAATCCTGCCCTATTTGCTTATACAATTACTAAACCTCCTCATCATTTTCAAATTCATCAAGCATTTTTATCTCGCTTTGTTTTTTTCCTTCAATGCCAAGCGATGCAATATTTCTGCTTAAAATTACAGTTTTATTTAACTGTTTTGTTAGGCGATTATAATTGCTCAAAGCCTTGTTAATAAAGCGTCCAACCTCTGAAGATTCTTTAATAATTGTAGCAATTACATCGAGCAATTTTTGAATTTCGGTTTTTAATTCGGTGATGTTTTTTTCCTGTTTAAAACGATCAATTATAAATTTCGCATTAGATAAAAGGTGAATCAAAGTGACGGGAGTTGCGATGATTATTTTAGCATCCAGCGCGCGCTGCTCAATTTCTGGATCGGCTTTTTTAATGATTTCAAGCATTTGCTCTGTTTGCAAAAACATCAGCGAAAAAATTTTATATTCAGAAATATTTTGATTGCTTAATTCGCTGAATAGAAAATCGGCATAATCCTTGCGCTTCAAGTCTTCCAAGTGTTTGCGGAAAGATATTTTTATCTTGCTTAAAATTTCTTTTTTCTCATCCAAATTTTGCGCAATTTCAAGCTCAAGAAAATATGGCGACGACTTGCTATCGATAATTAAAATTTGATCATTTGGCAAAAATATAATGGCGTCGGGCCTTTTTGCGCCTGTATTTGCGCTTGCAGAAAAATGTGATTGCAAAATGTAATCGCCATGAGAATTAAAATTTTCTTTTTCAAGAAGATTGGAATTTTTTAAAATATTTTCCAAAGTAATTTCCGAGGTTCGACCCGCGCCACCCGGATTTAGAAGAGCATTTCTAGTTTGCAAAATTTCGGTTGAAGATTTTTTAACCATCTCATCAAGCGTAGTTAATTTTGCCGTAACGCTAGCAAAATTTTTAAAAAGATTTTCGGTAATTTTTGCAATATTTTCTTCCTGATTTTTAGTGATTTGTGTTTGTTGTTCGTGATTCTTTTTAATCAACTCCTGCGCCAGTTGCGAGAGGATTAATTCCTTGTCAATTTGCCATTCTTGCTTTTGTTTTTCTAGGTTTTGGCGATCTTGTTTTAGCAGCTCATTTTGCTTTTCAAAATTGAGTAATTTTTCTTGCAAATTTGAAATTTTTTCGGCGTCTTTTTCGCTAGCGTTATTTTTTTCGCGGCGCAAAAAATCAACTTCATTTTCGCTTTTATCCAGTCCGCCTAGAAGCTGCGCGCTATTTTGTTTTTCTTTTAAAATGATATAGAAAGAAACCAGTAGTAAGAATATTAAAAATATTACAGCTATTAACATTGTTTTTTTTAAATTAGTTTATAGATAAGCCTTCCCTTTATTTTAGAAAAAATCCGCTATGACTCAAGAGACAATTAATCAAAACAAGGCGCAACATTTTCACGCATTGCCGCTTCGCGATGTGGTGATTTTTCCGCAAATGACAACGACAATTTTGGTTGGTCGCGACAAGTCAATTAAGTCGGTTGAAGAGGCGAAAAGACTGGGTTTGCCGATTTTTGCAATTACACAAACCAATCCCGACACCGATGAATTTGATGAAAAAAGTCTTTATAAAACTGGCAGTTTATGCTCGATAGTTGAGGCAATTAAAACTCCTGACGGCACGCTTAAAGTAATTATCCAAGGCTTAATTCGCGCCAAGTTAAAAGCTATTACGCCGCATGAAAAGTTTTTTACTTGCGAAATTGAAATTGCTCTTGAGCAAAAAGTCACTACCGAAAATAACGAAGTTTTGGGCTTGATTAAAGCTTGTATCGACAATTTTAGCAAATATGCGCAATATAATAAACGCATAAGTGGCGAGGTTTTATCGTCGCTTTCAAAAGTGCAATCGCCGCAAGAAATTCTCTACATGATTGCAACTTATGTGACAGCGCCCGTCAAAAAAAAGCAGCAAATTTTGGATGAAGATAATATCGAGAAAAAATTCTACAAATTGCTGGAGATGTTGAAAACAGAGATCGAAATTGGTGAAGCGGAAGAAAGAATTAATCGTTCAATTCAAGAAAAATTTACTAAACATCAAAAAGAAGTTTATCTAAATGAGCAGCTAAAAAATATTAAAAAAGAGCTTGGACAAGACGAGGAAACTGAAACCAAAGAGCTTAAAGAAAAACTCGCAAAATTAAAATTGCCGAAAGAGGTTCGCAAAAAATGTGATTCAGAATTGGTGAAGTTGGAAAAAATGAATCCTTATTCATCCGAGTCGGGAGTAGTGCGCAACTATCTTGATTGGATTGTAAATTTGCCATGGGGCGATAAAAAAACCAAAATGGTTTCTGATTTGAAAAAAGCCAAACAGGTTTTAGATCGCCATCATTACGGGCTTGAAAAAATCAAAGAGCGCATCATCGAATTTATTGCGGTGCAAATGAAAACCAAAGATTCACGCGGACCAATTTTATGTTTGGTTGGTGCTCCGGGAGTTGGAAAAACCTCGCTTGCCAAGTCAATTGCCGAAAGTTTAAATCGCAAATATGTGAAAGTTTCTTTGGGCGGCGTGCGCGATGAATCTGAAATTCGTGGACATCGCAGAACCTACATTGGCGCCATGCCGGGGCGTATTATTCAATCAATGCGCAAAGCAGAAAGCGTTAATCCTTTGATGCTGCTGGATGAAATTGATAAAATGTCGCATGATTTTCGCGGCGATCCTGCGTCGGCGCTGCTAGAGGTTCTTGATCCCGAGCAGAATATGCATTTTTCCGATCATTATATGGAAATTGATTATGATCTTTCGAAAGTAATGTTTATTGCTACCGCAAATAGCTTAAGCACTATTCCGGTGCCACTTCGCGACCGCATGGAAATTATCAAACTTTCTGGCTATACTGAAAATGAAAAACTTCACATCGCTAAAGAGCATTTGTTGCCAAGGCAGCGCAAAGAAAATGGTCTGCATGGCGATGAATTAAAGATTAGCGATGAGGCATTGCTTTCGCTTGTGCGCAATTACACTTTTGAAGCGGGCGTGAGAAATTTAAATCGCGAGATCTCAAATTTGGCGCGCAAAGCGGCAAAAATTATTGTTATTAAAGAAGCAAAATCGCTGCATATTACCGAGAAAAATTTACAAAAATTTGCCGGCGCGCATAAAAAGCAGTTTGGAATTATGCGTAAAAATGATTCAATTGGCATCACCACCGGACTTGCCTATACTGAATATGGCGGAGATTTGCTTGATATTGAAGCTTTAAAATTTGAAGGCAGTGGCAAAATTCAAATTACAGGGCAGCTTGGAGATATTATGAAAGAATCAGCGCATGCGGCTTTGAGCTATGCTAGATCTATCGCCAAGCAATCTCATATTACCGCAAAAATTTTCAATAAATATGATTTTCACATTCATGTTCCTGAAGGCGCAACTCCAAAGGACGGACCTTCGGCGGGCGTGGCTTTGTGCGTGTCGTTAATGTCGGTAATTACAGATTTGCCGGTGCGCAAAGATGTGGCAATGACTGGCGAAATTACTTTAAGCGGAAAAGTTTTGGAAATTGGCGGCTTGAAAGAGAAGCTTTTAGCGGCGCTGCGTGGTCAAATCAAAACCGTTTTAATTCCGCAAGCTAATATGAAAGATTTGGAAGATATGCCAAAAGAAGTTTTGGATAATATCGAAATCAAGCCAATTTCGCGCATTGACGAGGCTTTAGAAATTTGTTTGGTGAAGAAAAAATCGCCGTCTAAAAAGAAAAAATGAGCGATAAATTAATTCATATAATTGCTGGTCCAAACGGTGCTGGCAAGACTTCGCACTCTCGAATTACACTTTTGCCCGATTTTTTAAACACCAATGAATTTATAAATGCCGATGAGATTGCCAAAATTCTCTCGCCAAAAAATCCTGCAAATTCGGCTTTGGAGGCGGGTCGGTTGATGTTAAATCGTATAAATTTTTTACTCGATTCTAACTCAAATTTTGCCCTTGAAACCACTTTATCCGCTAAAATTTATTTGCGCTTAATTGCGCGCGCCCAAAAAAAAGGTTATAAAATTAATTTATTTTTTCTGGCGCTTGATAGCTTTGAACTAGCGCAGGAGAGGGTTTTAAACCGCGTTAGAAAGGGCGGACATAATATTGAAAGTGAGGTGGTGAAGCGCAGATTCAAAAGAGGTCTGGACAATTTGAAAGAATATCTAAAAATCGTCGATACAGCGGTAATTTACAATTCTAGCGGCTTTGAGTTAATCGAAATTGCCACAAAAAATCAGAAAAAAATTACTGTGCTTGATAAAGAATTTTGGAAAAGAATTTATGCGTAGTTGCGAAGTTTTGAAAAAAGCCGAAGCGGGTTTTAAAGAAAGTAATAAAATTCTGATTCGCGGTCTAATTAGAGATCTTGAAGAGCGCGGCATTAAGCCTGTTATTGGCGTTGAAGGTCAGGTGGCAAAATTGAAACTTGCTAAGCTAAAATATACCAAATTATTTTTGCAAGTTTTGGAAAAATGTAAAAAACTAAAAGAAGATTTTTGTCTTCTTGAGGTTGACAAAAGTGAATATAAGGGCGAGGCAATTTGCGGCAAATTAATCATTGTTTGCAAAACAAATGGCAAAATCAAAACTTATGATTCAACCAATAAAACCCCATGGATCGCTGATTTTAAAGATGATCTAAAAAATAAATTTTTTAATTAATCAAAAATGCCAAATAATAAAAATATCCTTCTTGCCACAATTCTTTCTCTTATTGTTTTGCTTTCTTGGACTTGGTTTTATGAAAAGCCGCGCATCGAAGCAAAAGAAGAAATACAGCGCCAAGCAAGGCTTGAGCAAAAGCCTTTAGTGGCAACTCCTCAAGCGCAAGTGGCTACAAATGATGCGGCAATTGCTCCAAAAGCACCAGAAAATCAAGTTTTAACCTTAAGAAATCGCAGCGAAATTTTAGCTGAAACGCAAAATTTGCGCGTGGCAATTAAAACCAATTCTTTGCATGGTTCAATTTTTTTGAAAGGCGCGCGCCTTGATGATCTAACGCTTGCCAACTATTTTGAAACGCAAAAAAAAGAAAAAGAAGTTGTGTTATTTTCGCCAGCCGAAAGCAAGGAGCGCTATTTCACTGATTTTGGATTTTTATCAACAAATTCTGACATCGAATTGCCAAGCCCCGACACAATCTGGAAGGCTGATGGCAAGCTTTTAAGCGAAAAAACTCCGGTGACACTTTCTTGGATAAATAAGCAAAATATCACCTTCCAAATCAAAATTTCTTTGGATGAAAATTATATGTTTTCATTCACTCAAACTGTAAAAAATAATTCAGGAAAAGAAATTTCTGTTGCGCCTTATGGTCGTGTAAATCGCGTTTTAAACAAGTTAAATCAAGCCAATTATATTTTGCATGAAGGTGCCATTGGTGTGGCTGGCGGCGTTTTGCAAGAAGTCACTTATAAGGATTTAATTGAGGATAAAAAATTCAATTTCAACGATATTCCTGAAAATGGCGGCTGGCTTGGAATTACTGATAAATATTGGCTAAGCTCGATTATTCCTGATTCTAGCTTGTCTTATAATAGCAATTATTCTTTTGGTTTGGTTAATCAAAATAATTTATTTTCTGCTGAATTTATCGGCGCTGCCTACGCGCTTGCAGCTGGAAAGAGCATCGATTTTAATCATCATTTATTTGCGGGCGCTAAAAAAGTTAAGTTATTAGATGCTTATGCTAAGCAATATAATTTAAAACTTTTTGATCGCGCGGTTGATTTTGGCTGGTTTTATTTTTTGACAAAACCGTTTTTCTTTATCATCGATTTTTTAAATAAGTTTCTTGGAAATTTTGGTTTGGCTATTTTGGCGATGACGGTTTTAATCAAGCTGGCATTGTTTCCAATGGCTAATAAATCTTACAGCGCAATTGCTAAAATTAAAAAATTGCAGCCAAAAATAACGCAACTTCGCGAAAGATTTAAAGATGATAAATTGCAGCTAAACCGCGAAATGATGGAGCTTTATAAGCGCGAAAAGGTTAATCCGGCTTCGGGCTGTTTGCCAATTTTGGTGCAAATTCCGGTTTTCTTTGCGCTTTATAAGGTTTTGTTTGTGACGCTTGACATGCGCCACGCAACCTTTTATGGCTGGATTCAAGATTTATCGGCGCCAGATCCAACTTCAATTTTTAACTTATTTGGACTATTGCCATTTGAAGTTGCCGGCTTTTTTGTAATTGGAATTTGGCCAATTTTGATGGGCGCAACGATGATTATTCAGCAAAAATTAAACCCTTCTGCGGGCGATGAATTGCAAGCGAAAATTTTGAAATGGATGCCCTATGTCTTAACCTGTGTTTTGGCAGCCTTTCCAGCTGGGCTTGTGATTTATTGGACTTGGAGCAATGTGCTTTCAATTGCGCAGCAATATTATATTACGCGAAAAGCTAAGTAGTAAAAGAAAAGGGGTCTGACCCCGAATGGGGTCAGACCCCATCCCGCCGCAACATAAGCCGAATTAACTACTCGCCCACATGCGCAGCAAATTGTGATAAGTGCCCGCCAAATGCTTAACGCTTTGCGCATTTGCGGCATCGCTATTGAGATTGCGAATTGTAGAATCTAAATCAAAAAGAAGAGTTCTTTGCGCGTCGCTTTGAATCATGCTTTCAATCCAAAAATTGGCAGTAATTCTCTCGCCGCTTTTCACCAAATTAACATAATTTACCGCGCTTGTAGGATAAATAATCATATGGCCCGCGGGCAATTTAATTTTGTGCAGCCCATAATTATCTTCAATCACCAGCTCGCCGCCTTCATATTCATCAGGATTGCTCAAAAAAACCACCGCCGAAATATCGCAGCGCACACGAAAACCAGTGCCAGCAATATGGCGAATAGCACCGTCAATTGCGGCTTCGTGATGTTTGTTTAAAATATCCTTATTAAAAGAAATTGGAAAAACTTTTGCCGGCAATGCCGCTGAAATAAAAAGCGGATTAGCTTCAAGGCTAGATAAAATCTGCTCTCCCAAGGCTTTAATATTTTTATCTTCGCGCGCAGTTAACGCGGCGTTTTTAGTTTCGTCAAAGTGAGATTTGGCAAGAGTTTTGCTAATTTCGGCAAGTTGATTTTCGTTTAAAAGATGAGGAATTTGTAGCAACATAAATTATTTTATTTGAGTGACAAAGCCGATATTATTAAGTCCCGCTTTTTGCAAAGCAGCAAGAATTTTAGCCACTTCGCCATAATCAACGCTTTTATCAACTTTGAGTAAAATTTCGTGATCTGGTTTTTTTTGGGCGATAAATTTTAGTTCTTTTTCAAGTTCTAAAAAATCGATTTTTTCTTCATTGAAAAAATATTGCCGAGAAGCGTCAAGGCTGATATTGATAGATTTTTCCTCGTTAATTTGCGCTGCCGTTTCGCGCGGCAAATTTAAATTAATCGCCGAATTAATAATTGGCGCGGTCACTAGAAAAATCACCACCAAAACCAACATTACATCAACTAAAGGCGTCATGTTGATTTCGGAAAGAGGGGCTTGCAAGTCGCTGCGATCAAAGTTGCTGGGCATTTTTTCCTAATTTTTATTGTTAGAAATATAGACCGTTAATTGCTCGGCAACATGGCGCAAATTCTGCACCAGCAGGCGATTCATGCGCACAAAAGCGTTATATGCCAAAACCGCCGGAATTGCCGCAAATAAACCAATTGCGGTGGCAATTAAAGCCTCGCCCATTGGACCGGCAACTACTGAAAGTCCGGCATTGCCTTGGGTGGAAATTTCGGTAAGCGCGTTGTAAATTCCCCAAACAGTTCCAAATAAACCGATAAAAGGCGCCGCCGAGCCGATGGAAGCCAAAATTGTAAGCCCACGATCAAGCCAAAAGCGAATTTCGTCTAAAACCTGTACCAAATGCATGGTGAGGATTTCTTTTTTAGCATCGCGATCTTGATAATTTGGCAGAATTTTTTCCAAATTTTTTACTTCATCGATGAGAAATTTTACCGAACCTTGAGCGTTTGAAAATTCATGACGCGCCGCCCAGTCTTTGTGCGTGGCGTGTTTGCTGACAAAATCTTGATAAAATTTATATTCACTTTTTAGCCGCAAACTTTTCAAGATAATAATATACCAACTAAAGCAAGACATGAGGATAAGCAAAATAAACACCAAGCCTAGAACGATGCTGCCGTGAGAGAAAATATGTAAAAAATTCATGTTAGATAATTTTAAATTCAATTGGGACGGTGACTTGCGCTGCTACTGCTTTGCCAGCCTTTTTTGCCGGCACAAATCGCCAGTTTTTTACCGCTTCAAGGGCGGCATTGTCGAGAATTGCAAAGCCGCTAGAGCGCGAAATAACAATCTTTTCGGCATTGCCATTGGCATCTACCAAAACTTCTAATAAAACTTTGCCTTCGATATTTCGTCTTTTTGCTGAAGATGGATATTGGGGCGCGGGGTTGTTTAAGTAAGATGCGTCAAACACCGGCTCGCTTTCAAGCGAGGTTAGTTCTTTAGAATTTTTATCAACGCGACCCGTGGTTTCGTGGGCTTTTGGCTGTTTTTTTTCGGTTTTTTTTGCGGCGTTTTTATCTTGAATTTCGATTGATTTTTGCGCTTTATTTTGCGTTGACGGAGCCACAAAACTCACAT
>Ga0209550_10003272_pt1 | contig 15443 bp, 9 predicted proteins | sample LauGreSuBDMM15SN_2_FD_187567 | JGI IMG/M metagenome (GOLD analysis project Ga0209550, IMG submission 187567) | Freshwater lake microbial communities from Lake Michigan, USA - Su13.BD.MM15.SN (SPAdes) (version 5) | ecosystem: Environmental > Aquatic > Freshwater > Lake | place: Lake Michigan, USA...
CCAACCTTCAGGTTGGTACCCTTCACAAAAAAGCCCAAAGGGCTTTAATAATAATAGCCCCGCATGAAATGCGGTGGATTAATACGATTAACATCACAACAACCCTAAAAGGGTTGAACAAATTAGCTAACGTTTTCGATTAGACACAAAGGTTCCTTCTAATTTACAATTTGTGGTTTAAGTTCATTAATTATTCAACCCTTTTCAGGGTTGTTAATGTTTTCTGCATTTTTAAACCCTGCATTTCATGCAGGGCTATTATTATTCAAGCCTTTCAGGCTTGCGAAAAATCTTACATTCTTAAACTTCTGACCTTTTCTGAAAAAAATTCGATACTGCAACAGTTATCGCAAAAAATGAAAAGGCCTAAAAAAAATCTGCGTTTCCATCCAACCCGGGCCTAAAGGCGCCGGGCTATTATTTTTTTACAACCTACAAAAAATGCAAACCATATAACCCGGGCCTATAGGCACCGAGCTACTAACAAAAAAAAGGCCATCATTGCTGATAGCCTTTTAGTTGTAATTCAAATTTTCTTACAAAATTATTTTCCTTTTTTGGTCATTTCGCCTACTCTATCCATTACACAACGGAAACCAATAGTAGCGGTAGATTGATCTTGATCCAAATAGCGTCTGTTACCTGGGCTCATCCAATAAGCTCTATCAGCCCAGCTACCACCTTTGTATACACGAGCAGCATTATCTATCAATGAAGAAACACCAAACTCATATTTTTGCTCAATATCTGGGTAACCTAACTCATCTTTGTAGCCAATGTTATCAGATTTCTTGTAGTTTCTGCGTTTGGCATTGTCTTCCTCGGTTACGTCTACATATATTAAACGACCAAGGCTGTCTTTCTCAGAGATAAAGCCATCAGCATCTGATTTGTATTTTTTGTAGCTATTACCACGGTAAGGGTTAAAGCTTGTATTGTCTTCCAGGGATAAAGGACGATACACATCATTAGTCCATTCACTTACATTACCAGCCATGTGGTATAAACCTAAATCGTTAGGTAAAAATTTACCATCTTTAACTAGTGTTGTATAGAGCGCACCATCGTTTAAGTTACCAGCAATACCAGCACCATCACCTCTACCTCTGGTGTAGTTGGCATACATTTTACCACGAGTATTTTCGGTATCAGCTCTACGCATGGTTAAACCATTCCAAGGATAAATTCTTTTTACATCAATGTTTTCGTTGAAACCTGCAGATTTGTATGCACCAGCAGCATATTCCCACTCCGATTCGGTTGGTAGGCGGTAGCTTGGCAATAAGATACCATCTTCCATGCGCACTTGGCGCGTTTTTCCACCTGGAGAGTAATCACGCAATTCTTTTTTAACACTTGGAGTGTATAAACCAAGTAGATAAGCTTCTGTATTAAAGTTTTGATCGCCAGTTTGCTTTTGGATATCTAAATTAACAAAACCTTCACGCACCATAATCATTTCGTTTACACGATCTGTACGCCATTTACAATATTCAGCAGATTGTACCCAACTAACACCTACAACAGGGTATTCTCTGTATGCAGGGTGACGTAAGTAGTACAATACATATGGTTCATTATATGATAATTTATCTCTCCAAACCAAAGTATCAGGCAATGCTTTTGAGTATATAATTGGGTTATCTGCATATTGACGCATTAACCAATGCAAGTACTCTAGATAATGAAAATTGGTAACTTCAGTTTCATCCATGTAGAAGCTACTAACAGAAGCTCTGCGCTTCAAGTTATTGTGGTCGTAGGTAAGATCTGTTTCTGCAGCACCCATCGTAAAGGTACCACCTTCAACAAAAATTAAACCCGGACCAGTTTCCTGCTCCTTGAATTTGTGTTTTTCGAAGCCACCCCATTTGGCGTCATTGTACTTCCATCCGGTAGTACTTGATTTACCTGCTTTGTTACAAGAAGAAGTATAAAAAATACTTGCTCCTAAAAGGGAGTAAAGGAAAAATTTTGAAACCGTTTTCATCACTTTATCTTAATTTTGGAATATTCAAACATAAGGAATATTTTTAAAAAAACACTTATTCACAATGTTTTTATAAAAAAAACCAATTTTATAGTTCTGGGCAAACAAGCTTTTTGTTATATCTCACACCTTGCTTAGGCTTTGGTTTAATTTCAAAACCCAAAGAAATTTCATGAGAACCAACTGTAGCTGTTTTTGCCTTTGAAATGGTAGCATCGTAGCTGTATCCAATCTTCATATTTGGAAAACGCAAACCAATTAAAAAAATTGCAGCATCAGAATTATTTGAGGTTTGCCTGAACCAAGCTCCCAAGGTTAGGGCTTTTTGTTTCACATAAAAACCAAGATTCATTTGATAAAACTCTTTTTGTTGCATGAACAAAAGGTTGGGAGAAAGAATAATTCGTTCTTCTTCATACCTTGTTTTATTGAGGTAAATATTTACGCCAGTATGTAAGGTGTATTTTCTAGGTAGCTTGAGAGCTTGGTCATCCTTATCTCTGTAATAAAAGCTCATATTTGGTTCAGTCAAGTTATGGATGGCTGCCCCAAAAAACATGCGGCTACTATATAATAACATGCCGGTAGAAAAATTGGGTACTGTAATTTGTTCAATTCCTTTTGCCTCTGCTGTTGGCAAAACTGCTCCCCTTGCAGGGTCTATCATATCCTCAAAAACAAATTTACTGAAATCGTACCTTCTTTGAAGAATGCCACCTTGAAGGGCTGCATTGATTGCCCATTCCCTGTTTATTTCTAGGTTATAAGAATAAATTCCACTGATGCTAGTTGTTGTAAGAAAACCATCCCCAGCAACATCATACATGCTTACCATACCCAAACCGCTTTTTATCTTACCTAGGTATCCATCTACGCCAATAACTGCAGTTTTGTAGTTGTTTTGAAGGGCTGTATACTGAGAACGTGCATTTAAACCAACCCTAAATTTACGGGCAGCACCAGCCATAGCTGGATTTGTATACAGCGGAGAAGCGTAAAACTGACTTAATTGCGGATCTTGCGCACTGATTTCCTGCCCAATTGCCAAACAAATTAATAAGGATACGAAAATCTTTTTCATCAACTTCTTGTGTTATTGGCCTTAAAAATAATAAATTAAATCTTTAACCCAAATTAAATTATTTTAATATATCAACTCAAAATTATTTAAGTAGCTTGAAAATTAATTTTAATGTTAAAAATCAGGACAAGTTACCTTACGAGGTTTTGATTTTGGAACGCGCTTCTTTAATTCAAAGGCAATTGAAACCTCATGAGAATTGGTGGCTCCCGTCTTTGCCTTACTCATTGTTGCATCGTAAGAATAGCCAATTTTAATTTTAGGGGCTTTTATACCAACCAAAATAATTACGGCATCAGAATTTACTGAATTCTGACGGTAATATACACCACCAACAAAAGACCCTTTGCTCATATACATTCCCAAATTCACTTGATTAAACTGTCGTTGGGTTTTGAAAATCACATTTGGATACAAATTAACTTGGTTTCTTTCATTCCTATCCCTCACAATTGGAATGACCAAGCCTGCATGAGCAGTATACCTTCTAGGTATGGGATTTGAACTACCTATATAAAATGCTTGAGAAGGTTCAAATAAATTGTGTGCGGCAAAACCACCATAAAAACTTTTTGAGTATCCTATAATACCTGCACCAAAATTTGGGATAATGATGGAATTATCACCTGAAGGCTCATTTGTGGGCCTAATAAAACCTTGAGTAGTAACAATTTGATCAAACCACAGCAACTTACTAAAGTCTATGGTTTTTTGCATGATGCCCACCTGAACAGCTGCTTGGATTGTAAATTTTCTATTAACAGGAATTTGGTATGCGTAAATGGCATTGATACCAGTAGTTTTTAACGTACCTACCCCCTGCTCATCATAAGAAGCCATTACCCCAAATGCGCCATTAATCTTATCAAAATGCTCATCATAGCTGAACGACCCCGTGCGGAAAGCACCAGACACACTGGGCCACTGGTTCCTAAAGTCCATGACAATTCTACCGTGATTTACACTACCAGCAAATGCAGGATTTGTATATATTGGATTGGCATAAAACTGAGAGAATTGCGGGTCTTGCGCCCACGATTCTGCTCCCAGCAGTAGCATCATCCAAATGATTATATTTACCCTTATTACTGAGCTCTTGTTTGAATTCATTTAATTTAATGTCGATCCGATTCTAATTACCATAGAAATGCAATAATAATAATTTGTTTTAATAAACTTCACACTTAACAGCACAATTTGTTTTTATTTGTTAACGTTTAAAGCAGTATTAACGAATTTTCAATAATAAGTATTTTGTTTGTACCCATGCAATTTTTAAAAAAATTAAGAAAAATTAAGCAATTTCTGCTCATTTTCAGTTTGCTTTTTGTGGCCATTTGTGATGGTATTCAAGCCCAAAATAATACCATTTATAGCGCTATTAGCTGGAATTCAACTACTTCAAATAAGTTGGAATTTCTGGGTGCTGTTTACGATGCAACAAATGGCAATGCACCAATTTTTCAGAAAAAAATTAGCATTAACGCCAATCAAATTGAGAAAATAAACATTTTACCTTTGAAAGAATCTGATTTGGAAGCAAATAATTTTACAAGTTTTCCAAAAATTTCCAATTCATACAATGTAAATTATCAAGTGGCCTATGAAAGAGGTGCAACTTTTTTAATGCTTTATTTTTATCCACTGCGAAAAGAAGGTAACCAATTAAAGAGATTGGATAATTTTAACATTGAAATTATTTATGGAAACAACCAAGCCGCTACAAGTTTAAAAAAGAAACCAGTTTATGCAGCCAATTCAGTTCTTGCTAGTGGTGACTGGATAAAAATTGGTACCACACAAAATGGAATTTATAGAATTGATTATGGAACCATTAGAAATCTTGGCATAAATCCAGATATCATTGATCCACGTAACATCAAATTATATGGAAGAGGTGCTGGCATGGTTCCACAAACAAATGCAGCAGAGAGAATAGACGACCTCAAAGAGATTCCGATTGGCTTCCAAGGGGAGAGCGACGGTAAATTTAACCCTGGCGATTTCATTACTTTTTATGGCGAATCACAAATTAACCAATGGAATTATGATGCAACTACCAAAGAGTATTCTTTTGTTTCTAATTTTTATTGCGATACAACCTATTACTTTTTAACTGTTGGTTCAGGCCCAGGAAAGCGCATTGCTAAAGTGAGTTCTACTACGGGTGAAAGTGCAGTAATTAACTCGTACACTTATTTATATCAATACAACAACGAAAAAAGCAACCTCATTAAAACAGGCAAAATATGGGTTGGTGAAGATTTTGACCGCATTACCCAACAAAATTTTAATGTAAGTATTCCTTTTTTAATTACTGCTGAACCTATAAAATTTCGTTCATCTGTAACTGCTCGTTCATTCGTAAACAGTAACTTTCAAATTGAAGCAAATGGTGCACCCATCATGAACCAATTATGTACCTTAGTTAACCCGGGTTACGAACAAAGTCATACTTGTGGTTTAATCATTGATAAAACTTCCTTTTTAAGTAATTCTTCTAATTTTACCCTGAAATATTCTTATGATAAACCTGCAAGCGGTAGTATTGGCTGGCTCGATTTTTTTGAAATACAAGCGAAAGCGGAATTAAGGTTACTGAATGGAAATTTTATTTTTAAAGATGCCAGTAACATTGGAGCAGGGAAAATTTCTAAATATGTTATTGGTTCAAACCGAACCCTTACTGTTTTAGATGTAAGCAACCCCGTTGAACCATATATTATAGAAGGAACATTTGCTGCAAACCAGTATTCATTTATTCATCCAACAGATAGCCTTAAAACCTTTGCCGCTTATGATGGATCAAATTATTTACAGGTGGTAAACGGAGGTAAAATTGCCAATCAAAATTTGCATGCTTTGAGTAACCCGGATGGGTTTATTATTGCACATCCTGCATTTATGAGTGAAGCAAAAAGATTAGCTAACCACCACCGTACTAAAGATAATTTTTCAATTCATGTGGTAAATGTTCAAGAAATATACAATGAATTTTCGGCTGGCTCGCCTGACCCTAGTGCCATTAGAGATTTTCTGCGGATGTTTTATAAAAGAGCCGCAACGCCAGCTCAAATGCCCAAATATGTTACCTTATTTGGAAGGGCTTCTTATGATTATAAATATAGAGAAAAGCCGAATACCAATTTTATTCCAACATTCGAAAGCTTAGCCTCTTTTAGTCCTACCAATAGTTATTGTAGCGATGATTATTTGGGTTTTTTAGATGACAATGAGGGTCGATGGGATGTTGGATCAAACCCCGGCGAACTATTAGATATTGGAATTGGCAGATTGCCTGTGACCAATGAAACAGAAGCCAATGATGTAGTTAATAAAATAATAGCTTATACAGGCATTTCTTCCTATAACCCATGGCGCAACAAATTGGTTTTTGTAGCCGATGATGAAGATTATAATTCACATCAAACACAAGCAGATGGTATTGCCAATAGCCAATTAAGTAAATACCCCGAGTACAATGTAGAAAAAATTTATTTGGATGCTTATAAGAAAGAAAGCACTGCTGGTGGAGCAAGGTTCCCAGATGCCCAAAAAGCTGTTAATAACTCTATTGAAAGTGGTTGCTTAATTTTTAATTATACTGGTCATGGAGGTGAGGTAGGACTCACAGCAGAAAGGGTGATGGGCATAGACGACATTAATAGTTGGACCAATGGTTTGGAATCAACAGGAGTTAGGTTGCCGTTATTTTTAACTGCTACTTGTGAGTTCAGCAGATTTGATGACCCAGCAAGGCTATCAGCTGGAGAATTGGCTTTGTTAAACCCGATTGGCGGGGCAATAGGATTATTTACAACAGTTAGGTTAGTGTATTCTGGGCAAAATGAAGCACTGAATGAAAAGTTTTATGAAAATGTTGGCTTTGATTCTATATCCCAATTAAATCCCCCTCGCTTAGGAGATATTGTAAAAGGAACAAAGAATGCTTATATTGATGATAACACCAGAAATTTTACCTTATTAGGTGATCCATTTTTAATGTTGGCTTATGCCAATTATGGCGTAAAAACTAGCAAAATAAATGGCAAAGATTTGGCCCTATTTAACGACACCTTGAAGGCATTAAAAAAGTTTGAAATTAGTGGATTTGTTACCGATAAAATTGGCAATAAATTAACCAGTTATAATGGTGAAATTTACCCTGTGATTTATGATAAATTCACTACTTATTCTACTCTTGGTCAAAATCCTCCTTTGAGCATGCCAATGCCGTTTGTTATGCAAAACAATGTGCTTTATAGAGGCAAATCAAGTGTAACCAATGGTGATTTTACTTTCAGCTTTGTGGTTCCAAAGGACATTGCTTATGAATATGGCTATGGTAAAATTAGTTATTATTTTAGCAACCCTACTACTGATGGAAATGGTTTTTACAATAAAATTAATATTGGAGGAACAGGCGATAGTGCTGCAACAGATAATAAAGGACCAGACATTGCGTTGTTTTTAAACGACCAAAAATTTGTGAATGGTGGCCTAACCAATGAAAATCCGAAATTGATTGCAAAATTATTTGACGAAAACGGAATCAATACTACCGGCAAAGGAATTGGAAGAGATTTAACTTTTGTAATAGACAATAACCAAACACAAGCAGTGATTGTAAATGATAAATACCAAGCCAATCTTAACTCTTATCAGAGTGGGGAGGTACAGTATGATATTAAAAATTTATCAGCTGGAAAACACCAGTTAAAATTTAAGGCTTATGATGTTTACAATAATATTGGGGAAACTACCATCGATTTTGAAGTAAGGTCTTCGGAAAAACCAACTATTTTAAACTTATTGAATTACCCAAATCCGTTCAATAATTCCACTACTTTCCATTTCGACCACAACTTAAATGGGCAAGAAATGAAGGTAATGATCCAAATATTTACTGTAAATGGCAGGTTGGTAAAAACCTTGCAATCACAATCTAACGGGGTTGGAACTCATTTCGACCAATTATTTTGGGATGGTAAAGACGAATATGGCGATAAATTGGCAAATGGCGTTTACATTTACAAGTGTAAATTGCAATCGCCAGGACATAAAACCATAGAAAAATTAGAAAAATTGGTTATCTTAAATTAAATCTTCAAATTAGTACGCAAATAATTGCATAAAACAGAATAATGAGAAATAATAAATTCAAACTTTCCTTTGTTTTTTTAGGAATATTAAGTATAAATATTTTAACAGAATCTAGCGCTCAAATTGCAACTTCGCAATTAGATGGCAGGCAAAATACCATTACAACTGCAGTTCCTTTCTTGATGATTATCCCAGAAGCGCGCGGAGGTGCAATGGGTGATGCAGGTGTGGCTATGCCTAACGACGCTAACGCCATGCATTGGAATTTATCAAAAATAGTTTTCAATGAAAAAAAAGGAGCGGTTTCTCTCAGTTATACTCCTTGGTTAAGAAGTTTAGTGCCAGATATTTCTTTGGCTTATATGTCGGCTTACGGAAAAATAAACGACCGTTCTGCCATTTCTGGTTCACTAAGATATTTTTCTTTAGGAAACATCCAGTTTACCGACCAATTTGGAAACCCTTTGGGAACTTATAACCCCAATGAATTGGCTGTTGACTTTGGTTATGCTTCAAGGTTATCTGAGCATTTCTCTTTAGGAATAGCCTTTAGGTATATTCGCAGCGATTTAGCAGGTGCATTCAACCAATCTCAGGCAGCTGTAAGAGCCGGCAACTCATACGCAGGTGATATTACTTCGTATTATACCAACAAAACCAAAATAAAATTAGAAGGTAAAAAATACAATCTTAACTACGCATTCGGCGGTGCTATCACAAATATTGGTGCAAAAATTTCCTATACCAGTAAACAATTCGAAAATTTCATCCCCATTAATTTGCGCGTAGGAACTTATGGCATGATTGAAATTGACAAATACAATTCAATTGCCCTGGCTGTGGATTTTAATAAACTCATGGTACCCTCTAACCCTATTTATGCAAGGGATAGCTCAGGAATTATTATTTTGGGTACAGACAATAAACCTGTTATAAACGAAGGATACGATCCTGATGTTCCAATTATTCAAGGTATGATCCAATCTTTCTATGACGCGCCGGGAGGTTTTAAAGAAGAGTTGCAAGAAATTACTATTTCTACTGGTTTAGAGTATTGGTACGACAAACAATTTGCTTTGCGTGCTGGTTATTTTCATGAAAGTGAATTCAAGGGTAATAGAAAATTCATGACTTTTGGCGCTGGTTTCCGCTTCAATGTTTTTGGATTAGATTTGTCTTACTTGGTACCAATTGAACAAAGAAATCCATTAGAAAGAACTTTGCGTTTTACCTTGATATTCGACTTTGATGCCTTTACCAGCCAGGATAAAGAACAAACCCCTAGCCCAATAACAGAATAATGCGTATAGGTTTTGGATTTGATGTTCATCAGTTGGTTGAAGGAAGGGATTTTATTTTAGGAGGAATAAAAATTCCCTCCGAAAAAGGAATACTCGGACACAGTGATGCTGATGTTTTATTACATGCTATTTCTGATGCCATTCTTGGTGCCTTAGCACTTGGCGATATTGGCGTTCACTTCCCAGATACCAGCGACAGCAACAAGGGCATGGATAGCAAAATTATTTTACAAAAATGCATTTCATTGGCCAAAGAAAAAGGCTATGTGATTGGCAATTTAGATACCACCATTGTTTGTGAAAAGCCAAAAGTTATGCCGCATGCATTGGCCATGCGAACTTGCATAGCCGCAATTTGTGAAAAAACCATTGAGGATATTTCTATCAAAGCAACCACCAATGAAAAAATGGGATTTATTGGTCGTGGAGAAGGCATTGTAGCTTATGCCACAGTATTAATGATAAAAGAAGGCACTCAATTTTAGGCGGCTAAGTGCCAAAAGCTAACGGCCAATAGCAATTTTTTTTATAAAAAATGTTATCTTGGGCACATGGCAGTGTTAAATTACTTAACAAAATTTGAAGAAGTTTTTAGCTCATTGAACGAGCAACAAAAATCGGCAGTACAACACATTGAAGGTCCTGTTTTGGTTATTGCGGGGCCAGGTACGGGCAAAACGCAAATTTTGGCGGCACGCATTGCGCGCATCTTATTAGAAACAGATGCGCTACCAGAAAACATATTGTGCCTTACCTATACAGATGCAGGTGCAGTGGCTATGCGCAAAAGACTGTTAGATTTTATTGGACCAGATTCCTACAGGGTGCAAATTTCTACTTTCCATGGTTTTTGCAATAAGGTTATTCAAGAAAACTTGGATGTTTTTGGCTTTAGAAACTTAGATCCTGTGAGCGATTTAGAAACCATTCAACTCATGCGCGATTTGGTAGATGGCCTTCCTAAAAATCATCCTTTAAAAAGATATACTGGCGATGTTTATTATGAAATATACCGACTCATAGCCTTGTTTGGCTTGATGAAAAAGGAAGATTGGTCGGCAGATTTTTTGTATGAAAAAGTTGAATTGTATTGCAATGAATTACCTACCCGAGACACTTTTATTTACAAGCGCGCAGGCAAAAACAAAGATGGAAGTACTTATGCCAAAGGTGATGTAAAAACGGATGCCTTGAACCAAGAACTCCACAAAATGGAATTGCTAAAAGCGGCAATTGCCTTGTTTGAACCCTACCAAGAAATATTGTTAAAAAACAACCGATACGATTTTGCCGATATGATACTTTGGGTGATAAAAGCATTCAAAGAAAATGCCACCCTCCTATCCGATTACCAAGAAAAGTACCAGTTCATTTTGGTAGATGAGTTTCAAGATACCAGTGGCTCGCAAAATGATTTATTGCAATTATTATTGAGTTATTGGGAAGTGCCAAATGTATTTGCTGTTGGCGACGACGACCAAAGTATCTACCGTTTTCAAGGTGCCAATATTGAGAATATTCAAAATTTTATTCAAAAATATGTAGGTCACATGAAGATGGTTAAATTGGAAGACAACTACCGCTCAACCCAAAAAATATTAGATGCAGCGGGTAAACTCATTCAAAGAAATACACAAAGAATTTCGGATGAAAAAATACTTTATGCCCGCAATGCTGCCATCAAAGATTTAAAGCTTGAACCAAAAGTTGTTGCCTACTTTAATCCTTTGCATGAAAGTACTGCTATTGTTAAGCAAATTGAAGATTTAAGTAAACAAAATATACCCTTAAATGAGATTGCCATTCTATATAGAAATCATTACCAAGCAGATGAAATGGCCAATTATTTGCAAGCTAAAAACATAGAAGTAAACACCAGAAAAAGGGTAAATATTTTGCATGAACCTTTGGTTAAAAAAATAATCAAAGTAATGGAATTTTTGAGCGCCGAAACAGAAAAAGCATTCAGTGGCGAGCCTTACCTTTTTGAAATTTTACATTTTCAAGAATTCAATATTCCTTCCTTAGAAATTGCAAGAATGTCGGTTGAAATTGCCAATAAAAATTTCAATGAACGACAAACGAGTTGGCGCGAAGAATTAAGTAAATTGGCCAAAAAGAGACAAGGAGATTTATTTGAACAACACACCACAGGCATTGCCTTGAGCAGCTTTAGTGCAACCATAGAAAATTTAATTATTGGCTGTTTGAACCAAACGCCGCAGGTAACTATCCATCAAATATTGCGCGACTGCGGAATATTAGCCGTTGCATTAACAGATAAAGAAAGAACTTGGTTCATGGAAATGTTGCGTACCTTCTTTGATTTTATTAAAGAAGAATGTACCAAAACACCTACCCATAACTTAAAGAGTTTAACAGAAACAATTTTATTGATGCAGGCTAATAAAATTGCTCTGGCTGCAGAAAAAATTGTTTACAGTGCGTCGGGTGTAAATTTTATTACCGCTCATTCCTCTAAAGGTTTAGAGTTTGAATACGTATATATTATTGGTTGTAATAGCAAGCCTTGGGACGATAGCAACAGGAATAGAAGTTATAAATTACCAGATAATCTTTTTGCGATTCAAGGAGATGAAATTGAAGAAATAAGGCGTTTGTTTTATGTAGCTATGACAAGGGCAAAAACACATTTACAAATGAGTTTTAGTGAACAAGACTTGAACCAAAAATCGCTTGAACCAAGCAGATTTATTGCAGAAATTACAGAAGACAAAGTTATTCCTATACACCGCGAATTGGCATCTAATGAAGACCTCATCACTTTTTCACTTTCGCCACTCAACAAAACAGAAGAGGCTACCATTCCAACAGCCATTATCGACAATGCTTTTACAGATAGCTTACTCGAAAAATACACCTTGAGTGTAACACATTTGAACAGTTATTTAAAATGTCCTGTATCTTTTTACTTCAATAATTTTATAAAGGTACCTGCGCCTAAAAGTGCAAGTATGACCTTTGGTTCGGCTGTTCATTATGCCTTGGAACAACTCTTTAAGAAAATGAACAGCGATGAAGAAAAACAATTCAGCGGAATAGAACAACTACTGAAAGACTTTAAGTGGTATATGCGCCGCAAGCAAGATAGTTTTACTGAAGCAGAATTTAAGAGAAGGTTAGAATATGGTGAAGAAATACTGCCGCGTTACTACAATGAATATATTCATCAATGGAACAAAGTAACCAGTGTAGAAAGATCTTATAAAAATGTTTTGGTTCAAGGCATACCCTTAAATGGAAAATTGGACAAAATGGAGTTTGATGGTAATTATGTGAACGTTGTAGATTATAAAACTGGCTCCTTTAAAAATGCAAAAACAAAGTTTAACAGGCCTAATCCAGAAGCGGTAGCCAAAGACATTGAAGCTGGTAAAGCACCTAAGTTTGAAGATGAATTTGGAGGTGATTATTGGCGACAAGCAGTATTTTATAAACTCTTAATGGATTACGATGCCACCAAAAAATGGGAAATGCGCAGTAGCGAATTTGATTTTATTGAGCCCTTGGTTCAGCCCGGATTAAAAGGCGCAACTGAATACAAATTTCACAAAGAAAAAATTCAAATTATTCCTGAGGATTTAAAAATAGTTGAAAGCCAAATAAAAACTGTTTACCAAAAAATTGTTCAAAAAGAGTTTACCCAAGGCTGTGGAAAAGAAGATTGCGTTTGGTGTAATTTTACAAAAGATTATTACGCTAACCAAAGCCAATCTTTTGCCGCAGGCGATTGGGATCAAGGCATGGAAACAGAAGAGGCGTAAATTACTAGGCTAGAAACTCATCAAAATCGCGTTCAAGCTCAATAAATAAGTCGTAAAACCTATTGAATTGCTCGCGTAAGGAAATATGGGTTAATAACAACAATTGGTTGGGCTGATCCATTTCCTCTAAATGGTTTTCGTGCTGCTTGATGTCGTGTCTCAGCTCATCAATTACCTCTCTTTGCCTGATAAACCTGTTTTGAAATTGCTCTACTCTAGCCATATTGCCAGAATAAGAAAATTGAGGAATAGACTCCTCTAAGCGTGATTGTAGTTCTTTAAATTGATTTTTAGTTTGATCCATGATTCGCAACCAGCTGAAATGCTCGGTATATAGCATGGATTGAGTGGCAGTGTGATTCATAAAAATTTTATTTGAGAAGTAAAAATAAAATAAATATAACAAACTCACTACTTGACATTTATGTTTTTTTTCGTTACAATGTAAAATTGTGATTTTCTTTTTTTTGAAAGCGCTGCATAAAATCAGCTAAGAATTGGTGCAGAGCAGCTAAGAAAATCATATTTTTGAGGCTCAAAAAAAAACAGTTATGCCATACAGAATTGAACACGACACCATGGGTGAAGTTCAGGTGCCATCAGATAAATATTGGGGCGCACAAACAGAACGTTCTAGAAATAATTTTAAAATTGGTCCGGAGGCAAGCATGCCAAAGGAAATTATTTATGCTTTTGCTTATTTAAAAAAAGCTGCGGCTCATGCCAATAAAGATTTAGGAGTATTGAGTGCAGAAAAATGCGATTTAATTAGCTTGGCCTGCGACGAAATATTAACAGGAGCCTTAGATGGTGAATTTCCATTGGTTATTTGGCAAACGGGCTCTGGTACCCAAAGCAACATGAACGTAAATGAAGTAGTTGCCTATAGAGCGCATGTATTAACAGGTGGTAAATTAGCCGATGAGAAAAAAGTGTTGCACCCAAATGACGATGTAAATAAATCGCAATCGAGTAATGATACTTACCCAACTGCTATGCACATTGCCACTTATAAAATGATTGCAGAAATTACTTTACCAGGCATACAAAAACTAAGAGATACACTTGCCTCAAAGGTTGAAAGTTTTAAGCACATTGTAAAAACAGGTAGAACCCATTTTATGGATGCTACTCCATTAACCTTAGGTCAGGAGTTTAGTGCGTATGTGCAACAATTAGACAATGGAATGCGTGCTTTGCGCAATGCACAAGAAATGGTTGCAGAGCTTGCCCTTGGCGGAACTGCAGTAGGTACTGGATTAAATGCGCCAAAAGGTTACGATGTTTTAGTGGCTAAAAAAATTGCAGATTTTACCGGACTTCCATTTGTAACGGCACCAAATAAATTTGAAGCATTGGCTGCACATGATGCGATGGTTGAAATGAGTGGTGCGTTGAAACGTGTGGCGGTAAGTTTGATGAAGATTGCCAATGACATTCGCATGTTGTCATCAGGACCAAGAAGTGGAATTGGCGAAATTGTTATTCCAGATAATGAACCAGGTTCATCTATCATGCCAGGCAAAGTGAACCCAACACAACCAGAAGCCATGACCATGGTTGCGGCTCAGGTTATGGGTAATGATGTTGCGGTTTCAATTGGTGGTAGTAATGGTCATTTTGAATTGAATGTATTTAAACCAATGATGGCTGCTAATGTATTGCAAAGTGCGAGGTTAATTGGCGATGCATGTGTTTCGTTTAATGATAATTGTGCCATAGGCATCGTTCCTAACAACGAAACAATCAACAAGCATTTAGAAAATTCGTTGATGTTGGTAACAGCTTTGAACCCACACATTGGATACGAAAATGCTGCTAAAATTGCAAAGAAGGCACACAAAGAAAACAAAACTTTAAGAGAAGCTGCAGTTGAATTGGGCTTACTTACTAGCGAGCAATTCGACCAATGGGTAATCCCCGCAAACATGGTTGGGACCCTATAAGGTTAGTTTTCACTACAAAGCAACAATTTTGCCACCAAGGCTCCAAGGCACAGAGTTGTTTTATATTTTACTCATAAAGCTCTGTGTCTTCTCTCCGTGTGCTCTGTGGTTAGGGTATATTTTTATTAACCACAGAGGTCACTGAGAAAATCGCACAGAGCTCACAGAGATTTTATTTAAAAAAAAACTTAGTGCCTTATAGCCTCCGTGGCAAAAAATTATTTTATTTAACCACAG
>Ga0209550_10003274_pt1 | contig 15439 bp, 13 predicted proteins | sample LauGreSuBDMM15SN_2_FD_187567 | JGI IMG/M metagenome (GOLD analysis project Ga0209550, IMG submission 187567) | Freshwater lake microbial communities from Lake Michigan, USA - Su13.BD.MM15.SN (SPAdes) (version 5) | ecosystem: Environmental > Aquatic > Freshwater > Lake | place: Lake Michigan...
GTCAATTTCAGATAAATCCCTGAAAAAAATGAACACCAGGTTGTATAAACATGGTGAATTAGACAAATTAATTTTGAACGTGAAAAAAGACTACTAACTGTCTTTCCATCGCCACAAATGCATACTTGCATAAGTTCTGTAAGGCGACCAACTATCCGCTATTTGATTCATTTTGAGTTTGAGCTCTTTTTTACTGCTTGCTTCTATTTCATACAATTTTATCATTGCCTGTTGGATACCTAAGTCATCGACGGGAAAAACATCCTCTCTTTGCATCGCAAACATCAACAACATCTCTACCGTCCATGATCCAATGCCTTTGATTTGTGTAAGAAACTTTACAATTTCTTGATCCGACATGCTACTAAGCGATGAAATTTGATCTTGATATTTTATTGAAAATGATGCCAGGTTTTTCATGTAAACTGCTTTTGATTGTGACAGTCCTACTGATCGCAGTGCATCTACATCAAGCCCAATAATTTGTTTTGATAGGTTTTTTTCTACATCAATCAATGAGAAAAAACGATCTCTAATAACAGCAGCTACTTTTGTAGAAAGTTGTTGGCCAATAATGGAGGAACACAAATAGGCAATATGATCTTTCTCTTGCTTCAACACAATTGTTTGTTGCTTGGAAAGAACCTCTTCTAATTTTTTATCTTTTTGCAGGTGCGTAAAATAGGGTGTTGAAGTCATGTGTTTATACTCATGCGCATTAAATGAGCTCTTAATTAAAGTTGATAAAAAAACTAAATGAATTCCCAGCTAACGGCACCATTTTTTTCGTCCTTAAGTTGAATACCTGCTTCCAACAACTGATTTCTTATTTTATCCGAGGTGGCAAAATCTTTCTTAGCACGTGCATCTTTTCTAATTTCTGCTATCAAAGCTAATACACTAGACAGTTTTTGATCATCTTGTTTCTTCTCATCTTTCAATCCAAAAACATCCACCAAATAAACACTGAACTTCTCCTTCATCATCTGCATGGTTGCAGTACTAATAGCATTGTATTTTATGTGGCCATCTTTCATTGAATTGATGGTTGGAACTAGTTCAAATAATCCAGCCAATACTTTAGCTGTATTCAAATCATCATTCATGTGATCATCCAAAGCATTCAAAATATCAGCACAATGTTTGTCGAGGTTGATGTCTAATGCATCATCATGATCAAATTCAGACACTTCAAATTTATTCAGTAACTGAAACGCATCCCACATCCTTCTTAGTCCCTTTTCCGATGCCTGCAAAGATTCATTGCCAAAGTCAAGCGTGCTCCTGTAATGTGTTTGCAAAATGAAAAACCTGACTGTCATAGGAGAATATGCTTGATCAAGGATTTCATGTTTTCCTGAAAAAAGCTCACTCAACTTAATCACGTTGTTGTAGCTCTTACCCATCTTTCTCCCGTTGATGGTTATCATGTTGTTGTGCAACCAAAATCTAGCGGGAATCTGGTGGTTGCAAACGGCGCTTTGTGCAATTTCACATTCGTGGTGTGGAAACTGAAGGTCCATACCACCGCCGTGTATGTCAAATTCTTTCCCAAGGTATTTGTTGCTCATAGCAGAGCACTCAATGTGCCAACCCGGGAAGCCCATGCCCCAAGGACTCTGCCATTGCATGATGTGTTCAGGAGCTGCGTTTTTCCACAAGGCAAAATCAACCTTGTTGCGTTTTTCTTCTTGCGAATCGAGTTCTCTAGTCGTTTCCAATTGGTCTTCAAGCACCCTGCCACTTAAAATGCCATACTGCATTCCTTTGGCACTAAAATCTTTGTGGTACTTTTCAACATCAAAATACACCGAACAATTTACTTCATATGCATAACCATCAGCAATGATTTTTTGTATCATCACAATTTGCTCAACAATGTGACCAGTGGCAGTTGGCTCAATGCTTGGCTCCAAATTGTTGAATTCCTTCATGGCCCAATGAAACAAGTTGGTATATTTCTGCACCAGCTCCATTGGCTCCAATTTCTCAAGTATGGCTTTTGTTGAAATTTTGTCTTCACTGGCACGACCTTCTTCTTCAAAATGACCGGCGTCGGTAATATTTCTCACATACCTCACATGATATCCCAAATGTTTCAAATACCTATAAACAATATCAAACGTGATGAACGGCCTTGCATGGCCAAGATGACTTTCTCCACTCACTGTAGGTCCGCACACATACATACCAACCCTGTTGGGGGTGATTGATTGAAATTCTTCTTTCTTTCTTGTCAGTGAATTATAAAAACTTAGTGTTGACATATTGGCATTTGTAAGTGCAAAGATAAACATTGAAACGCAGAACACTATCCCTTTAAGACAAAGTGGCTATTACTTTTTGGTAGAGAAATCGGAAATTAGGAGAGCATGGTCTGATATTTTTTTACCCCCTTTCAAATACTGGTTAACAACTAGCGATGTATCCGCAAAAATATAATCAATGCGCAATGTTGGCAAGATCCGTAAGATAGAGGAAGCTGCACTGGTAAATGTGGCTCCAATGCCAAATCCCTTTTCTAGGAATACGTCATTCCGACTGCCTTTCAACGTAAAATAGGCATAAGAATTAGGAACATCATTTAAATCACCTGTAAGGATTACTGGATATGGCGATTTATCAATGATGTTTTTCATAAAATCTGACTGTATGCCATGCCAATAAAAGGTGTTCTTCATCCTCCGCAATACATGTTTAGATTCTGAGACATCCAGTTTTGACTCATGGCGAAGGTCATCAATTGCTTTGTACTCTCTTTCACCAAACCTAAAAGACTGTAAATGCACTGAATAAAATCGGATTGTATCATTTTTATATTTCAAATCAACATATACAGTATTCTCAGCCGTATTTTCAGGTGATTCAGGATACTCTATCATATTACTTCCCAACAGGGGAAACTTTGAAAATATGGCAATTCCAGACCTTTGTTCTGATTTAAAAAGCTCATCCCCTGCAAACTTTACATACTTATACCCAAGTTCATTTTTTATGATGAGGTAGGGATCTTCTTTACCTAGCCAAGGGATTGAAAGAAATTCTTGAAAACAAATAACATCAGGCTGATATTTTTTTATTTGATTGTAAATTTTTTGATGGTGCTCCACAAGATTGGGTATGAAGCTTGTTGCATCAAGGGGGATGAAATTCCTAATGTTCCATGTCATCACCCTCAGCTCTTCACCCCTATCTACAACAAACTCATCTTGCTTTTTAAATGAAAATTGCACTGAAAAAGGAATGACACCAATCAATATCATTACCAATGAAATTAATGCCCATTTAGGCTGAACAAACAACCAACCAATCAGAAAAAGAAGCAATAAAAGAAATAAGTATGGGAAAAATAAACCGAGAAACCCTGTAAACCACCAAACTTGTGGATTCAGGTGAGGGGCAAAGCAACATGCAACAAATAAAATAGAAACTAGTATGTGCAATATAAGCAACAACTTAATTGATAATGACTTTAGAAATTTACCCATTTGACAAATTTTAGGGTTTTAGCAGTATAAAAATCCTGTTTTGTAAACAGAAAATGAGTACTGCCAGTTTTTCAATTGGTACACAAAGATTCGTTGAAAAGAAGCTGTTATATATCCTCTTTGCTGGCACGATTTAAAATCTTCTTCTCTTCATCAGTCAATTTTTCATATCCATGCTGATTTATTTTATCAAGAATGGCATCTATTCGTTGCTGCGACAAATTGATTTTTTTGGTGAACGGTGCTTTTGATCCTTGGTTATAAAAAGTAGTTTCTTTTATGGTCTTAGCTTGCTTTTTTTTGGGTCCAAACAATGTTGTTACGCTGTGAGCGAGTGTATTCATCCATGCCCCTAAGTCGACCCCATGATTCAACAGTTTTATAAAGAGAAAACCCATCAAACCCGCAGCTGCATGTGGAATCAACAAAATTGGATTTCTAGCCATTGAAGATATATCTACTAATAAATAAACCAAGCTGATAATCCAAAGTGGAATGCCGCCACCTATCATTGGGAAAAATCGGTATTGTGGTGCAACCGTTGCCGCGGCTACAGCCAATCCAAGTACTGCAGAAGCAACACCTGTAAAATAAATTCCTACAACCTGATTGCCATAAATCAGGTTTGCTGTTGCAAAAAATACTAGTGCTGAAACAGTTCCACTATATAAATAAAGCGGTATTAGTTTATCATTTCCTACAAGGTCTTGTACCAAATAAGCAAATGTCCACAACCAAAATAAGTTGCTAATGGCTACAAATAGTTTCACTTCACTAAACTGCATGGTCAAGAGTGTCCATGGCCGTTTCAAAAAGGTTAAAGGATCTGCTGGCATCGCAAATAAATGATAGATGTCTTGATAAAATGATGCCTCAGTGAGTGAAGAAAAGGTATAAATACTTTTTAAAAAATTCAATAAAATGAATATCATGGCATTCAGGATAATCAACATCACCAAAGGGTTTGCTGTATTCCATAATGTAGAACTTGAACTTTGTTTGTAATCTCTATACCCCATGCTAATTTTGAATTAAATCAATAAAAACGATTCCTGTCCTTCTTGTTCCATATCATCACAATAATGATGCCAATGGCTGCTCCTCCCAAATGCGCAAAATGTGCTATGCCAGTTGATTCATTAGAAACACCCCCTATTAAATCCATTACCGCCAATCCGAGCAAGGCCCATTTGGCTTTGATGGGAAACGGAATTGGCAATATCAACATTTTACTGTTGGGAAAAGTAAACGCATAGGCAGCAAATATACCCATTACAGCACCAGATGCACCCAGGGTTGGGATATTAGACAACATGAATAATTCCTCCTCACTGATTTGTCCGGCACTAAACATTGCCGTGTATTGTGAAATGTCATATGTTAGCGCAAATGCCTGCGCAATGCCAGCTCCTACCCCACATGCCAAATAAAACAACAAAAACCGTCCAGGACCCCATAAGTTTTCCAAAGTAGATCCAAACATCCACAGTGCAAACATATTAAACAAAATATGGAAAAATGAGCTAGAAGAATGTAGGAACATATAAGTGATGAACTGCCAAAACCCATAATGAACGGAGTTGAAATGATGCAAGGCAAAGAGGTCTTCTATCGACAAAAGGTCTCTCCCAATGGTCATTTGGGCTAGCCAAACCAATGAATTGATGATGATGAGATTTTTGATTACTACCGGGAGTACCTGAAACCCGCCTGGCCTAATTTCTGATTGCATATGGTGCTTTGAATTACAAAAATAACAAACCTTAAGCAATGATGTGCTATAGATCCTTTAATCTCACTTTAACCTCAACTGAACAACATTTTCTATGTGATGGGTATGCGGAAACATATCCACCGGCTGAATGGCTGTTACCCGGTATTTCTCTGAGAGCAATTGTAGGTCTCTTGCTTGTGTTGCCGGATTACAACTCACATAAACCACTAAAGGAGCCTCCATCATCAAAATCTGGTTAACCAGCTTTTCATGCATGCCTGCCCTTGGTGGATCAGTAATAATAACGTCCGGACGGCCATGTTGTTCAAAAAAAACATCATTGCACACAGTGGCTACATCACCGGCAAAAAATTCCGCATTATTTATACCATTTAAAGTGGCGTTTTCATGGGCATCCTCAACCGCTTCCTCAACAACCTCTACGCCCACAATTTTCTTGGCCCTATCGCTTAAAAATATCCCAATGCTGCCCGTTCCACAATATAAATCATAAACAATTTCATGTCCCTTGAGATCAGCAAAATCTTTTGTGATCTGATACAAACGCTCTGCTTGCTTGGTATTGGTTTGGAAGAATGACTTGGGACTCACCTTGAACTTTAGGTTTCCCAATTGCTCAATTGCAAATGGATTTCCGTGGTAAAGTATGGGTGTTTGGTCTTGCAAACTATCGTTCATCTTTCTGTTGATGGTATAAAACAAAGAGGTGATTGGGGGGAATTGAAGCTTAATGGCATCCAATAATAAAATCCTTATTTTTTCATTTTCATCCCCAAAAACCAGGTTAACCATTAGGTCTCCAGTTGAACACAATCGCACCATCAAGTTTCTCAACAAACCAGTGTGGTTGCGGATATCATAAAAAGACACTGCATGTGCCAACGAATGTTCCCGTATAAAATTCCTAATCTCATTTGTTGGTGATGATTGCAAAAAACATTCATCGATGTCGATTACCTTATCAAAAGAACCAGGAACATGAAAACCCAATGCCGGTATCGAAGGCAGTCCACGTGGACCATCCTCAGGCATTGGGATTGCATCCATTTCGGCTTGGGTGAAATATTTTTTTGAACTGAAAGTAAATTCAAGTTTGTTTCGGTAATAAATCGTTTCCGATGACCCCGCTATGGGAAGCATTTCCGGCAAATCTATCTTGCCTATTCTTTTCATTTGATCTGCTACCTCTTGTTGCTTGTACTGAAGCTGTTTTTCATAAGGAAGCATCTGCCATTTACATCCCCCACATACCCCAAAATGTTTGCAAAAAGGAACTACCCTGTCTTGTGAGAAACGCTCGAATCTTATGGCCTTGCCTTCAGCCCAATCTTTCTTAATTTTTGACAACCTTACATCCACTACATCACCGGGAACAGCACCGTCTATGAAAACAACCTTCCCGTCTAATTTGGCAATTGATTTGCCCCCAGCTGCATAACCTGTCACTTCCAGGTTTTCCAACACTTTATTTTTTATTTTCCCCATCAACTTTTATTGAAATGCAAAGCTATGGAAAGCATCAGAGAGCAACCCAAGTTTGGTAAAAAAGTAAAAAAGATAATTCCATGATTGCTCAAAATGTTAAATTTACTTTTGTTAAAGCAGCCATCTACTTGCATTTTCTTACATAAATGATAATTTTGTATAAACTACTATCTATGCGTTTCATTTTGACGTCTATATTATTTGTTACAATCTCTTTCAGCTTGTTGGCTCAAAGCAGCAACCCTGTCCCGAAAAAAGTTGCTAGTAATCCACAAACAGCTACAAACATTGCAAAAAATACTGACGGATTTTCTATCAAAGCCAACATAAAACCCTTTAACAAAGGATATTTGTATTTGGCCTATCATTTTGGAAGCAAGCAATACCTCATTGATTCTGCTAAAATAAATCCAACTGGATTGGCAGAGTTTAAAGGACCTAAAAAATTGCAAGGTGGTGTGTACATGATTGTATTCCCTGAAAAAAATGGTTGGATTGAATGCATATTAGACAAGCAACAAGAATTTAGTGTAGATGCTGATACGTCAAATATCGTAAAAAGTGTTGCATTTACTGGATCTTCAGACAATACCGTCTTCAATGATTATCAAAAAAAATCTTTTGATATTGGCAACCAAGTTGCTCAACTCAGAAAGGGAATTAATGAAAACACGAATGATCAAACCAGCAATTCAAACAAAGAAAAAATCACTGCACTGGGTAAGGAGATGCAATCATACCGAGATGATCTACAGAAAAATAATCCAAAACTATTGCTCACATCCATTTTCAACATATTAAAAGAACCAACTATTCCAGCCGCTGCCGAGCATCCTGGAGGAAAGTACGACAGCACATACGCTTATCAGTATTATAAAAATCACTATTGGGATGGAATATCATTCACAGACGATAGGTTAATCAGGACTCCTGTTTTACAAGGCAGGTTCGACAAATATTATGATGAAATCATTCCACAAGTAGCCGATTCAATCAATGTTTACACAGACAAAATGCTTGCTGCAGCTAAACCCAATGAAGAAATGTTTAAATATGTATTATCCAGCTTAGCTGAAAAATACGTTAATCCAAAATTCATGGGGCAAGACGCTGTATTTGTTCATCTTTTTGAAAAATATTTCTTGACAGGACAAGCAGATAGTTGGATGAATGAAAAATACAAGAAATTCATTTTTGACAGGGGGTACAACATGATGTCTAATGTAATAGGCATGAAAGCTGCTGAGCTACCCATGATTGATACTTTGGGTAAAAAGTTTTCGTTGTACGAAACACAAGCTCCATTTACCGTGATTTGTTTTTGGGACCCAACCTGCGGTCATTGCAAAGAAGAAGTACCAAAAGTTGATTCTATCTATCAAAACAAATGGAAAAAAGAAGGAATTAAATTGATTGGGGTTATGACAGATGGAGGAAAAGACAATTGGGTAAAATACATCAGAGAAAATAAATTGAAAGGATGGATACATGTGTATCAAACAGACGAAACAAAAGATGCTATTTACAAAGACAATAAACCGGGGTATCGCCAGCTTTACGATATTTATCAAACACCTATGATTTATTTGTTAGACAAAAACAAAAACATCATTGCAAAAAAACTCACTTATTTACAAGTTGATGATTTTATAGAGTTCAAGAAAAAATCGACTAAATAACCATAAGAAAATTGAAAAATTTCCTGACATTATTGATATGTTGTCTGTGCCTTTTACCATCAAAGGCACAGACTGTTTTCACCTACGGAAATAAAAATGTAGCGAAACAAGAGTTCCTCAATTCGTTTAAGAAAAACAACCTCGACACAACAGACAAAAGAACTGCACTAGAAAATTATTTAAATTTATTCATCCGCTTTAAACTAAAAGTGCAGGCTGCCTATGACCTGAGGATGGATACCCTAAAGAGTTTGAAAACAGAACTGCAAGCATATCAAAAACAGATCCAACCGAGCTACATGATGGATCAGGAAGTGTTAAATAAACTGATAGTTGAGGCACATAAAAGAATGCAGCAAGACGTTAAAGTACAGCATATTTTTATCGCGTATAGAAAAGATACTAACAACAGTTCTGGTGTACCAATTTCAGAGAATGAAAAAAATATTGCTGAAACAAAGTCAACTGAAATTTCAGCAAAGCTCAAGCAGGGAGAAGATTTCGAAAGCTTAGCAATAAACTATTCAGATGATGTTGAAGTTAATAGAAACAGGGGATATCTTGGTTTTATTACTGCATTTACACTTCCGTACGCTTTTGAAAACGAGTTATATGCGTTAAAAGATGGAGAAACTTCTAATGCTATAAAAAGCGAAAATGGTATCCATTTTTTCAAAAGGATAGGTAGCCGAGAAGCCTTGGGAAAAATGCATGCAGCTCAAATTTTAATTTCTGTCCCAGAAAATGGAACCAATGAAGAAATGCGCAGCAGAAAATTGCTTTCAGATGAAATCCATTCATTGCTCTCAAAAGGCGCCAACTTTGATTCATTGGCATTAATTTATTCTGATGATGCGAGCGCTGCTAATAATGGCGGTGTAATGCAGGACATAGAAGTGGGGAAATTTGATCAGATTTTTGAAATCAATGTATTTAGATTGAAAAAAGACAATGAGATTTCAGCAGTTTTTAGAACCGATTATGGCTTTCACATCGTGAAAAGATTGTCGGCAATTCCAGTTGAAAAAGATTATAAACTCGCTGAAACATCGATAAAAGATAAAATAATATTAGACAACAGAAAAGACCTTGCGGTTAATGCATTCAAACAAAAAGCTACTGCATTAGCTCAATCAAAAGGCATCAACACAAAAGAAAAAAGATTCATCGAAAACCACCTGGCGGAGTTAAATCCATTGTACACAGAACAAATAAAAGAATTCAAAGAAGGGAATTTATTATTTGAAATAATGGACAAGAAAATTTGGAGCAAGTCAACAAACGACATTGCAGGATTAAAGCAGTTTTATCAGTCCAATAAAAATAAATATTTCTGGAAGGAATCTGTGCAAGCACTCATCATCACTTTGCCTGAAAAAGAAACTGCAGAAAAAATCCGAAATGAATATTTGAAAGACAGCTCTGTTGAAAATATCAAAAAATATTATAGTGAAATTGCGTTGATTGATACAGGACGATTTGAGGCAAGTGAGTTAATAGGTGTAGGAAGCTCAAATGCCCAAGCCAGCTTTGTTTCAGCCATTGCTAAAAATGAAAGTGATGAATCAGCTACTTTTATTATTGTACTCAAAAAGTACAATGATCCTTCCATAAAATCATTCGAGCAATCAAAATCATTCCTGATAAATGACTATCAACAACAACTAGAAAATAATTGGATTGATTCACTCAAAAAGAAATATCCCATCGTGATTAACCAACAGACCGTTAAAGCTATTCTTGAAGAAATGAATTAAAAAATTTGTCCAACAGCGTTATAAATAATTTTTGGTTTTCCCAAAGTATAATAATGCAACACAGGCACACCTGCTTTTTTAAGTTCTTTTGATTGTGCAATCAACCATTCTTGTCCAACCATTTCACAATCTTCATCACTCTTGGCTTTATTTATTTCATTTAACAAATCACTAGGGATATCCACATGAAATATCCTTGGAATCATTGTTAATTGCTTCTTATTAGTCAGGGGTTTTAGGCCTGGAATAATAGGAATGTTGATTCCATTTTCTTTGCATTTTGCAACAAATTCAAAGTATTTCGCATTGTCGAAAAACATTTGTGTAACAATGTATTCAGCACCTGCATCCACTTTATCTTTCAAATACTTCATGTCAACATCCAAGTTTGGAGCTTCAAAATGTTTTTCTGGATAACCTGAAACACCAATGCAGAAATGAGTTCTAAAGCCATCACGGATGTCTTCTTCGAGATAAATTCCGTTGTTCAAATAATCAACTTGCTTTAAAAGATCAATGGCGTATTTGTTTCCATTGGGTTCTGGCTCAAAAGAACTTTCGTTTTTTGTAGCATCTCCTCTAAGGACCAACACATTATCGATTCCTAAAAAATTCAAATCTATGAGTGCGTCTTCAGTTTCTCTCTTGGTAAACCCACCGCAAATAAGGTGAGGAACAGCGTCAATTTTATAATAGTTCATGATGGCGGCACAGATTCCAACTGTACCTGGACGCTTTCTGACTTCTACTTTCTCAAAAGTGCCATCTGTTTTCTTTTTGAAAATCTGTTCACTGCGGTGATAAGTAACATTGATGAAAGAAGGTTTGAACTCCATCAAAGGATCCAAATGTTGATACAATGAATTGATGGTTTTACCTTTCAGTGGAGGCAAAACTTCAAAAGATACCAATGTGTCTTTGGCCTGATTGATGTGATCTATTACTTTCATGTTACTTAATTATCTTTTTATAATGTGCAAAAATACACAATCTATGCCTAAACCTACACAATGATTGACTGTTGAAAATCAATTTGCAGAACCCACAACTGATGAATTTTAGTTAAATTGCATCGTTAGGATATTTAACTAACATAAAACCATAAAAAAAGTTTTACCATTTATTCAAGACAAATATGAACCTAACCATTCGAACGAACAATCTAATCAAGCGATACCATAGCAGAACCGTTGTGAATCAGGTTTCCATTGAAGTAAAACAAGGTGAAATCGTTGGATTACTTGGTCCGAATGGAGCCGGAAAAACAACTTCATTTTACATGGTGGTAGGATTGATCAAACCCGATGAAGGAGAAGTATATTTAAACGACTTAAACATCACCAAGCTTCCAATGTATAAGAGGGCGAAGATGGGTATTGGGTATCTTCCTCAAGAAGCATCCGTTTTCCGCAAACTAACTGTTGAAGACAATATAACAGCGGTGCTAGAGATGACTAAACTTTCAAAAAAAGAAAGAAAAGACAAGTTAGAAGATTTGTTGAATGAGTTTAGGTTAACGCACGTTAGAAAAAACAATGGAGACTCTTTAAGTGGAGGAGAAAGAAGAAGAACTGAAATAGCCAGGGCCCTCGCTGTAGATCCAAAATTTATCCTGCTCGATGAGCCCTTTGCTGGAGTTGATCCTATAGCCGTTGAAGATATCCAAACTGTTGTAGCAAAATTGAAGCATAAAAACATTGGAATTCTTATTACAGACCATAATGTGAACGAAACGCTTTCTATATGCGACCGTGCCTATTTGTTGATAGAAGGGAAAATATTCAAGCACGGCACAGCTGAAGAGCTGGCAGAAGATGAACATGTACGAAGGCTTTATCTAGGACGCAATTTTGAACTCAAAAGAAAAGATTATCTTCACGAAGAAGCACGCCAAGAAGCCCTGTTGGGCGACAGATGATTGTAAACCAAAACGATGAAATTTCTTAGTCCCGCCATATCAACCCTTGCGAGGTTACGTTCCTGGCGCATAGAAGCTTGGATGCAGAATCCAATTTCAGCACAACGTGAAGTGTTGCAAGACTTGGTAACTACCGCCCAGTATACTGAGTTTGGCAGACAATATGAGTTTTCAAAACTATTTACTACCAAGAACTTCAAACAAGCCATTCCCATTCATGAATACAGTGAGCTAAAGCCCTACGTAGAAAGAATCATGGGAGGAGAACAAAACCTGCTTTGGAATACACCCATCAATTGGTTCGCAAAAAGCAGTGGCACAACATCGGGCAAAAGTAAATTTTTACCAGTAAGCCAAGAGAGCTTGGTTGACGGTCATTTTAAAGCAGCCAAAGATGTGCTTTCATTGTATTACATGTTTAACCCAGAATCTGATTTGCTTACTGGGAAAGGACTCATGGTTGGAGGGAGTCATGCCATCAGCAGTTTACACGAAGAAGCACATTATGGAGACTTAAGTGCCGTTTTAATGCAGAATACACCCTTTTGGGGGCAATGGATTAGGACGCCAGACTTGAGAATTGCATTGATGGATGATTGGGAAAGCAAACTCGAGATGCTTGCAGAAACAACAATTGGCGAAAACGTTACATCAGTATCAGGAGTACCGACTTGGACATTGCTTTTGTTTCAACGCATCTTGGAAATGACAGGTAAAAGCAACATGAAAGAAGTATGGCCATCGTTAGAACTTTATTTTCATGGAGGTGTTTCATTTCATCCTTACAAAGATCAATTCAAAAAATTGATAGGGAACGATATTCACTACCTAGAAATGTATAATGCCAGCGAAGGATTCTTTGCAGCACAAGACATCCCAGGCTCTGATGGAATGCTCTTGTTTTTAGACCATGGTATTTTTTATGAATTCATGCCGATTGAAGAATATGGGAAGGATGATCCAAAAACAATTGGGTTAAAAGAAGTGGAATTAGGGCAGCATTATGCCCCTGTAATTACGACGAATGGCGGACTATGGAGGTATTTAATAGGAGATACCATTCAATTTACCAGTCTAAATCCCTTTAGAATAAAAGTAAGTGGCAGGCTGAAATTGTTTATCAATGCATTTGGAGAGGAACTTATTATCGACAACGCAGACAGGGCCATTGCAGCAGCTTGTAAAGAATCTGAAGCAATTTTGTGTGACTATACTGCAGGACCCGTGTATTTTAGTGAAGAAGGAAATGGGGCACACGAATGGCTCATAGAATTTGAAAAAGAACCCAAAGAATTAAAAGCATTTACATCGTTGCTTGATGAACACTTGAAAAAGCTAAACAGCGATTACGAAGCAAAAAGACATAAAAACATAGCCTTGCGCGAACCCATTGTAAGGTCGCTACCTCGCGGACAATTCAACAAATGGCTAAAGTTTAAAAATAAATTAGGCGGACAACACAAAATACCACGTTTGAGCAATGACAGGGTAATTATTGAAGAAGTCTTGGCCTGTTCCTTTATTTAATTGACGTAATCTCTGTTTTTTTATGTGCAAAAATTCAGAGCGCACACAATTAGAAAAAAATTTCTAAATTGCAGCACACAACCCAACATTTACAATGAAACTTTTAGAAAATAAAATAGCTGTTGTTACTGGAGCTGCACGCGGAATTGGTGAAGCCATTGCCTTAAAACTTGCAGAACATGGAGCGCATATAGCTTTCAGCTATGTAAGCGACAGCAGTGCTGATAAAGCGGCTGCATTGGTAACCAAACTAGAATCCTTGGGGGTTAAAGCAAAAGCATGGCAGAGCAATGCAGGTGATTTTGCACAATCGGAACAATTTGTAAATGATGTTGTAAAAGAATTTGGAAGCATCGATGTTTGTGTAAACAACGCGGGCATTTCTAAAGATAATTTACTGTTGCGTATGACAGCAGAGCAATGGGATGATGTGATGAACATTAACTTGAAAAGTGTTTTCAACATGACCAAGCAGGTAATCAGGCCAATGATGAAAGCAAAAAAAGGCTCAATCATAAACATGAGCTCAATCATCGGAATACGAGGAAATGCTGGCCAGTCAAGCTACGCAGCCAGTAAAGCAGGCATCATAGGATTTACAAAATCCATTGCACTTGAACTCGGAAGCCGCAACGTAAGGGTTAATGCAATAGCCCCTGGTTTTATTGAAACCGACATGACACACTATTTGCAAGAAGGCGAAGCATCAAAAGCATTTTTAGCGAAAATCCCATTGGGTAGGTTCGGTACAGCAGAAGAAATTGGTAATACCACGCTATTTCTTGCGTCAGATATGAGCAGTTATATCACTGGACAGGTTATTAGCACTTGTGGTGGACTAAACATCTAGAAAATTTTACAATTAGATTACCTAAGATTTAATTTAACAAAGAGAGTATCTCTGTATTTTTGCAGCCGATGGCAAAAAAACTTATCACATACATGCTCTTGCTGATTATATCAATTCAGCTATTCCCCATCAATGAGCTATCGCTTTCTCTATCCCCCAACAACTTGTATGAAGATTTGGAAGAATTTTCTGCTGAAAAAAAGGATACTGAAAAAAGTGAAGATGAATTTAAAGAAAAAAAGATAGAATGGCTGGGTTCATCATACTTAGAAAGCCAAATGTTTTTTCAACTTAACAAAAAGATTCACGTTATACTAAACATTGTTTTTTTCTCACGCAACTTCGATGATATTCCAACGCCGCCGCCGCTATCCGGATTCTGATTGATCTAGAAATACTTAATGTTTCCTCAGAACCCGCTTAATTTTATATGAAAAAATACATAAAAAATCTACAATCAGATTTACCAGCATCTTTAGTGGTTTTTCTGGTTGCACTACCCCTTTGCCTAGGCATTGCTCTAGGATCTAAGGTACCTTTGTTTTCCGGTATCATAGCAGGTGTTGTTGGAGGCATCGTCATTGGAGTTTTGAGCGGATCACCCCTAAGCGTGAGTGGACCAGCAGCTGGCTTAACAGCCATTGTTGCAGCTGCCATTCTAAAACTGCCAACATTCGAAACATTCTTATTGGCAGTTGTAATCGCTGGCATTATTCAGTTGATACTGGGATTTCTGAAAGCTGGTATTCTTGGCGACTATGTGCCAAACTCAGTAATAAAAGGCATGCTTGCCGCAATTGGCATCATTCTCATCCTGAAACAATTGCCACACCTTGTGGGGTTCGACAAAGACTTCTTAGGAGATGAAACTTTTTCTCAAGCAGACAATGAAAATACCTTTTCTGAGATATTTAAAGCAATCGGATTTATAACCCCTGGAGCGGCACTCATTGGAATTATTTCTATTGCAATTCTTGTTCTATTTGAAAATAAAAAAATC
>Ga0209550_10003275_pt1 | contig 15437 bp, 17 predicted proteins | sample LauGreSuBDMM15SN_2_FD_187567 | JGI IMG/M metagenome (GOLD analysis project Ga0209550, IMG submission 187567) | Freshwater lake microbial communities from Lake Michigan, USA - Su13.BD.MM15.SN (SPAdes) (version 5) | ecosystem: Environmental > Aquatic > Freshwater > Lake | place: Lake Michigan...
GACGCCGTTTTCTTGTAAAATCTTTGCCCCAGAGACAAGAGGGTTGGGGTCCATAGACCCTATGACAACCCTTGGAATCCTGTGCTGGATGATCAGATCGGTGCAGGGAGGTGTTTTGCCGGTATGGGAACAGGGTTCAAGGGTAACATAGAGCGTGCAAGTCTCCAATTTTGCCCCATGGTCAAGGGCTTGGTGAATGGCCATCACCTCCGCATGTGCTTCCCCAGCTTGTTGGTGAAACCCTTCTCCCACAATTTCACCATTTTCAGAAACAACAACTGCGCCCACAAAGGGATTGGGCCTGATGGCTTTGGGATTTGCCTGTCTGGCCAATAAAAATGCCCTTTGCAAGTACTGTTCTGCTGTCATTTAGGATTATCTTTGCCCCTCAAATTTACCTACAAAAGACCATATGTTTACCGGAATCGTGGCCAGCGCTTTTATTGAAGCAATCAACAGGGAAGAGAATGGATGGATTCTGCAGGTTGCAGCACCCCAGATTGCGCCAAAGGTCCAACTGGGTGATAGTGTAGCCATTGACGGTGCTTGTTTGTCTGTTTATAATGTAGAGGGAACGGTTTTGTGGTTTTATGTATCTCCAGAGAGCATTGACAAAACAATCATACGCTTCTATACCCAAGGCACCAAGGTGAATATTGAGTTGCCCATGCAGCCAACAGGTTATCTTGGAGGGCATTATGTGCTGGGTCATGTTGATGCCACTGCAACTGTTATGAACATCATACCTGGAGATAAGGCCTGGTTTTTTACCATCAGCATACCCGAACCATTTGTAAAATACGTTGTTTATAAAGGTTCAGTTGCCATCAATGGTGTGAGCCTGACCATCAATCGGGTTGTGGATCAAAACATCGAATTGTGCATCATCCCCATCACCATCGAAAAAACCAACATGTCTCTTTTGAAGGAGAATGATATGGTGAATATCGAATTCGATATTCTGGCAAAATATACTGAGCAGCTTTTACTTAAAAGGGACAATTGATATGTTTGACGCGATAGAAGAGGCCTTGCATGAATTCAGGAATGGGAATCCCATTTTGGTGGTGGATGATGAGTCAAGAGAAAATGAGGGAGACATTGTTTTCCCTGCTGCCGCTGCAACACAGTCAACATTGAATTTTTGTGCGGTGGAGGGCAAGGGTTTGGTATGTATCGCCATTGATCTTCAAATTTCCAAACGATTGGATTTATCTCCCGTCAGATCGAACCAGAAAGATGTTTTTCATACTGCCTTTTATGACTCCATAGATGCCATTGCTGATTTTGGTATTTCAACCGGCATCTCTGCCAAAGAGCGCGCCATTACTGCAATTCACATTGCCAATCCCTTGAGCAAGCCCGATGATTTTATCAAGCCGGGTCATTTGTTTCCCGTGGTGGCCAAAGAGGGTGGCGTTTTGGTGAGAAGTGGTCATACGGAAGCGGCTGTTGATTTGTGCAGGCTGACGGGTCATGAACCTGCTGCCATCATTTGTGAAGTGATGGATGCAGCGGGAAACATGATGCGCAGGAGTGGTCTGTTTGGAATGGCCAGGGAAAAACAATTGAAGATCATCAGCATCCAGCAAATCATCGATTTCAGGATTCAAATGGAAAACCATCTGGTCTCCTTGTCAACATCAACCTTACCAACAAAGTTTGCCAATTTTGAGATGGAGGTCTTCAAAAACACATTGACGGGTACAGAACATTTGTTGATTTCTTTAAAAAACAACCAGGAAATTCCAATGGTCAGGATCCACAGCGAATGCCTGACAGGGGATGTTTTTGGAAGTTTGCGGTGTGATTGCCAGCAGCAACTGATGTCATCCCTTGCAGAAATTGCCGCAAAGGGGCATGGGTATGTCATCTATCTGAGAGGCCATGAAGGTCGTGGCATTGGCATTGGCAATAAGGTGGCTGCATATGCCTTGCAAGAAAAAGGACACAATACCTATGACGCCAATGAAATGCTTGGCTTCCCCAAGGACAACAGGAATTTTACAGATGCTATTTGGATGTTAAAAATATTGAAGCTTGAAACATTTGAATTCATCAGCAACAATCCAGTGAAAATAGAAGCCTTGCAAGAAGCTGGATTCCAGTTTGTTGTCAAGCAATTGCCCGTTGAAGCCAATCCATACAACCAACAATACCTGGATGACAAAATAAAATTAGGAAACCATCGCTTAAAATTTTTATAGATGATCGCCATTGTAAAAGCCCAGTTCAACAGTGAAATCACAGACCTGCTTGAAGCAGGTTGTACGGGTTACCTCAAGGAACAAAATGTTCCATTTACAGTTTTTGAATGTCCTGGCGCTGTTGAAACAGTTGTCTACACAAGCAGGCTGTTGGCTACCTACAAGTATAAAGCCATCATTGTGATTGGGGCCATCATCAAAGGAGATACCGATCACTACGAGTATGTATGCCAGTATGTAACCAATGGATTCAGTCATCTTTCTGCAATGCAAGTAACACGCATCACACCCATCATATTCGGGATTCTCACCACCCAAAATGAATTGTTGGCTTATGAAAGGGCTGCGCCAGACAAGATGAACAAAGGCAAATCTTTTGCAGAGACGGCCTTGTTCATGATCAAGGCATTTAAAGATATCTCCTGGTTTTAAATTCCGGGGTCTTTCTTATTTCAAAGCAATCAGAACTTCAATGTTCTTGGCAGGTATTTTTCAATCAGCGCTGTATAATAGGGCTTCAATACTTTCCAATCTGGAGGTTCCGGGCATTTGGAATACAGGTCATATGGATTGAACAATTGAACCCATTTCAACATCTCCCTGTCATGGTCATCCAATAAATGCTCATAAGCGCCTTCACGGTGCCAGGCATAGAAAGAATGGTAGCGAAGCATGTAAAGGGCTGATTCGGGAAGATGATCCTTCATCATCTGGTAAATGTATTCATCATGGCCCCAGCTCATGTGTACATTGCGCAAGCCGCAATTGGGCTCATAAATACCATATTTCGTGTTGTAGAGCGGGTTGTTAAAGTCAGGATTTTCTTTGAAGAATTCTGGGTATATGATCTTGTCCGAATAGGCACATCCAACAGGGAACGTATCACCCACTACTGCCCATTGTGGTTCACCAAACAGGCAGAGCACTTTCCCCATATCATGCATCAGGCCCACCAATACCATCCAGTCAGGATGTCCATCTCTTCTGATGGCTTCAGAGGTTTGAAGCAGATGCTGGAACTGGTCAAGGTCCGTATCAGGATCAGAATCGTCTACCAGTTCATTCAAGAAATCAAATGCATCCCAGATGGGCATTTCCTTCTTGTTGAATGAAAGGTATTGCCTTCTTTTTTCCATGACAAAATCATGGGTCTGGTAGGTATGGTTCAACCTGTAAAATTCACGAACCGTATCGCGTGCAGGTTCTTCATAATTCCTGTATGATTCGGTTGCCTTTGCTGTTGCTATTTTTTCTGGATCCGGATACCTTTCCAGCAAGTCGTCTTCCCACTCATCCAGGCTGCCCAATGGATTGATTTCTTTTGTTGAGAACTGATTGTTCTGCATGGTGATTTGCTTTTATTGATTGGATTAAAGTTAAAAATTATCTTGAAGAATTCTTCAAAGGAAGTACTTAATTTCTGTCCAATCATTCATTTTTAGCGATTTTTTGCGTATTTTAAAGCCAATTAACCCAAGCCAACGATTGTCATGAATCTTCATTTTGCAGATTATCTCGTTATTCTCATCTATTTCGTTTTTGTAGTTGCCGTAGGTTTTATCATCAAGAAAAAAATCACTTCCAGCAATGATTTTCTGAACAGCAACAAGAGCATACCCCTTTGGATCACTTCGATTGCATTTATTTCTGCCAATCTTGGTGCCCAGGAGGTGCTGGGGATGGTGGCTTCAGGAGCCAAGTACGGCATCATGACGGTCCATTTTTATTGGGTGGGCGCCATCTTCGCCATGGTGTTTCTCGGTGTATTCATGATGCCATTCTACTACGGCAGCAAAGCAAGAAGTGTCCCAGAATATCTTTTTTTACGCTTTGATGAAAAGACAAGGGCATTGAATGCACTCACGTTTGCTGCCATGACCATTTTCTCTTCAGGCATTTCACTCTATGCCTTGGCCAAATTATTGGAGGTCATCCTTCATTGGAATTTTGACCTCTGCATCTGGATTGCAGCAGGCATTGTGATGGCCTATACCTTGCTGGGTGGACTCACCAGCGCAGTGTACAATGAAGTCTTGCAGTTTTTCCTGATTGTATTGGGCCTATCGCCCCTGGTAATTGTTGCATTGCAAGATGCCGGTGGATGGGATACCATCAGAACAAATCTTGATCCTCAATTGACGCATGCATGGAAGTACATGGGTAATGCGGATACCAATCCCATGGGTATCCATTTTATGTCATTGATTTTTGGATTGGGTTTTGTCATGTCCTTTGGTTATTGGTGCACAGATTTCCTTGTTGTCCAACGCGCCATGATTGCCAAAAACATGAGTGCTGCACAACGTACACCCATCATCGCTGCCATTCCTAAAATGTTCATGCCACTGATTGTTGTTCTCCCCGGTGTGATTGCCATTGCCCTGACCAAGTCGGCATTGGATTCCGGTGATTACCGGATTCCAATTGATGCCACTGGCGGATACGATTATACCATGACCCTTCCTACATTGATTGCACATTATTATCCTAGCGGTTTGTTGGGCGTAGGCATAACGGCATTGATTGCATCATTCATGAGCGGGATGGCAGGCAACGTAACGGCTTTCAATGCAGTGTTTACCTATGATATTTACCAGGCTTATTTCTTTAAAAACAAGTCTGATAAGCATTACCTGAATGTGGGCAAGCTTGTTACCTTTTTTGGTATTTTGTTTTCCATTGGCACCGCCTATATCGCGGCCAGCTTCAACAACATCAACGATTTTCTTCAACTGGTGTTCAGCTTTGTCAATGGTCCGCTTTTTGCCACCTTCCTGTTGGGCATGTTCTGGAAAAGGACTACCGGGCATGGTGCATTCTGGGGATTGGTTGCCGGAACACTTGCCGCAGCCATCACCCATGGCCTTACCATTGCTGAGGGGAAGGGCGGATGGATATCTCCCATCTATCCCATCAGCAGCGGGATGGGCCAGGCTTTCATTGTGGCTTCATTTTCCTGGATTGCCAATTTCTTTACAACAATCGCTGTGAGTCTGGTTACCAAACCCAAGCCTGACGAGGAGTTGAGAGGATTGGTATACTCGCTCACAGAAAAAGTATATGGCACTGAAAAGCGGTGGTACCTCAAGCCAGCACCTTTGGGCATCATCTTGCTGGTCATCACCATTGTATTGAACATCATTTTCTTTTAAAAAATAAACCATGTCTGAAAAATTAAATCAACTGAGTTTTATCATTGGCATTTTTTTCATTTTGGTTGCCCTTGTGTTGTTGATTGGGTATGCCACAACCACTCCACTCAAACATGGCATCAATCTGTACACAGGAATGGCCATGATGGTTTTTGGATTGGTGATGATAAAACTCAAAGCATGAGACAGAAAATGTACAACCCAGATTCATTAACAATAATAATTTAGCATATGGCAGCTCAACCATGGCGAACAGGAAAGATCATCCGCATTGAAAATGAAACGGCCTCCACCAAAAAGTTCTGGATAGAAATTCCGGAGCTTGAAAGGTTTGACTTCGTTCCGGGCCAGTTTGTAACATTGGATCTTCCCATTCACGATCAGCCCAACAAACGCTGGAGAAGTTATTCTATCGCATCGGCACCCGATGGAACCAATGTTTTTGAATTGATCATTGTCCTGATGGAAGGAGGTCTGGGAACAACCTATTTATTCAATGAAGCCGTTGTTGGTACTGCTTTTCCGGTCAGAGGCCCACAAGGTCATTTTGTCTTGACCGACCCCATTACCACAGACCTCTTCATGGTATGTACAGGAACAGGCATCGCACCCTTCCGGTCCATGATCCAGCACATCCACCACAATGATATTCCCCACAAGGATATTTACCTGGTTTATGGCACCCGAAAATGCCAAGATGCTTTGTATCTCGATGAGTTCCTTGACCTTAAGCATAAACTGCCAAAATTCCACTACTTCCCGACTTTCTCAAGGGAAGAGACTGTTGCGGAGGGGCTTTCTATTGGCTATGTGCATGGTGTCTATGAACAGCTCATGAAAGACAAAACAGAGATGCCCCATTTCTATCTCTGTGGCTGGAAAGACATGATTACAGAAGCCAGGCAACGCATTCAGGACCTGGGAGTCGATAAGAAATCAGTCCATTTCGAATTGTACGGTTAGTATATTTCAATCAACAAAACCCAAGAGATGTTACAAGTAGTAAAAAAATCATTGATAGCGTTCGCATTGTTGTTCATTTCGAATTCAATCATGGCACAAAAAAAGATCAACGACAGCTGGATAGATTGGGCCAATTTCAAAAAATATGAGGCTGACAACAATAAAATAGAGCCGCCAATAAAGAATGAAACCCGCGTGGTTTTCATGGGCAATTCCATTTTTGAGGGCTGGATCAGGCTTCGCCCTGAATTTTTTTCTGGCAAACCTTATTTTGACAGGGGCATCAGTGGCCAAACAACTCCGCAAATGCTGTTGAGAATGTATGATGATGTAATCGCATTGCAACCAGACATCATGGTGCTCAAGGCAGGTATCAATGATATTGCAGAAAACAATGCCCCCTACAATCCTGACCATACACTGGACAACATCAAGGCCATGGCACAACTGGCAAGGTTCAACAAAATCAAGGTAATTCTTTGTTCCGTACTGCCGGCATCTGACTTCAGGTGGCGTCCAGGGCTTCAGCCCGGGGATAAGGTGATTGCACTCAATGAGGCCATCAAAAAGTTTGCCACTGAAAACAAGTTTTATTACCTGGATTTATACAGCACGGTGGTGGATGACAACAAAGGCATGAGAAAAGAGTATGCCAGTGATGGTGTTCATCCTACGGTTGAAGGATACAAAGTGATGGAGCCCTTGCTTGAAGATGCCATCAGAAAAGTGAGAAAATAATCAACGCCTTCTTCCGGTTCTGTTGATGAGCTTTGGGATGATGGTATCAAACCTTGCTTGCTGTGCCGGTGTGCAGAACTTGCGCAATTTTGTAAAATGCAGGTAAGTCCTTGAATCAGCTTCAAGGTTCTTTTGGCTGATCATCAACAGGACATGCTGTGCTGTGCTGTCATCAAGGCTTTTATCCAATTGAAGGTAAAGGCTGTCTTTGAGTTGACGGATATCACTCCACAAAGGTTTCATGTCCTTGAAATACTCTTCCTTTAAAACCTTGAAGGTATCAATTTGGCCCTGATCGAGGCCAACCTCGGCATACCAGGCAGAAACATCATTGCCTTTTCTTTTCTTTTCATTTGGCTGGCTGCCAGATTGAATGAGCAAGTACCCAAGCAAAATATTGGAGGCAACCAAAATGATTACCAGAAAAAGCATCCACCTGTATCTTGTTTGGCTCATTATGGTAGTTCGTTTGTTTCGTAAGGATTCAGGTCGTGTTGCACATATTCTGCGGCCAGTGGCTGCCCAAAATCATCCATTGTATTGTTCTTGCTGACGCTATTGGATATCAAGTAACCGTTGATGGCTATGAAAAACAGGGCGATGGTTAGCGCAAAGGCAGGACGGGTGATGAAGCGCAAAAATACCATCTCCGGCCTATTTTCTTCTTTTTTCATCCGGGCCTGTATCCTGGTGAAAAGAAAAGGTGACCCCTCTGCCCTTTGGATTCCCTCCAGGCTGTTGATGACTTCTTCTGATGTAAATTTCATTTTCATGTGTTCCTTCTTTATAGTAGATGCCTTTTTCCCCAGGATATTGCGGTCTTACCCTAAGTTATAAAAGTTTTTTAATATTTCCTTTAGGTTTGTTTTGGCCCTGTGCAGCAATGATTCAACGGCTGAAAGACTGGTTTTCATGATTTCGGCAACCTCTTGATAGCTTAATCCTTCTACCTTGTTGAGTACAAATGCAATCTGTTGATTTTCAGGCAATTCCTTGATTGCTTTGAAAAGAATGGCGGATTTTTCCCTGTTGTCCAGGGTCACGCCGGGATGATTAAAATCAGCAAGTTCAATGGTGGGTTCATTGTTTTCGCCTAAAATAGGGCTTAAAAAGCCAAATCTTTTTTTCCTTTTTTTCCTCCGAATGAACTCCAGCGCAGTGGTCACCGCTACCCGGTATACCCAGGTGGAAAGGGCAGATTCGCCCTTGAATTGGTGGATTGACTCAAAAACCTTGATGAAAACATCCTGCGTCACATCTTCAGTGTCTTCTTGGTTTTGCAGAAAACCCAGTACGGTATTGAAAACAAGTGATTGCCGGGTTTCCACCAATTCCTTGAAGGCAATGCCATCGCCCGCTTTTAACCGCAATATCAGTTCCTGCTCAACCAAAACGATTTTTTATTTGTACCGGGCTAAAGGTAATCAGAATTGATGCTGTTTTTCACCTTTAAGCCAATAATTCTATGGGTGGCAAAACCCTTATTCTTTCCTTAGATTTCCTAACTCCTAATTTTTGTTTAAGTTTGGAAAAAAAACGATATGGCTTCATTTCAATGGAAAGGTGTTTTCCCAGCCCTGCTTACTCCTTTTGATGCCAATGACAAGGTAGACCTTGCTGTGTATGAAAAAAATCTTGATACCCAAGTGGAGGCAGGAATTCATGGTATCATCATCGCTGGGTCACTTGGAGAGGCCAGTACACTCAGCCTGGATGAAAAAGAGTTGTTGGTAAGGTTTTCTGTCAAAAAACTGGCGGGTAAACTCCCTGTAATCATGAACATTGCGGAAGGCTCTACCAAAGAAGCCATTCAACAGGCCATCCTTGCTAAAGAATGGGGTGCTGATGGCATCATGTTGCTTCCTCCCATGCGCTACAAGGCAGATGACAGAGAGGTGGTGGAATTTTTCAAGGCTGTAGCGGCCAATACTGACTTGCCCATCATGATTTACAACAATCCGGTGGATTATAAGATTGATGTTACCCTTGATATGTTTCAAGAATTGTCTTTTATACCCCATATCAATGCCATCAAGGAATCTACCCGCGATGTCACCAATATTACGCGGTTAAAGAACAGGTTCGGTGACAGGTTTGCTGTACTCTGTGGTGTAGATACACTGACTGTGGAGGAACTGGCCTTGGGTGCGGATGGACTGGTAGCCGGTTTGGTGAATGCGTTTCCAAAGGAAACCGTGGTCATGTACAACCTTGTCAAAGCAGGGAAATTGGAAGAGGCCATCAAGATATACCATTGGTTCATGCCCCTGCTTGAACTGGATATTCATCCCAAATTGGTACAATATATTAAACTTGCCGCTGCCCAAACCGGTATTGGTTCTGAGCATGTGCGTGCACCACGTTTGCCACTGGTTGGTGAAGAGCGGGAAAGAATCCTCAAGGTCATCAATGATGGGATAGCTACAAGACCAATACTTTAGTCATTCACAGTATTGCCCTCAACGGTAGTACAAAATAAAATAGCAAATACAATGTTTTCAGATGCGACCATTGAACAGGTGAATGATGCCATGAAGCGATCTGGCATTGCTTTCAAATCATATTCCAAATCTTCACTTGTAGCGCGTGCAAGCCTGATGCGTGCCATTGCCATGGAGATTGAGGCATTGGGTGATGCGCTTATTGAAGTGACGATGAAAGAAACCAATCTTCCGGAAGCAAGATTGAAGGGTGAGCGGGGGAGAACCATGTACCAGTTGACCAGTTATGCTGATGCCTGTGAAAAAGGTGATTGGCTTGAAGCAAGGATCTGCACAGCCCTGCCAGACAAAGTACCTGCAAGGCCAGACATCCGGAAAATGCTGGTGCCACTGGGGCCGGTCGTGGTCTTTGGCTCAAGCAATTTTCCTTACGCCTACTCCACCGCAGGTGGAGACACTGCATCCGCGCTGGCAGCTGGTTGTACAGTGGTGGTCAAGGCACATCCTGCCCATCCGGAAACATCTGCCATGGTTGCAGGTGCCATCAGCAAGGCCATTACAAAAATGGAGCTCTCCCAAGATATTTTCATTCATCTCAACGGGGCCTCCCATTCAGTGGGAGAGGCACTCGTAAAAAATGAACATGCCAAAGCAGTTGGGTTCACTGGTTCTTTCACCGGAGGAATGGCACTGATCAATTGGGCCAACCAAAGGAAAGAGCCCATCCCCGTTTTTGCAGAAATGGGCAGTGTCAATCCGGTATTTTTATTGGAAGAAAAATTGTCATCAGATCCAGCCGGCATCGCCAAGATCTATGCAGATTCCATCAGCCTGGGTGTAGGACAGTTCTGCACCAACCCTGGAATCATCATCGGCATAGACTCTGCAGCAATGCAGGCCTTCATTTCCTTTTTGGGAGAAAAAATGGACGCCATTACCGTTGGCAAAATGCTCCATCAAGGCATTGCTGATGCATATGTCCAAAAAGCAACAACAGTGCTCCAGCATGCTGCTGTTTCAACTGTTTCCTCATCCTTGGATGCTACTGGTTTGTCTGCCCCAAGGCCCATCATTGCATCGGTATCTGCTTCCGCATTTTTGGAGAATCCATCTTTAAAGGAAGAAGTGTTTGGACCCTTTTCATTGGTAGTGGTTTGCAGCGATGTCCAAGAAATGAAGGCTGTTGCAGTGGCAATGGATGGCCAGCTCACCTCAACCATCATGGCAACGGAGAAAGAGGCGTTGGCCAACACGGAAATCATTGATCTGGTGGCAGAAAAATGTGGTAGGATCATCATGAATGGAGTTCCTACCGGGGTAGAGGTTTGTTATGCCATGCAACATGGTGGCCCTTTTCCTGCCTCCACAGATCCAAGGTTCACGTCAGTTGGGCCAGATGCCATCAAGCGGTTTGCCCGTCCCATGTCTTTCCAGAATTATCCCGATGCAATGCTGCCTGATGAATTGAAAGCCGAAAATCCATTGATGATCCATCGCATCATTGAATAAACACAATACATGAGATGCATCTTCTTTGCTTTCCTGGTTTTAACCCATTTTTCTCATGGACAAACAGCACCTGAACCTGTTCATCCTGTCCTGAACTCAGCCCTGAAAAAAATTGAAGCCTTCAACGAGCAGGAAAGAAAGCTGGACCTGGCTGCTGGTTTTCCACTGGGTTTGCATGGAGAGGCGGGAGCCAAAAGAAGGCATGATTTTTTTGTTGTGTTGGAAAAGGAAATCAGGTCGATTGATACCCGTCAATTGGGCTTTACTGACGAGATCAATGCCGCTTTGTTGCTCTACAGTTTTGAAGATGATATTTCAGCATTCAAATATGCTTCCTACCTCAATCCAATCCTTTCAGAAGGAGGATTCCATACCAATATTACGGGTATAGCAAGTGCAAGGATCAGCACCGTCAAAGATGCTGAAGTCTATATTGCCAAATTGAACGACTTGCCCCGTTACATGGAAGAACATTTCGGTTTGATGCGAAAGGGTTTAGCTGTTGGCATTGCACAACCCTATGATGTTGTAGCGCAGTTCTCCAACACCTATGAAGTACAGATTGTTACAGACCCCGAGGCTTCATCCTTCTGGAAGCCATTCGCAAAAAAACCTCTAGGGATTGCTGATCCTGCATGGCAGGAAGTTCTTCAGAAAGGACGACAGGCAATCCTTTCCAGTGCTGTTCTTGCATATAAAAATGTCAAGTCTTTTTTTGAAAACGAATATTTGGCAAAGGCCCCCAAGAAACCCGGCGCACAATTTTTTCCATCAGGATTGGCGTTTTACCAGGAAAGGGTCAAACATTTTACCACCACTGATCTGGGCTATGATGCTATCTACAATATTGGATTGAAAGAAGTGGAACGCATCAAACTGGCCATGGAAGAAGTGAAATCGCAGGTAGGCTTTCAGGGAGACATGAAGGCATTCATCCTATCGCTCAGAACAGATCCCAAATTCTATCCCACCAGTGGCGAGGCGCTCTTGAAAGAAGCCTCTTTCATCGCCAAAAAAATTGATGGTAAACTGCCCACCCTTTTCGGCAGGCTTCCCCGTCAGCCTTATGGCATTGAACCAGTACCAGCAGAAATAGCACCAACCTATACGGCAGGGCGGTATTCCCCGGCACCGATAAAAAGCACCAGGTCCGGAAACTATTGGGTCAACCTCTATAACCTGCCTTCAAGAAGCCTCTACACATTAGAGGCACTCACCTTGCATGAAGCAGTACCTGGTCATCACCTTCAAATGTCACTCACCCAAGAACTTGAAAACCTTCCCAGTTTTCGAAGGAATCTCTATGTCAATGCCTTTGGAGAAGGATGGGGATTGTATGCAGAATCTTTGGGCTATGAAATAGGTCTGTACAAAGATCCCTACAGCCGGTTTGGGCAGCTCACCTACGATATGTGGAGGGCTTGCAGGCTGGTGATTGATGTGGGTCTTCATGCCAAAGGATGGTCCCGGGATCAGGCTGTTGCTTATCTCGCAGACAATACAGCGCTATCTCTCCATGAAGTCAATACAGAAATCAACCGGTATATTGCCTGGCCCGGTCAGGCCTTGGCCTACAAAATGGGTGAGTTGAAAATCAAGGAGCTGCGCAAGCGGGCAACATCAGCGCTGGGAGATAAATTTGACATCAGGCAGTTTCACGACCTGTTGCTTTCTGAAGGAACACTCACCTTGAGGCTGATGGAAAAACTGGTCGACAGGTACATCGAAACAACCAAATAAAATCCCACGAGATAGGGGATGGAAGCATGGTATTTTTCTGCACCAAACCATCCACCTGTGCTGTAGATCAGAATGATCGCAGTGATGCATTTCACCCCCTCCCAAACAAAGGCATCTTTGTCTCTGTCCATCAATGAGGTCAGTGCATAGATGTACAGGAAGATGAAGAGTCCGTAGAGGAAAATTCCCGGGCTGCCAATCTGGGCGAGGTTTCCAAAGAGATAAGAAATGAAAAGCAGGAGAAAAACCAGTTGAACCATTGCCCAGGTTCTAAGGGCCGGACTGCTGGCTGGATCGTATTTTTCAAAAGCATACACATCCTCAATTTTTTTCAGCGGATATTTCTCCATCACGTCTGCTGGCCTCCATCCTGTTGGCATGAACCAAATCCTGGCCTTGTCCATCCAATGGTTAGTCCTCCAGGCATCAGCCACCAAACCCAACATGTGTTGAAAATTGATCTTGATAGGGTTCCATGTGGCAACAGGATGCGTGATGCCATAGACAGGAGGAATATCTTTACGCTCTTCCTGGAAACTGCCAAAAAGCTTGTCCCAGACAATAAAGACCTGTGCATAGTTTTTATCAATGTATTCAGGATTGATGGCATGGTGAACCCTGTGGTGTGAGGGTGTTACAATGATTTTCTCTAAAATACCCATCCTGTCGATGTGTTGTGTATGGTACCAGAATTGGATAAACAAGTGAAGCGGTGCAACAATGGCAATCACATTTCCAGGTACACCCAGCAAAGCCGCTGGCAAGAGAAAAAACGTGAACAATTTGAAAAAAACAGAGATGCTTTGTCTCAGGGCACAAGCCAGGTTGAACTCCTCACTGCTGTGGTGAATGATATGGGCATTCCAGAATACATTGGTGGTATGTTGAATCCTGTGTATCCAGTAACCTGAGAAATCAAGAGCAATAAAGGCAATCACGTATACAACCAGGCCCTCTTCTATGCGGGTGATGGCAAAATGCTTGACCATCCAGCCATAACTGATGATGGCTACACTGAGGCCCAGTACATCTTTGGTAACATTGGTGATGCCTGAGGCAAGCGATGAAACCATGTCCATGGTCCTTACTGTGTCATGGCCTTTTCTCCAACCATACCATTTTTCCAGCAAGACCAGCAGCAGGAATATCGGCATCGCAATCAATAAAATCTTACCATAAGTTTCCATATACAACCAATTAGAGGGCTAATTTCGTGCATTTTATTTAAATTGTACACCTATGTCTACCAAACCGCTTTCCCTTTCCCTGAACCGTTTAACACACCAGTTGTCTGGCCATGTTTTTGAGTGTGTTGATGCCCATACCTGTGGCAATCCTGTGCGGTTGGTCGTCTCAGGCGGCCCTGCGCTGGAAGGCAGCAACATGAGTGAGAAACGACAGCATTTTTTGCGTGAATTTGACTGGATAAGAAAAGGGCTGATGTTCGAACCCCGTGGTCATGACATGATGAGTGGAAGCATCCTCTACCCACCCCATGATCCTGAGAATGATTTTGCAGTCCTGTTTATTGAAACCAGCGGTTGTCTGCCCATGTGTGGCCATGGCACTATTGGTACCATCACGGCTGCCATTGAATCGGGATTGGTAAAACCCAAGGTCAGTGGAAAGATCAGGATGGAAGCGCCAGCTGGCCTTGTGCAGATTGAATACAAAATGATTGGCGATAAAGTCAGCTCAGTTCGGCTCACCAATGTGCCAGGATACCTTGACCAGGCTGACTTGGCGGTAGATTGCCCTGGGCTTGGAACTATTAGCGTGGATGTTGCTTATGGAGGAAATTTTTATGCCATCGTTGATGTGCAGGAAAACTTCCCTGGACTTGAACATTTTACCGCAGACCAACTCATCAGCATGGCAAGGCAGCTCAGGAAAAATATCAATGCAAAATACACATTCGTGCATCCGGAAGATCCAACGATCAATGGGTGTAGTCATATTCTCTGGTGTGGTGTCGTCATTGACCCCGCGTCTACGGCACGCAATGCTGTGTTCTATGGCGACAAAGCCATTGACCGATCGCCCTGCGGAACAGGCACCAGTGCCCGAATGGCACAGTGGTATGCCAAAGGCAAGCTGAAAAAAGGGGATGCGTTCATCCACGAGAGCATCATTGGAAGCAAGTTTATTGGCAGGATTGAAGAAGAGACCTTCGTGAACGGAAAGCCCGCCATGCGCCCTTCCATTGAAGGATGGGCAAAAATTTATGGACACAATACCATTTCCATCGATATTGAAGACGATCCTTATGCACACGGGTTTCAGGTTATCTAAAATGTGATTATGAAAAAAAACGTTCTATTTATCTTGTGCATGATTACAGGATCAGTGTATTCCCAACAAAGTGATTTGTTGCAATATGATAAACCCGCTTCATTTTTCGAGGAAGCTCTCCCCATTGGCAATGGGCGCATCGGTGGAATGGTTTACGGGGGAATCAGCAAAGACCGCATATCATTGAACGAAGCAACCCGATGGGCTGGTTATCCTGTGGATGCCGACATCCTGAAAAAACATGGCAGATCAGTTCCAATAAACCACTCCTCATCCAATTCTAAAACATAAAAATTATTATTATGTCTACCATCAGGATTTTTACTACAGTATTATTCATGCTTGTTTCCTTTTGGGGGAATGCCCAGCAAGCCAGTGTCCACATCAGTCCTGTC
>Ga0209550_10003277_pt1 | contig 15431 bp, 14 predicted proteins | sample LauGreSuBDMM15SN_2_FD_187567 | JGI IMG/M metagenome (GOLD analysis project Ga0209550, IMG submission 187567) | Freshwater lake microbial communities from Lake Michigan, USA - Su13.BD.MM15.SN (SPAdes) (version 5) | ecosystem: Environmental > Aquatic > Freshwater > Lake | place: Lake Michigan...
ATCAATGCCAAGAATTCTCATGGGGCGATTGTGAGGCAATGCTCAGGGCAGGGCAACATCATTCATGCGTGCCATGATGGTTTCTGCGCGGTCGCTCAAATAAGCAGACTGCGGTAACTTTTCAAAATAACGCGGCCGAGGCAACATGACCGCCAAGCGAGCAGCTTCCCACGCAGTGAGCTTGGATGCAGGCTTTTGAAAATAGTGTTGAGCTGCTGCCTCGGCGCCAAAGATGCCGCGCCCCCACTCAACATGGTTGAGGTAGAGCGTGAGGATTTTCTTTTTGGTCAAAAATGTTTCCAATGCCACAGTGATGACCCACTCTTGAGCCTTTCGCAGCAGGGTCCTCTCACCACTCAAAAGTAAATTCTTGGCCAATTGCTGGGTGATGGTCGAGCCTCCCACTATTTTGGGAGGTGCTGTCTTGGCACCATTTTTCTGGGCTGCTTGCGCTTCTAATTTGGCTTGTGTTTTGGCATTTCTTTGCCATGCTTTTTCAATGGCATCCCACCAAATACCATTGTGCGATGTGAAGGCGCTGTCTTCAGACGCCAGCACGGCACGTTGCAATGTTTTGGCAATTTGATCACCAGATTGCCATTGCTGCCGCCAAATGAGTTGGCCCTGGCTGTTGGCAATTTGCCAAGCCTGTGATCTTTCAAAAGCGGTAGAGGAGGGGTCAACCACAGCCATGAATGCAACACGTCCAACAAAGAACAATTGCAAAATGACAAAGCCCGCCAACATCAGCCAGAGCCATTGTTTGAAAGCTTTCAAAATAGAACCCAGCATGACACTATGAATGAGACAACAAGGCTCTTAAATCTGCCAGCACTTCTTGTGTGGGCGGTTGAACGCCGCGCCAAAGTTGAAATGAGGCTGCTGCTTGCTCCACCAGCATGCCCAGACCATCGCGAGCTTGGGTGCCATGGGTCTGCGCCCATTGCATGAAGGCAAGGGCAGCGGGGCCGTACATCAAATCGCAGGCCAAGCCATTGGTTTGAAGCACACTGGCAGGGACTGGCAGTGCGGCATTGTGCAGGCTGCTGCTGCTGGCATTGATCACCAGATCAAAGGACTGGTTCAGAATAGCTTCGTGGCTCAAGCCAAAAGCTTGGCAGTCAACGCCCTCCAATTGCGCCAAGCTGGCATGCCGCGCCACAAGTTGAACAGCCTTGTCAACACTGCGATTGGCCACCCAGAGGCTGTGAGGTTTTTCAGCCAACAAGGGACCCAACACACCTGCCGCCGCGCCGCCCGCACCAATCAGCAAAACACGACGCCCTTTCAAGGTGAATCCCGCGTTGTGAACCAAGTCCCTGACCAGGCCTAAACCATCGGTGTTCTCGCCATAAATTTGATGGCCATCAAATTTGAGGGTGTTGCAGGCCTGCGCCAAGACAACGCGTGGACTGCAGTGAGTGGCCAATGAAGCCGCCTCGCTTTTGAAGGGCAGTGTGACGTTGCAACCTTTGCCACCGGCGGCTTTGAAAGCATCGACCGTGGTCTTGAATGCATCCAAAGGCACCCAGGTTTTTTCGTATTGAAGTGATTGGCCAGTGAGTTCGGCAAACCGTGTTTGTATCCAAGGCGACTTGCTGTGTTCAATGGGATGGCCGAAAACGCAATAGTGGTCCATGAAAAGTTACCCTTAATTTTTGGGCGGAGTCGTTAGAGCCCGCTGCAAAGGCATGCTTGAATGGGGTGCCAGCATTTTGGTTTCAAGCGTTTCGTCGCGCGCAAACTGAAAGCGCGTGACCACCACCAATTGATCGGCTTGCTTGTTCATTTCAGTTGTAAATGCGCCAAAGGGAGACGCACCGCGAACAATGGCTTGCGCACGTTGATCAAGTGCCAATTGACCTGAACCACTGGCCACCTCGGTGTTCAAAACGCGCCCCTGCTTGTCCAAGGTGATGACCATGGTCAGTTGGCCATAGAGTTTTTGACCCCCGGCTTGAGGAAAATTTTCAGTGCCAGTGAGCTCGATCGTGCGCCGCATTTTGTCGTAGTAGCGTGCAAAAGAAACTTCTTTGGTCGCTGGGCCGATGAAGCGCTTCTTGGGGCCAGCTTGCAGTGCCTGTGACTGTTTTTCAATTTGAGCCAGTTGGTGTGTGAGCTCTTTTTTGCGTTCAGTCAATGCATCTGCAGACTTGTCTTCGTGATTTTGAAGGGGGCTGTGGGCGCTCAGTTGAAAAAGCTCTTGCTTCAGTTGTTGAACCAATCGCTGCTGTTCATTTTTCAGGGCTTCGATTTTTTGTTCAACTTGCTGCAAATCTGGCGTGTTGGCATCGGCTGTTTGCGCACTGTAGGGGCTGGTTTGCAAACTGCTGCCTGGCACTTGTCCACCACCCGCCAAATTGACTTGGGCCAAAGCCAAGGGCGTATCGGGTGCATTTTTGCTGCGTGAATTGACCAGCACTACTTCCAAAGTGTTGGTTTCAAAAATTCTGTCGAAGGTGGCAGGGGAAGCCCATTTCAGGGTGAGCAGCCCTGCATGAAGCACCATGGACATGCCCAAGGCCCACACCAAAGCCCGGTGCGAGCTTTGGTGAAAAGACAAAGGCAAAAGTGTGGATGACATATTGGGGGCGGAAGATCAAAACTCAGCTTGCGGAATCGTCTGCAGGCGCCTCATTCACATTCAGAGCCAGGGCAATCGGACCTGTGGCGGCTTCCTCTAGATCTTCCTCAAGATCTTCCATAGCGTCTTCGCTGGCCGCCTCATTTGTAAGGGAGCCGCTTGCAGCCGATGTGATTTTTTCAATCACCGTGCCGTTCACATCAAGGGCCATAGCGTCAAGGCTGCCGAGTTGAACCCTGACTTTATCGCCACGCAGCATGCCTGCTGCACCCATCACACTGAACATCAAGGGCAAATGCTCGGCGCGAACCAACCAACTGCCACCGCCCATTTCTTTGACCAAACTGGCAATGATTTCGGTGATGTTTTCTTGCTTCAAATAGTGCAAGGTCCAAAACCTCTCCATGCCCGATTGGTAGCTGTTGTAGGCGGTGTATGCGGCATCAAAAGCACTGATGATGGCAAAGAGTTGGGCATCTTTGGGTTTGAAAGGCGCTGCCAAAGCGGCTGTCGCGCCGTGTTGTGCGCATGCAATGATTTGCCATTGATTGACCAAATCGGTATAGCGGCGCAGCGGTGATGTGCTCCAAGCGTAGGCGGGCACCCCAATGCCAGCGTGTGGCAGCGCTTTGGTGCCCATGCGAACTTTGATGCCCGGCGACAAACTGGCTTGACTTCTGTAAATGGCGGGCACGCCCAAACTGGCTAACCATTGCCCCCAAGTGCTGTTGGCCAAAATCATGGCTTCTGCCACGATCAAGTCGAGTGGCGCACCGCGTTGTCGAACACTGATCACAACAGTCTCATCGCCCAAAGGTGGCGCGTCGGTGTTGGAGCGCTGCAATCTGAAGTTGTAGTCGGGTCGATTGAAAGTTTCGGGCTTACCCCGAACCACTTCACGCCCAGCTTTCAAGTGCTGAGCCAAGCGCCATAAGAATGCCAATTCTGAATGCGTGATGCCAAGTTGGGGTTCATTCTCACGCACAAGAGCTTGGCTGTCTTCGAGCCATTCTGGCGTCACCCATTGATCGAGTTGGTCGTGCCGCAAATTGGCTGCAATGTGAACGCGCTCCAATTTGGTTTCTGTGTGCTGAATGGCCAAGGTGGCTTCGTCTAGGCGCACATACAAAGACACTGCGGGGCAGGCTTGACCTTCTGCCAAGGTGTAGCTTTGCACCACTTCATCGGGCAGCATGGTGATTTTGTAACCCGGCATGTACACCGTCGACAAGCGAGATCTGCCCACTTGGTCAATTTGGCTGTTGGGTTGAATGGCCAAACCAGGTGCCGCAATGTGAATGCCCAGAATCACGGTGCCTGTGCCTAAACCCTGAAGGGACAGGGCATCGTCAATTTCGGTGGTTTGAGAGTCGTCAATGGAGTAGGCCTGCGCAGTGGCCAATGGCAACTCTTGCGCAATGGCAGGGGCCTCCAGCTTTGGAAAACCCGTGCCTTTGGGGAAGTTGTCAAACAAGAAACGTTGCCAATGAAAATCATAAGCACTGGCAATGGCGCCCGCTTTTTGAAGCAGCGTCAGTGGGGCCGTTTGACTGGCCCGACTGGCTTCAACCACCGCTTTGTATTCAGGTGCATTTTTGTCAGGCCTGAACAAAATTTTGTACAGCTGTTCCTTGATGGGTGCTGGGCATTCACCCCTGATCAAGTCTTGAGACCAAAGTTCAATTTGAGCCAAGATTTGTTTTTTCTTCTCGATGCCCGCCAATGCCAACTGCACCGTTTCGGCGGAAGCTTTCTTGAACCTCCCCTTGCCTGCGCGTCGAAAATAATGGGGCGCCTCATAAAGTCGCATAAGGGCACCCACTTGCTGGGTGGTGCTGGCGTCGGCATTGAAATATTCGCGGGCGATCTCGGCAAAACCAAATTCGGCTTCGGGCGCAAATTCCCAAGCCAAATCAAGCTCAATGCTTTGGCTAATGTGCAAGGCATCCATCAGAAGTTGGGCTGGTGCGGGTTTGTCAAATTTCAAAAGTACGTTTGCACCTTTGACTTTGACCCGTTTGCCGCTGTCCAATTCCACCTGAACTGAAGCTTCTGCCTCCGACAGGACACGTCCGGCTAAAAATTTGCCGGCTTCTTCAAACAATAAAAACATGGATCAGATTGTCCCACGCGCCGGCCCTTGGCAAGCCCGATGCTTGGGCAAATTTAAGGGAAACCGGCATTTTTGAGGGAAGCGAAGGATAATTGCAGCATGTCGATAGTCATTGAAAAACCCAGTTGGTGGTCACGATTCCTGCATTTGTTTGAAGGATTCGATGGCCCCTTGGCCTTCGCGGTCTTTGTGCTGGCCTGTGCGGGTTTGCTCATCATGTACTCATCGGGTTTTGACCACGGCACGCGTTTTGTAGACCATGGCCGAAACATGTTCATTGCAGCCAGCATCATGTTTGTGGTGGCGCAAATCCCACCCCAAAGGCTCATGACGCTGGCGGTGCCCATTTACACCATCGGGGTGCTGTTGCTGGTGGCCGTGGCTATTTTTGGCATCACCAAAAAAGGTGCGCGCAGATGGCTCAATTTGGGGGTGGTCATTCAGCCCAGTGAAATTCTCAAAATTGCGGTGCCCTTGATGCTGGCTTGGTGGTTTCAAAAACGAGAGGGGCAGTTGCGACCCTTGGACTTTGTGGTGGCCGGTATCTTGCTCATGTTGCCAGTGGGCCTGATCATGAAACAACCCGATTTAGGCACAGCCTTGTTGGTCTTGACCTCTGGCGCAGCGGTCTTGTTTTTTGCGGGGCTCAGTTGGCGCTTGATCGCGCCACCCGTGGTGCTTGGCGTGATCGGCATCATTTTCTTGGTCATTTTTGAGTCTCAGTTGTGCGCCGATGGCGTTGACTGGAAAGTCTTGCTGGAGTATCAACGGCAGCGCGTGTGCACCCTCCTCGACCCTGCGCGAGACCCGCTGGGCAAGGGCTTTCACATCATTCAGGGCATGATTGCCATTGGCTCTGGGGGCTTCTGGGGCAAAGGTTTCATGCAGGGGACGCAGACCCACTTGGAGTTTATTCCAGAAAGAACCACTGACTTTATCTTCGCCGCCTATTCAGAAGAGTTTGGATTGTTTGGAGCCTTGCTGTTGATTGCAGGCTTTTTCTTCTTGGTGTTTCGAGGTTTGGTCATTGCCCGGGAAGCGCCCACACTCTTCACGCGCTTGCTAGCAGGCAGCGTCAGCATGATTTTCTTCACTTATGCCTTTGTCAACATGGGCATGGTCAGCGGTATCTTGCCTGTGGTGGGCGTGCCTTTGCCCTTTATCAGCTATGGCGGTACCGCCATGGTCACCTTGGGTTTGGGATTGGGCATTTTGATGTCCATTGCCAAAGCCAAACGCTTGGTTCAAACCTGACGGCCTTCCAACACAACACATCCAAGCCTGCACTTTGCAGGGCCATGCGAGCTTGCCTACAATGTCACCATGATTTCACGCGAACCCACCATTGAACGTCTGGCTACGGCCAGGTCCCTCTTGCTCGAACCGTTTGGTTTAGACGAAACCCATCTTTCCAAAGCGCTGTCTGCCATCAAGGCCCACAAGGTTGACGATGCCGACTTGTACTTCCAATACACCCGCGCTGAGGGCTGGAGTTTGGAAGAGGGCATTGTCAAAACAGGCAGCTTCAGCATTGATCAAGGTGTGGGAGTGCGTGCAGTGGCAGGCGAGAAAACAGCCTTTGCCTACTCAGACGACATTTCAGAAGCCTCCTTGATGGATGCTGCCCATACGGTGCGCGCCATTGCCCAAGCGGAGCAACATCGCAAAGCCAAAGTGCCCACGCGCAAAGTAGCAGCCATTCGTTCTTTGTACCCCTCACTCGACCCGATGGGCACCCTGAACAGCACAGACAAAGTGAAGCTCCTTGAAAAAGTGGAGCAATTGGCCCGCGCCAAAGACCCCCGTGTGGTGCAAGTCATGGCCGGTCTGGCCAGCGAATATGACGTTGTGATGGTGGCCCGAGCAGACGGCACATTGGCAGCCGATGTCCGTCCTTTGGTTCGCCTTTCTGTCACTGTCATTGCCGAGCAAAAAGGTCGCCGTGAAGTGGGCAGTGGCGGCGGTGGCGGTCGCTTCGGCTTGGCTTATTTTGACGATGCCATGGTGAACTCTTATGTGAACGATGCCGTGCATGCTGCACTCACCAATTTAGAGGCCAGGCCAGCGCCTGCTGGTGTCATGACGGTGGTACTGGGTCCAGGTTGGCCTGGCGTGTTGTTGCATGAAGCCATTGGTCATGGCCTTGAGGGCGATTTCAATCGCAAAGGTTCTAGCGCGTTCAGCGGCATGATTGGCAAACGGGTGGCAGCCAAAGGCGTCACCGTGCTAGACGATGGCACCATTTCAGATCGACGCGGCTCTTTGAATGTCGATGATGAAGGTTGCCCTAGTCAGCGCAATGTGCTCATTGAAGACGGCATCTTAAAAGGCTATATCCAAGACGCTATGAATGCGCGCCTGATGGGGGTGAAGCCCACAGGCAATGGCCGACGCGAAAGCTACGCGCACATTCCCATGCCGCGCATGACCAACACGTACATGTTGGGCGGTGACATGGCAGCAGAAGAAATTGTGGCCAGCATGAAAAAAGGTTTGTACGCCACCAACTTTGGCGGTGGCCAGGTTGACATCACCAGTGGCAAATTTGTGTTTTCTGCCTCTGAAGCCTACTGGGTCGAAAACGGCAAAATTCAATACCCTGTCAAAGGCGCCACCTTGGTGGGCAGTGGCCCAGAGTGCCTCAAACAGGTGAGCATGATTGGCAACGACATGTGCCTTGATACAGGTGTGGGCGTTTGCGGCAAAGAAGGTCAAAGCGTGCCTGTGGGTGTGGGCCAACCGACGCTGCGCATTGAAGGTTTGACGGTGGGCGGTACGGCTTAATTGCTTTGAAATACATCATTTGTCAGAAAACAGCCAAAAACTTGTGCTACATTCATTTCCCATGACCAAACGCTTCAGCTTTTTCAGCTTTTATTTTGCATTCTCAGTCCCAGGCGGACGAGAGGCCAGCGCATAAGTCACTGAACCCCTCTACTCACCGCCGGACTCAACCCCCGGCGGTTTTTTTTTGTCACCAGATCTTCTCATTCAAAGTTCAATTTCAAACAGGAGCCTCAAATGATCAACAAAGCCAAAGCCAATTCGGAGCCTCGCTATGCAAGCCCGACAGATCGTGCAGGCCAAACCGATGACGAACGCATCAAGGACATTACCGTGTTGCCACCCCCAGAGCATTTGATGCGTTTCTTTCCCATTGCGGGCACGGCGGTGGAAACCTTGATTGCGCAAACGCGTCGCAAGATTCACAACATCATGGCGGGCAAAGACGATCGCTTGTTGGTGGTCATTGGGCCTTGCTCTATTCACGACCCTGCTGCTGCATTGGACTATGCACGCCGCTTAAAGCCACTGCGTGACAAATACCAAGGCACTTTGGAAATTGTGATGCGGGTCTATTTTGAGAAACCTAGAACCACCGTGGGCTGGAAAGGCTTGATCAATGACCCCTACTTGGATGAGAGCTTCCGCATTGACGAGGGCTTGCGCATTGCACGGCAATTGCTGATCGAGATTAACCGCCAGGGTGTGCCCGCTGGCAGTGAGTTTCTTGATGTGATCTCTCCGCAATACATCGGCGACTTGATCAGTTGGGGAGCGATTGGTGCACGCACCACTGAAAGCCAAGTTCACCGCGAGCTGGCATCCGGCCTGTCTGCGCCCATTGGTTTTAAAAACGGCACCGATGGCAACATCAAAATTGCCACAGACGCCATTCAAGCAGCCGGGCGTGGCCACCATTTCTTGTCGGTCCACAAGAACGGTCAGGTGGCCGTTGTGCAAACGCAAGGCAACCCCGATTGCCACGTCATTTTGCGAGGTGGCAAAGCGCCCAATTACGATGAGGCGAGTGTCAATGCAGCTTGCCAAGACCTCACAGCTGCCAAACTGCCAGCCACCCTGATGGTCGATTGCAGCCATGCCAACAGCAGCAAGCAATACGAACGCCAATTGGTGGTGACGCAAGAAATTGCGGCGCAGTTGAGCAAAGGCTCACGCCAAATTTTTGGTGTGATGGTTGAAAGTCACATTGAAAGCGGTGCCCAAAAATTCACGCCAGGCAAAGACGATGTGAATGCATTGAAGTACGCACAAAGCATTACCGATGCTTGCATTGGCTGGGTAGACAGCGAGACAGTGCTGGCAACTTTGTCGAAAGCGGTGGAGTCTAGACGCAAAAAATAAGTGACGCCCCGCTTTAAGTGGCGTTACTTTTAAATTTGTTTCAAGGCATTCAGCAGGCGATCGTGCACGCCACCAAAGCCACCATTGCTCATGCAAAGCAAATGGTCTCCGGTTTGGACGTGTGCCATCACTTGCTTCACCAACTCATCGATGTTGGCCGCAACCTGTGCTTTGTCGCCCATGCTGGCCAAGGCGGCATGGGCATCCCAATCTAAGCCGCCGCTGTGGCAGAACGATAAATCTGCTTGTTCAAGACTCCAGGGCAATTGCGATTTCATGGTGCCCAGTTTCATGGTGTTGCTGCGGGGCTCGAAAATGGCCAAGATGCGTTGGCCATTGCCAATTTGCCGCCGCAGACCATCCAGTGTGGTGCGGATGGCGGTGGGGTGATGCGCGAAGTCGTCGTACACCTTGATGCCGGCCACTTGGCCGCGCACTTCCATGCGGCGCTTCACGTTTTGAAAGCTGCCCAGCGCCTGGGCTGCCACACTGGGCGAGACACCCACGTGCTCAGCGGCTGCAATGGCGGCCAGCGCATTGTGCTGGTTGTGTACACCGCCTAAATTCCACTGAACGTGAGCCACGGTTTGGCCTTGGCGAATGACTTCAAAGTGGTGAGGCTCTCCCACTGCAGAGAAATCAGAAACGGCAGCCCCAAAACTGCGCACCTCACTCCAGCAGCCTTGCGCCAACACGCGCGTGATGCTTTCTTCCAAGCCGTTGACCACCAAGCGCCCCTGACCTGGCACAGTGCGCACCAAGTGATGGAATTGGCGTTCGATGGCTGTCAAATCATCAAAGATATCGGCGTGGTCAAATTCCAAATTGTTCAAGATGGCCGTGCGGGGACGGTAGTGCACAAATTTACTGCGCTTGTCAAAGAAGGCCGTGTCGTATTCATCGGCTTCAATCACAAAATAATTGCGGGCGTGGCCTGCGGCAACTTTGCCTAAGCGCGCTGACACACCAAAATTAAGCGGCACACCGCCCACCAAAAAACCGGGTTCGAGTCCGGCAGCTTCCAAAATCCAAGTCAGCATGGAGGTGGTCGATGTTTTGCCATGCGTGCCAGCCACTGCCAACACATGCCGGCCCTGCAGCACATGCTCAGAAAGCCACTGCGGGCCGCTGGTGTAGGGTGCGCCAGATTCAAGAATGGCTTCCATCAATGGAAACTTGGGTTCGCCAGAAGCCAGACGACTTCTGCTCACCACATTGCCAATCACATAGAGATCGGGCTTGAGTTGCATTTGCTCAACACCAAAGCCCTCCACCAAATCAATGCCCAAAGCTTTCAGTTGATCGCTCATGGGCGGATAAACTCCGGCGTCGCAACCCGTCACTTTGTGACCGGCTTCTCTGGCCAATGCGGCCAAGCCGCCCATGAAGGTTCCGCAAATGCCCAATATATGTATATGCATAAGGGGATTTTAGGCGGTGCACAATGGCGTCATGGCAGATTTGACAGATGAAATTGCAGCTTCGGCGGCGCAGTGGGTGGTGGAAGAGGGCTTGGAGTATGGCCCCGCCAAGCGCCGGGCCTTAAAGGCCTTGGGCTTACCCCCGCGCACGCCTTTGCCCAATAATGATCAGGTTGAAGCGGAAGTGCGGGAGTACATCGAGCTGTTTTGTGCTGAAACTCAGCCTGAGGAGTTGCTGGCGCTGCGGAAACATGCTTTGTTGTGGATGAACCGACTTGCAGAGTTCCGACCCTATTTGGGCGGTGCAGTTTGGCATGGCACGGCAACGCGCATGTCAGATATTTACTTACAACTGTTTTGCGACGATACCAAATCTTGCGAAATTGACTTGATCAACAAGGGCGTGGCATTTGAGGCCCGTTCTGTGAATGGTTTGCACGGGGAGCCCGTCGAGGCTTTGAGCATTCACAGTTATTGTGACGATTTGGGAGAAGAAATTGGGGTGCATCTCTTGGTCAATGATTTTGACGATGTCAGGGGTGCCCTGAAATCGGATTCACAGGGGCGCTCACCCAGAGGTGATGGGCCTGCCGTGAAAAAACTAATTGAGGCATGATGCCGACTTGAAGCAAGAAGATAGTGGAAAAATAATGTCTGATGATGAAATTTTGAAGAAAAGCGCGGCGATGTCTTCCGCTGTTAATCCGTCAGCTTCTGGCCGTCGCCATTGGCTCCTGGCGGGGGTTGGCTTGGCGGCTGGTTTGGGCGGATCCTTGTACGCTTGGCAAAAGTTTCAGCCCCAAGGTGTGATGAATGAAGCGGTCCAAAACTTCTGGATTCAGGAGTTTGAAAAACCCGAGGGAGGCACTTTGAACCTTCAAAGCATGCGAGGCAAACCGCTCTTGGTCAATTTTTGGGCTACCTGGTGCCCGCCTTGTATTGAGGAACTTCCCTTGATTGATGCCTTTTATATGGCAAATCAATCTAAATCTCTTCAAGTTGTTGGTTTGGCGGTGGATCAGCCCAGCATGGTTCGACGCTATTTGGGGCAAAAACCATTGAATTTCCCAGTTGGCTTGGCTGGTTTCAATGGCACTTCTTTGGGCCAGTCATTGGGCAATCAGCAAAATGTTTTGCCATATAGCTTGCTTTTCGCTGCAAATGGCTTGCTTTTAAAACAAAAAGCAGGTAAGTTAGAGCAATCTGATCTCGACGCTTGGCTTCGCAGTGTCACTTGACACCCTGCCTGTGCCATTGCATGGGCTTTCCAAGCCTCCAGTGAGCTTGAATTGCTATTTTTAACCGAATTTATAACTCAGCTTTTCTTGAAATGAGAGCAGTTGTAGCTTTTTAACGTGGTATTTGGTGTAAATTCAAGCTTTTACATCGCTAGCACAGGGGGTACCATGGATTTGCGCAAACTCAAAACCTTGATCGACTTGGTTTCAGATTCCAACGTCACAGAACTGGAAATCACAGAAGCCGAAGGCAAGGTTCGCATTGTCAAAGGTCCTGCTTCGTCTGGCGCACAAGTTTTAACCCAACAGCTTATGGTGCCAGCAGCGCCAGCAATGCATGCTGCCCCCATGGCAGCGCCTACGGCCACTGAAATTGCCGACGCTGCAGCCGTCACAGCCGCCGCAGCAGCAGCTGAAGTTGCTGCCGCGGGCCATACCGTCAAATCGCCCATGGTGGGCACTTTCTACAGATCGTCTAGCCCCGGCGCTGCGCCCTTTGTCCAGGTGGGCGACACCGTCAAAGAGGGTGACACCCTGTGCATCATTGAAGCCATGAAGATTTTGAACGAAATTGAATCAGACAAGTCGGGCACGGTGAAGCAGGTCTTGTGCGAAAACGGTCAAGCTGTCGAATACGGTCAAGCCTTGTACGTCATCGAATAATTCACCGGGGTTTTTATGTTCAAGAAAATTCTGGTTGCCAACCGCGGGGAAATTGCCCTGCGCATTCAGCGCGCATGCCGAGAACTCGGCATCAAAGCCGTGATGGTCTACTCGGAAGCAGATCGTGAAGCCAAGTATGTGAAGCTGGCGGAAGAGGCTGTCTGCATTGGCCCAGCAGTCTCCAGTCTCAGCTACCTCAACATGCCGGCCATCATTTCAGCCGCTGAAGTGACCGATGCTGAAGCCATTCACCCTGGCTACGGATTCTTAAGTGAGAACGCCGATTTTGCTGAGCGCGTTGAAAAAAGCGGCTTCCAATTCATTGGCCCAACACCCGACTCGATTCGCATCATGGGAGACAAAGTGTCTGCCAAGCAGGCCATGATCAAAGCGGGCGTGCCTTGCGTGCCTGGCTCTGACGGTGAGTTGCCCGACGACCCCGTGGTCATTCGCCGAACAGCCAAAAGCATTGGTTACCCCGTCATTATCAAGGCGGCAGGTGGTGGTGGTGGCCGCGGTATGCGTGTGGTTCACACAGAAGCCGCTCTGATCAATGCGGTGCAAATGACCAAGGCCGAGGCGGGTGCTGCGTTTGGCAATCCAGCGGTTTACATGGAGAAATACCTGCAAAATCCCCGCCACATCGAAATTCAAATCTTGGCGGACAAGCATAGGAATGTTGTTTACTTGGGCGAACGTGACTGCTCCATGCAGCGGCGCCACCAAAAAGTGGTGGAAGAAGCCCCAGCCCCCGGCATTCCCCGCAAGCTCATTGACAAAATTGGCGAACGTTGCGTTGCTGCTTGCAAAAAAATCAACTACCGCGGCGCAGGCACCTTTGAGTTTTTGTACGAAAACGGTGAGTTTTATTTCATTGAAATGAACACCCGTGTTCAGGTGGAGCACCCCGTCACGGAGTGGGTCACTGGCATTGACATTGTCAAAACCCAAATCATGGTGGCCGCAGGCGAGAAATTGCCATTCACCCAGCGGCAAATTACCATCCGGGGACACGCCATTGAATGTCGTGTGAACGCCGAAGACCCCTTCAAGTTCACCCCCTCACCAGGCCGCATCACCACTTGGCATGCACCCGGTGGGCCTGGTATTAGGGTCGACTCGCATGTCTACAACAACTACTTTGTACCGCCCAATTACGACTCCATGATTGGCAAAATCATCGCCCATGGCGACACGCGCGAGCAAGCCATTGCCCGCATGCGAACGGCATTGGCCGAAACAGTGGTGGAAGGCATCAGCACCAACATTGCATTGCACCGTGAAATTTTGCGCGACGCCAAATTTGTCAACGGTGGCACCAACATTCACTACTTGGAAGAGTGGCTGCGTCACCGCAAAACTTAAGCATGTTTGAACTCAACTTGTTGTGTCCTGAGGACCGCGTCGATGTTTTGAGTGAGGCGCTTGAGGCTTTGGATGCCTTGAGCGTTTCGGTCGAAGATGCCGATGCCGAAACAGAGCATGAACAAGCTTTGTTTGGCGAGCCTGGCATGCCGCCTCCCAAAGAAGGCTGGCAACGCTCTAAAGTGGTCGCCCTGTTTGCCAAAGAAGAAGAAGCGCGCGAAGCGGTGCTGTTGTTGTCAGCGCAAGATTTTTTTGAGTCCTGTGCGGTGATCTCAGTTGCTTCTGTGCCCGATCAAGATTGGGTGCGTCTCACGCAGTCGCAATTTGCGCCCGTTGAAATTACGCCAGAATTTTGGATTGTGCCCACCTGGCACGAGCCGCCCGATCAAGCGCGCGAAATCATCCGCTTAGATCCTGGTCTGGCCTTTGGCACGGGTACCCATCCCACCACGCGCATGTGTTTGCGATGGATTGCCAGACACAATCTGAAGGGGCAGCGAGTTTTAGATTATGGATGTGGATCTGGTATCTTGGCCATTGGCGCAGCCAAGTTTGGTGCGCAGTCCATTGACGCAGTTGACATCGATGAGGCTGCGGTCACCTCGACCGAACTCAATGCACAGGCCAACGAAGTGTCTTTGAATGCAGGCCTGCCCGAGCTGGCGCAGGGCCTGTACCAAACAGTGTTGGCCAATATCTTGGCCACCCCATTGAAAGTGTTGGCCCCCTTGCTGTGCGACCACGTGCAATCTGGTGGCAACTTGGTGTTGGCTGGCATTTTGGAGCGCCAAGAAGACGAATTGATTCAGGCTTATGCGCCTCACTTGACATTGTCGGTGGCCGATCGAGAAGACGGTTGGATTCTCATGACAGCGCAACGCGGCACTGCCGCCTAATCTCCAATGACCTATTGGGGTTTGTGGGTCTGGGCAGTCTTGGGGCTGTTTGGTCTTGCGTTTCAATCTGTTTTTTTGTTCAAAGATTACTTGGTCAGCTATCAGCCAGCACTGAAACCTATTTTGGAGCTGGCTTGTCGGCAACTGGGCTGTCAAATTAAGCCTCTCCAAAAAACCGAAGCCGTGGTCATCGACTATGCCTCGGTTGACTTGCTTCGGTCAGAACACCCCTTAGATGACATGGTGTTGCAGGCGCCGCAATGGGCGCTTCAAATCAATTTGAGAAACACGGATGGGGTGCCCGTGGCAACGCCCTGGGTTGAGCTGACCTTGACCGATGTGCAAGACAAGCCTGTGGTGCGAAAGGTATTGAACCTTGTTGAGTGGGGCGCACCGGCCGTGATTGCGCCTGGTGAAATGATAGAACATGAGCTTCTTCTGAGCTTGAAGCAAGAGAATGCGAGCTTCATGGGTTTTCGCTTACTTACTTTTTACCCCTAGACTTTTGGCGAGACAAATAAAAAAGCCCGATGCATTGAAGCATCGGGCTTTGCTTTGCTTTCGCTTAGCGCTTTAAGTTTGAATCAAGGCTTCGCGGCCGAAGGAAACGGCCATGCAGCTTGTGGATTCAACGCAGATTGCGCAGCGGCAGCAGGGGCAGCGGGCGCTTTCGCAGCTTTCTTAGCGGCTTTTTTAGCAGGCTTTTTCGCGGCTTTCTTAGGAGCAGCTTTCTTAGCAGCCTTCTTGGCTACAGCTTTCTTAGCGGCCTTTTTAGGAGCAGCTTTTTTGGCGGCGGCTTTTTTAGGAGCTGCTGCTTTTTTAGCTACGGCCTTTTTAGGAGCTGCCTTTTTAGCTACGGCCTTCTTAGGAGCTGCCTTTTTAGCTACGGCCTTCTTAGGAGCTGCTTTTTTAGGAGCTGCTTTTTTAGCAGGCGCTTTTCTCACAACGGCTTTTTTGGGAGCCGATTTTTTAGCTGCGGCTTTTTTGGGTGCCGCTTTTTTTGCA
>Ga0209550_10003280_pt1 | contig 15428 bp, 12 predicted proteins | sample LauGreSuBDMM15SN_2_FD_187567 | JGI IMG/M metagenome (GOLD analysis project Ga0209550, IMG submission 187567) | Freshwater lake microbial communities from Lake Michigan, USA - Su13.BD.MM15.SN (SPAdes) (version 5) | ecosystem: Environmental > Aquatic > Freshwater > Lake | place: Lake Michigan...
AACTTCACTGAAATGGTGGGGCAGGAGCACGTTGTGCAAGCCCTGACCAATGCCCTTGTGCAACAAAGGTTGCACCATGCCTATTTGTTCACGGGCACCCGAGGCGTCGGTAAAACCACTGTCTCTCGCATTTTGGCCAAATCACTCAATTGCCAAGGGCTGGATGGTCAAGGCGGCATCACGGCTGAGCCCTGCGGGGTCTGCCAGGCCTGCCAAGACATTGATTCAGGCAGGTTTGTCGATTACACAGAGCTTGACGCAGCCTCCAACCGCGGCGTTGATGAGGTGCAAAGTTTGTTAGAGCAGGCTGTCTACAAGCCGGTTCAGGGGCGATTCAAGGTCTTCATGATTGACGAGGTTCACATGCTGACCAACACGGCATTCAATGCCATGTTGAAGACCTTAGAAGAGCCGCCAGAGTATCTCAAGTTTGTATTGGCCACCACCGATCCGCAAAAAGTACCTGTCACTGTTTTATCGCGTTGTTTGCAATTCAACTTGCGGCCGATGGCGCCAGAAACAGTGTTTGAGCATTTGACAAAGGTCTTGGCACAAGAGCATCTGCCTGCTGAGCCTATGGCTCTTAAGTTGCTGGCGCGAGCAGCGCGGGGCTCTATGCGTGACGCGCTGAGTCTGGCAGATCAAGCCATTGCCTTTGGCAGTGGGCAGTTGCAAGAGGCTGCTGTTCGCTTAATGCTGGGCAGCGTTGATAGAAGCCATGTGATGGGCCTCATTGATGCGCTTGCCAAGGGGGATGGCGCGGCCGTGGTCGCAATTTCGGAGGGCTTGCGGCTGATTGGCTTGTCAGCAGCATCGGCCTTAGAAGATATGTCGATGGTTTTACAGCGCATGGCTGTATTGCAGGCTGTGCCCGCCTCAGCTTCTGAATCTAACTATCCAGACCATCAGGAAATGTTGCGCTTGTCGCAGGCCATGCCTGCCGATGAAACACAGTTGCTCTATAGCTTGTGTTTGCATGGCCGTACAGAATTGGGACTGGCCCCTGATGAATACGCTGCGCTCACCATGGTCTTGCTTAGGTTGTTGGCGTTCAAACCTCAAGCGCAAAAAAATCAACAGGTCGCAGCACCCACGGCTCAAAAAAAAACTTTAACGACAGCCCCTAGCAGCGCCTCTCAAACTCAGGCTGCACCTGAGACGCTTGCCGCGGTATTGCCAGATTCAAAGCCCAAGGCAGATGCTGAGGTCAGTGCCGAGGCTGAGGCTGAGCACCAGACGAAGTCTGTCAAAGCACCCATCCAAGTTCGGAATTTGCCCATTCGCGAAGCCAGTGAGCCCTCGGAAAGAACAGCACCCAAAGTGTTGGTCGCTACAGAGGAGGGCCATTTTTGGACTCAGACGGTTCGCCAGTTGGTTGCCTCTGAGGCTGTGACGGCCTTGGTGCGTGAGTTGGCTTTGCAATCTCAATTGATTGCCCGTGACACCGATCAATGGCATTTGAGAATTGAAAGCGAATCTTTGAATCAAGGTGCAGCCCGTGAGCGGCTTCAAGCTGCGCTGCATGCAGCAGGTTTTGCAGTCAAGCTGGTGATCGAAATTGGCAAGGTGACAGATTCACCCGCTCAGCGAAATGCGGTTGCGCTGGCTGAAAAGCAAAATGCAGCAGAAAAATTGATTCAATCAGATCCATTGGTTCAAGACATGATTCAAAATTTTGGCGCCAAAATAGTGCCAGGCACAATTAAGCTCATCTCCTAAATTCTACCGAAGGAAAATTATGTTTAACAAAGGTCAACTCGCTGGCTTGATGAAGCAAGCTCAAGCCATGCAAGACAATTTGAAGAAAGCCCAAGACGAATTGGCTTTTGTCGAAGTGGAAGGCTCGTCTGGCAGTGGCATGGTCAAAGTTTTGATGACATGTAAGCATGCCGTGAAACGCGTCACCATCGATCCCTTTTTGTTGGCGGATGACAAGGACATGCTCGAAGATTTGGTGGCTGCCGCTTTCAATGACGCTGTGCGTCAAGCTGAGGAAGTATCTCAACAGAAAATGGGCAAGCTCACTGCGGGTTTGCCCCCGGGCATGAAGTTACCCTTTTAAAGCATTCAAACGCCATGCAAAAATCCAATGCCCACGCTTTAGATGCGTTGATACAAGCGCTGCGGGTTTTGCCGGGCGTGGGCGCGAAGTCTGCATCCCGCATGGCTTTTCACCTCATGCAGCATGAGCGTTCTGCGGCGATCCATCTGGCCAAAGCACTTGAGCATGCTTGTGCCAACGTCCATCATTGCGCCACGTGTCACACATTGACGGATTTAGAGGTGTGCAACATGTGCGCCGACCCTGAGCGTGATCGAACGCAGTTGTGCGTGGTTGAAACCCCAGCAGATCAAGCCGCCATCGAGCGCACTTCGACTTTCAAGGGCTTGTACTTCGTGCTCATGGGAAAGCTCAGCCCCTTGGATGGTTTAGGCCCTCATGATCTGGGCTTTGCCAAGTTGTCAGAGCGTTGCAATGACGGTCAGGTGCAAGAAGTCATTCTTGCGACCAATTTCACGGGCGAAGGTGAGGCTACGGCCCATGTCATCGCCGAAATGTTGAAAAAACGTGGTTTGCGCGTCACACGCTTAGCCAGGGGCGTGCCAGCTGGCAGTGAATTGGAATACGTCGATTTGGGCACCATCGCCCATGCACTGGTTGATCGCCGCTAAGCACCAAGCGTGCTTAGCGTTTTTTTTACTAGTGTTCATCATTACGTAATTACCCGCTTGGGATGTTTCCCGATGCGCTGCTATCAGTACCTTTGTATGCTGAATCCATCTTTCATGGGTGCAAATTAAGGGTCTTAGCGTGTTACACCGGGTGAGTCGCCGTGAGTTTTCAGCATTGGGCATGGCCATCGCCAGCGTTTGGCTGTCGCCTTCTGTGTCTCAAGCCGCCTCATCCCCCCAAAAGGTCACCATTGCATTGGCTGCCAAGAGCAGCCTCTATCACTTGCCGCTCGTTTTGGCTGATCAGTTGGGCATGTTCAAAAATGAAAATTTGCACATTGATTGGCTTGAATGTGATTCTGGCCAACAAGCTGTGCAGATGGCTGTCAGTGGACAAGCCGATGTCATCTCGGGGGCCTTTGAACATGCACTTGACTTGCAGGCTCGTGGCTTGAATTACCGAGCATTTGTGGTTCAAGGTCGCGCGCCTCAAATGAGTCTGGGTTTGGCCATACGCAAGGCCAACGGCATGAAGTCATTGGCCGATTTGAAATCTGTCCGCTTGGGCATTTCTTCCTTGGGATCTGCAACGCATTGGCTGGCACAGCATTGGATGATCAAAGCCAATTTGTCTGCTGAGAATTTTCAATTTGTGGAGCTGGGAGCCAGCACGTCCAGCGTGATGGAAGCCGTCAAAACAGGATCGATAGACGCTTTGTGCTTTGTCGATCCCATCATGCATTACCTTGAGCAAAAAAATGAAGTTCGGCTTTTAGCCGATAGTCGAACACTGCTGAGTGCGCAAAGAATGTTTGGGGGACCTATGCTTTCGGCATGCTTAATTGGCAAGGCAGAGTTTTTGCAAAAACGCGCCAATGTGGGGCTTGCGTTGACAAAGGGTGTGGTTCGAGCTTTGCAGTGGCTCAAAACTGCGGGGCCATCGGACATTCTTAAAGTGGTACCTTCTGCCAATTGGATGGGCGATCGGGCCATTTATTTGGGCGCATTGGAAAGGGTGCGCGACAGCTACAGTTTGGATGGTGTGTTTGCAGCCGATGCCTTGCAAAATACGTGGCGAGTTAGAGCCAGCAGGGTGACCACCGACCGTGCAAATTGGACCACCTTGAGTCAATCATTTACCAACGAATTTACGTTGATTGCCAAACGCAAATTCAGCGCTTAACAGCCTCATTTTTAGAACTGGTCTTGCCACTGGGATTGGATTGTTGTTTTGATTTTTCTTTAGACTTTGAAGCACTCTTTGAAGTAGCTTGGGCCTTGGGGCCTTGTTTGACGCTTGCTTTTTTGCCTGTATTTTTGCTGCCACGCGAGCTTGCTGTGGTTGGCACCAAAATAGCGATGGACTGTCCAGGTTTGAGCGCCACGGGCATTTTGAGTTTGTTCCATGCAGCAATGCTAGCGGGCGTCACGTCGTGTCGGCTGGCCAGGGTAGCCAGCGTGTCTCCCTTTTGAACTTTCACCAGAATTCGGCGCAACACAATTTCGGGGGCAAAAGCGATTTGTGCGTTGTCAGCCAAATGCTCAGTGACATCTGCATCAAGTGCGCCTTGTCTGGCAACCAACAATGTAGAGCCTTGCTTGACCTGCATCCCTTTGGGGATTTGATTGACTGATCGCAAGTCATTCTCTGACATGTTGACCAGCTTGCTGGCTTCCGAAACTTTCATGGTTTTGGGCACAGACCAAGCAGTCCAACTGGCCAGAGGCTTTTGGGCGTGCTCTTCCAATTTACGTTGAAACTGGTCTGCATTGTCCCAAGGGAGCAAAATTTCAGGTGTGCCTGCTGCCAAGATGACAGGCCGGCTCATGGAGGGGTTCAATGCTTTGAAGTCATTCATGCTCACACCCGCAAAATTGGCGGCCAGTTTGACATCGATGTCGCGCGTGATGTTCACTGATTTAAAGAAGGGGTGATTCTGAATGAGTGGCAAGCGAGCGTTGAAATTTTGCGGCTGGGCAATGATGTTTTTGATGGCCTGCAATTTGGGCACGTAATAGCGTGTCTCGTTAGGCATTTTGAGATCGGTGTAAGTCACGCCTAACCCAGCGGCTTTGTTCTTTGCAATGGCTCTACCTACGCTGCCTTCACCCCAGTTGTAAGCGGCCAAAGCCAAGTGCCAATCGCCAAACATGCCATAGAGCTTTTGCAGGTAATCAAGGGCGGCTCGCGTTGACTCAATCACGCCGCGACGTTCATCTCTAAAAATATTTTGTTTCAAATCGAAGTATTTGCCTGTAGCGGGCATGAACTGCCACATGCCCGCCGCCTTAGCGGAGGAGACAGCTTCAGGGTTGAATGCTGATTCAATGAATGGCAACAGGGCTAACTCGGTGGGCATATTTCTGCGCTCGAGCTCTTCAACGATGTGAAACAAATACCTTCGCGAGCGCTCCGTCATGCGCACCATGTAGTCAGGTCTTGCGGCATACCAATCTTCGCGATCTTTCACCAAATCATGTTCCAAATCAGGCATGGCAAAGCCTTGACGGATGCGAACCCAGATGTCGGCTGGTGGCTCTGGGCTCACCTCCATTTTGGATTGAGATGCAACTGGGTTTGTTGCTGCATTGGCCTTTGTGGTGCTGGGTTTTGTGTCGCTGCTTGTTGCTGCTTGGCTGGTTGAATTTGGGTTGGAAGTTGAAGTTGAAGCAAGCACAACGGGCTCTGCCGGAAGCTCCGCAGTTTTTTCAATCGACGGATTCATCGACCCAAAGTTGGCGCATCCCGTCACAAACAAGGCAAGGAACAGACTGAGGGAAAATTGAAGGGCGTTGGCCAGTGAGGGACGGTTCATTTGTAATTGTTTTTCCAGATTCGCAGTTGTGCAAAAACTTCAGCTTCGTTCTCAGTGACTTGGGGGGCTATTTGTTTGACGGCATTGATCACCGAGGGCTGGCGCGTTCGCAGGAATGGGTTGATTTGTAATTCATTGCCAAGTTCTGCTGGCAAGGTGGGTATGTTTTGTGACCTGAGTTTTTGGCACTTGCTGATGTAGTCTTTCAATGTCAAGTTGTCAGGCTCTACGGCATTCGCAAATTTCAAATTGCTCAAAGTGTATTCATGTGCACAGCAGACACGTGTTGAGCTAGGCAATGCGGCCAGCTTGTCCATCGACTGCAACATTTGTTCGGCCGTGCCCTCAAACAAGCGGCCGCAACCACCTGAGAAAAGGGTGTCGCCACAAAATAGCAAAGGTGTTTGCTGCGCAGGCTCCGCATAATAGGCAATGTGCCCAGAAGTATGGCCGGGAACGTCGATTGTCTGAAAGTTCAAGCCCTGCCAGCTCAATTGGCTGCCCTGCGCCATTGCCTGATGTTTAAAGCCTAGTTTTTCATTTGCGGGTCCATAGACCTTGGCGCCCCATTGACTCTGGAGTTCGCTGACGCCACCGGTGTGGTCACCATGGTGATGCGTGACTAAAATGCAGTCGAGTCGGTGATTGTTCTTGGCCAACCAGTGGTTGACCGGAGCCGATTCACCTGGATCGACAACCAAGGCAATACCTTGATGTTGCAATAACCAAATGTAATTATCGGAGAATGCGGGTATTGGTAAAAGGTTCATGAATCTGCCTATTATAGAAACCATCTCCATGACGCAAAATTGGCGTCAGTGGCTTACTACGCCTGCGGGTTCTCATTTATTGAACTGGGAGCAGTCCCAGATGGACGATTTGGTGTCTGATATCTTTGGCTACCATGCACTTCAGTTGGGAATGCCTGAGCTCAAAGGTCTTAGAACCAATCGAATGCCGCATCAATGGCTGGCTCTTTCAGACACAGACGGCGTGCCAGAAACACTCAATTATCAATTTGCCGCACACAGCATTGCACTGCCATTTCAAGCCGACAGCATGGACTTGTTGGTCATGCCGCACAGTCTTGAATTGAGCTTGGATGCCCATGCCAGTTTGAGGGAAGCCGAACGGGTCTTGATGCCCGAGGGGCATTTGGTCATGACGGGATTGAACCCCGCAAGCTTGTGGGGTTGGCGCCACAAGCGTTCCCAGTGGTATCAGCGTTGGGGCTTTGAGGGTTTGTCTGCGCCACCCTGTGAAGAGTTGATTGGTTATTGGCGACTTCGGGATTGGCTTCGTTTGTTGGGTTTTGAAGTCAAAGTCAGTAGATTTGGCTGTTGGCGGCCTGCACTTGAGAAGCCCAAATGGTTTGAACGGTGGTCATTCATGGACAAACTGGGATCCCAATGGTGGCCCATCTTGGGTGGCGCCTACGTCATTGTGGCTGTTAAAAAGGTCCAAGGGGGGCGTATTTTGGGGGCGTCCTGGAAGCATCGAGTGCCTCAAGGTAAGGCTGCAGCGACACTCGCCCGACGCCAAAACCAAAGCAAAGGGGACTCTGTGGCCCATCGAAAGCAACAAAGTGAATCACGTTGAAATTCATACTGACGGCGCCTGCAAAGGCAATCCGGGGCCGGGAGGTTGGGGGGCATTGATGCGCTCTGCTGAGCATGTCAGAGAAATATTTGGGGGCGAGTTAGACACCACCAACAACCGAATGGAGCTGACAGCGGTGATCGAGGCCTTAGTCGCTTTGAAGCGCCCCTGCAAAGTCACCCTATTTTTGGACAGTGAGTATGTTCGAAAGGGCATCACTGAGTGGATCCATGGCTGGAAAGCCAAGGGTTGGCGCACTGCCTCGAAGCAAGCCGTTAAAAACGCCGACTTATGGCAAAAATTAGACCATTTGGTTTCAAATTCGGGCCATCAAATTGAATGGCGATGGGTCAAAGGGCATTCGGGCGACCCTGGCAATGAGCGAGCCGATGCACTGGCTAACAGAGGGGTTGATCAAGCCCTTGGCAGAGACCAATGAAAAAATGCATCAAACTGCGAATGTTTTTTATGAAGTCACTGTTAGGTAAGAGTTTTTGTCATAGGTCCTGATGTTTTTGCCAATACAGGCGTACCGCAACAAACTGTTACATTTCAAAACTGTTTTGGGTACTTTTCGGAATTATTGATGTCATTTATAAAACCTTACCTTGCAATTGCAATCCTTGGTGTGGCCGCAGCTTCAGGCGTTGCATGGTGGCTTCAAAATAAACCCTCAGCGCCAAAAGCGGATGTTTCTGCAAAAGCTGGAAATTCACCCAATAGTCCTGCACAAGGTGCCCAAGCTGGCGGTTCTGGTGGCGCAGCGCCAGGGCCAGGTGGCCCTCAAAGGCCGCCTGCCGTAGAGGTTGCCAAAGTTGAAGCAGCTTTGTTGGTTGACGAAACCCAATCTGTTGGCAGCTTGCGTTCATTTCAAGGTGTGATGTTGCGTCCTGAAGTGGGCGGGCGCGTCAGCCAGGTCTTGTTCAAGGATGGTCAAAAGGTGAAAAAAGGGCAGGTGTTGGTGCAGTTTGACGATCAATTGCCAGCCGCACAAATGGCTCAGGCCAAAGCTGAGTTGTCCATTGCTCAAGCCAACCATACTCGCAACCAAGAACTGGTCGCACAAAATTTCATCAGCAAGCGTTCACTCGACGAGTCCGATGCTGCACTTCAAGTCGGACAGGCCAAATTGGCCCTGGCCCAAGCCACTTTGCAACGTCTGAAAGTGTTGGCCCCCTTTGATGGCACAGCAGGTTTGCGTCAAATTAACGTGGGCGATTATTTGAAAGACGGCACCGACATGGTCAACGTCGAAGACATTGAAGCTGTATTGTTGGATTTTCGTTTGCCCGAGCGTTTTCAAAACAAAATCAAAACAGGCCAAAAAGCTCAGGTCAGCATGGATGCCGTACCAGGGCGCAAATTCACAGCCATCATCCAAGCCATTGACCCTTTGATTGATGCCAATGGCCGCTCGGTGGGTGTGCGTGGTTGTATTGACAACCGTCAAATGCAACTGCGCCCTGGCATGTTCGCCCGAGTGAACGCTGTATTTGGCGAGCGCGCAGATGCGATGGTGATTCCTGAGGAAGCCATCGTGCCGCAAGGTGGACGCTCTACGGTTCTTCGCGTCGTTCCTGGCGCCAACAAAGATGAACTCATATCTGAAAGAGTGACCGTCAAAATCGGTATTCGCCAGCTTGGCAGGGTTGAAATTCTGGAAGGTTTGTCAATGGGTGATTCTGTTGTTGTCGCCGGGCAGCAGCGCTTGCAAAAAGATGGCACCATCGTCCGTGTCATTGACACACCCAAAGCTCAGGCGGGTCCTGCTGGCGGCGCTCCAGGTAGCGCTCAAAGTGGCAGACCCGAAGGTGCAGCCAACAACGCCCCTAAGCCTTCACAAGCCAAGGGCGGTCAGGCGCCAGCACCCGCAGGTGAGAATCCATGCACGCGAGGTTTGAATGCTGCTCGCTGAAACATCCATACGTCGGCCGGTCTTTGCCACCGTTCTGTCCTTGCTGATTCTTTTGATCGGCTCGGTCAGTTTCAACCGTCTGTCTCTACGCGAATACCCGAAAATTGATGAACCCACTGTGACCGTCAGTGTCAAATACCCCGGTGCTTCTGCCGAGGTGATTGAGTCTCAAGTGACCAAGCCACTGGAAGACTCCATTGCGGGAATTGATGCCGTCGATGTCATCACATCGATCAGCCGTGCCGATCAGTCCCAAATCACAGTGCGCTTTCGTTTGGAGAAAGATGCGGACACTGCGGCGGCCGAAGTGCGCGACAGAACATCTCGAATTCGGGGACGCTTGCCTCAGGCGATTGAAGAACCCGTCATTGCCAAGGTAGAGGCCGATGCCTTTCCAGTCATTTGGTTGGCCTTTGCAAGCGAAACGATGTCGCCAGTTCAAATCAATGACTTGATCAATCGGGTTGTGAAACCACGTCTTCAAACAGTCACAGGTGTGGCAGATGTTCGAATTTTTGGCGAACGCAAATATGCCATGCGTGTATGGCTCGATGCCGAGCGCATGGCAGCCTACAGGCTCACATCGCAAGATGTGGAAGACGCTATTCGTCGCAGCAATCTAGAGTTGCCGGCCGGCCGCATTGAGTCGCAGCTGCGTGAGTTCAGCGTGACCTCGCAAACTGATTTGATCAGGCCTGGACAGTTTGGTGACATCACCATTCGCAATGTGAACGGGTTCCCCATCAAAATTCGCGATGTTGCCAAAGTTGAAGAGGGCACAGCCGATGACCGAAGTCGTGTGCGACTCAATGGCATGCCTTCCATTTCTGCGGGTGTCATTCGCCAAGCCACTGCCAACCCCTTGGAATTGTCCAAAGGTGTTCGGGAGATGATCCCCCAACTGCAAAAAGATTTGCCAGCCGATTTGACCATCAATGTGGCCAACGACAATTCTGTTTTTATCGATAAGTCCATCAAGAGTGTGTTTAAAACCATTGCCGAAGCAGTGATTTTGGTGGCCTTGGTAATCTTTGTTTTCTTGCGGACTTTCCGCGCCTCCATCATTCCAATCATCACCATTCCGGTGAGCTTGATTGGCACATTCGCCATGATGGCTTTGGCGGGTTTCACGATCAACACACTGACCTTGTTGGCTTTGGTATTGGCCATTGGCTTGGTCGTGGACGATGCCATTGTGATGTTGGAAAACATCTATCGCCACATCGAGGAAGGCATGGATCCGTTTACGGCATCTATCAAGGGTGCCAAAGAAATTGGTTTTGCCATTGTGGCCATGTCCTTGACCTTGGTTGCGGTTTTTGCCCCTTTGGCCTTCACGCCGGGAAGAACTGGCAAGTTATTTAGCGAATTTGCGTTGGCCCTTGCAGGCGCAGTGTTGGTATCGGGCTTTGTGGCCCTGACCTTGTCGCCAATGATGAGTTCGCTGCTGCTCAAACACAATCCCAATCCGAATCGTTTCGATCGTTTCATGGAAGCCTTGTTAACAGGCTTGTCCAACGGGTACGAAAATCTGTTGCGATTTGTGCTTCAAAAAGCCCGTTGGGTGGTGGTGCTGATCATGGTGTCTTGTGGTGTTGGTATTGCTTTGGTGTATCCCACCATGAAGCAAGAACTCTCACCCTTAGAGGATCGTGGCACTGTTTTGGCCACTGTCACGGCACCTGATGGCTCAACCCTAGACTACACCGATAAGTACGCCAAAATGCTCGAGAAAATTGGCAGTGCTTATCCAGAGTTCGACCGAATTTTTGCCAATTTAGGCAACCCTACAGTTGCCCAAGGCAGCGTCATTTACCGAGCTGTCGATTGGGACGATCGCAAACGCACCACCTTGGAAATTGCGCGTGAGCTGCAGGGTAAATTCAATGGCATCGCTGGCGTCAATGCCTTTCCCATCACACCGCCATCGCTGGGGCAAGGATTTAGGGAGCGCCCAGTCAATTTTGTGATTCAAACTTCTGACAGCTATCAAAATTTGAATGCTGTCACGCGTCAAATGCTGGATGAGATTGCTAAAAATCCTGGATTCATTGCACCTGACGTGGATTTGCGCCTGAACAAACCTGAGTTGCGGATTGATGTGGATCGAATCAAAGCGAGCGAGTTGGGTGTCAGTGTGGATGTCTTGGCCAGGGCCATTGAAACCATGCTGGGTGGACGCAATGTAACGCGCTACAAGCGCGATGCAGAGCAATACGATGTCATTGTTCAAACGCAGGCAACAGGACGCAACACCCCCGAGGACATTGACCATATTTACGTTCGAGGCCGCAATGACACCGTCATTCCTCTCAGTGCTTTGGTCAAAGTACGCGAGAGCGTTTCCCCCCGTGAGTTGAACCACTTTGGACAACGTCGCTCAGTGACGATCACTGCCAATTTGGCGCCTGACTATGCCTTGGGCGAAGCCTTGAATTTTTTAGACAAAACTGCTGCAGGAATTCTCAAGACCGGCTACACCACAGAACTCAATGGCACTTCGCGTGAATTTAGAAATTCTCAGGGCGCATTGGTCATTGTGTTTGTGTTGGCTTTGTTCTTTATCTTTTTGGTATTGGCGGCTCAATTTGAAAGTTTCATTGACCCATTTGTGATCATGTTGTCGGTGCCTTTGTCCATGTTTGGTGCCCTCATCACCTTGAAGTTGACGGGCGGGACACTCAACGTCTACTCTCAAATTGGCTTGATTACCTTGGTCGGTTTGATTACCAAGCACGGTATTCTGATTGTGGAATTCACCAACCAATTGCGTGAGCAAGGCTTGGATACTTACGACGCCATTGTGAAGGCCTCGAGTCAGCGTTTGCGTCCTATTTTGATGACCACGGGCGCCATGGTTCTGGGTGCTCTTCCATTGGCTTTGGCCACGGGGGCAGGTGCAGAAAGTCGCATTCAAATTGGTTGGGTCATTGTGGGTGGGATGAGTTTTGGAACTCTGTTGACAGTCTTTGTGGTGCCCACCATGTACTCACTGTTTGCTCGCAAAAAGGTACCCGGCCCCAATAAATCAGATGTGGCGGACGATCCTGAAAAATCAGCCCATGCACATTGATCTGCCTGGCCCTTCAAAAAAATAGCACCTCAGGTGCTATTTTTTTGGTTTGCTTTTAAAGCATCAGCACATCAACCCAGTCTCCCACTTGCGCTGTGCCTTGTTGGTGGGACAAAACAATCAGAGCATTGGCTTGCACCATGGAACTCAAGACACCAGAACCTTGATTGCCAGTGGTGATGACTTGGAGTTCGCCATTTGAATTGCGCGACACGACGCCCCGTTGGTACTCTGTTCGGCCAGGTTTTTTGCGCAATATTTCTTGCGTTTTAGCCCTGGCCAGTGGCGCCGAGGCGGCTGTGCTGCCCATCATTTTCAGCAGCGCTGGTTTGACGAAAGCTAAAAAAGTCACCATCACGGCGACAGGGTTGCCTGGCAGGCCAAACAAAACGGCAGATCGATTGCCTTTTGAAATTCGACCTACCGCCATGGGACGACCCGGGCGCATGGCAATTTTCCAAAACACCACGTCGCCCAATTTTTTCATCATGGCCTTGGTGAAGTCGGCCTCACCCACACTCACCCCGCCGCTGGTGATGATGGCGTCGGCTTGTTCGGCCGCTTGCTGGAATGCTTGCTTAAGCATGAGGGGGTCGTCTTTGACCACGCCCATGTCTATCATCTCGCAGCCCAGCGTTTGCAACATGCCATGCACGGTGTACCGGTTGCTGTCGTAAACAGCTCCTTCTCGGGGGGGCTCACCCAGGCTTAAGATTTCATCGCCAGTAGAGAAATAGGCCACACGCAAGCGCCTGACCACCGAGACATGGGGAACACCCAAGCTTGCCAATAGTCCGGCAGCGGCAGGTGTGATCAAGGCGCCTTGGCTCAGGGCTGCTTTGCCCTGCATGATGTCTTCGCCGCACAAGCGTCGGTTGTCGCCCATCTGAAGCAGGCCTGCTGGAATTTCAATGGCATCCGCACTGGTTTGCTTGCAAAGTTCTTGTGGCACGACGGTGTTCAAGCCTTGGGGCATGATGGCGCCTGTCATGATCTTCACGCATTCGCCTTCTTGGATGCAAGCTTGCCAAGCTTTACCGGCCAATGCCGTGCCCATCACTTTGAGCGACAAGGCTTGCGCCTTGTGAAGACCCATGCCATCAAAGGCATAGCCGTCCATGGCAGAGTTGTCATGCGCAGGGACATTGATGGGGCTGATCACATCTTGCGCCGTCACTCTGCCCAGTGCTGAAAAGATGTCGACAATTTCTTGCTCTTGAACGGGCGCAACCAAGTGGTCTAGGAAATTCAAAACTTCGTTGGCAGGAAGTGCTTGAGGGTCATAAGCTTCTAATTTGGCCGCAATGTCAGCCAGTGACGGTGAGTGTGTCATGTGGATTGTTCTAGGCGATGCAATTCTTCTAAGGTGTTGGCATTGAAAAAGGCTCGCGGATCAACATCGGCTGTATCAAAGGGCACGCTCACTGTTTTATGCTGTGCTGTCCACGCATCGATCTTTCGGCCTCCAGATTGCATGAACTTCACCAGACTTTCCAACAAGCTCACACGCATCAAGGAAAAGACAGGTTGTGGCCGAAAACTGCCGTCTTCTTCTTTGGCAGAGGCTACCGTGATGTCTGCATCTTCCGCCAGCAGGTTGTCAAGCAAACGCTCGGTTAAGTCCAGAGGAAATAACGGGCTGTCGCATGGAACGGTTAGCAGCAAGTCTGTTTCACAGCGCTCAAGCCCCGTTAAAAAGCCAGCTAGAGGCCCCGCAAAACCATCGGTGCTGTCAGGCCAGACTTGCACGCCAAATGATTCGTAGGCAGACAAATTGCGGTTGGCTACAACCATGATGTTGGACAAACTCACGGCGTCTTGCATTTGCAATCGCATGAGGGTGTGAAGGGTGAGCGGTGTCCCGTTGAAGTTTTGTAAACCTTTGTCGACGCCGCCCATGCGAGCGCCGCGCCCGCCGGCCAAAATCAAGCCTGTGATACTCAGTTCGTTCATGGAGAAGTTTGTTTCTAAAGTGAGGCTTAGCCGCCGATATAGCTCATCTCCACCTTGCGCTTGGTGCCGCTTGGGGATGGGTCGATGCCTGAAACAGGCTCAGAGACTCGAAGCTCAGAGTACCTGTCATCTCTTTGAGACCAAATGGCTGCAATGGCTTGTGTCAAAGCTTGGGGGTCGGTGGTACTTCGCACCAGGGGTTTGAGGTCATAGCCTTGCGTGGCAAATAAACACAGATAAAGCTGGCCTTCCGTGGTTAAGCGTGCGCGATTGCAATCGCTGCAAAAGGCCTTGGTGACACTGCTGATGAAACCAATTTCGCCCAAAGCTTCTTCGTGCTTGCCATGCTCATTGACATAGCCCCAGCGCTCGGCCGTCTCGCCTGGCTGGCTGGCTTCAAGTGGTGTCAATGACATCTCACTTTGTAGCATTTTCAAAACTTCGGCGCTGGGCATGACCTCATTCATGCGCCAGCCATTGGTTGCGCCTACATCCATGTACTCAATGAAGCGAAGCGCAATGCCTTTGCCTTTGAAATACCGTGCCATCGGCAATATTTCTTGTTCGTTGGTGCCTCGTTTAACCACCATGTTGACCTTGATGGGCCCGAGCCCTGCTGCTTTGGCGGCTTCAATCCCTTCAAGAACATCACTGACTGGAAAGTCAACGTCGTTCATGCGTTTGAAGACGGCATCGTCGAGGCCATCCAAGCTCACCGTGACGCGTTTCAAGCCCGCATTTTTAAGTGCTTCAGCCTTGCGTGCCAGCAAAGATCCATTGGTGGTCAGCGTGATATCTAGGGGCTTGCCCTCTGCTGTTTTCAAGGCGGCTAACTGCGCAATCAATATCTCCAAATTTTTTCGCAGCAGAGGTTCGCCGCCCGTGAGTCGTAGCTTTTCAACGCCTAGTTCGATGAAGCTCTGCGCAGTGCGCGTGATTTCCTCAAAGCTGAGCAATGCGCTGTGTGGCAAATACACATAGTCATTGTTGAAAATTTCCTTGGGCATGCAATAACTGCACCGAAAATTGCATCGATCTGTGACGCTGATGCGCAAATCACGCAGTGGGCGCTTTTTTTGATCGAGAAGTGCTTGTCCCGCTTGCCATGCTGCGCCCAGCAAAGGATCTGGGATCGGTAAATTCCCAAGGGGCTGGCTGATGATGGGAATGACGCGTTCAGACACAAGGAGCTCCGGCCACCGAATGGTTGTGAATCAAGTTGATATGCATGCCTGTATTTTGCGCGTAAAAAAGCCCGATCATGTTGCCATGATCGGGCTTTGTGTTAACCAAGGCCTGGTTTAGCCGTGGAATTGCATCATCAAAGGCACAATGAGCAGGGCCACAATGTTGATGATCTTGATCAACGGGTTGATGGCAGGGCCAGCGGTGTCTTTGT
>Ga0209550_10003281_pt1 | contig 15424 bp, 9 predicted proteins | sample LauGreSuBDMM15SN_2_FD_187567 | JGI IMG/M metagenome (GOLD analysis project Ga0209550, IMG submission 187567) | Freshwater lake microbial communities from Lake Michigan, USA - Su13.BD.MM15.SN (SPAdes) (version 5) | ecosystem: Environmental > Aquatic > Freshwater > Lake | place: Lake Michigan, USA...
TGCGCGACGTCGACGGAGGCCAGCGCGACGCAGCCACCGTCGCGGGCAGATTCGCCGAGGGCGCCGCGGGCGGAGCAGATGCAGGGTTTGCCGTGGGCGAGGCTTTCGATGACGGGCAGGCCGAAGCCTTCGATCAGTGACGGGTAAATCGTAAAGGCACAGGACGCGTAGGCGGAATGGAGCTCGGCATCGGTGGCGGGACCGTCGTAGCGGAGCGGGCGTCCGGCGGCCTGGAGGGCTCGCAGGCGGGCGAGGGCGGCGCGACCGGTCTGCGGATGGGCGAGGCCGATGAGGCGGAGTTCGAAACGCGCGCCGGTGGACCAGAGTTGTTCGCAGGCGTCGAGGAGGGCGAGGTGGTTCTTGCGGCCCTCGAGGGAGCCGACGCTGAGGATAGTCGGGATGGGCTGAGCGCTGAGCGGTGAGCGCCGCGAATCGGCAACGGCAACGAAAGGGGAACCGCTGGCGGCGGGCGCGGGAGGTTTGTCACGTAATACGTGACAAACCGAATCGGTGCCGAGGGGGATGGTTTGGACGGGGGGCGGATGGGCGATGCCGAGCCAGCGCCAGTAGTCGCGCAGGGAGTCGCGGGAATCTTCGGAGACGGCAGCGATGCCGTCGAAGGCGAGGAGTTCGCGGAGATAGGCGGGAAAGCGGGCGACGGTTTTTGTCGGAGTGAGCTCGGGAAATTTGAGGGCGATGGCGTCGTGGAAAATGGCGACGCGCGGGCCGGCGACGGTGTGGAGCAGCGAGGGAAGGACGGCGGCGGTGTCGGCAGAGAAGACCTCGGGGACGACGAGGCCGAACGAGGCGTGGAGCGTGGAGCGTGGAGCGTGGAGAGACGGCGAGCCCGAGGAGCCGAGCAGGCGGTGGGCGAGGCCGCGAAGTTGGGCGGAGAGAGGCCACGTCGTGCCGCGTTTTTCGGAGGGGGCGGCGGTGAGACTCTTCGTTTCCCACGGCTCGAGGGGGCGCCAGGTGCGGGCGTGGGGGTCGTAAGTGATGGCGCGGGCGTCGGAGCCGAGGGCGGTGTGGAGGGAGCGCGCGACGCGTTGGATGCCGGTGCGCGCACGGGTGTGGCTCGTGTGGGTGAGGTCGATGAGAATCGGTGCGGGCATGGCGGCGCTCAAGGTTTTGGCAGCGTCAGCCGCAGATCATAAAGCGCAAACGACAGGTCGCGGGCGTTGGCATGCGGGCCCTCGCGCTGGGGCGGGGTGTCGCTGGAAAACGCGAGGCTGGCGCGCCCGTGTTCACTACGTACGGTGACGGTATGGTGCGAGCGTGTCGGGCCAACGGCGGCGCGCCAGATTTCACGGCCTTCGTGGTGGCAAACAACGGTGCGCGCAGTGACGGCGCGGAGGGAGAAATCGAGCTGCACAGTGGCGCGGTGGCGGGGCCACGTTTCAAGGGTGACGGTGCCCTGGCCGCTGCACCAAGACCAGCGGTGGCGCCCGTGTTCCTCGCGGCCGGACCAGCCCTCGCCGGTGCGCGCGATACCCGCTGTCCCGGAAGAGCTGAAGGCGGCGAGCTCGCGGGGATCGGCCGGCACATCGCGGAGGCCCACGAGGCCGGCGAACACGGTGAGGTTGCCGATGAGCAACCAAGCGAGCGGCGCGCGGGTACGGTGGACGAGGACGTTAAAGGCGAGCGTGAGGGGCAAGAGCACACGCAGCGCGGCACCGGGAAAATCCTCCCAGACGGCGGTGCCGAGAAAGAGGAGGAGGATCGTGTAAGCAATGCCGATACGCCACCACCGGTCGTCGAGACGCCAGCGGGTGGCGAAGAATACCGCCTGCGTGGTGAGGCCGAGCGTCGCGAGCCACGTGGTGAAGGCGAGGCTGTGGTCAGGGACGGTGAACAGGGCGGACGTGGCGGCGGCCCATTTTTCGACGAGACCGGAGCCGGGGAAAGTGAAGTTGGCCCAGCCGGCATCGGCGGGCCCGATGCGCCAGCGGAGGTAAACGAGCCAGGCGGCGAGCGGAAGAGTCACGAGGAAGGCACGCACGACATTGCGGAGGGAAAACAACGGGTGTTGGGCGAGGCCGGCGAAGGCGAGGAGTGCGGTCTCGCGGGCGAGGGCGGCAGCGGCGAGGAGGGCGGTGGCGGGGTGTTGCCGCGACCGTTCGGCGGCGAGGAGGGCGGCCGCGAGAATCGTGAGGGCGATGAGGTCGGTGAGGGCGAGGCGCACGCTGGCGAGTGCCCCGGCGGAAAAGAGTACCCCGGTCCACGCGAGCAGGCCGCGGGGGTCGGAGACGGCGAGGAGTTTCCAGAGGAGGATGGCGAGGGTGAACCACGCGATGAGGTTGAGAAGTGGATACGTGTGGATGATCCAAGCGGGCTGGCCGGCACCGAGGAGCCATGCGAAGGCGGGCGGGAGGATGCGGCGGGCGCGGTAGCCAAGGTTGTCCATCGCACGCGGGAGTGCGGGGTCGCGCAGCGTCGGGTCGTGGGCGATTTGCGCGTAGTAGAGTCCGTCGTAGCCGCCGTTGTCGCGGTGCACGAAAACGGGCAGCTCGCGGAAGGCGGTGATCTTCAGCTCGTCGTTGGGCGCGTCGAGTTGGATGAGCGACGTGAAGCCGTAAACGGGGTGCCAGAAGCGAGCGATCAAACCTAAAAATAGCGCGACCGCGGCCCAGGCGGCGGCGCGGAGCAGCCAGCGGTGACGAGATGAGGCAGGGGCGGTCATTGGGCGATAGGGGCAGGAGCGGCGGCGACGAGGCGCCAGAGGCTGATGCTCCCGTGGGTCGAGAGCTTGATCCACTCCCCGGGACAGCGGTCGCGAAATACGCCGTCTTCTTCCGCGGCGGAAATTGCGGCGTAGAGCGGGATACTGGCTGAGCGAGCGAGGCTGGCGTAGCGGGCGAACTCGGTTGCGTTGATAAAATCCCAGCGCAGCACGGGGAAATCAGTGTAATAGTAAACGGCCCCGCTGGTTTGGCCGCAGACAATCACCGCGTTTGAAGGAATCTTCGTGCGGGCGGCGGCAGTGGCGGTGGCGTAGGGTTGTTCATAGCCCTTGATGGAGAGAATGCCGAGCTTCCGCGTCCAGTGCCACGAGGCGGCCAACGCCCAAATGCTGAGGATGGTCGCGGCGATCAGGCGAATCCGCGGGGCGGACGAAGACGTTGAACTCGTGAGGGCGTCGACGCCCAAGAGAGCCGCGAAAATGAGCGCAGGCAGCGCCGGGAGAATGAAACGAAGGCAGGACCAGTCCTCCTGGGAAATCGCATAAAAAACGTAGGGCGCAGTAAGGGCGAAGAACCATGTCGCGAGCGCGGTGAGCCGACGAGTGCGGGTGGCGCGGCGAACGAGGGCAGTGAGCGGAAGAACGAGCAGCGCAGCGGGCAAAAACAGGGCGAGGGTGCGGCCGAAATGGAGGATGGTGGGCCAAGCGTAGCTCGGCGCAAAGGCGGTTTCGATGCCGGGATAACCTGAGCGAAAAACTCCGCCGTAAAGTGTGTGATTGTAAGCGGCGAACCACAGGGCGCCGGGCAGACCAGCGAGTGTGAGGGCGGCGATTCTTTTGAAATTTGGCCCAACTAAGATAAGGAGCGACGGGTATAAAAGGACATTGGTCGGACGAACGAGGACGGCGATCGACAGGGCGAACCCGCAGGTGAGCGACCATGCTGCCGATGGTGACGCGCGAAGTGCGGCAAAGACGGCGGCGAGGCACCAAGCTGTCGCCAGCACGTCACTCAGTGGTTGGATGCTGGAGAAAATCAGCGGCGGGAATGCAGCAAGGCAGACCGCGCCGGCCACCGCGAGCCAGCGGTCCAGCGCAAGCTCGCGGGCGATGAGGTAGAAGAGGCACAAGGTGCCGACAGCCGCGAGCAGCGAAACGGCGAGCGGCCCAGCCGTCCACCCCAGCAGCAAACCAGCGGCTGCGTAGTGGAGCGGAAGTCCCGATGGGTAGGTAGGTGGCAGGAGTGGGTTGTCGGCGGTGGGGTAAAAACCGTGCGGCGAAAAGTGGAGCCGACTGGCGGAGGGCACCGGCAAGAACGGGGTGGGGAGGCGCCAGTCGGCTTGGCGGTGGCCGCTGGCTAGCAGCCGGGCGCTGTTAAGATAACCCGAAGAATCGGCGCCACCGGCGACCGTCGAGGTGTTGAGCGCGAGAAAAATTGCATAGCCGGCGAGCAGCAGGACGGCCAACGAAACGAAGTAACGAGGGGCACGCGGAGCGATGGCAGGGGGATTCGGATTTGACATGGCGCGCTCGCGTTCTGTGATGCGGAAAACTGCACGTGATAAATTTGGATGACAAGCGCCCGTCTCGGTCTCGTCCGCACCCCCGGCCACGAGGAGGGCGGAGCGAGGAATGAACACACGGCGAGTACCCCAAGATCTTGGTTGGTTGCGGACGATGCTGGCGTCGCCCTGGCGGGTGATGTGCGTGGTGAGCGCGGTCTTTTTTCTGTCGGAAGTGCAGAAATTCTACGATCCGAACACGGGGTTTTCGAGTTTGATCTCGATCGGTGACCGGGTGGGGGCGAACAAGGTGACGCAGCTGAAGGACGTGCGGCACTATGTTTATGAGGATTCTTCGGGTTACGACGGCGCTTATTATGTGCAGTTGGCGCTGAACCCGACGCTCGACAATCCGGAGCTGAAAACGTCGATCGACAATCTGCCGTATCGGGCGAAGCGCATTTTATTTTGTTGGACGGCGTGGGTGCTCGGGCTTGGACAACCGGCGTGGATCGTGCAGGCGCATGCGTTGCTCAATGTGCTGTGCTGGCTGGCGCTCGGCTGGGTGTTGCTGCGGTGGTTTCCGCCGACTAATGGGGAGAATTTTCTACGGTGGGCGGCGGTGATGTTTTCGCACGGGGTGTGTATGAGCGTGCGACATTCGTTGGTGGATGGGCCCAGCCTGCTGCTCGTGGCGCTGGCGATGCGCTGGGTGGAAGACGGACAGCGGACACGGGGATCAGCGGCGTTGGCTTTGGCAGCATTGGGCAAAGAAACGAGTCTGCTCGCGGTGGCAGGGGTGGCGGATTTCGACTGGCGCGCGCCGCGGACGTGGTGGCGGCCGGCGCTGACGGTGGTCGCGGTGGCGCTGCCGCTGTTCGCTTGGATGGGCTATGTACGGTGGAAATTTGGACCGGCGGACGATCCGGGGCTGGGCAACTTTACGCTCCCGCTCGCCGGTCTCGCCGAAAAATGGCGCGACGCGGTGGCTAATCTTTCGGCGGGTGGTGATGCGTCGCTCAACTGGGCCACGGTCGCGGTCACGCTGGCGCTCACGGTGCAGGGGTTGTTCGTCGTTTTGCGCTGGCGGCCGGCCGACGCGTGGTGGCGGATCGGCGCGGCGTTTGCGGGAATGATGGTGTTCCTCTCGACGCCCGTGTGGGAGGGGTTTCCCGGTGCGTCGACCCGCGTGCTGCTGCCGATGACGCTGGCGTTTAATATCCTCGTGCCGCGCGGGAGAAAGTGGCTCGCGGTGGTGATCTTGGGCAATCTGACGGTGGTCGCCTCCTACAAGGAATTCGCGCCGCCCGCGCAGGAGTTTTATCAGCTGGCTGGGGAGAGTGCGGTTGTTGGGGCGGTGCGGGTGGAGTTGCAAGGCGGGTGGTCCGGCCCGGAGAATTTCCATGGTGACCGCTGGCGCTGGAGTGGGGGCGACTCGCAATTGCGGCTGCGCAACGAGGCCGGCGGGCCGTTGGCGGTGGTGGTGCGCGGAAATATCTCAGCCCTCGATGCGCGCACGGTGCGGATCTTTGCGGGTGAGGCGATGGTATGGTCGGGGGAAGTGGGCGAAAAGAAGGCGTCGTTTAAGTTTGGCTGCGTGCTGCCGGAGAGCGGCGTTGGGCTGCGGTTTGTGAGCGACAAGCCGGGGCGCAAGGTCGGCAGCGATCCGCGCCAGTTGTCGTTCAGTGTTTTCAATTTGGAGTTCGTCGTGACGCCGTCCGACGGGCCACCCTGACGCGCCATGAGATTCGGGCTGCGAGCTATTTTGCGGTGGTTACCGGAATTCCGCCGGTGGGAGCGGGAGCATGCGCAGATGCGCGTGCAGCAGGCGGAGTGGGCGCGGTTTTTCCCGCCGGGGCATTTTTATTCGCCGCTGCCATCGAGGGAAGAAGTCGCCACCGCCTTCGCGCGGGGCGGATTTGGGCCACCGTTTCCCGGCGTCGATTTGAACGAGACGGGGCAGGTGGCACGGCTGGAGCGCTTCGCCCGGTTGTACGCCGAGCAACCGTATCCGGAAAAGGAGGTCAAAGGCCGGCGGTTCTTTTTGGACAACCCCTCCTACGGGCATTTCGACGCGATCATGTTGTGGTCGATGCTGCGCGAGGCCCAGCCGAAGCGCATCATCGAGGTGGGGTCGGGCTTTAGCTCGGCGGCGATGCTGGATGCGCGCGATCATGGCGGCATCGGGGCGCCGGAATTCACCTTCATCGATCCCGACATGGCGCGGTTGCGGCCGCTGTTGCGGGCTGGTGACGAAAGGCGGGTGACGCTCATCGAGAACATTGTGCAGGACGTGCCGCTGGAGACGTTCGCAGCGCTTGGAGAAAATGACGTGCTCTTCATCGACTCGTCGCATGTGAGCAAAATTGGGAGTGACGTGAACCGACTTTTTTTCGACGTGCTGCCGATTTTGGCTCCGGGCGTGATTATCCATATCCACGATGTGGCGGGAAACTTGGAGTACCCGCGCGAGTGGCTTGATGAGGGGCGGGCGTGGAACGAACAGTATTTGCTCCGCGCGTTTTTGATGAACAACCCATGCTACCGGATCGAACTGTTCACGGGGTGGTTGTTTAACACTCGGCACGCATGGTTCCGCGAGCACATGCCGCTGTGCGCGCGCGGTGGCGGCGGGCAGATGTGGTTGCGCAAGCTCGCGCGGTAGAGCGGGGACGCGGGTTGCGTCGGCGGCTGAAGTGAATTTTGTCGGCAGCCGTGGATCCGCTGACGCACACACTTCTCGGGGCGAGCTTGGGTTGGGTCGGCTTTGGCCGGAAGCTCGGGCGGGCAACGGCGGCTGGGGTGGCGGCCGCGGCGGGGGCCGCGCCCGACCTCGATATTTTCATCCGCAGTGCGACGGATCCGCTGGTGGCGGTGGAGTATCACCGGCACTTCACGCACGCGTTGCCGCTGGCCCCGCTCGGCGCGGCGGTGGTGGTCGGGATTTTGGCGCTCTATCAGCCGTGGCGCGAGCGGTGGCGCGGGAATTTTGTCGCGGTGTGGGGCTGCGCGCTGGTGGCGTGGATCAGTCATTGTTTACTGGATGCGGCGACGAGCTACGGGACGCTGCTGCTGTGGCCGTTGACGGATCGCCGCTATGGATGGGATGTGGTGGCGGTGGTGGACCCGGTGGTCACGCTCCCGCTGGCGGTGGGGTTGGTGGTGGCGTTTTGGCGAGGGCAACGCGCAGCGGCCGGGGTGGGGCTCGCGGTGGCGGCGAGTTATCTGACCTTGGGCGCGGTGCAACAGGAGCGGGCCATAGACGCGCAGGTGGCGCTGGCGACTTCGCGTGGTCATAAGCCGGAGCGGATCGAGGTGATGCCGACGCTGGGCAATCTGGTCGTGTGGCGCGCGCTCTATGCGTGGGAGGGAAAAATCTATGCCGACCGTATTCGCGTGGGGCTGACGGGCGAGGCGACGGTGCGGACGGGGTGGGCATTGGCCCAAGTGGGCTCCGAGGATCTCACGGCGGCGGAGCGAGCGCGGGACCGGCGGCGGTCATTTGCGCGGCTGGCGTGGTTTTGCGAGGGGTGGGTGGCGCGCAGCCCGGCGGATGCGGGCGTGCTGGGCGACATGCGGTATTCGTTGTCGACGGAGGCGTTCGATCCGATTTGGGGAATCCGTTTTACTCCGCCGGGCGAAGCTGCCGAGGTGGCGTGGGTGAACCGTTCGGGGGACCGGCGGATCAGTTTCGGCGAAACGTGGAGCGAGTGGATGGGGCGAGACACGCGGTTTGTCGCGGTGCCGGGAACCACGCGGAGCCGGAGCTGGTGAGCGAACAACCGCGGTCACGCGGCGCTGCAGCGTGGCTCGGAATGTCGCGATGATGCTTTGAGCGGAGGGCCCGCTTTCCGGCCGCCAAGCACGGCGACGGACGTGTTGCCGGTCCGCCTGACGCGTCACGTCGGCGGAGATCGATCGAGAGCTGCTCGTGCTGAGGTCAGGGGCGCGGCGAAAGAAACTCGCGTGAATCCCCCGACTCAAAGCTGACCCTCGCGCGCTGACCGGCTCTCAAACGTTCACAGATGCCCCTGCCGTGACTCCTGACGGCGGATTCGAAATCGCATCCAGCAACGGTCGTGCGTCGGCGCAAAAACCCGCAGCCGAACACATCGCGTCACCGTCGTTTCTGCGGTGCGCTGCGGAGCTGCTATTGGTCGGTCGGCGTTAATACGAAGAGACCGATGGGCTTGCTTCGACCTCGTTCCACTCGGCCTTTTTAATACGTTAGTTTAAGCCCGGTCGCGTACAGGGTGCCCTGCTTCTGGGAATTATATTTCAGGCCGCCTTCACGCACAAATGTTTGGTTAAATTCGTTGGTGAGATTCAGGATATCCAGATAGACTTCGCAGCGCCGGTTGATCCGGTATTGGGCCTTGAAATCGACGATCAGCCGGGGGTCGCTGTAGACGGAGGCATTGCCTTCCCCGCTGCGGTAGTAACGGCCGTTCCAGTTTCCGAGGAGCCGCAATTGCGCACCGCGGCCGACGTAAGAGAGGCCGGCGTTGGCGACGCGCGGGCGTTGGTTCGCCAGCTGTCGCTGAAAGGTCGTCGTGCCGAAATCTCCCTCGGCTTGCGTGTAGCTGAAGTTGGCAAACGAGCCGAAGCCTCGCCAAAAACTCGGCAGAAACGTGTACTGCTGTTGGTAGCTCACTTCGAAACCCCGAATGCGCGCGCTGCCCGTATTCTGCACTTGGCGGAGCGTGTAGCCGGTAAACTGCCCCTCGAAACCGTTGTCGGCGCCGCCCATGAGCGCCGTGTCAATCGAGCGCGTGTAATTCGTGATTTCCTTCAAAAATACACTGACCTCGAAGAGCCCGACCGGCTCAAAATATTTCTGCACGGCCACTTCGAAATTATCCGCGGTGTAGGGCCGCAGATCAGGATTTCCGGCGGTGATGATCCGTGTCTCTTCGTTGACGTTGGTGGTCGGGAGTAAGCTGCCCACTGCTGGCCGGGTGATGGAGGCGTGATAACTGGCGCGTAGTTGTAGCCGCGACCAGGGTTCCGCCACCACATGGAGGCCGGGAAATACATTCACATAATGACCGGTCGTCGTGAATTGTCCGAGCGCGAATTGGGCCCGCGCCCGCGCTGCATTCTGTGCGGGCGGCAAGGTCGTAAGCGAGGTGGTGCCGCCCGCCGCTGAAGTCCTGCGACGGTAGGCGGTCCCGGTGTTCTCGGTCTGTTCGGCGCGCACGCCCCCGAGGAAGCGCACGTTGCCCAAGGTCAGCCCGCCCAGCGCATAAGCCGAGTCGATCACCTCGGCGAAGCGCGCGTCCCCAGACAGCGAACTCGTGACGCTGTTGTAGGCATCGGCCGCGGTTTGCGTCCAGAGGTCCGGTCGTTCCGCCAGATCTCGACTCCCGCCCGCACCCGGCGCGAGGACAAAGGGGAATGGTCCATAGTGGCCGGCCCCTTGCTTGAATTGCACTCCGAGAAATGGCGTGATCCCACGCGCTCCGGTGAAGGTGTAGTTTTCTAAATTAGTATCCTGTTCCCGCCGATCCAGCTCATGGCGGGCCCCCACTTTCCAATAAGCGGGAATCGCGGTAGCGAGATTGCGCCGGAGATCGGCGCGCAGCCCGATACGTTCGGCCGGGGCCCGATAGGAGCGACGGATATAGGAGCGTGGCGTGTAGTTCGCGGGGTCGTAGATCGAGGGGCCCGCGGTCTGGGCAAACGCCGGATACCACGCGGGCTGGTTGCGCCGATCGATCTGCCAGCCGATGCCAGTCACATCCGCGATGATGTCCGCATTAATAGGATACCACGTCGTCGCCCGCGAATAGCTCGCATCAAAGGTCAGCAATCCCGCTCCGCCGGCGAGTTTATGCTCCAGTCCGGTCGAAGCCGCATAGGTGGTGGCTTTTTTTCGCGACTGGCCCGAGAACACTTCGGAGCGGGAGCCCGCGATGGGCAACGCCCGCTGCCACTCGTAGGTACTGCCGGGCTCGTAACTGGCGGCTGCGGCCGTCGTCGACGTGGTTTGCCGATAAATGCTCGCGACCTCCGGCGTCAGGTTGAAGTTGCCGGTATTTCTGAGGTAAATGAACGAGCGGTCCCCCAACTTGTAATCCAGATTAAGCCCGAGGTTTTGCTTGTGCGTGGGCGCATAGGTTTCACCTGAGCCCATCGCCCGCAAGAGCGGCGACGTGAGCCCGTTCGTCGCGGTGGGCAACACATGTCCCGCGCCCGCCGCCGCGACGCCGATGCCACCCACGGCGTCCGTCAGCGTTGGCGCCGAGCGATGGCTGACATTGAAGGCGACGCCGAGGTTTTTCTGGCCACCAAAGACGCTGAAGACATCGGAATAATTGACCGTGATTAGGTCCAGTTGCGCGCGATCTTTTGCCGGGCTCTTGCCTGCGTAGAAATCGGTCCAGCGCGTGCCGAGCGTCAGATCGAGGCGGCGGCCGCGCCGATCAAAACCGCGTTTGGAAACCAGATTGAGATAACCCGCGATCGCATTCGCGGGCATGTCGGGGGTTGGTGAGCGGACAATCTCTGCGGACTCAATGTTGCCCGTATCGAGTGCGGTGAGTTGGAAATCGCGGCTTGAGGAGGTCCCGACAGACGAGGCGAGATTATTCCCGTCCGTCATCAGCGAGATGAAGCTCGTGCCCATGCCGCGCATAAAAATCTCCACCGCCTCGCCCGAAACAAAGTTCACGGCGACGCCCGGCAGGCGCATGAGGAGTTCACCGGGATTGGCGGCGGGGTTGCCGAAGGTATCCGTCGCGGCCACGGTTTTGGCGTGGTCGGCTTGGCTTTGTAACTGAATCGCCAAGGCCTGTCCCTCGCGCAGTCCGCTCACGGTAAATTTATCGAGCTGGTAAATTGCGGCGGTGAGGCCGACTTCTGCCTTCACCTCGCCGCCCGTGGGCACGAGTACGGCCACGCGCTTCGTCTCGAGACCAGCAAAGGAAATGATGAGCGTGCGCGGTCCGGCCGGAGCGGGAAAAGTAAAGACGCCCCCGCGTTCGCTGCTCGTTTCACCGGGGAGGCCCTCGACTTGGATACGTGCCCCCGCGAGGAGATCCTTCGTGGCGAGATTCACGACCACGCCCGTGATCAAGCCGGGCGTCGCCGTCGCCGCCGCCAGAGACGCCAGCACGACAGTGTTCGCGAAAAAGGCGACGCACACGGTGAGGAGAGAGGGGATTTTCATGGGAGGTAGTGAGCCGGGGGGGGCGGGGGCGAGGGGTTCGATCCGGTGATAGGGTGGGGGCCCGCAGCGGGGAGGCGAGGCCGGCGGTGACGCCGCGAAGAAGACGCTGCCGAGAAATCTACCGACGTTGGGCTCAGAACGTGGCGATGACTTCGAGCCGACGGCGGTAACGGGTGCCGATGGCAGCGGGGGAAAAACGGGACTCAATCGTCGCGCGGGCGGCGGCGCCGAGGCGCGCGCAGAGAGCGGGATCGGCGAAGAGGCGGCGCATGGGCTCGGCGGCGTGCGCGGGATCGGGGTCGGCCCACGTGGAGCCTTTCGCGTAGGGGCCGTGATTGCGGTCGAGCATGACGAGCGGGGCGCGGACGGGGCAGCCGTTGGACGCGTTGACGAACTCGGAGGTCGCGGACCAGTCGGTGGAGATAACGGGTTTGCCGAGATACATCGCTTCGGCGACGGCGAGGCCGAAACCTTCGGAACGATGCAGGGACACGAAGCAATCGCAGGCGGCTTCGAGGGCGTAGATGTCGGCGCGGGAGAGCGTTTCAGTCAGGAGAATGGTGCCGGGGAGATCGGCGACGCTGGCGCGGAGGGCGGCGAAGTCGGCTTCGTTGCCAGTGACGTTTTGGACTTTGATGACGAGGGTGGGGGCGGAGCTGGGGGCGATGTCGGCAGTTGGGAAACCGCCGCTCCGTGCGGAGGCGGCGAAGGCGAGGCGGAAGGCGGCGATGACGGCGCGGGGGTTTTTGCGTTCGGCGTAGGAGTTGAGATCGAAGAGAGTGAGGAAGAGAAATTTTCCGGCGGGGAGGCCGAGGCGGGCGCGGAGGGTGGCGGTAGTTTCCGTGGGGCGCGCGAAGGAAATCGCGTGCGGCATCGTGAGAACGGGGAGCGGCGACTTCTGCGCGATGGCGGTGGTCGCGAAATCGCTGGGCGTCCAGATTTCGTCGTAGTAGTCGAAGGCGGACGTCCAGGCGTCGGGAAAGTCCGGTAGTTCCCAAGCGAAATAGCCGATATTATATTTGTCGGCGCGGAAGGCGGGACCGTGGTGGTGGTCAAGATCGCGCGAGGCGGGCGGATCAATGTGAACGACATTTACCTCGTGGGGATTGTCGGCTTGGAGGCGAGAGGCGTAGGTTTGGTCGCCTTGTCGGTTTTTGCAGTTGAGCTTGAGTGGGACGAGGGCGGCGGTGAGACCGGCGGCATCGGCGGCGCGGACCATGCAGCGGGCGGATTCACCGACGCCGAGGTCGGCAGTGAGAAAGCCGACAATGTTGAGTCCGAGTGGGGTGTGGGTACGGGCGAAGGCGGACGAATAGGGCGCGTGGCGGACGGAGAAATCGTAGATGAGCTCACCGTCGGGGGTGGCGATGCTGACGAGACGGAGCTGGCGGTTTTTGTTTTGGGAGCGGAAGCGTTGGAGCGAGGCGAGGCCGGAGACGCGACCGAGCCACGCGAGGGTGTTGGTGACGGTGGTGCCGGTGAGGCGGAGGGTGAGCGTGAGGCTCTGGGGTTTGGGGTATGGGGAGGGCGGGAGCGTGAGGGTGATTTCCCAGGGGCCGGGCAGGAGGGCTGAGATGGAGTCGACGGGGCGGCCGTTGAGGAGAACGTCGAGGCCGGGCGCGGCGGTTTCAAGTCCGCGGGCGTCGGGGTGGGGCCGGACATCGCCACGGAGCACGACGGCGCGGACACCGGCGAGGGGCGGGAGGTGAATCGTGGCTCGTTCGCGAATCCAAGCCGAGTCAGGTGCGTAGTCGTCGAAAAAAATACCCGCGTAGTCGGTGAAACGCCGGGAGAAGGCGCCGCCGGCGGGAGGCGTGCGGTGAGCGGAACGCATGGAGTCGGGAGCGGAGGGAAGGGCGAGGTGAGGACGTTGGCAACGGCTTATGCGGAGGCGGAGAACGGCAGCAGTCGGCGTGCAAAAAGTGCGGCGATGCCACCGAACAGACTCCAGATCACGCTCACGGCCCAGACGAGCACGGCGAGGAGGAGGGCGAGTTGGCGGGAGGCATCGTCCGGGAGGAGTCCGAGCAGAGCGAGCATGCCGAGCAGCGCGCCCTCACGGATGCCATGGCCGCCGACACTCACGGGTAGCACGGTGGCGGCGTAGGCGACGGACATGGCGAGCGAGACTTCGATGAACGGGAGCGGCAGACCGACGCTGCGGGCGAGCAGCCACACGGAGAGGAAATCGAGGAGCCAGATGGCGTAGCTCATGACGAGGGCGGAGATGAAAACCGAAGGAGTCGCGCGCGCGCGGATGAAAATGTCGGCGAGCGTGGCGGTCCGCTGTTCGCCGAGCCTGCGAGCGAGCCAAGCTGGAGGACGGCGGCAGAGAAAAACACAGGCCACGACGCTCGCCGCTGAGAGAGCGGCGCAAAGCGCCAGGAGAAGGCGTAACTCGGTATGCCGGGCGACCGTATCCAGTTTTAGCAGTAACGTGACGACCGCCAAGCTGAGGAGAACGACGAGGCCGAGAATGCGGTCGAGGACGGTGGCGGCGAGGCCGGCGGCTGAGGCGGATACAGGCAAGGCGATGGACGACACGGGCGGTGCGCTTGGACCGCGGAGGGTTGTCGGCGCGTCGCGGCAAACGTAGAAGGCGCGGGCGGCGTCGCCGCCGAGTCCGCCGAGCAGGAACGCGTTGTAGAAATTACCGATCCAGGTGACGACGTGGGCCCAGTGCAGCGACAGGGTGAGACCTTGCGCGCGAAGGAGGAGCCACCAACGCCACGCGTGCAGCGGAAAAGTGATGCCGGCGACGAGTGTGGCGGCCGCGACGGGGCCGAGGGAGAATTTTCCGCGGAGGCCGGAGAATTGGTGCCAGTCGATACTCCCGACGAGGGCGGCGACGAGGAGAGCAGAGCAGGCGTAACGGGCGGCGCGACCGGCGGGGGTGTCGAGGAGGGCGAGGAGGCGGCGCATGAGCACAGTAAACGTAGAGAGGACCGAGGACAGCGGCGGGCGGCAATGGATAATGTTGCGGGCAGACGGCGCGGTGATCCCAATGGCCAGACCTGCATGAATAACGAAGAATATCTGAAGCTCGCGGAGGTCGAGGACCGGATGTGGTATTTCCGGTCGCTGCATGCGCATGTCGCGCGAGCGTTGGCGCGAGTGGACGCAAAGGACGCAAGTGGCGCGGCGGGGTCACCGCAACCCCAGCGAGAAAAACGCGTGCTGGATGCGGGGTGTGGCACGGGTGGGATGATCGTGCGGTTGGCTGGACAGCAACCCGGTTGGACGTGGAGCGGCATCGATTTCATGCCGATCGCGTGTGAGCTGGCGCGGCAGCGATGCGGGAAGGGAACGGATATTCGCGAGGCGAGTGTGACGGCACTGCCGTTTGCAGACGCGAGTTTTGATGCCGTGGTATCGGCGGACGTGATTTGCCAAGTGGATGCCGCGGATGTGGCGATGCAGGAGTTTTTCCGGGTGCTGAAACCGGGCGGCGTCGTGGTGATCTCGGTACCGGCCTATATGTGGATGTGGTCGTATCATGACGATTCGTGTCAGACGAAACATCGTTACACGCGGCCCGAGGTGGAGACGCTCATGCGGGCAGCTGGTTTGGTGGATCGCTGGAGCACGCATCTGAATGCGCTGCCGTTTCCGTTGCTGTGGGCGAAGCGCAAACTGTTGCGGTCGGCGAAGGACACGAGCGACATGAAGGACTATCCAGCGGTGGTGGATGCGATGTTCCGCCTGTTGGTGGCGCCCGAACATGCGTGGTTGGAGGTCGGTGGGCGGTGGGCGTGGGGTTCGTCGGTATTTGCGGTAGGGAGAAAGCCGGACGGAAAGCGGCGCGTTGAGCGGTGAGCGGTGAGGGCGACGACCTGAGAGCGAAGAGCAAGACACTGAAACATGATTCATTTCCCGGTCGCATTCGCTTTGCTGTTACACGTGCTGTGGTGGGGTGCGGGGTTGGCGATGCTGGCGATGCCGCGGGGCTGGCGGCGGTTTTGGCCGGTGCTCGTGGTGCCGGCGGGGTTGGCCTTACAGTCGGCGGTCGTGTGGGCGGGGGCGATGGGGGGCCTGAAGGGGACGAACGGATACGCGTGGTGGAGTGAGGTG
>Ga0209550_10003282_pt1 | contig 15419 bp, 9 predicted proteins | sample LauGreSuBDMM15SN_2_FD_187567 | JGI IMG/M metagenome (GOLD analysis project Ga0209550, IMG submission 187567) | Freshwater lake microbial communities from Lake Michigan, USA - Su13.BD.MM15.SN (SPAdes) (version 5) | ecosystem: Environmental > Aquatic > Freshwater > Lake | place: Lake Michigan, USA...
TTGATGTTGGAGTCGACAGCACCCAGCGGCTTACATGCAGGTGTCTCCATGCACGAGGGTGGGGACGCGTTTGGGTTTGGGAGCGCGTGTGGCGGCGGCGAACGCGGCATCGTGTGGTCGCACTGAGCGGCCATGCGTTTTTGACTCTTTGGAGCTTGAGCGTGTGCGGGCATGGGCGCCGACCAGGACGGCTATTCTGTGTCGGCGAAAAGCGGCCACTTCACACGATTCGTCGATTCCTGCAGTCGATTCCCGGGCTTTTGGTGCCCGCCTTTTCCGTTCACACCGGCTCAGTATCAACGAGAACGCGACTCGTCGACAGAATTCATTCCTGAATGACCTTGTTAATAGAAGCGCATGTTTTTTCAGATTAAAAATCAAAAATCCGAACCCTACATGTTATCCAAACCTTAATCTCCAGGACCTATAACCAACACACGGAATCTACCATGAAAATCACCACGCGGAAAGCTGTACATGTATGGTTTGTTTGTTTGGAGCGCTCAAGCTGTCGTGTGAACGGTGTGCTCCTGTGGGGTCTCGGCTCTGCGCTATCTAGTTCGGATTGTATCGGATAGACGGATACATGTAGTTCGCCTGCCCCGGCGATAAGCACTTAACAGTAAATTGCTCAAAACCTTTGGGGATTCGCGGCTGCTCCCCGCCGCGCCCGTATCAGCGCGCTCTCGTTTGGATCCATGCATGAATCTTGGAACTCGGAGCTTAGCACACAATGCACACTTCTGGGGATAACTGGGGATTTTAGGGATGGACGCGTCTCGCGAGAAACCTCGAACTCTTTATGAAAAACTTACCCAGTACATTTACATGAGTATGTTTCGTTCCAAAATCATCGAACCCAGGTGCACCCAGGGGGATCTATCGCCAGCCAGTACTGTACCAGTTACCAGTTACAAGGAATTTGCCGATTAACGGCCTGTGTCAATACATCTACGGGTAGTGTTACCACGGGCTGTGTCGGCCACACCTCCGTCCATGGTGATAGTGGCTCCTGTGCTTAGGGTCCCCCAGGCATTTTTTTCTCATTCTGTTCACACCCTTTCTGTTCACGCACTAGGAGAAGAACATGAATGCAAACGAGTGCACGTCATGCGATTTACGGCCGCTGCACCTCGAAGCGGAGTCCCTGAGACATCTGAGAGACCTCAGCACCTTCGATCCAAGGCACCCCAACCTGTCAACAAAGGGTATGCTCACCTTCACTAACATGCCGGCTGCCTGTGTGCAGCAGCCCGAGTTGACGAGCTCGTTTTCCAAGCTGCGCGATGCGCTCGTTGGCCACAACGGCGGTTGGGCTCTCTTCATTGGTGACAGTGACACACGCTACTTTGTCTTGACGCTCCTGCAAGCCATCGCTGCTACTGCTTACTCGCCTGCTGTGGCTGCGCGAAACTCTGGCCCTTGGCTGGGCGTTGGGGTTGAAGGGTTTGGACCGCCTGAGGAGAAAAAAGATTGGATGCGGCGTTGCTTGCTTGACTTTGTCTTCGATGCAAGCGGTCAGCAGGTCTCTAGTCGATCGATGCACTGCAGAGCAGGTAAGAACAGGCGCGAATACGCGATATGTGGCCAGGACTTCAACCTGTCCATGACGCCTGCGCCCAACGCGGGCCTGCGTGTCACATTCGTGGCGACTTCCGTGCCCCCACAAGTGCTGACTACGCTCAAGGGCCTCACGACTCAGCTGGCCGCGGCAGACTTGTCAGCACGGCCGTCCGTTCTGTATGCAGCCGTTGGAGCATGGTACATGACTATCGATGACGTGAGCAAGTATTTCAAGCTTGCTGGGCTGTTGCACGCAGCGCTGGATGGCGTCGCGAGAGAGATAGCGCCCCCGCAGGTGCTCGTCTACGGCACCACGCTGGGAATGGAGAATCGTATCCGTAACAATCAGTCCTTTGACCATAAATATCTCCTGCCGCTGCTTCAAGAGTTGCAGCTAGACTCGCGATCCAGTTCAGCAGCCACAGTCCGCCATCGGCGCCGTATGCAATCGAGATCGCCGTGGCGATTGTTTGACCGCACCTTTGGTAATCCACTCTCGTGGAACGTCACAAATGACGGGCGTCACGGCCTGGTCGCGGTCGAAGGCCATGCACCACCCGTGGTCAACTTGGTCGACTTGTATCGCATGTTCGCCTCGGGCCTCTTTCGCCCTTCGCCCCTCCTGCATAGTGACGGGAGGCGACCTGCAAACGGAGACCCGCTGAGCTCGATACCGACGCCACAGCCGCTGACGCCCACCCAAGCAAGCAAGCTACTTAAGCGAGCAAAGCTGGGGACGAAGGCAGGGGAGGCCGCGGTCGTCCCGGCTTCGTCACTCGAGGGGCGCAATGCAGTGTGCAAGCGCCTCCAGCTCCATTTCTCGCCTTCGTGTGCGGGCTATGGTGGACTCGAGCTACCAACTGCGCCGACTCGAATCCGACGAATCGAGCCCGCATCGAGCCAGAAAGGTAACTTTGGGGAGGCCTACTTCCACTTCTGCAACGCGTCGTTCCATGTCCTGTAGCCGACCGGCCGCCGCGGCGCTCCCCGACGGGCGGCCTGTGGGCTGTGTGAGTCGTTTGGCGTGTGTGGGGTCTGATAGCCTGTTTCAATCGGTGGTGTCTAGTGGTGTCGGACACACTGTGACGCTCTTACACGCGGTCCGAGGCCCCGCGCACCCAGAGATGGATATCGCCGTACCCGTTACCCTGCGCCGAACGATATCTCGCGGCGGACGCAAGATCGGATTTTAATACGATAGGAAATAGCCCGAAGCGAAGGATGCACGCTCCGGCCCGAACTCGATGTTACGTTACCGCTCCGCTCGCCGCGTGTCGGTTCGGTTCGATTTTGCCAGGTGTGCGGGTGCATGGGAGATGGTGTGTATTGACTTCATAATCATATCCAAACTGCATCATCTAAACCACAATTGGTGGTGGAGACAATAATAGCATACCTCCGCATTCGAGCCACAGGCGGTAAAAATCAGCTCAGCAGTTTCACCTCGAGCGCGCACGTAGAGCTCAGCAAGAGCCGTACAAGAGCCGCCCATCTAATTTGCTGGCACATCAGGCGGTGCCACTGGGTCCTGCGCCACGCTGTGGCGGGTGCTCACCTTCGCTGCCGCGTTCCACTTGGGCAACGACTGCCCCAGGCCGTTGATTGCCCATCTCGACCACGCTTGCAGCTTCTGTAGCGCACTGGTCTGCCATTCCGCAGCCTCGTGCTCGGTGCCATACCGGTGCTCGTAGCTCTCTCGCACCTGCTGCTTCTTGGCCATCATTCCATCGTACGCGGTGCCAGAATTCAGACTTTCTGCGATCTTCTGACGGACCTCCTCGGCCTGCTTCATCTTCCGCCGCAGGACCGCCTTCGATTTGGCCCGGATTGAGGCCCGGATCGCGGCCGACCGGGCCTTGTTTGAGAGCGCACTCTCGAGGTGCTGCACCTCTGTGATCTCGCGCAACGCACGACCCGACTCAAACTCTTCCCGCCCTATCTGCCCGCGTTGGGCCTGCTGCTCGGCCAGCTGCTGACGCGTCGCAGCCAGTGCCGTCTTGATCTGCCGGACGACCGAGGCCTGCTCGCGCCTCGCGGCAAGCTCGCTCTCACGCACCTCCTTGAGTGACCGCTCCATTTCGTTGCGCATCTGAGACGCCTCCTCACGCTTATGCGCCGCCTGCGCCTCTTCAAGGGAGTCGAGCCGGCTATCGTGCCCCCGCGCCTCGTGATAGCGCCTGCGTGTCTCCTTTGCGGCCTTGGACAACTCCTTCTCAAGCCGCATCTGGCCTCGTTCCTGCTCGGCCTTGAGCTGCGCCCCATTGTCGAGCCGCTCCTGTAACAACTCCGAGTGGAGTTTCTGGACAGCGCGCTGCTGCTCCCGCTTCTTTTGCCAGCGCTTCTGACCGCGCGACACGTGCGCACTCTCACTCTCTGCGCGCTGCGTGCGCCACTCCTCTTTCTGCTTCCGGATCGAGTCGCCCAGCTCCTTGGCCTTCACGTAGCTTCGAAAGATACGCAGTTCCGACTCAGGCATCGGGGACGGTCGCTTGAGCTCGTGGCTCCCGACGAGCTTCCTGAACCTCTCTTTCTCCTCGTCGTTGCCATCCTCGTCCGTTGCGGCCGCTATACGCTGCTTGAGGTACGACGACCATTTCTTACGCTCGGCGACCTCCCTCTCCTGCCGCTGCCGCGCTTCGGCAGCTAGTTTTGCCCGGTAGGCTTCCACCGCCGCACTATCATACTCATCTACGGTCGCAGGCTTCACTTGCTTGAGCTTGCGCTGAAGCTCTGCGTTTTGGTGCCGACGCTCTTTGTCCATCATCTCTCGCTGCGCCTTGGCTGCCGCAGCCATCGCAAGACGAGTCGCCTGCTCTTCAGGTGTCTCAACGTCATCTACGATCTTCGGCCCCTGGCTCTCAATTCTCCGCAACAAGTCCCGCTCGTGTTGCCTAGTTTCGGCTTGTTCGGACTTGAGCCGTGCTCTGGTAGCTGCATGCAGCTGCGCAGAGGAAGGCGATGGCGACGATGGCGGCGGAGCTGAAATTGGAGCCGGCGCGGGAGGTGGATGTGTAGCAAGACCATTGGAGCTGGAGAACGGTACCTCCGACTTCATCGTCAAGTCTCTCGTTGCCGACCGCGACTGTGCGTTTTGGTCTCTTTTTTCAGGCTCATCCATCCTGACCTCACACGAGGTTTGCAAACTTAAAACTTTGTGGTTGTTTCAGATCGCGCGCTTATCGTGCAACAGCGCGTCGGCCCATTTGAGCTGATTTTTCTGGCCGTGCCGGCGGTTACTAACCGCACGGCCCCTTCAACCTTCTGGCCCATGTTCTGATTGAGTGTCCATCATTGTGTTCAAGCTCATCGCAGGTGTGCGTGGTTGTGTTCAGTGGCTGTGAGAGGCCCACCTTGTACGCCGTCGTGTTGTTGTTGCTGCCGTGTTCTGATTGAGTGACCATAATTTTGTCGTGCGACCCGAGTCGTGAGAGCAACCCCCTGTCGTCATGCTGCGTCCTCTTGCGTTGATTATGATCGTTCCCCTCGACCTGCGACGTGTCGAGATGTCGACCCGCGCTGTCGGGCCACGCCCGTCAACTCAGAGCGCATGCCGGTCCTCCCCGTCGCTAAACTGGAGCATCCGATTCGTCTGATTCTCCTTCATTTCGCAATTCTTGGCACGCGCAATCGCCAAGTAATAACTCAAATTCGACCACGTACCCAGCATCCAATCACCGCTTTCTGTCGAAGCTGCCCGAGTCCACTGTACCGTCGCCAGTGCGCTGAGCTTGCCATTACGCGTCCGATCACATCCCTGCTTCGTCCGAGGAAGGCGATGGGGGTGACGTCAGAGGTCCCGCGCCGTTCGATAATGCGAGACCATCCGCGAGCTGCGCCTAGCCTCGAGCGCGGCGGCCGAGGCGCTGGGCACTGGCGGCGGGCGGTGGTGCTGGCAACGGGGCTCGCGAGGGCGGCACATCTCCCACGGCTGGCGGCGGGGATCCGCCATCGTCTCTTATTGTATGCAAGCGACCAGATAAAATCTTGCAGGAGCTAAGAGTATCGAGGGGGAAGGCGCCGGAGATCGCTTCCTTCGAGCTCTTGCGACTTCGAGAGATCACTTCCAGAGACTTCGAGCGCTACCTCCAGAGGCTTTCCCCCAGCAACGTCATCGAGGCGGGAGATTTGCCTTCTCGTCACGGGGCTCAGAGCAGGCGAGAGATCGTCGAGGTGCTCCTCGGGGCTCAACTCTGAGTCGACAGCAGGGACCATGACATGGCTCAAGAGGATGCGGACGAGAAGCACCGCAAGCGCGCAGCGGCCGAGCCCAAGAGTGATCGCGATCATCGGCCTGGTGAGCAGGATGGCCTCATACGATCGGTGTGAGGCGACCGTGAGCGGTGTGAATGGAAGGCCCGAGACGAGGAGGATCCCCACCGAGACGCTCATCACCACAGGGAAGCTCAGGTTCCACCGCGGCCATGTGCGCGTGGAGGCCACTGGAAGGCGAAAGAAGCTCGAGATCTCGAGATCGAGTCTGCGGAGGGCCCACGAGACGGAATAGAGCCAGCTCGGAGGAGAGAGGAGGCCCCAACCGTCAGCGTCTGGCGAGCCATCGAGCTGTGCGCGGCTCTCGGTAAAGCTCGCAAGCACGTCCGGCGCCAGCAGGATCTGCTTCATTCGGTAGGCTGCGTGGCCAAAGGAGACCACGAGGGCTATATCCACGTAGCCCAGCGCGAGCACAATGTAGATTTGGCCAACGGACGCTGAGATTGCGTATGCAAGGGCGCCCTTTCGGTCTGCGCGGGTCTGCGCAATCAGCGTCGCCATGACCGCGGTGAGCGCCCCCACTGCGCCGACGACAGCTCGCGCCCAGGCATAGACTGACCACTCCGCTTCCATGCTCGCCAGCAGCACGACGCCCAAATGGGGTGAGAGGCCGCCATACCCGAGCGCGCTCGCGGGGGTTGGCCCCTCCATCGAACGAGGCAGGAGAGAGCACAGAGGGAATTGAGACGACTTGAGGAGGGCAGCAGCGATCAGTGCCGCAGCCGCCGGAGCGCCCGATCTCGCGCCATCTCCAACGACTCTCGCGTCCTCGCTGAGCACGGCGGCGCTGAGCAAGCAGAGGTCCGAGAGGCAGTACGCACCGAAAGCGAAGGTGGCGTTCTGGTACGCGCTCATCCGCTCATTGTACAGTCCGATGAGGAACGTGGACGCGAAGCCGACGAGGGACCATCCGCCCAATGCCTGCTTGAGGTCGCGGGCCATCGCGACGAGGTTGAAGCCGGTGACGAGGCATGCCGAGCAAATGCAGAAGAGTGCAAATTTCGTATCGCCGTGGATGAATCTCCTTGAGAAGATGAGCAGTGGCACGGATAGGAGCGTTCCACATGCCGAGGTGAGCACGCCCCGCAGAGACGGCTCTCCGAGCTTCTGCGCGAGAACGATGGGCACGATGCATGCACACACCGTCGCAAGTAACGACAGAACGTAATATAACGTCTCGCGGGCCGTGACGCCCTCCGCGAAGAATCGATGGGCTCGTACCATCCGGACGTCGATGGGCACGTAAGGCTCTGACGCGTTGAGGTCAACCGGCAAGTAGCTGCCCTGCCTCTGCTCGAGAAAGCGGTTGGTGAACGGGTCGCGGCACACGAGACGAACCCAGTCGTTCCGCACGAGGCGCATCAGTTGCGCGTTGCGGGCGAGCACCGCTTCGACACGGGCAGGTGGCGCGTCCACGACGTACTGCGCGCGCACCGGCGTGTGCATCTCCGTCATCTGGGAGGGCAGGCCAGTCCGCAGGTCGCCGCACGTTCCTTGCATCACGCCGAGGTGGCCGACCACGTTGAGGGGAGCCTTGGTGCCGGCGGAGTGGTCGTTACCAAAAGTAGAGAAGAGGAGCTCGAGATTGATGCCAGAGCAGACGATCAGAGCTGGCGTCAAGATCCTCTGAAGGCTCGTCCCGCTCTCATCGTCCGTGAACGGGTCATACGAGACTAGGAACGACCGCCTGTCGAGGTCGACTCCTCGCGTCAGGCTGCGCCGCCCCACGACGACACCGAAGTTGCCTGCGTGGTCGAGCTCGGGCCGGATCTCCGACGGATTCGTCGCACGGCCGGTGACGCGCTCAAGAGCCTCGGTGGCATCACGGGGCACGTCGAGCAAGAATCGACGGCAGCGTTCCAAGGCGTGCCGACCATTTGCAACCTCGAGGGCGCGTTGCATAGCCTCGAGAGCTTGCACATGGCTGCGCGGCAAAATCTCGACATCGAAAAAGCGCAGTTGATCGCGTGAGGTGTTGACGCCGCCGCCGACGAAGCGGGTCCCTGGAGGGATCACAATCGAGTGCTTGGTCGCGAGGATCTCGCGCACGCGCACGTCGTTGGCGACGCGGGCGATGAGCCGGGCGCTGTTTGAGCCGTCACGCCCGGCGCAGGCGCCGCACTGGTAGGCTGCAAAGTAGGGATTGTTCACACTCGAGGAGCCGTGGCCAATCGTGAGGACGAGCGGGGCGAAGCGAGAGGCGCTACCGATGTCGGTGAGTGTCGTGGCGAGGAAGGCAGCGGCTTGCTCCTCTGAAAACGGCAGACGAAACGTCGTCCTTGGTGCAGGGGGCATCACTTCCATCGCCACCGCTGTCGGCAAGAGGCAGCTCAGCAAGTTGCTCAGCGCCTCGCCCAGCCAGCTCACCACCCTCGGAAAGGGCAGGAGCAGGAGCTGGAGCAGCGACCACGGAGCGAGGCTCGTCACGACCAGAAGCGAGAGGCCGGGTAAGAACGACATAGCCTCGGCCGTACCCCGCCAGCGAGCTTCGATGCGACGGTTTCGCTTCCAGCGATGGAGGATTCCGGCTCTCTCGTCGTCAGGGTGTGCCTCCTCGACCAGTGTGAAGTTGGGCTTGGGCAAGGGCACGTTCCCCTGCGGCGCGAGTATCATCATGTCCCGTCCATCGAGCGGCTTGTACTTCACAGGCACACCGAAGAAACCGGCGACGCCAAACGTCTCGACCACCAAGCCATTCTCCTCGCAGACCGATTCCGCCGCGCGGCGAAACCCTTCCATCCTGTCGTCGAAACAGGTCCAGATTTGGTACTCGGGGGGGGGGCTCTCCTTGGGCACTGGAGGGATGTCGTTCGTGCCGATCCCAACAAGCAGAGTGCGAAGGTACTGGTCCTCCACCACCGGCTCGTGTGCCTGTTGGTCGATGAATGCCAGACCGCTCGGATGGCGCCTCTTTAGACGAGGAGCCGCCGCATGAGGGCCACCACGATGCGAGTACTCGCCCTCTTCATCTCGGAGAGGCGCCTCCTGCAGCCACGTGCCCAGCGAACTCGGCTCTCGCCCCATGCCGGCCATCATGTGCACCATGGAGGAGTACATGAGGATCGAGCGCACGGCCAGGTAATCCACCAGCCGTACCGGAGCCGCGCTCGGGCCCAAGTTCGGGCTGGGGCCCAATCGACCGTGAGGACCTTCGGACGGTTCGCCTTCCACGCGATGAAACATGCCCGCCCCTGCGTACGGCAACACCGTTTGTGAGCAGGCAAGAATGATCCGGAGGCGCAAGGACGAGGCGCGGCTAATGGGCCTCTCCGGCGTGTGCGGAGCGCGAGGGGCGAGGGGTTCGATCTGAAGCGTTGGACTTACATCCTCGGAGCTCGAGCAGAGACGCACGCAGCGAGGCCGTCCAGTTGTGGCGTGGCACACGAAGGGCGTCGAGAATCCACAAGAGGCATCTATGCCCGAGGGTCTGGAGACTCTCATGCTGACTGCTGACCCCCTCGCATTCGGACAAGATGTGACGAGCGATCTCCCTCGCACCGTCTCGCCATGTGGTAGACCCGAGCAGCTCAAGCCTGGCGAACACGAAGACGAAACCACGCTCACGGCCGTCGACGGCCCACCGTGCAGCACCTCTATCGAGAAACGTGGCGGCGAGCTCGCACAGTGCGTCATCCACCCGTGGGCGCGGGTCAACTGACGACAGGTGCTTGAACTGCGCGGCTGGACTCAAGAATTGTTCGAGCTCATGCACGTAATCGATGGCTGCATGGAATGTCAGCTCATCAAAGTGGCCGAGGGGATTCTGATAGACAAAGTTCTCGAGGATTGGCTGCCTCGGTAGCACCTTTGCCGCCTCGGCGATCGATGCATTCAAAAGAGTCTGCTCCTCTTGTTCAATAGTCGTTGGTGGGAGCGACTCGATGAGCCGTGTGTACGGAGGCTGAGTAAAGAACTCCGCCATGAATTGGAGGACGCTTTCGTGCTATGCCTTCGTGATCTACCTTCCCGACTGTTGCCTAACCACCGGAGGCTCTCCAGCGTGCCAGCCGCTGCATTATTTGCGGTCCCTCGGCCGGGAGATGTGTGACTTTTTGGGGCTTCTCAAAAGTTTCGGTTCAAGTGAACGTAAAAATAGACTCGCACGGGGGACGTACATATAAAGAAAAACTCATGGACTTCCGGTGTGTCCACCGCCGCCTCCGTTGATGGCGCAATCGGAAGGTACGAGAGGTGCCACTCTTTTTGTTGGGGGTCGACGCGTACGCGTAGTAACTAAGGTCCAAGATGGCCGTGCCCCTAAGTAGTAAGTACGTGCCCCCGGCCATGCCCATTTCGGTCGGTGACTCGGGAATAGAGAGAGAGTTGTAACTGAACAAGCTACCCTACCAATTGGCGTATAATCGTACGGTGTCGTTACCTGAGATGTCTTCACGGGACACACTGACTGTAGGCAAATACGCGAGAACGCGACTCACGACAAAACATCTTTCAGTCAACCGAACATTTCTGGCAAATGTTACATAAAATTTCGCGACATCTACGCCATGCAAGGGCAACAAATCAATTATCTACAATTTGCCAGTGTGGTGGGCTGGTGAGTGAGAGTTATTGAGACACTCACTCACTCACTCACTCACTCACTGGGCTGGTACGTGGGCCATGAGATCGTGTCGGAGCGCAACACTGATGGGCTCTCGTTCCGGTTCAAGACTCAATTGGCCCCGGACGTCTCGAGGCAGACTACAATAGAGAGGGTAACCATGCTCGTCTCGTACCATGCGGCCACGGGCCGGGGCGGGGATACGCCTACGGGGTGGCTACGGGGCGGGAAGACGGAGAATCGGAGTTACCGCCGGCGGTATGGGCAGGTATGGGGTCTGGCGCACGACGTCGAGCACGATCGACGTACGTTTGTACATGTCCATTTCCGTGTGCTGGGGCGTGTGTATCCTTAGCCGCCCCCCCCACTGGTTTCTAAATTAATAACTACTTCATAAAGGAAAGGAATTGAGAAACGAGGCCGCGCGGGCCGCACCATGTCTGGAGTGATGTGGCGATATCTTGTGTCACCAAAAGGTACTGCCACCAAACATTGCGCTCAGCGCTGCATCGTGCGGCGCAAAGAAGGCTTGCAGCCGACGAAGGGACGTCTCTGTGACGGCGCCAGACTGTAGCAGCCGGGAGATGGTCGTGTAGTTCTCCCGCCCAATCTCCACCTTGAACCCTACCACAAAGGGCGGCAATCCAAGGAAGGCGCCGATGCGCTTGAGGGTCTCGAGCGGCCGGAGCACCAAGTCGTCGAAGCGCACGAGCAGAAGGCTATTGCGCGCAAAGGTAGCGAGCCAGCGGCGCAGATGCAACGCGTACATCGAGTGCACGAGCGGCGTGAAGTAGATGTTGCGGCACTCGCTCTTGGACTCGTCGTGCCACGTCATCGTCTGTGCTGCTGCACCGAGGCCCGAGGCGTTGCCCGCGTAGCATGGGCGCACGCACAGCAGGTTGGTCATCATAATCTCCTCTGAGGTGAAGACGGCCGTCCGGTTGGGGCCTTGCGCACCAGCGGGAGGCACACCCGCCGCCACCTGGGCCTCTTTCGCCTTGAGCAGCGCGCGGAGCGAGCGTTGCATGCACGGGTTCTTACCCATGTGGTTGATCGGCGACCAGCCGAAGCGCAGCTGCATCGAGAAGTATGAGTACATGCGCGCGATGGGCTCGCGCAGCGTGACGATGATCCGGAGCTGTGGGTTGACGATGTGAAAGAGTTCGATCGTCTTGGCACTCATCACGATGTAGTCGGGCATCTTGAGGCCCGTGATCCGCTCAGTCGAGTTGCACACGTCCTCAAAAGCTTCCAGGTAGGAGCTGAGGAGAGTCGGGTTTTCCTTCGTGTCCCACGCGGCCACAGCATGCGGTCCTCCGTGGAAGGCTTCCTCCTTTGGAATGTCAATCGAGGGGTGTCTTGAGAGGTACCAGCGCAGTTTGGACGTTGCCGCCTTCTGCGAGCCGATCACCATGAACGACGGCAGGCAGGATCCGCGGTAGGCGTGCGTGTATGCGCCGTGGCACCGGCACTCGACCGCGGCGCGCGCGGCCGCGGAAGCCGCCAGCACGCCGCCACCACTCCCTCCGCGCTCTGCGGGCCGCTTGCTCGAGCGTGGCGTGCGTTCTCGCGATTTGCCGGTTGCGAGACTCGCGCATGCCGTTGGCATGCGACATGATGTCTGTCCGACAGCCGTGCACCTTGCCATGCTGCTGCCATTGGGTACCCAGCGAGCAGGGCAGCACAAATCAGGCCCAGCTATGTTGTCGGCAGCGCCACAGCCAGGGCCTCCGCACTTTACTGCGCACCGATCGGAACAGCAGTGCTGGAGCCCGGCGTCGAGCCTACCGGCACTGCAGAGACCCGCGATGCAAGTATCAGCAAGCGAGCCAACGAGGCGAGCGTTTACGAGCGCGATCAGCATTCGCATGTTCGACTCTCAACCCGCACCGGGGCGTCGGAGTGCTTGAAAGTCGATCCTCCCGCGATGATGTACAAATCTGTATACGTTCCGGGGCTTGAGACCAGTGCTCTCCCAGACCTTGAAACCAATCATCTTCAGCGCCGCCCGCCAGCGCGCGCGTGGCGGGAGACGCCACTAGACTTGCTCGACGCTGACCGTCCATGCCGGCCTTCAACTGGACGAGACCGGCACACCACCAGGCCCGTGCCCCCGTGCGGCGCCCCTTTGCAGCAGGCGAGGCGGCAGCGCAACCGATTTCTGGCCAGATCCCATCGCACGGTGCTGCCGCAGTGCTGGCGCCCCGCCGCTCATTCGACCTAGTGGCACTCTCCTCGCGCAGCCTGACGGCTGCGGTGCCGCGCGAGCACGAGCCTATCACAGTCACTTGTGATGGCCGCGGCGCTGCGCGCGCCCCGCCGCTGTCGCAACCGCCTTCGCACGAACGGACAACGCCACCATCACATGCCGGCACGCCACAGGACTGCGAGGGCCTTCGCCACTCTGGGCTCACGATGCCCGTCGACGATCACGAGGAGGCAGCACGGCGGCCATCCTCACTGATGCACCTGCGGCTGAGCCCAGAGTCGCTGGCCCCGCCGCAGGAGTGGCCGTCGTACGAGCACCGCCGCACGCCATCGCTCCACATGCTTCGCGGGCGGGAGGGTGAGCGTGCATTTGGCTGGTCGTCATCCTCCGCCCCCGCCCCGGACGACGTCTGCGGTGACGAGGGCGACTTCGATCTCTCGTTGGGTGCTCTCTTGCCGCTCCCAGCTCTGCGGCTCCAGCCGGGAAGCACCTTTGCGGAAGCCGGCTGTGCGACCTCGTCCGTGCTGCGCCCCAGCCGTCTGCCAACGGCCACGCTACAGCGCCAGCTCGAGAGCCTTGGGACGGACCTCTCTCCGATGCTGCGGGCGCCGGCGCCGCACGGCGCATGGTCCACGAGCGAGGACGTCGAGCGCTACGTCGAGCGCTACCCTGGCGTCAGCGCCATGCCTTGGCATGCGCCCGCCACGGCGCGTGAGCTGCCGTCGCCACGGCGGCCGCCGCAGAGCATCGTCTCTGCCGCCTTCCTCGACGCTTTCCGACCGAAGCCAGCGTCGGAGCCGGCAGTGGTGCTCTCGCCACAGCGGCCTACGATGACGGCAACAGGCGTGCTACTGCCCTCGTCGGCATGGACGGCGGCGCCAGACGAGCTGTCGCGACGCGGATCTGCGCGGAGAGATCAACGCCTCGTGGCGGGAGGTGGCTGCGGATGCAGCGCTCGCGTCTCGGAGCTCGAAGAGGACGACGAGGCGACGTCGGCGGAGGCGCAAGCTCAGGCAGCCGAGGCGGAGGCTGAGGTGGCCGAGGCGGCGGCCGAGGCAGCGGTGGAGGCGGCACAAGCGGCGCGCTCGCGAGCGGGGGGCAGACCGCCCCTTCGCCCGCTGCCAGCGCAGCGCAGCCTGCCGCCGCCGCGCCCAGCTGCCGTCCACCCATCGCCGTACGTCGCTCCCCCCGCGTCGCCGCTCGTGCCCACGGCGGCGCGTACCCACGAGGGTGCCGGTGGTAGCCGTGACGAGGCGCGCGAGTATGCATGCGGCGCAGTGGCGCACACGCTGGTACCGGTAGTCGAGGGCGCCTGCATGCATGAGGTCCCCATCCACGAGTACGGCTCCAACCTCGCGCCCGCTGCCGCCACCGCTGCCGCCGCCGCCGACCACGACGACGATGAGGAGGAGGCGGTGACAGCGGCGGCGGTGACAGCGGCGGCGGTGGTGCAGCAGCAGCAGCAGCATGCAAGTGCTCACTACGGCGCCCTCTCCTCCCCAGCTTGCACGGCGGCGCGGCAGCAGCCGCGGGCGTCATCGATCGACAGTGTGGATGCAATGGACGATGTGCATGCAATGGACAAGGGCCCGATTGCGGCGGCGGCGGCGGCGGCGGGTGGAGCGTTGCGTCTCCGTCCGCCGATGTGCTCTACGCGTACGCAGACGATCGCCGTGGGCGGAATCGACTGCGCCGTTCAGACCGAGGCGACCATGAAGCTACGCTCGCGGCTGCTCGTGACGGCGCGGCGCACGCTGGCCAGCCTCACGCGCGAGAAGGCCACACGGCTCATCGCCAAGGCGGCGCAGCGGTGCCGGCGCGCGAGCCTGCTGCCGCATCATGCGTCGTTCCGTACGACGGGCGGCGGTACTCGCGCTGGTGCACCGCAAGCCACCGCCGTGGTCGTCGGGCGGGGCAGCGTTTTCCTCGAGCGTGCCGCGACGCTCGGTGCCGCGTGAGTCGCCGGGGTCACTCTGGTCACTGGCCTGGTTCTCGGCCGAGCCACGAGGGAGATCGCCCAAGAATGAGAGGCGAGAAAGGGTCGGGTTGAGGAAGTACATGTACGACTGTAGAATGAAAGGGTCGGGTTGAGGAACTAGAAATCTAAGGTGTGTGCTGTGTGTCGAACAGACGTGATTGAAAGGTGAAGGCTTGCACACATCGTAAGCTGCGGTTGCGCGTCGTTTCGGCGCAAATTGGGTCGTGAATTGCGAATTTGGCGCGACGCGTCGGGTGCGAAAGGGCCACTCCGCGGAATGGCCCCCGCCGTCAAGGGGCGCCCTGCAATCGCTGCGATCCCTGCGCGGGGAGCCTCGAGCAGGCCTGCTGCCCATGCCCCAGCAGCTGCGCCAGCGGAAAGTGGAAAGGGCGGCAAAGCAGGCGCTGGTGCTGCGGCAGCGCCAGCCGCGGCAAGTCGACGAGTCCACTTTGCTGAGTCCACGAGTCCAGGTGGATCTTTCTTCGGGAAATGCATCGGCAATATCAAGGCCGTTCTCGGGAATCGTCTGCCCATGGTAGGCCTCCTGGCTGCCATCCTGGCCGTTCTCGCGCTTCTGGGCTTCATCGGTTCCTTGTTTGTGGCAGCACCCTCAATGCTGCCCGCGTTGCCGCCTCCGCCCCCGGAACCATCGCCGCCACTGCCGGTTCGGCGGGCCAAACTGCCACATCCTTCGTGTCCGGCCCCGCCCTCGCCGCCCTCTCTGCCGCCGCCCTCACCGCTGCCGCCGCCGCCGCCCTCGCCTGCATCGCCGCCACCAGACCCGCCGCATCCGTCGTCGCCTAAACCGCCGCACTCGCCCAAGCCATGCCCACCGCGGC
>Ga0209550_10003283_pt1 | contig 15419 bp, 14 predicted proteins | sample LauGreSuBDMM15SN_2_FD_187567 | JGI IMG/M metagenome (GOLD analysis project Ga0209550, IMG submission 187567) | Freshwater lake microbial communities from Lake Michigan, USA - Su13.BD.MM15.SN (SPAdes) (version 5) | ecosystem: Environmental > Aquatic > Freshwater > Lake | place: Lake Michigan...
CTAAACACCTAACCGAGATATCGCTTTGATCATAAATGACCTTAGAAACGCTCTCTTTCTCAACCTGAGACTGTGTTTTTACAGGTAGAGGGTCGGAGCAGATCGTTGGTGAGTAATCTTTGAATCTCTTCAATTTACTTGTTTTTTTATTGCGAGTATCATTATAATACCCAGTAATTAACACCTTTGACTTATATTTTTTAATATAAGTCGGAGAGTTATATTTATCACCTAGCGAAATCTTACCCTTCTTAAAGTTTATCTCGTATGTTACCCCGTAAGAAGTAGTGTACCTTCCAGATTCAAACTTACCGCCCAAACCTAAAAGTTTAACCTCATTTCTTGTAATATCGAGAAAATTAGCATATGTTGTAAAGTACCTCTCGGCAATTATTTTTCTCACGCTAGAAATAAGCTCTAAAGCCTCCTCTTTTGCATAATAAGCAGAAGCGGCACTTTCACAGTATTTCATCCCATGGAGAAGCTCAGCCTTTGTTGTAGCTTCGCTAATCCAAGACAGATACTCAGAGACTTTTGTAAATATCGTGGCCACTGGTTCATTGCAAAGCTCTGCATCAGCCCAGCTAGTAAGACCAACCAGGACATTTTCGGCATCAACCAAAGGTCCGCCTGAGTCGCCGTAACAGGTACCGGTAGCTACGCCATCTTTAATAGCTGTGGCTGCGATAACCTTTGTATGTTTATAATTATAATAGGGAGAGTAACGATTAAGCGTTTTTAGATCTTCGCTCAAATCAAACTGTTGTGCTGTTAGTAACTTAGTGGTGGAATTGCCTGCATTATCAAGCTGTCCCCAACCATAGGTTCTTAACGCTCCTTTTAATTTATAACCTTTTTTCGGTAACTTTACAGGTTTAATACTACTTACCGGGTTATCTAATACAACTATAGCGATATCGTTGTCGTAAGATTCATCGTCAACAAAGTACCTATTGTGGTAAACTACTGAGATGGCCTTACGGGTAATCATATTCGGATCTTCTTGGTGGTGTGCCCCTAGCGTAATTTTCAAACTTTCGAAAAAATCGATTCCATTATAAGGATCAAGGCAATGAGCTGCTGTAACAACTATTGATTTCGAAATCAAAACACCGGAACATACCGTGTACTCTTCTTTAGAATTCGGATCGAGAACCGATAATCTTGCGGTCCAAACTGCTTCATTATTAAATACCTCTCTGTCGGGACCTACGATCGCCGTTGCGGTATTTACTGGCCAACTAAATGTTAGCAAAACAAGTACAGCAATTACTTTTCTTATGTTAAACATGTTAACCTTTCGTTTAGTTATTACATTATACCCTTACAATTAGAGCAAATGCCTTGATTGGAAATAACTATTTACCATTGCTTTCCTTAGTTTATCAATATGTTTAAATGGCTGAATGAGAAAACTAGGGTATCTTTAAGGCTTTGATTTATCTATCGTTGTTGCAAGTATTATTTTAAAGGAAATGCACTGTATGAAAAGTGTCGTACCTATACCAAAACAGTATAATCCCGTTTACCTGGAAGGAGTTACAAGCGGGGTTCCAATACCTTCAAAAGGAAAAGTTAACCTTACCCGAGTATAAGGTAATTTTAGGACAAATCCCCAGTTGTAGCGTTTTTCGTTGCTACCTTCATAAACTCAATCTTCTTCCTGGTTATGACTCTGCTACCTTTCTCCCCTTTACGGTTCCATTAGTCACAGATTTTTTCGATGCCTTTATTTGCCCAAATCATTTACTTTCAAGAGAACCCTATCACCTTCTAGCAAACAGTTCGCATGAAATTGACTACCTTTACGCCGCTACCTCGCTAGTTAAATTGAAAAGTTATGAATTTAATATTGAAAGTAAGAGCTTAGTTGAGAAAAAACCACATAATAGCATATTTAAAGTAATTAAAGTACCTCTGAACTTAGAAAAAGTAATTAAAAAGATCAAAAAAGTCGTAGTAAATAAGTTTATTGATATCTTAGATAAAGAAAGGGTAGATCTTGTTGAAAAAGCAATGCAAGGAACATGTAGTACGCTAGTAGAACTCAAAATTGCTTTGGCCTACCTGATAGAGATGGAAGAGAGAAATAACAAGGAAAGGTTTGAGATCTTATCAATATTAGTTAGTGAGTTTATTAACCTATATAGCACTTACAACGTTTATTACCGAAGTTTTAAATCTGAACCAAAGCCTATTGAGGATTTTGCTTTTCTGAATAATAGATTTAACCAACACGTCAGTTCCTTAGTTTCCGATATAGATAAAGTAGCCAAAAAAGAACTTGGGATTAACGAACTTAGTTCAATTTTCCATGTGCTACAGAAGAATTATCTTAATGTCGAAAACTCATTTGCAAAAAACATAGATGCATTTGAAGATATTATCCTATCTTTGAAAGCGGAGCCTAATCATAATAATCTATTTAATCAGTACTATTCTCATTTAGAGCCAATTTATCTATTTATTTACTTACAAAACAACCTTTTCCCGCAGGGTGAGGTTTTGTTTAAGCAAGGAAAGGACTCAACTGGTCAAAGTAAAGCTTTATACAAGATCTCCTTTAGGGAATTTATTAACCTTTACTTATTCTATGACGCGATACTTGATTCTAATATTTACTTCAAAAAAGATGAGTCAAAAGTTATGGATGCAACCATTCTATGGAGCAAAGATCACAATTCGCCATTATATATCTTTGACGAAGCTTATGATATTACTTGTAAAATATAGTAAAGCAACTCTAGAATGTAAGTATATAATATTACTGATTAGCGCTTGACAAGGAACAGTAATTTTAAGCTATTTATATTTATTTTGAGAGGTAGATAAATGATTATTGGAGTTCCGAAAGAGGTTAAAAATAATGAGTTTCGTGTGGGTATGCTACCATGGATGGTAAATGAGTTAAAACAATCGGGTCATATAGTATTAGTAGAAAGCCTCGCTGGAAAATATGCAGGATATACCGACGAGGACTATGTTAAAGCAGGGGCAGAGATTTGTGCGACCGCTATTGAGGTATGGTCCGAATCAGAGTTAATCATAAAGGTAAAAGAACCGGTTCTAAGCGAGTATGGCTTAATAAAGAAAAATCATACTCTCTTTACCTATTTACATTTAGCCGCTTCCAAGGAGTGTACAGACGCATTAATTCAATCCGGCGCGATGGCTTTTGCCTACGAGACCTTGTCGTTAAACAACACACTACCTTTATTGTCACCTATGAGTGAGATTGCGGGAAAGTTAGCGACCCAGATGGGAGCTCACTACCTGCTTGCACCAAACGGAGGAAATGGCACCTTGATGAGTGGAGTTCCTGGAGTAGCCCCCGCGAAGGTATTAGTTCTAGGAGCGGGAGTAGTGGGTTTGGGTGCTATTGCTATAGCGGAAGGTATGCGAGCCGAGGTAGTGGTTTTAGATATCGATAGCGCTAAGTTGGCGGAAGTTACCGATCTTTACCGGGGAAGAGTTAAATGCTTGATTAGTAATAAAGAGAATTTGGAGAAAGAGCTATACCAGGCAGATGTAGTTATCGGTGGGGTTTTACTACCAGGTGCTAAGGCGCCTAAGCTGGTCACCTTAGAGATGGTGACGAAGATGAAGCCCGGAAGCGTATTAGTAGATGTGGCTATCGATCAAGGTGGTTGTTTTGAAGGATCATACCCTACTACACATCAAGAGCCAGTCTACAAGGTGCACAACAGTACGTATTACTGCGTAGCTAACATGCCTGGTTCTGTACCCGTGACAGCTACCAAGGCTTTAACTAACCAGACCTTTAAATATATTAAGTTGCTAGCAGATAATGGTAGCACGGAGGCTATGAAAATAGCCCCAGAGTTGGTCAGTAGTTTAAATATTAAAGATGGGTTAATTACTAACGAGAAGGTATCTGCAGCTTATAAGGATTGATTTTATCTACTTTCTTCTACAGAGTTCATCGTTAGCGCCGCGTTCGCAGAGAATCTTTACTATTTCAGCAAGATTTTGTACTTTAAATATTTCCATTTTCGGGTCTAACTTTATCTTTCTTTCATAGAGTTCGCTTAAAGACTGCTCCTTAGCGAGAAAAAAGTATAGTGCTTTTTGCCCTCGACGCTGCTTGATATTTTTCTGGTAAGTCAGAGATATCCGTAAAGGAGTTAGACCCCAGTTCAATCATCCCCGAGCCACTTACAATGTCTTTTGATAAAAGAGATCCAAAGGATCTCTGGTCTAAGTAATAGAGTGATAGGATTAACCCAGCTGAGAGGCCGGTGATTTGGTTTAATACTTTTGGGGATTTCGGTGCATAGTCGGATAAGACACGAAGAGCTGTAAAATCCTCACCTTTTTTCGCGGGAAGGGTTATGTTGAGATATTTTTGATTGCGGAAAATTGTCAGGTTGCTACTGCATTTAGCGGTGTGGACCCAGGCTGCTTGTAGCCCCTTATATATTGGTTTGCAGTTCGAGGCAAACTCTATACTATTTACCACATCGCCTGTTTTTAGCTTTGATTTTATACTTTCTGAACCGTCTCTTTGGGATAGGTATAACCCATTGGGGGTTTCACCTTTTAAGTACTGAGTCACTAAGCCATATGCGTTAAGGTTTTGTAAGTGACGATCGTTTGATTTATCTCCCGTAATACTCATTCCTACGAGTTCTGATAAATAAAGTAGCGCGTTAAATTAGCCATCTCTGACAACCAATATATTTAAGTTATGAGCAAGAGGGAGTGTTCCACCTTTTACCCCTATTTGAGTAGGGTATAGCGAAAGTATTAAGGAAAGAGTTAACAGGGCTATAACTTTATTTTTTAATGGGAGAATTAACACTATAATTTTACGGTATTAACCTATCGCCCCTTGTCAATTAGTAACTCTGAGTTCGGGTTACCCTGGTTGGCATTTAAAGTAATCATTATGGAAGAAATTGTAGAGAATTATAATTGGAACGGGCTCGAAAGTGGGCAGTTCATAAAAATAGGTTGTGACGGAGCAAGTAAGGGTAATCCCGGAGCCGGGGGATTTGGCTGGTACCATAACGCGAATTTATATGGGTTTGGTGGTTCACTAAAAGCTACTAATAATGCCATGGAGCTAGAGGCTCTTCGCTCGGTTTTAAACACTATCCCCGAATCAGTAGATTTAGAGGTATTTCTAGATTCCAAATATGTGATTGACTCCATGACTAAATACATCTTTGCTTGGAGAAAAAATGGTTACCTCACTAGTAAAGGTGTCGCAATTGCCAATAAAGATGCTATTATCGAGATTGATCTAATGTTAAAAAGCCGGGCAGGACGGGTTAAATTTTCTTGGGTTAAAGGTCATGCTGGGCACCCTTTGAACGAAGCGGCTGATCGATTAGCTAACGTAGGGGCTGTAAAGTACGGCAAGGCTAAGACACCTATTAAGTAAATAATTATCAAGTATTAAAACGTTTTATCAAATTAACGATTAGGCCGATAAGAATTAGCAATGTCCCTATTGGAAAGGTTATGATTAATAACCAAAGATAAGCGCCACCACCAGAGTCCTCATTAAACATTGAGCCTCCCTTGATCAAAGAAGATAAGAATGCACATAGGATTGGAAGCACCGCAACAAACATTCCCGATTTGATCAAAGGCGTTTTCTTCACAAAAATATTAAAAATAGAGTTAGATTAAATATAACCAGGAAAATAATCAGAAAAATCGCTCCAAATCCATTAGCACTTCTCTCCCCTTCGGTAACCAAGGTAGAAAGATAACGGTAGATAAGTAGAGCATTTGCAAGAGTTACCCCTACTAATACTATAAATTTGGGTTTTATTTTCAAAATTTATACACCGCATCCACCTCATAATTCGATAACATTCTACTAAAAATCATTACCAATTTCCTATTTAAAATCAACTATTGTTTTACTGTGTTAAATGAGTATGCATATTCTCTAACATTGATAATATTATGATCAATTTAAATTCAAAGCTTCATATTCTCTCCCAATTCTTATTACTTGGGATTTTACTCAAAACTTTCAGAATATACTGTCTCAGTTACACTATACATATTTTATTAAACATTACCTCTTGCATGCCAACAGTAAACAATAGCTGACTATTAATTTTATGGATAAAAAATTCATGGCTAAAAGATTAAATGCCCTATGCACCGATGCGCTATTAATGATTTCTGTGCTAATAGCAATGTTTTATTCAGAAACACAGAAAACTTGCGAACAGGGGGATTGGTTAACTTGTTCTGGAAATGTAACTTACAACACTACTCACTATCAATTTCTTGGGTATGCTTATATAATTCTAGCATTAAATTTTGTAATTCTCCCGATATTTTTTAATAATAGTATTGGTAAATTGATCTTCGGTCTAAAAATTGTTAGACATTCAGACTTAACTAACCCAAAAATCACATTAAGGCTTACTCGCTCTGCCTTAAATCTCGTTTTACTTCCTATCTATTTAGGGACTTTTCCTTTTTCGCTTATTGAGATTATACTAATTCGTACTGGTAAAATTGATCGAAGACTTATCGATAAACTTCTCGGTTTACAAGTAGTGCCTCGGAATAGTATCCAACAGTAGTCTTATATTAATACTATCTCTTATAATTGTCTAAATATCTAAAAATTTCGATAATTATCATTACCATCTTAGGTTTTGAAAACTAATTTTTCTAAATTAACTTAGAATTTGATAAGGTACACTAGGTACCGAGGGTTTGTTGTGATGTATAACAATCCTGAAGATGCTATTAAACAAAATAATATTTTTCACCATCGCAAACAGTTAGTTTAACTCTAAGTGAATACTTTTAAGTTGTATAAGATTACTGACATACCCCTAGGGGTAAGGACAATTATATAAATGACAACTAGAAACTCAACCATACCCTTGCCTGAATATGATGCGATGTCCAAACGTCTACGCCGGATCGAAGGTCAAGTACGTGGCATAGTTAAGATGATTGAAGAAGGTAGCGACTGTACTGAAGTGATTACCCAACTTGCGGCCGCTAAGAAAGCTTTCGATGCTGCCGCTATGTTTGCCGTCATTGCCCTGGCAACCCAATGCGCAACCCCAGCGGATGGCTCCTTATCTCCCCTTTCAGTAGACGAGTTACGCAAACTCGCAAAGAGCTTGGCGTAGAGATGATTAGACAAATGTTTCGTAGGATTTTCCCAGTTCTCGTCGCAGTTTCTTTGATAGGAACCCTCTCCGCATGTGCAAGTCCCGGGCCAAAAAATATCGTTAATCCTAAAGAAGCAATAATCATCGATGTCCGCACCCCCCAAGAATTTGCCTCTGGTCATCTAACTGGTGCTATAAACATTGATATCAACGCTGCTGATTTTGACCAAAAGATCAATACATTGAACCCTACCTTGAGGTACTTAATCTACTGTCGTAGTGGGAATCGTTCTGCTCAGGCGCTAGTAAGGATGCAAACTCTAGGCTTTGATAATACGTTAGATCTCGGTAGTGTTGAGTCTGCCTCTGAATCTACTGGAGTTGGGGTAACTCGATGAGTAATGTACTAGAAAGCAACCAGGAAAGATTTGCAAAAGACATTCCTTCCAAAGGCATTGCGGTCGTGGATTTCTGGGCTAGCTGGTGCGGGCCGTGCAGATCCTTTGCGCCGATTTTCGAATCAAGCGCTGACCTGCATCCCGATATTCTCCATCTGAAGATTGATGTTGATGCCAACCCCGAACTAGCCAGTACTTATGAGGTACAATCTATTCCCACCACTATGTTTCTGCGTGACGGGGTAGTTGTTGGTCGATTCACAGGTGCTTTAAGTGCGCCACGCCTTGAAGATCTTTTGCTCCAAACCCGTAAACTGGATATGGTTAAGGTACACAGGCAGCGCAAATGAATTTTAAAACAAATAATATCCTTAGTGAAAACAATGTATACGATCCCTCGTCGAAAACCACCTCGGTTAGGAAAATAACACGAAATATTTCTTTTATGGCGATATTTTTAAGCATCTTCCCGTTATTAACAGCCTGCAGTGATGCTCCTGAAACAGCTAATTTAAACAATTTAGAACAAGTAAGGGAAAAAGGTGCTAAAGTTATGCCCTTTGAACTTGATAAAACCCTGCATACCTTCGAGAAAACAGCTGATGGTGGCGTTCAAATAGTTACCATAAGAAAGGATGCAGACACTGACCAGCTTATCCCTATACGAGAACACCTGAAAAAAATCGCAAATGATTTTGTAAATGGTAATTTTGGAGATCCAACAACTATCCATGGGAGCGATATGGCTGGCCTGTCAACTTTACAAGCAAACCCTTCAAAATTTTCAATAACCTATGCTGAGCTGGAAAATGGAGCTAAATTACTGTATCGCTCTACAGATGCAGAAATTATATCAGCATTACACCTATGGTTTGACGCTCAGTTAACCGACCATGGGCCAGACGCTACTGATAACTCTTCACATACAATTAACAACTTTTCACAAGATCACATATGTCAAACGCACCCGGAAACCTGCGGCAAATAGTAATCAACCCTTTAACTACATATAAAAATCAATTATATCCCTAAAAATACTTTAGTTCAAGCGAATAATTAAACCTAGATATTACATACCTTTTATCTTTTGCCTATCTTTGCAATGGTCGGGGCTTGGCCAAGAAGATAGGGTCGCTGATACCACCTTGACAAGGTGCTCCCAATTCTGGGGTAGTTTTGGAGTTTTTATAGGTTTTAATAAAGGTCTTGATTCTGGGATCTAAGGCCTTCTCTACTTTAAGTTGAAATCCCCAAGCTGTTACTGTAATAGGGTTTGGGGCTTTATTCACGGGGGTTAGCAAGATAAAAGGATCATTTTTCAGGTACGCGGTTAAAGCCCTTACCTCAGAACCTTTTAAGGAGGAGTCATATGCAATCCATATCGCGCCATGCTCCATTGAGTGTATAGCGTACTCAGCCGCAATCTGCGTAGTGTAGGCCTTGCATGTTGCCCAACCAGGATGGTGCGCTCCGCCCATCGGGATAGCCTTAGATAGGTTGTATCCTATGTTAGTTGTTTTGTGTTCTTGACTTAACTTACCCTTTGCAACTATTAATCCTGGAATTTTTGTTGACGTGTTTGCAGCAAGAGCTCCCGGGGCTGAGAAAGCCATAGCTGGGAGAATAAGGATCAGTAGGATATATTTAGAAGATTTCATATAATTATTGTGCTCAGAGCGCGTAAAAATTCACACATAAACCCTTGAGTTAATATAGGAAATTATCCTCATCCATTAGCATACTGGGCATCCCTTGAACGTGTCAGCAGATAAATTAGCTAACATTGGAGCAGTTGAGTATGGTGGGGCTAAGATCCGGTAAAAATAACCTATTAATAACAATAATTAATACAATAGGTTTCTAGTTTCAGGGTGCCTATAAATAGATAAAAAACTACTGATTTTTTTATTATCCATACCTATAATAGACTCTATGACGGTAGCATATATTTGATAACAAACCTACGTACCGGACCTAAAAGACTGAGTAAGGCTAAAATCATTATCAATAAGCCCCCGAAAATATAAAAAAATATTAAATCTTTCGTTGCATCCTCAGCTGGATCACCGACCCAGTATGTCCCAGATTGATCACGGTAAAGCTCATAGGGAGGATTGCGTCGGTCATAACGGTAAAAGGTTAAGGCCTGCACGGTACTACCATCAGATAAGGTTATTGTAGCTGCTACAGCTGTATGGCTTCTGTTCGAACTGCCCGTGAAATAATCATGTATAGTCGTGTCAACCCCTTTCGCCTTCTCAACCTGGTAAAGTCCCGGGGCTGCTCTCTCTAACAGATCAGCCGAGATAAACGATATACCGATGCCGCATAAAACAACGATCCCACCCAAAACAAACATAGTAGGTATGAGGCGTCGGAAAGTCCTCCATAATAAAAAACCCACCCAAATCAAAGGTAGAAATCCAACCGGAGTCGAAGGCAACACCCATAATAGGTATGCTGATTTCGATGCCGCAATCTCTGACGCTTCCCAATACGGTTTTACCGTTAAACCCAAAAGAGGAAATATAGATAAGATTACCCCAATTATCTTACCAATTTTAATATACATTTTATGAATTGTGTACTTCGGCTTTTTTGTGGCAAGATATCACTTTCCCATACACTTCTCGCGAATGAGTGAGAAAATTTTGTTATTTTTAGCCTTAATTAGGCTTTCGATTTATGAAATAGGTTTTATCTACCACACATCCTTTAGTCAGTTGAAGTTGTTATAATAAACCCATAACCCCTAGAGATTGATATTTTCATCTGTTGAACACTAAACCTTCTTTTCTAGGAAAGTACCTCGCTTTGCTTCTTTATTAGAAGATTTCCTCAAAGTTCACAATTAGAGTCAAATTTTAGAACTAACTTTTACTAATCGATCAATTTAGTATTATGGTAACAACACAGAATTTGTTCTGCTGTAAACAACGCTCCTAATTAGCACTTAACTCAAACTCCTCTGTAAATTGCATCAGTTCAATGATAGAGTTAGCTTCAAATGTCGATCTACTCCACGCCTCAGTATAGCCGTCAAACTTACCTGCTATACTATAATTTGACAGATCTGCACCTTTCTTTGTTAGCATTTTTAACATGGATTTTTCCCATTCTCTTGTTAGATTACCATCCATTGGTCCTCTAACTTCTAGCACATCCCAGCCTTTGCTTTTGTGTTTTTTTAAACGACCCTCTGGTACATTTGTTATTCCAATTTGAAGCATATCTCTATCTATATGCCTTATGAAGTAAAGAAATCCATCTTTGTTCGGGTCAAACCCGTATGATGCACAAGAAGAGCAACCCGATCCACTTAACCTGCTATAAACCCTTGCTGTGTATATATGCTCAGGGTTCTTTTTACATAACCATTTTACTTTCTTATGAGAACCTGCTGACAGAGTTGTAGGGTCCCACCCTGACGCTTGCAACGCTAAATCGGGATGGGTGGTAGCTAAGTCATTCTCACCAATTGATACTTGCCGGCCCGAGCAGAAAGGACAGCCTCTTCCACGAGACCTGCTAATAACCATTGTAACCCATTTATGATTGGGGTTTAGTTGACACACCCACATAACTTTCTTATTACTACCCGCTGACAGGGTTGAGGGGTTCCAGCCTACTGCCTGCAACGCTATCTCTGGATGGGTGGTCGCTAAGTCGGTTTCACCAGCTAACACCATCTGGTTTGCGCAGTAGGGACAGCCAGTTCCATTTGGCTTTGATCTGCTAACAATAGTTGCTCGGTATACATGTTTGAGATTCAGTACACAAACCCATTCTACTTTCATTGCGCTTCCGGCTGCCAGGGTTGTTGGATCCCAGCCTGACGCTTGCAGCGCTAGCTCTGGGTGGGTGGTAGCTAAGTCATTATCACCTACTAGTACTTGCCGGCCCGAGCAAATTGGACAGCCCGTTCCCTTTGATCTGTTCTTAACCGTTGCAACCCATATATGATTAGGGTTCTTTTGACATATCCACTTAACTCTCTTATGAGAACCCGCTGATAAGGTTGTGGGATCCCAGCCTGACGCTTGTAGCGCTAAATCGGGATGGGTGGTAGCTAAGTCATTCTCACCAACTGATACTTGAAGGCCCGAGCAGAAAGGACAACCGGTTCCATTTGATCTGTGCTGAATACTTGCTAACCATTTATGAACCGGATATAGTTGGCATACCCACTCTACTTTCCTATCACTTCCGGCTGTCAGGGTTGTTGGGTCCCAGCCTGACGCTTGCAGCGCTAGCTCTGGGTGGGTGGTAGCTAAGTCATTATCACCTACTAGTACTTGCCGGCCCGAGCAAATAGGGCAACCTGTTCCTCTTGATCTGTGCTGGATAGTTGCTAACCATTTATGATTAGAGTTCTTTAGACACACCCATTTCACTTTCTTATGAGAACCCGCTGATAAGGTTGTTGGATCCCAGTCTGACGCTTGCAGCGCTAAATCTGGGTGGGTGATGGCTAACGATTGGATAATTTTTCCCCTTTGTAACAAACTATAGATCATATAGTGATGCTTTCACGTACCCCCTCACTCGCGTAAACTTTTTTCTCACTGTAACCTAAATGATGTCGCTATTTAAGGTTACTGGGAGGGATTAGCATCATACTTTTTGCTAACTTTAAGCAAAGTAATTAAATAAATTAATGATCGTTAAAGTCAGGCTGGCTATAACATTATATATGAGCGAACAAGCCTAATTTATGAATCTAACAAAAAACTTTTTATTTGAATCGATTACAGTCTATGTTAGATTAATATTTATAGCCAAATCTCCTTCACTTTTTTGTCATACCTCTCTATATTGTAAAATTAATTTATAGTAAAATATCATTTTGTATTCTAGTAGATTCATAACAAACTCTTGTTACATAGTGGTAAATAAGCACTATAACACCTATGAAAAAAATTTCTAAAGTATTTCCCGCTATTTTAAGCCTCTCTCTGATTTCCATAGGTCCATCAGTAATTTCCCCGCAGACTTCATTTGCAGCTAACCCGGTTAGTAAGAGCATTTCGGGCGCAACAGCTGAAAAAATGCTCAAGGCCGCCTATGCTAAGAACAGTGAGCACAATAGTAAATCACCTTACACTATTAGTTTAATTACATATTATAAAGATAAAACAACCAAAACAGATATCTACTCCGCTGACGCTCTAGGTAATATGTATAACAAAGCTCAATATGGTGCGGAAACCATTCTGATTGGTCAAGACTACTACTCTACCGAGCATGATGAGTTAAACCCCCAAGAGTTAGCGATCGCAACGGAACTGGGGCTTAATACCGAAGCAAAATTTGCCCAAATAAAAATAACCGAGATTGAGCCAATCCAAACGCTAAAAGAGTGGCAAGAGACTATTCGTTTTAGTGCAATTATTAACTTCAGCTCAAGGTTTCCACTGGCCGGAATGATGAAGTTATATCCTAAAAGCAAATTAACCTTAAAAACAGAAAGTAATAAAAAGACAATAACCTTTTCCAACCCTCAGCTTGGTAGCCGTGACGTTTGGACCATTACTAACGGATTAGTCACTTCATACATAATCTACGACGCTAATAATAAAATGGAGTATAAAGCAATCTTTAAAACCACTTCTCCATTAATCGCCCAACCCGAAGGCCCGTTCATGGAGGTGGGTAAATTGATTGCAGACCCAAGATACAAAGCTTTACAGGGTTGATTTTATCTTTTAAAGAGCAAAAAAGTAAATCTTCGCTATCACTCGGAATAATGTTTATGATCTAGCAAAACTGGCATAGTTGCGAGTCCCTAGTTGCTCCTGGCAACGCTAGTTTAGGTTGTGTGGTTGTTAGTAATTAAATTATTTCTTTTTTTAACAAACTATAAATCATTTAGTTATGCTTTTACTTAGCTTACCTAACTAAACTTATACATTTTGCTTACCAATAAACTAAATTATGTCACTATTTAAGGTTATTGGGAGGTATCATCATAATAATTTTTACTAACTTTTTTGATCTACTTTTGATATACCTGTGTGGCAACCGAGCTGTCCACCAGTCATTCCTTAACCCCCAGTAAGTCTGAAGGGAAGGTCGTGGTGAACGAGTTCAAGCAAGTGTTTATTTAATAAGACAAATCAGTACAACATACCTATGGATATGTAGTTGGGAGCATTTCTTAACATCTATGAAAACTTTTTAATTGAATAAAAATTTGTTTTAATCAACTATTCACCCAGTTTGAACACCCTTTGATAAGTATAACATCTTCTTTCTAATAATGAAGTAAAGTACAGCCCTAATAATATCCTCACTGGCTCTATCATATACACACATCCTTGTGATTGGGTCTTAATTCTATGCTAGCCCCACATGTCCCACAATAGGTTGTAACTTCATGTGAGCTGATAGTAAATTCAGTATTGATGTTATTTGCAAGTTATGAGATAAGAACTTACTGAACCGACACATTAAGTGCTAACATTGCAAAATCGCACATAATAGATATTATGTTCAGCATAAATAAGGTAAATAATGACACACGCTGAATTGCTGGTAGAAATTGGTAGTTATGCTTATGTTTATAAACCAAAGACGGCACTTCGTAAAGTAGTGGAGTTACATAAGCCAGTTATGGCATTCACTGGTGGATATGATGGTGAAGAAAATGAATTATGGGAAGAACAGTGTCAAGAGTGTTCAGGAAATGGCTTTAGCCAAATATACCCCTGCCCAACTATTCAGGCTATTGAGAAGGAGTTAGAATGAGCAGCATAGACACCTGCTGGTAATGGGATTAACTCTTTTAATCCATCAGCATCCATTTCTATCGAAAACTCAACCTTTACAAGTTCGGCAAAAAATAATGGAGATTTCTTCGGCCTCTTTGGCGTTAAATCTTTTTCTCTTACCAATTCATCGATCACTGGAGTTCATTGCGCATTGCATGTTCAAGGTGTTACCAACATGAAGTTAGATAAAGATACTATCTCTGGTAACGTATATGGTTTCATGATGTACGGCTCGAGCCTGGAAGGTAAGAAAACCATCACAAATACTACTATCAAAAATAACGAGTACGGGATCGACGAGGACTCCGCTAGGAATAAAAATGGCCCTATATTCATATCTAATTCTACAATCAAGGATAATGTTAAAGATCTGCAGCTTTTCACCACTGCTATAAAAGTTAAAAAGAAATAATATCTATTGCCAGGGCTTGCAACTGCGCGAACATTCTTTGTAAACCAACCAACATATCATAGAATATGTTATATGAATAACCTATCTGATGCTACGAGACCATATTAGTCGTAAAACTTCAATTAATGCTTATTGATGCCCAAATTCTAAAAAATTTAACTAAATTAAGCCCGTTATGCAAGTTCTTTGGAAAATTTTCTCCCCATTACCCTTAATAATATAATGGATATTACCCATGCTACGCCTCCGTTAACCAATGCCGCAAAACAATAGTCAAATATACGATATTCGCTAAATACAAATTTCACCAAGGGTATATAAAATTCGCCTTCCCGACCGAATCTTGGCTTCCCTGCCTCGATCCACCGACCTACTGTTATAAATAAAAATGAACCCACGCCAACATAGAGAGCGACCAAAAGAGCGGAATCATCGATGCTGTTTATTTGTATGATTTCTTCTTTCCCACAAGCACATAGCGCACTACCAGATCTTTTTAGTGATATGGTCTGGCACTTGTTGCAAAGATGCAATAATGAAAATAATCCACAACGACTACATCCTCGTAATGTCCCGACACGGAGACCTTGAAAATAATCACTCTGAAATCCACACGCTGGACAAATTAGCATAGTTAAACCGTACTTCGATCTGCATGTAAAACCTTTAACCCGATTAGTTCTCAGGAAATATCTTCGAAAGATTTCAAGTATGTTTC
>Ga0209550_10003284_pt1 | contig 15415 bp, 11 predicted proteins | sample LauGreSuBDMM15SN_2_FD_187567 | JGI IMG/M metagenome (GOLD analysis project Ga0209550, IMG submission 187567) | Freshwater lake microbial communities from Lake Michigan, USA - Su13.BD.MM15.SN (SPAdes) (version 5) | ecosystem: Environmental > Aquatic > Freshwater > Lake | place: Lake Michigan...
CCGTGTAAATTGGAAGATTTGTGCAAAATCACGAATTCGAGCATGGAAGAAGTGTCCGAAGTGATCAATATTTTCCGTAAACAAGGTCGCGGATTTTTAATGCCACCGATTCAAGTGCCACTTCAACCCGACACCATTATTGATATTTCACACGAGAGTATTATGCGCGTTTGGAATAAATTGATTTTGTGGGTGGAAGAAGAAGGAGAGTCTGCCAAAGTTTATTTACGATTATCGGAAGCGGCCCTCATGCATAGCCAGGGAAAAGGTGGAATCCTTCGTGATCCTGAATTACAAGTGGCGCTGAAATGGCGAGAAGTATATCAGCCAAACGAAGTCTGGGCGTCACGTTACAATGATTATTACGAAAAATCGATTCGGTATTTGGAGTATAGTAAACAACAATATGATCTTGATTTAAAAAATAAAGAAGAAAAACAACGGTTGCGTTTATTACGTATCCAACGTGCGGCTATTTTTTTTGTTTTTTTATTGATTGGGGCGACATTCGGGGCGATTTATGCGTGGTCAAAAAAGACTGAAGCCGATAAGCAAACGAATTTAGCTCAACGTAAAACAAAGGAAGCTAAGGCAAGTCAACAAGTCGCAGTCTTACAAACCCAAAAGGCCGTCAAAAGCAAAGAAGAAGCTTTAAAGGAAAAGTTGCAGGCACAATTGAGTGAAAAGAAAGCGATTGAGCAAAAAACACTTGCGGATGCTGCGAAATTAGCGGCTGAGAAAAATAGAAAAGAAGCTCTCCGCCAAAAAGACGAAGCCGATATTCAGCGTATTGAAGCCGTGAAAAGTAAGAATTTGGCAGAAAGCCAAAGGCTCATTGCTCAAAAGCAAACAATACTTGCCAATGAGAATGAGTTGAAAGCCATAAAAGAAAAGAAGGTTTCAGATCGTTTGCGTGACTTAGCGACGAGCCGGATTTTAGCGAATGAATCTTTGCTATTTCTAAATGAAAATCGGACCGAAGAAAGTAAGGAGCGAATTTTGAAGTCCTACTTTTTAAATCAAAGTAATAAAGGACCTTCCCAAAACATCGATATTTTCAATGTGCTTCAAGCGTTCTGGGAGAAAAAAATAGCAGGTAAAAATATTTTGACCAAGCATACCTCTCCTGTTCGTGCAGTGGTAGCTTTTCCGAATTCGAATATGATTTATTCTGCGGATGAAAACGGGAATGTATGGCTGTCCGAGATGGGTGAATCTGGCTGGAAGTCGCTCCAATTTATCAAGATTTCGGAGCCAATACGTCTAATGAAAATTTCTCCTGACCGATCTAAATTAATTGCGTTGAGCGTCGAGGGAAATGGATATTGTTTCCAAATTTCAGAGGATAAATCTTTGAAATTACTTAGCAAATTTGCTTTTTCAGGTATTCCAAAATCCCTGTCATTCGTAGATGAAAATTTGTTTTTAGTCTTAAGTAATTCAGGAATTTCATCCTTTAAATTAGGTAAATACATAGAAAAAGGAACATTTTCAAGCCCAATACTATTCTCAAATTTACAAATTTTACCCAATGGCCATGTTTACGCTACGATGAAAAAGGCTATTCTATTTTTCACGGATTATACTCAGATTTCCAACACACCTAAAATGAGTATTCGATTGCCTAGTGGAAAAAATATCCTTGATGCCGTTAGTCTTTGCGTAGACGATTCCGAAAAATTTGTGGCAACTGGGACATTAGATGGTCAGATTTTCATCAAAGAATTAGGCGATAATGGGAAGTCGGCCTACCAAATCCTTCATAAATCCGTTGTCAATTCATTGAAGTTTACCACCTTAAAATCGGGTACATTAATATTAGCTACTTCGAGTTTTGATCAAACAATCAAAATCATAGATGTGTACTCATTTATTAGTAAAAACAAACCTGTGAACGATGGAAGTGAACAAGAAGATGTTTTAACAATTAAAAACCACTCAAAGTGGATTTATGGAATCGAATTCATTAAGAATCAATGGATTGTAACGAATGGAGAAGATAATAAATTGATCGCATTGAAGCCAGCCATGTTGGATTTATATACTAGTATTTTAAAGAAATAATTATGCAAAAGCAATTAAAGAACTTAGTCATTGGACTCTTATGTGTTCCTATTTTCTTTATTCAGATTCCGTTATTTAGTCAAACGTCTAGTTGCGGTCCCATCACTATCGAATCAGCTGAGTCCTTATATAACCTCGGTAAATTTGAAAATTGTATTCAGTTACTGAATGGCTGTCTTCAAAAAAATGGATTTGAGTTTAGTGAAAAAATTCAGGCATATCGCTTCATGAGCATGAGTTACTTAGCAAGCGATTCTGTCGATAAGGCTGATAAGGTCATCGCCCAAATGCTTAGTTTACAAGATAATTTCGAGCCCTTGTCGAATGATCCATACCGATTTAGAATAGAAGTAATCTTTCAGCGCCAATCATTACGGGCCAATTTAATTTCTTCGGTATCAAAAAAAGCAGAAAATATTAAGTTGGCACCCGCTACCATTCAGTTGATCACCGAGGAGGATATTAAATTGCGAGGCTATCAGGATCTGGAATCCATCATGTACGATATCCCCGGATTTGACGTTTCCCGAGATTTTGGCATTACATTTTCAACTTTGTATCAGCGCGGGTATCGTTCTGCGACGATGACAGAACGCACCTTATTTTTAATTGACGGAGTGGATAGTAATGAGCTTTGGACGAACTCAGCATTTATTACGAAACAATTGCCCATCACCCGCATAAAACGTATCGAGATTATATATGGCCCTGCTTCCACGATTTATGGTGCAAATGCCTTTGTAGGGGTTGTGAATGTTGTGACTAAAGGTGAGGATGATTATTTCCCTGCTGATAGACAAGAACTTGAGGGGAAAAGAAAGAATTTGGCGGTAGAAGCCTCGGTGGGATATAGCTCGCTGAATACGCGGTATGCAGATGTGACCATTGCCCAACGAGGCAAAAAAAATACCTATTTTTCATTGACTTCTCGGATTTACAACTCGGATGGATTCGATTTGTCAACGGATTCGAACTGGGATGGGATGTTAAATTATTCATCGGACGTATATCAATCAAATTTTACGTTAAATAAGCCTACAAAAGAGACCATTGCTAATTTTACAAAAGCAGATCCGACGCGTCAATATTTTTCATTGGCTGCAGATTCCAGTAAAATTACCCCGACACCACTTGCGCTTTCAACCGCGTCTCAACTGGATGAAAAAGGGTATAAGCAAACATATAATGGGGTGGATCCCTCCAAGTTTTCGAATCCAATCAACAATTTTTATGTGGCAGGTAGAGCCCGATTGTCTGATTTCAATGTAGGTTTTGAATTTTGGAATAAAAATGAGGGTGCGGTAGGAACTTACATTGATCGAAACGCATCTCCTAATTCCGAGTTAACAAATTGGCAAGTACGACAATACAATGTCTTTATTAAATACCAAAAAAGACTTTCTGAAAAATTGTCATTTGATAATTTTACTTATTACCGAGGGACCGATTTTGGTGACAATTCGCGCGTAACTAATTACCGCAGTTATGCAAATAAGGCTTTGCCCTTTTATAATTTGGTGTCGAGTAATGGGACTCAAATGGGTACTTTCGCAACGACTTATTACGGTCAAATTGCCACGCAATTTAAATCAGAATTTAAATTACAATATCAGATTTCTGATAAAATAGATCTTAACTCGGGATTTGAATTTAGGACAAATGCCATGCAAGGGGACTACGTAAAAGGGACCAAATTTCCGGCCATCCAATACGGTGTAGTAACCAATGGATCAACATTAGCGGGCGGAAATAACTTTAATGCTTATACTGCGAGTGCATATACTCAACTTAGTTATACAAATCCTGCGAAATATGTTAATATTTCACTTGCTTATCGCTGGGACTACAACGTAATCCCGAAGGATCAAGCCGGTTTTGGAAATGTTTTTAATCCACGTTTTGCACTGGTTTATTATCCTGGGAAATTTATCTTTAAAACGTATTATTCGGAGGCCTTCATGGATGCTTCAGCTTTTAATAAGTTTGCCATTTCTGGTTCCCGCTTAGTAAATAACCCAGGTCTAAAACCGGAAAAGGTAAGCAACGTAGAGGTTTCTGCTCAATATACCTTTGATAAAACTCAGCCGAATAATTACATTGAAATTGCTTTTTACAATGCCTTTTATTCGAATACATTAGCCTTAATCAATTATCAAATTCCAGGTACGACCACCATAACGAACCGTTTCGAGGCCCTCGGAAAAGCTGATATTTCTGGACTTCAGGTGAGTGGCAATTATCAAGCGTCTAAGCGCTTGCAGTTTTTTGGTAACATGACATTGACGAACCCCACTGTCATTTTGCAATCGACCAAAACATTATCGGATTCGCTCACAAAAAGGACTGGAGACATTGCACCTTTTTCTGCCAATGCAGGTTTGAATCTAAGTTTATTGCCTTCGAATAGATTAAATTTTCATATGCGAATGAATTATATTGGTGAAAAGCCAACGGGCAAGCTAACGAGTATTTCGGACAATCCGCTTTCCAAAATTGACAGTTATATACTCATGCATGTGAATGTAGGTTATCAATTCACAAATCAAGTTCGCTTGCAGGTGGGATGTACTAATTTACTTGATACAGTCTATCGGTCTCCTGGAATTCGCTTGGCGGATAATATTACGAATCCACCCTCTATTCCACAATATGGTCGCATGTTCCAAGTTCAATTGTTATATAATCTAGTCAAATAAAATTTTGAAAAACTTATTGATCTCTTTATTGAAAATTGACTTAAGGGAATCCGAGAAAGGGATCTTTTCTCTTCTTTCTTTTAATTCCTTGTTCACTGGTTTTTCAACTCAATTTTTTTTCATTGCTACCACAAGTTATTTTATTCAAAATTTAAGTGTCTCGCAATTGCCAATCGCCTTTATTTTTTCAGGACTGGCCGGGTATGTCTTAATCCTAATTTATAAAAAAATAGTCAGTTGGAAAGGTTTGATTTTTGCCCAAGTATTCTTTGCAATTCTATATGCGCTTATTAGTTTACTCTTGTATTTTTTTCGTATTCTGGGAAAATCAGATCCACAAATTGTGCAGTTGACCGCCTACGTTGGTTTCATTTGCATCATGCCTTTTTTGACTGTTTTAAATCTGGTTTTCTCATCCATCAGTTTGCAGGTTTTTGACATAAGTCAAAGGAAGCGATTGCTAGCTTTAGTGGGCATTGGAGAAATTTTTGCCAGTTTTATATCTTCTTTAATCATCCCTTCATTGGTTGGCTGGTGGGGAGGTTCCGAACAACTTTTTTTAGTGTCGGTGTTCGCCATATTAATTTCTCTTCTTCCATTACGGAAAATTCTTATTCCGAAAATAGGCATTCAAAAAGTGATAAAAGCCGTAAATTTATCATTTATTGTTAAAGATTCGTATTTTCTGATGATGGCCGTAATGACGCTATTCTCTGTTATCGCTATCTATTTAGTTGATTACTCGTATCTCTTAACGATTAAGTTTATATCGATAACCAATCATATCGATACGGCTATTTTAGTGTCTTTCGTATTCTGTGTGATCAAACTTGGGGAATTAATCGTTTCTATTTATTCTTCCCGTTTTACAAGCACGTATGGTTTTTATATTTCCCTACTTGTTTTGCCTGTTATATTAATTGTGAGTTCCTCCCTTGGATTTATAACAGGTTTCTTAATGCCTGACCAATATTTAATTATCACCACCTTTTTATTAATTAATAAGGTCGTAGAGCGGACCATTCGAAAAGGAATTTTAGTGCCTTCTCAAAAGGTATTATTTCAAGTAACAGAAGCGGAAGAACGTGCGAAGATTCAGACATTAATTGAGGGTACTTTTACGCAAATTGCCACATTCATCACTGGAATATTAATTCTCATTAGCTCGTACATTTTCTATTCATTAACCGCCTATTGGTACTTATATGTGCTAGCCATTTCGTGTTTTGTCTTTTCAATCGGGTGGTTTTTTGCTTCACAAAAAGTGTATCAAAAATACAAATTGAAAATCCAACAATTCTTAAATCAAGGATTAATAACAAAATCTACGAATGTAAAAAAATCTCCTGTTTCAGATTGGTTTGCTTCTATTTCAAAAAAAGAAGCTAGTTCGGAATTTATTCAAGGCTTGCATAGCCAACTTTTGACTATTGAGCAACTCGTTCAAACAGATCCTAAATCCTTTTATTTAAATCAAATTAAAGGTTATAATTCAAGGGAATTTAAACAAGTAGAAGCGAATGATCCTGACGAATTATTTCGATTATGTTCCAAAGCTTTTTTTCATTCAGAATCGTTCGAATCACGTATGTCCATTTGTAGCTTTGCTACTTATTTTACTATTGAACAGAAATATGAATTTATAAAAGAAAATTATCGAAACTTAAATCATCATTTGCAATACGCATTATTGGTCGAATTAACCAAGGGCGAAGATTTTGATTTGAAGGACCCCGCGGAACGTTTTTATGTGGGGGAATTGTGTTTTGAAAGCTGTGAATTAATTTTTTGGATTGATTTAGTCCTCGATGATTTGAAGGATTCTGCTGGTGTAGAATTAAGTCAGGCGTTGGTTAATTTAAGACGCCTTAAGATATTACAGCTATTTGAATTACTTAAGCTATTATACAATTCGTCGTCCGTTGATATCATTGTAAATGTGTGGAAAAATAGCTCAGAATCTACTGAAAACGAGGCTTTTGCGGTAGAGCTGCTTGAAAATTTACTAGAAGGAGACTTGAAGAAAATCATTATTCCCCTTTTATCTGATATGCCATTAATGCTTAAGAAGGAACGCTTAGACGAGCAATTAAATACCTATTCGCTGGATTTTTCTGCACGTTTAATCGACATCATGTTAACAAATATCTTGAATGTAGACCCTTCCTTGAAAGAGATGGCTGCCAAAATATACGCGGACAAAAAAGGTGAATCATCCATCTTTAAATATTACACGCACGACCTAATGGTACGTTTACATGCGTTGGCCGATGGGGGTAAAAATCAATCGGATTTCAACAATTTTGCCAAAGAGTTGCGAACAAAATTACACATAAAACGTAATCCCAATCATATTTACACAGAAGACTTTCTATTTCAATCGTTTTTTTCCCTCAATCCACAATTGGGCTTTCTTAAAAAGTCAAAGCTAGATCAGCTCAGTGATCAGGATCAAAGTGCTTACATCGGAAAGATTGAAATCGCAGAAAATGAATATTCGGTGTCAACCTTTAATTTATATCTCTATTTACAACTCACGCACAAATATTAAATCAAATGTTGCCTACGTATCTTAAAAATTTAAGGATTGTTGCAAAATATAGCGATGTAAATGCCGAGATTATTCAGTTTTTTGAACAAAATGACCCTGATTTTTATCCACCTATTAGCCAACGAACTCAGCTGACTAGTTTCATTGAATTAACATTTATTCATCGTGGATTTATCATTCTATTTGAAAAGGAGGAAAAGATTATTGGGTTAGCGGCCCTGTGTTTTGAAAATCCGACCTATCAATATTACTTACATTATATCGCTGTAAGTAAGTCACAGCGGGGTTTGGGAATTGGCCAAAAATTGATTCAAGCAGCTTCCTATTATGTGCAACAAGCGGGCGGTAGTCAATTAATTTTAACGAGCTGGTCTTCTAATGTGAAGGCAAAACATTTTTATAATAAAATAGGATTTGTCATCATTGACATCCTAGAAGATGATCGCTCACCTGGCATACATACGTATATTTTTGCACTAGATTTAGTGGATGGGATTATTACGAAACCTATCGCTGGTATGGAACTAATTATGGAGGATCAATCATCGTTGGAGAAAGTGCAGCGTGATTTTTTGGGAATTGATAAGGAGAAAAGCATTTTAGGTGTATTTGTTCACACACCCAAAAAAATGCAAGTCTGCGATGGAAATTTCTTCAAATATGAATTTTTTCAGCCATTCGCGCACCGAGCACCTACCCATGTTTTGAATCTAACTTACGTACATCCTACGTTAGAATTGACTTCGGATGCGCCAGTTGAATATGTGAATTTACTTGATTTCTGCTCCCGTTACCTTGAATTAGGAACGAAGAACTATTTAGTTATTCATGAATCTATTGAAAAAATAAGTAATAAAATTGATTATCCACATTTGGTTTACTTGGATCCAACAGATGAATTAGTCGTTCAAGAGGCCGTTCAACTCGTGCTAAATGGCCAAAATCCAATGGATTATGCAGAAGATTTTCTGCAATTAACGAGCAAATATGAGTGTGATGGTTTATTGCTAGCAGTGAATGTCCTGTCCGGAATGTTTCATTTCCACAAGATGGTGAAAGGGAAAGTGATGTTCGATCCACTTCGTGATTTTGCCATTCATGTAGCAAGTCAGAGGTTGAAATTGCATTTTTCGGTAGATCAACTAGACAAGGTTAACTAACATGATAAAGCAGCATATTGTGTATTTCTTAAAATTTAGGACTTTTTTAATGAGTGTATTGATTTGTTGTATATCAAATGTATCTCTTGCAAATTCCTTGCTTGACTCGACAGTGGCAAGGGTCCCGGTGCCCACATTAATTAAGGGGAATTTACAGTTGACAAATAATGGTATTTCACCCGTTCCGTATTTTACATTAGGCGAACCGGCATTATTGACAAATCTATATCTAACTAAAGGTCGACTAAGTTTTAGTCCGGAATTTAATTTTGATTTGAAGGCAAAGCCTTGGTCGTTCAATACTTGGTTGCGTTATAATTTGATTCGAACCAAGCGGTATAATTTTTATTTGGGGAGTAATTTTTCAATCATTTTTAAGCGATTGGATCCGAAGATTTTTAAAGAAGATTTGCAGGCGCAGCGATATCAAATGCTTGACATTATGATGACCTATAAAATTGATCAAAAAAAGATGTTAAGCTTCTATTATTGGAAGACAAGTACCTTAGATCATTTAGGTATTACAAGCAGTCATTTTGTGATGCTTGCCTTGCAAATTGATAATTTATTAAGGAGCGAAAATACGGTTATTTCATTTAGACCATCCGTTTTTGTGATCAATAATACATTGCCATTTTCAGGATTATTTATGTCACAAATCACTAAAATTTCAACTAAAAAATTTCCCTTGAGTTTTTCTTTACAAACTGTTGAGACTTTACAATCCTCCGAGCAAGCGAAGTTTAATTGGAATGTAGGTGTAAATGTGCCCTTTTAGCTAACGTAAGTAAGTATTTAAAATGACATTAAAATGTAGAACTATGCGAATTAACAAATCAAATTTTGTACCATTCATGTGGCTGATATGCTTGCAGTTCATATGCATTTCATTAAAGGCTCAATCGAATGTGCCCACTGTAATTTCTAAAACAGGTAGCGTTTGGATGGATCGGAATCTAGGGGCATCCCAGGTAGCTAAAAGTCCTACTGATCCATTATCATTTGGGGACTTATTTCAATGGGGAAGAGGGACGGATGGGCATCAGCTACGCACATCAACGACTTTGGGTGAAGAATCTGAAAAAGATCAGCCTGGACATGCATTTTTTATTCAAGGCTTTCAAGATTGGAGAAACCCATTGAATGATAGTTTATGGCAAGGGGCATCGGGAATTAATAATCCATGCCCAGTAGGCTTTCGTATTCCAACCGCTCTCGAATGGGATGCTGAAATGGCTACCTGGGACGGAAGTAAAAATGCCGAAAGTGCATTTTTATCCCCTTTAAAGCTTCCAAGCGCTGGTTATCGCTTATTTACAGATGTTACCATTCGTTCAATCGGTTCCGGCCTTTATTGGACGAGTACTGTTTCTGGGGCTTTGGCAACCTTTTTTTTTATAAATGAAGCGAGTTCAAGCCTAACAATTAATGGGCGGGCTCGCGGATATTCCGTTCGTTGCATAAAAGATTAATCTATTTTTAACTTAAATTAATTATCAAATGAAAAATCAAATTTTTGTATTGCTCACCGCTTTTTGTGCGGTTTTGGGATTTACTTCTTTTATTACAAAAGAAAATAATAGACGATCATCCTTGAAGGTAGACACGACCATAACGGTGAATCCGTTGATTGAAAAAGTATTAACGAAAGAGCAACAACTAGCCTATACACCGGATATGGTGATTCAAAGTTTAAAAGAAGGAAGTAAGCGATTTATGTCAAATTCGTTAACGGCCAGGGATCATTCGATGATGGTTCGAGATGCATCTGTGGGTCAATATCCTAAAGCCGTGATTCTTTCATGTTTAGATAGTCGGGTTCCAGTGGAGGATATTTTTGATAAGGGAATTGGCGATTTATTTATAGGACGGGTTGCAGGTAATTTTGTAAACACGGATTTATTGGGAAGTATGGAATATGGCTGTAAGGTTTCTGGAGCCAAACTTATTTTAGTGATGGGTCATCAATCATGTGGCGCGATCAAGTCAGCTATTGATCATGTCAAACTAGGAAATATCACTTCCATGCTAGCCCATATTAATCCAGCGATTGAAGCCTCTAAGGATTTTAAAGGAAAAAAATCTTCTAAAAATAAAGAATATGTAGATTACGTCGCGATTAATAATGTCAAAAGTGCGATCAAAGAAATTAAATTAAAAAGCCCAATTTTGAAAGACATGGCTTCCAAAGGTCAAATTAAGATTATTGGCGCTTATTATGACCTCCATACTGGTGAGGTAATATTCTTATAATTAAACGAATCAATTTGAAGTACCAGAAATATATATTGTATTTATTAATCTCATCTTTCAATCAAATAAAATGAAAAAAAAATTTGTTGGAATTATATTCTTAGTAGCCATTTCTTGCTGCATCTCTCAAAATTTAAATGCACAACAAAAACCTAAATTATTAGAAGGTTCTTTGATGGTATTTGCGGATGGTAATGGTAAGATTGGTTTCGGTGGTGTTTCACCTGTATTTTTAAAACTTAATTTACATAAAAATTTAACGATAGGAACTTCACTAGCACCCATTATTTGGGTAGATACTCAAAAGGGTAATCACAATTTTGGACAAGCTGGATTTGTGATTAGAGTGGATTATAAAAAAATAAGTTTTGGATATAATATATTAACAATAGCAGGAACGGATATTAAATTTTTGGGTATTGGTTATAAATTTTAACAATTATTAAAACACAAGTTAAAAAAGGCAGATGTAAAAAAGTAATTGCTGCTAATATAAGCAAGCTGACCCCTTCTGAATTTCTTAAAAACATGTATTCAAATGATTGAAAAATTGACATTATCAAGTACTGAAATCCCCCCGCTCAAATATCATTTTAAGACCCAATACACCTTTTTTAAAGCCAATTGTAAACTTACCTCTTCCTGTATTATCCGTGGTAAATTGCAATTTGCTAAAATTAATTTTGTGATTTCTTCATTCAAAATCTAAATAAGTATGAAAAAGTTAGTTTTCTTTTTTCTTTTCATTCAAAATATGCTTTTGGGTCAGGTTTTGAACATTGATAGGGAAGTAGCTTCTGATACCCTACCTAAGAAACATTTTCTTTCCGCCTCCTTTGGCTTTAGCTCTGATAAGCAAAAAAATAATGTGAACGTTTTTAAATCAAATTTAGAATATGACCGCATGTTTAAAAATAAATATGTTTTTATCAGTTCATTTAAAAATAATTTAACAACTAAGGCGGGTGATTTTATTCAAAATGAAGGAATAATTCAGCTAAGGTACCGTGATAATGACTTTCGAAAATTTAGACCAGAGCTATTTTTACAATATCAATGGAATAAAGCATGGGGAATGGAAAGCAGGATACTACAAGGAATCAATATACGTGAAAAATGGATAAAAAAAAATGGATTTGATTTTATAACAGCCGTTGGTATTTTTAGAGAGCAAGAAACATGGAGCTGGGTTGGTGTCAATGAAAGCCTAGTCCCTTTAAATGCGGATTTAATTAAAAAGGATATTTTCAGGTTAAATACCTATGCAAAGACAGCTTTCCAAATTACCCAAAATATTGACTTTTCAGCCATTTCATATGTCCAATTCCCATTGACGAATGATTTTGCAAAACCTCGATGGGTTTGGGATTGTAATCTTTATTTTAATTTGTCAAAGCATTTGAATTTTCAGGTAAATTATGATCATATGTTTGACGCAAATACGATTGTCCCTATTTCTAAATATTATTACAGTGTTTCAACTGGGATTCAAATCGTCATGTAATTTTAAGTGATGTAATATAAGATATCAGAAAAGGTATATGCTGATGTAGGTGTTAGCCAATTTCTTTCATGTTCTATATCTTAAGACATGTTCAAGAACCAAAGTCACATTTCGATTAAAACCCCTTTCGTGCTAATACTCCTGCTACCAAACCCATAAAATAAAAGAAACCACTCGGCCTGAGTGGTTTCCTTTACCGTACGGTTTAAGGATACCCTACCCTATCGAATCTTAATCGGATTAATCTATTTGTATTTTATGATTTTAAAAACATATTAAAATAGATTGGATTTGATTCCTTTCTATAAAAAATTGTAATATAACCCGCGTAATAACTGATATATAAAAATCTAGGCCTTAAAAATCCACAACAAGGATATTTTTTTCTTTTCTTCTAAAATAAAGCAAGGATAAAATTCCTAGGACTGCTATGATCAACCCAATTATCCAACTAGTTGTAGTAAAAAAGGGTAGCCAGAGAAACCCTTTGGTACCATAATTTTTATACAATAAAACCAGTACACTGCCGAAATATCCCACTGAATCAGACATGTACATCAGAAATCCCAAGTTTCCTTTATACTTAAAAAATGCCAACCATCTTTCGAATAATATGGTATGAAATACTAAGTATGGTAAATACATGAATAATCCCATTAGGATCATCCAATAAATCGGATTTAGATACTTGGCGTCAAATAAAAAAGTACTGACTAAAAAACAAATGCCAGCCCCTATACAAAGTGAGATAGACAAATAAAACGCCTTTTTGTTGTTTTTAACTAAGATCATACTCCCTATTATAGCAAGCACTATAATGGCAGTGGGTATTTCTGAAAAAACTAATATCCACGGCGTTTTCAAAAATCCTAATTCTGTCCAAAGCTCCACAGCAAAATTGTCTCTTAAGTCTCTAAATATGGTTAAACCCACATAAATAGAAACAATCAAGATGATTCCCGGCCAAAAGATGGAAAAGAATTTTTTTCTACTTGCCGCATCCATTGGAATTCGTTCAGTTCGTAAGGAAATGTCTTCTTCATTCGGATCTGGGATGCAACTTAACATCCAAATGCCCATTATTAAAATGGGAATAAATACCAATGCCGTACAAAAAGGCATCCATTGTTCACTAAGCGAAAATTGTTGGATTAAAATTAGGCCGATTGACTTTACAATGCCTGAAGCGATCAAAAAGGAACTCGCCATAAATGCACCCAGTATTTCAGTGAATTTCCGACCCTCTAAAAAACTAAATACAATACCCCAAATTAATCCTAAGGGTAAGCCGTTGACCAACATAAATACAGCATTGTAAGGATACGGTACAATGCCAAAACCTAGTAATGAAAGAAATGCAATACCCATTAAACCGAGTAACATCCCTATTCTTTTTTGTGGAGCCAATTCCGCAATTAATTTTATCCCAATAAATTTAGAGAGCGCATAGCCTATTAATTGTAATATGATGAGGGCTACTTTGTAATCGACACCCAACAAACTAAGTCCTTTGTAGGTCCCGGCTGTAAATGGTTTTCGAAAAGCGTACATGCTGCAATAAGTTAAAAATGCCGCACTGCTACAAAACAAAATAAAAATGATGGGCTTTGCGTTGCTCAAATAAGTCGTTGTTTTTTTTGCTTGGTACATTTAAATTTAATTAAGTGCAATACCCACACGGAAAGGATGTTCCTCAATGGCAACTTTAAAAGCTAATTCGCAAGTATCTAAGTTGAAACCCTCTCTAATTAAGCTAGCTAGTGGAAAATCCTGATGATGTGATTCCACAAATTTAACAGCTTCCATAAAATCAGTTTCATTGTAATTATGTAACCCTTTAATGGTCCAAATTTTTCGAACAATGGTTTCTGCGTTGATTGAAATATTATTTTGCGGGAACGTTGAACCGATAAATACAGCCGTGCCACCTACTGATAATTGGGTAAGGAGCAAGTCGATAGTTGAAGGTTCCCCACTAAAGTCAATCAAACAATTTATTTGTAAGTTATTATTAGAGAGCCAATTAGAAAGATATAAATCGTTTTTTAAGCTCTCTATTTGAATCGTATGCGTGGCCCCAAATGCCTTACTTATTTCTAAACGCTCCTCTTTAATATCAATAGCAATTATATGGGTTGCTCCTTTTGTTTTTGCCATGGCACAGGCGATCACACCCAACATGCCCGCACCTGCAATCACAACGGTGGAACCACTTACATTTCCAGCAATACGTAAGGCACCTGCAACTGTGGCAACCGCGCAATTCACAACAGATAATACGGGAAGAGGTAAGTTCACAATTGGCCTAATAACAGGTGTATTGGGTCTTAAAATGATATACTCGCTTAGACCGCCATGCAAATGACTAGAGTTTGTTATCTGTTCATGCCCGTATTTGAATAAATCCGCAGCTTTTTGAGGAATCCCTTTTTGGGACATCGGATCCGATGGATCGCTTGCATAAATAGCCCATGTAATCCGATCACCCAATTCAATCGAATTGTTTCGCAAATCTGTTCTTACAGTTTTATCACCAAAGCCAACAATTGTTCCGCATATTTCGTGGCCTAAAATAGTTGGATTCTTTTCATTTCTTTTTCCCGTAAACGTTAAAATATCTGATTTACATAAGGTCGTATAATCTACACGCACCAAAATCTCAAAATCTTTAAGCGGGGGGATTTCAGTTTCAGCTAACGATAACGACTTTTTTTCGTTATCAAAAACAGCATATTTTGAATATTTATTAATCATACTGAATAATACTAGTGTCAATAATTAAATTTTAGGAAAATTAGGATATAAAAACGAATTCGATGTAAAAAAATTTAAACATTTTCATTAAATGAGTTCTTCTAAATCCCTACTTAATAATATTTCAGACTTCTATTTTAGCGTTTTATTTAACGTTTCTCCCTTAATCCTAATTAACTAATATTCTAGTCCTCTAAAACCTTGGATTAAATTTTACAAAGAGTTTAGAACTAAATAATTCAGGGAATTATGAAAAAAAATGAGAATAATTTTGAGGATAAATCGATAGCTTACCTTAAAATAAAAGAAAACACTCGACCTGAGTGGTTTCTAGTTACCGTACGGTTTAAGGATACCCTACACTATCGAATCTTAATCGGATTAAAAACAAACCAGATAAATCTATTTGTATTTTTTGATTATTGAAACACAT
>Ga0209550_10003285_pt1 | contig 15414 bp, 15 predicted proteins | sample LauGreSuBDMM15SN_2_FD_187567 | JGI IMG/M metagenome (GOLD analysis project Ga0209550, IMG submission 187567) | Freshwater lake microbial communities from Lake Michigan, USA - Su13.BD.MM15.SN (SPAdes) (version 5) | ecosystem: Environmental > Aquatic > Freshwater > Lake | place: Lake Michigan...
GTCCCGTCGGCCAGTCACATGCCATGTGGGTACACACCCATGCACACCCGCAAGGGACCACACCACTGCATATCCGATACAGCGTCTGTTCCTCCCAAAGGGGGGTTGGCAGTTTCGCCGGGCATGGTGTGGGCATGGAGAGAGCATAGTGACGCCCGAACAGGAATCCGTTGGATTCAAAACATGGCCACGAGCTTGTATACATGCTGCGTGTGCTGCTATGGGATACCCTAAGAGCCTCAGTGGATATCTCGACCTGTACCCCGTATTGTTCCACGGTGTGTCTGTGTCTCAATAACTCACTCACTCACTCACCTGTGTCAGTGGTAGTCGAACCGACCCCCCCCAAAGTAACGTAAACCGACCGGGAACCCATATCCCGGCATCCGAACCCCTGAACACTCTATCCGATGCACCTCTGCTGACCCCCAAACGCTGCCTCTCCGCTGACGCGAAGTCCGTCTTCGCGACATGTGCCCACTACGGTGCTTCGCCAGCGCCGCCAAGCAGCGAATCACGTCACCGTGCGCCACACTCCGCGGGCGTGCCACGATACAAGTTCTCGGACGTGCGTGTGGTCGCGAGATCGATGGTGGCCCCTCGGGCCCGGCCCGCCTGCAGTCGTGCCACCTCCTCATCCGCAAAGCGGAAGTCGAGGGTGCGCTGGTGCGTGTAGATGCCCGCGTCCTGGACGGGCATCACCCACGCGTCCTCGTCGCCCTCGTTGTGATGGGAGTGCCACCAGCCGGGCGGCGTCACGAACACGCCGCCCGTCTCCCACTTGGCCATCATCGGGTTCACGAGAGCACCTTCCCCATCCAACTCACGAGACATGCGCGTGTAGACGGGCGCGCCCTCGGCGGCGTACACCGCGAGGTCCAGCGCGACCGAGTTGTGCTTGTGCGGCTTCTGGTTCATCTTGGGGCCGATCGTGTTGAGCAGGGACCAGAGCGTCGGCGTGAGCGTGCGCGTCTGCGACGTGGCCGAGTTACCGAGCAAGATGCCGCGGCGGTTCTTCACCTCGCCGTCGGCATCGGTGTTGCTCAAAGACTGGACGGTGGCCTTCATGGCCACGGACGTGTAGAAGGCGGGATCGAAGCGGCGGCGCGAGCTGGGCTCCACGCCGAGATACTGAAGCAACGGCTCGTCGTGCACCCAGTACAACGCGCACCCGCCGTACTCGGGCTCCGCCGCACACGTGTGCACCACGCACTGCGCGCCGGCGGCAGATGTGGTGCACACTGGCTCGACGTCATCGCCGAAATAAGGGAGGACGAACATGTCGCCTGCCGCCCACTCGACGGTGCCATTCCGCGTCAGCGAAGAGCCCCTGCCACGGATCACGTAGAATGTCTGCGAGGTCGCTGCGAAAGCCACCCCGGTTTCGAGCGTCTCGTTCTCGAGCACGCGGACAAAGTTGGCGAGCAGGTTGGGCGACGTCGCGGGATAGTCAACTTCCAGCTCACTCGAGAGATCGAATGGCATGATCGCAGAAGGCCCGCGTTGGTGCATTGAAGGAGGGTAGACCCGCACTGGCACCTCCGTCATGGTCGGATTCGCGTTGGACACGTACTCGTAAATGCGGACCGACCGATCCCAGCTGGCGCCCGCGTAGTCGGTGTGCACCTGGGAGCACACCGGCAGCTCCAACGCGGCTCCCACTGCGAGCGGCGCGGCAATTGAAAGAAACGCTCGCATCCCGAAAGGATGCGTTCGCTTTCCGAAATGGCTCGGAAATGGCTCGGTCGGAAAGCGATCGGCGTCACCTCGCGAGACTTCCACAGGAATCTTCAGTTGTCAGCCGCAACGCCCGATGTACGTGGCCGACGGAACTTTGCGACGTCGACTTTGGTGGAAGAATTCGTCGCTGCGCGTTGTCGCGGTACTATTGTATCAACGATGTTGTGTGCAGGAGCGCTCCCGATGGTCGGCGTGGCGGTGTCGGTCTGGCTCGACAGCAGCTGGCTGAGTGGAGTCGTCGTCGAGTCGAAGCCCGACGCGGGCGAGTTCCGCGTCGACTTTGACGACGAGGCGGAGGGCGAGGCGTGGGTGAGCGCGAGCCAGCAGTGGCAGCGTCTCGGGCCCGCGTTGGAGGTGCCAGAGCCCACGCCGACGGAGCCTGTGCTCAGTCAACGGAAGCCTCCGCCTGCGGAGAAGGAGCCCCAGAGCGCTGACGCACCACCCTCAAATGATGAGGTCTCAGCCGATGACGAGGACCAACTCGGCCGCGTGGTGCTACAGGAGTTTGCGCAGCTGGTCCACGCGGCCATGCAGGCGGATGGCTTTGGGCCGGAGCCACTATTTGAGACGCGAGCGCGATTTCAGAGGCTGCATGATGCCGTGGTCACCGGTGTTGGCTAGTGTCCGATGAGTGTGTTTCAAACGAGACAACCAAGGCGACCACCCGTGCCTGAGCCACACAAGTTGCACATGCGAACGCGGAGCGAGAGACACTGTGCGCCGCGCGAGAGAGGATGAGAGTTCAGTCTTCCTCCGCACGAGCGGCGGCCTGGCCTGCGGCAACGAAGGCGAGTGCGCTGAGCGTGTACAGCACGCCCACCGTTGGGGCTAGCAGCTGCGGCAGCTCGTAACCTCCCGATTGCACGGCGAGCCCGATAGCGTACGGCGCAAAGTTGCCAACGAGCGTCAGGCACGAGAAGACGCCGGTGGTGAGGCCCTGCGTGCCAGCAGGTGCGGCGGCCTGGAGTGCCGTGATGGTGGGGCCGAACCAGCACTCGGCGAGCAGATACCTGATGAGGGAGGCAATCAAAGGGCATCAGGGGCACGCAGAGGCCATTAGAGGCCATCAGAGGCCATCAGAGGTGTTATCAGAGGTGTTATCAGAGGTGTTATCAGAGGTTTCATCAGTGGCAATCTGATCTCGCCAGAGGCTTCCAATCCGCGTACTCTATGAAGAGGCTCCCAAGAGAAAGCTCGAGCGTCGGCGCGTCGAGTGCGCCGAGCCAAAACGGGATGGCCAGGAGAGAGCCCGCCGCAGGCACCCAGTAGGAGGCGCGGCGGTCGAGCACCTGTAGGACAGGGCGCCGTAGTGAGCACTTGCAAGCAGCGGGCACCCAGTACGAGGCGCGGCGGTCGCGCACCGAGAGCTTGTCAGCGAGAAATCCACCTCCCGTCGCCGAGATCGAGCCAGCGACGCCGTTGACCGAGGCCTTGATGAGGGCGAACTCGGTGCCAATCTCGGCGGGGAAGCGCGCGCGGTAAAAGGGTACCACCCACACGCCGATGCTGCAGCCCGCCGAGTAACAAAGCACCCGATGAGAGGGGCCATCAGACGCAATCAGACGCAATCAAATGATGGGGACGTTGACGAACCTGAAGCCCGCCAAGAATCGAAGGGCGCTCGCGAGCAGCAGTAGAGCGACCACAGGCTCTGCCAGGAGCCGCTTGAGGTCGTCGACCACGCTCTTGCTAGCTGCAGGGCGGCTGAGCTCCGCCGCAGCTGGCTGAATGAGCTCGTCCATCTCGCCCTCGCCGCCGCTCTCCGCCGACCGAGCGCCGTCCTGAGCGCCCTCCGCCCAAGAGAAGGATGCCTCGCGCCCGGCGACCTCGGTGACGCCGCTGGCACTGTTACCGTTGCTAGCTGCCTTCAATGAGTTTAATGAGTCCAAGGGCTCTGGCTCTGACGAACCTGACGAACTTGACGAGTCCAACGGCTCTGGCTGGGACGATACAGTCGCGAGAGGGAGGGTGCGCATGGGCGCTGCGCCGGGCGCCGCGCCGGGCGCCTTGTCGAGCGTCGGCGCCATCGGCGGCAGCGTCAGCTGCACGGCGGCCGCGCTGGCGAGACCCAGCACACCAACGATCACGCACAACTGGCGCCAGCCTAAGGAAGCATCGAGAAGCACGGACAGGGCCGCTAGCCCGCCACCAAAATACAGGCCGGAGGCATAGAGCCCGTTGACGGACGCGAGGCGCTCCGGCGGATAGAGCCGGCGCAGGATCGCGTACGCCGTCGGATTGGCAAACGCCTGCCCGACGCCCGACACCATACGCGCCGCGAGGACCTCATTGAAGCTGCCCGCTGCGCCCGTCAAGACTGTCGCACCTGTCCACAGCACTGACGTGCTCGTCAGCAAGTTGCGCGTGTCGGTGCGGTCCACGAGGCCACCCGCCACGAGCGAGGTGAGCGAGAAGAGCGCGGCAAAGCCAATCGACGCCAGTATGCCGTACTGCGCCTCATTGAAGCCGAGATCGACATTCATGAACTGGAAGGCAGCGTCGGCCGAGGGAGTTGCCTTGAAGTCCACGGTGTAAAAGATGAGCTGGCGCGCCCATTGATTCGTAGTGAAGAGCAGCAGCAATATTAGCACCGCCGCACCGCCGGGCCCGGCCGCCTCTGGCGGCTTTTCGTCCCCGTCGCGGTCTGGACCCTGCGGCAGCTTTGCGCCCTGGCCTGTGGACGTGTCGATCGCCTGCATTTCGAGAGTCTGGCGCCGCCGCGTCATTGGCGAGCTCATCATGGGTACCGTGCTCGTGCGGAAAGCAGCTGCGGGCGCGAACGATGTCAGGCCAGCAGCGCCCACGACCGCGAACAACGCAAAACAAGCCATGAACACTTCATTATGAATACACACACAAGTCAAGTCAAGTCAAGTCAAATCAAGCAGCACAGCCGTGAAAACAAAACAAACCAATACAGGCCAGGCCCCACATGAGACACATGCAGATGGCTTCTTCAGATCTTCACGTTCATGGCAAGTAAATTTCAACAACCGAAACCCCGAGACGACAGATGCAGCAGGCGCACACAAACGTCTACTGTACCCGGTACCGGTTCATAAACACCGGGGGGAGCCGGACAAACTCACGAACCACAAAAACGGTTCAAACCCCCCTCGGGTGAGCCGGACACGTGACACACGATAGACACACGAACCATAGAAACAAACCGGTAAAAAGACACCGTGGGAGCCAGTACACCGGGTATGCGAGTTGCACGACGATCAAATGAAACGATCTTCACAACTTTTGCGTTTCACGTTTGCGCACGATGAGGGACTCGCGTGTCATTCAAGCAGTCGCAAGGCCTCTACCCGACCCGTACGTGTACAAGCAGTCGCGGAAGGGCGCCCCGTTCTTTGCAGCAGTCGGGTCGCGCCCTAGCTCCGCCGGCGTGTTGAAACCAAATGTCGCAAATCGTATCTTCGATCAGCCAATCGTTGCTGGCGCTGTCGACCGCCAAGCAGAGTGGTTGCTGCAGCAGCGCGAGGCGGTTATCAGCAAGCTTCGCCAACGTGCCTCTTCGGCAAAGCTACGCCAGGAGTCCATCGTGCACGCAGCTCACGCTCATCTATCGAGCTCCCCGGAGCCGGACGGCCCTCCTCAGCGTCCGAAATCAGCACACTCAGCATCAAGAAGGGCAGGTGTCGAGTGGATCGAAGCACCCGCTACCAACGTCGTCGCCGCCCCATCGAAGAAGCCGAGTAGGCCCTCAATGCGCTTTGAAACTACGTACAAATCTCACTATCCTGAGTTCAGAGGGTCTTCAGACTGGCTACGTCCTCCAAGGGTCAAGCCACCGAACAATCCACCGCCTTACCCGCTGGAAACCGACGAATCTATGGGCCGTACGACAAGCCAAGACTGCTTTCACGTGCCTCCAGTCGGATTTCCAGCGCGCGCGCCTGTCTGCCGACCAACCGAGGGTGAGCCGGTATGGTTTGAGCCCGCACAATCAAATCGCACACTGTGCTCAACCTACTGCGCACAGTACAAAGGATTCTTCCAAGTCCCGCAGCAGAAGCCTGTCGTATACCCAGTCAACCCGCCACCCTACATGTATGTCGGCCACGAGGAGGCGATGAGGCGGTCGACGAGTGTCGATTCCTTCCCCAGGCCACCTCGGAGCATGTTGCAGCGGCGAGAGCCGTTCGTTCCGCCAGTCAATCCGCCACCCTATGAGCACGTTGGCCTTGAGCCGCCACTGTCGCGGACGACGAGTGCCGATGCCTTTCCCGAAGCTGGGAGATATGGGAGCATGTGCCGCAAGCGAGATCCAATTTTTCCACCTCAAAATCGCGCGCCCTACTCGAGCGCGGATGACTTGTACATGGACACGCCTCTTACGACCTATAAAGCTCAATTCCTTCATATGGGAGCGGACGTTTCAGCCGCAATTCAGGTTCAACAACCCGTCGCTGGCCGCACTCTGGTCGATCCCTTGCAGACCGCTGGTGGGGCAATCTTCAGCAACGACGACTACTATTGAGGATCCGATCCGTATCATCGCAATGGCGAGAACACGCGTCCTCGTCCAGCAGCGGACCGCGCGGCGTGGAGCGGTACAGTACGCGCTGCCCTCGATACTCATACACGATACAGCCTTTTTCTCGCACTTAATCCATGCACCTATCTCGCTCAACGTCGGGTCCGATCTCCCGGTGGTGGCTTGTTCCTCGATTCGATTTTCGACTCGCCCGCCGCGCGCCGGTTCAAAACCGCGAGAACGGTGTCCGCGCGAGGAACACGTGTTGCCCGATTCTGTGTCAGCGGGTCGCAATGTAGTCGCAATAGACTAGATTGATGTACGTTTGTCGCTACATGTTACTGTGTACGCGTATGGAATCGCGCGACAGCGGACCGACGGCGCGCGGACGGGGACGGCACATCACGCACAGCCGTGCCTCGCCGCCAGCGCCACACCGCGACCCGGCGACGAGGTGACGCGTCCTGCCACGTCGTACCGCGCAGCGCGCATGGGCATGCAGGACGGACTGTGCTGCACTCGAACCAGCAACCACCGGGCACCGGCACCACTGCACCATTTCGTGCGCCCTTGATTCCTTCTCTGATATGCGCATTTTCGGCGCCAGAACCACCGCGGGTCCGCACGTCGACCAGCATGGGGCATGCTGGTCGGGCCGGCCGAGATGGCGACGCGCTCACCACTCGATGCACACAGCTGCCGCGCACAACACGCGAGAACTCTCTCACTTCACTGGTGGAATTGGCTGCAAACTTCTCCAGACCACCACTGCATGCATCGACCCACCCAATTGCTAATCCAGGCAAAGCAAGATCCAAGAAACGCGTGGCTCAGCTTTTACCTCTCCATCTCTGCGATGCGCCGCGACTGCTCGAATCCCATGCCAGCAGGGCGCTGCGGCCCACCGCGAGAGCCGCCGACCTCGGGCTTTGCCTTGAGCAGCGCTTTGATCCCCATCGACCGTAGCTCAAGGATCTCGTTGGCTTCGTCAGCCTCGGCCTTCATGCGCGCGTACTCGGGGTCGACTGGGTACTTGCCGAAGTCGCCGGGCGTTTGCCCACCATAAAAGCGGCCGGCATCGTCGCGACCGTCCCACCCGCTCACAGCCGCCGGCGCGCTCTTCGGGTTGATGCCACCGCTGTTCTTCCAGTGGGAAGTGCCGTCTGCAGCAATAGGGTTCCGACAACACGCACAAAGTCAGGGGCTGGGGACTCTCAGATGAGCTCAGCGGGTTCATCTTAGCGGGCAAGGCATGCAAGTTCGAATCTCGCTGTCCCCACAGTTCTTGTCAGCGTCGGCGAGGCCGCGGATGTGTCCGGTGAAACCGACGACGGGCATCACGTACGGGTGCCCCGAGGTGTCAAGCGCTGACGTGGGCCGTTGGCGGGGTGGCGGTGCCGCGTTCGACCCAAGCACGTGGTGATGAGTCCCCTGTGGCCTGAAGCCCGTATACCCTGCGATTCCGGCGTACACGTTGGCGCAGGCAGGCTTATGGCGAGATTCAAAGTCTGTGTCGTTGTCCATAGCAGCGAGGGCGCCGGCAGCTACGAGGCCTTGCTTGGGAATGTGGACTGTGGTGCTCTCCTGGATGATTCCGCCGAAACGGCTCACCACCGTCCTCAAGTTGGCCGTCTCAGTGTTTAGGACGCGTGCCGGAGGCATCTCAACCGGTGCTGCGAGCGTGGGCACGGCCACGGGGGGTCTGGCGAAGCCCATCTCGACGCGGCGGTGACTATCGAGCAAAGGCTTGGATGGAGCATTGATTCGAACTCCTCGCTCGAGGGCCACCGTCCCAGGGTCGCGTTGCCTGTGCATGATGGCACCTCCCCCTGAAGAGTCCCAATGGCCATTGCGGAGCGAACTTAGTTTTCGTAGCAGCACATCAACGAAACCGAAACGGTCGCTGCACAGTTTGCATACACGCGCGATTACAGCAGACTTGAACTACGCAGCCATGTCGCGTGGGTTTCTAAACACACACATGCCGCCGTCGCCCAAACCATCCTCAACGCCGCCAGCGCGCGCGCATGCTCCGTGTCTCATATGGGGTCGTGTAAGGTGTGTGTATTTTGGGCGGGCAGTAACAGTGCCGTAACACCGGCTGTCGCGTCTGTCGTGTTAACGTTCACACAAGGATTCAAAATTTGCGGTGCACTAAAGCCATGCCTGTGCATGCGCGCTGCCTCGTGCTGAGCAACGGCATGGTCGGCGCCGAGAAGCAGGCTCTCGCTTTAGCTGAGGCGATCGGGCTGCCGTTTGAGGTGCGTAGAGTGAAACAGGTCATACCGGCACTCTCTCGGCTGCCGTCCTCCGTGCTAGCCTCCGCTACACATCTCCTGGGAAGCGTCGGCGTGAGTGGGATCGGTCCAATAGATGCTCCGTATCCGGCGCTGGCCATATCATGCGGCCGCGGGAGCATACCTGCGAGCATCGCGCTGCGCGACGCGGGCCGAGGAAGCACACTCACCGTGCACATTCAGCGGCCCGAGTGCAGTGCGAGCTGGTTCGACCTGGTGATTGTGCCGCGCCACGACTACCCGACGCTGGCACCGCCGAATGCAGTGCTGACCCGAGGATCGCTCCACAGCGTGACGCCCGAGCTGCTCGCTGCAGCGCGCAGGGAGTGGGAGCCCGTACTGAGGCCCTTCCCGTCACCGCGCCTCACGCTCCTCCTCGGAGGCACAGGTGAGATTGCCACTGATTGCCCCCACTGATTGTGCTCTGATTGTGCTCTGATGGCTCCTGATCCTCCTTGGACGCACAGTGTCGCGTAGCTGGTGGCAGCGGCCGCTCGCACCCGAGCTCACCGAAGAGAGCGCGCGGGCCTTCGTGCACTCCGCACTCGGCGCCGTCCGCCGCTTGGCCGGTAGCCTGCTTGTAACCACCTCACGTCGCACCCCGGCGGCAGCACACGCGGCGGTCGCGCTGGAGCTTAAGGCCGCCGCAGCTGCGGGCGTCCCCTGCCAGTTGTGGACTCCCGATGCGACGCCTAATCCGTTCCACGGACTGCTCGCATGCACGGACCAAGTGGCCGTTACCGCCGACTCGATCAACATGGTCACGGAGGCATGTGCCGCGGGTGAGCCGCCATCTCGCGTGCTCGACCACCCTGATGGCCACCAAGAGAGCCCCTGAGTGCCACTGAGTGCCACTGATTGGCCCTCCACTGAGTGCCCCTGATTGCGTCGCTCATTAGGTAAGCCCATCTACGTGTTGGACCCGTTAGCGTGCCGCCGCCGGTACGCGGTCTTCCACAGCCGCCTGCTTCAAGAGGGTCGCACGCGCCCGTGGCCGGCCGACGGTGTGCTCGAGCCTGCGACGCTGTGGAGGCGCAGTAGTGAGCACTCGCATGCCAACGGTGACCTCGAGCGTTCGACGTTGTGGACCGCCACCGACGAGCTGAGCGACACTGAGCGCGCGGCGGCGCGAGTGGCAGAGTTGCTGCGCGAGCGAGGAGTTTTGGTGTAAGCGGGCGTGGAGCGACTCTACCCCTTAGTCGCCGTGCTGCAAGAGCAAGGAGTGATGGCTTTTGCGGTTGGTGCCATCCCGAGGGGAGGCTGCGCTGCGTGCCGTGCGGTGGGATGCTGATAGGCTGTCGGTATGGTCCGATCTTTCACGCCCTGCCCGGAGCCCGGGGGCGGTACGGTTAGATTAGCGAACGTAGCTCCCAGCACCCAAACGCAAACCCAATGAGTTAATCAGATCACACAAGGCATCCGCGACGGAGTAACTCAACTCACGAGACCGCACGAAGACATACATGAGCGGGCTGCTGACTCAATGAACTCAGAAAGAGATCACACTGGAGTCTGGACACGCCTCGTGTGTCATGAGGAGACACAAAGGCTTCCAAAAGAGCATGATGAGGCGACGAGGACGTCCGCTCTAGGAGTCGCAATTAAAAGTGTGGCCTCGGACTCCGCTGCAAACCCCTATCTTCCAGGGGCTGCGGGAAGCGTTGCCTTCCAACGTCCCTATCCATGGCAGTATCAAATCGCAGCCAAAATTGTGCTCAACGCATGGTGGCGTGTGCACAGGAACTTTGAAGCCGCAATCCGCAAAAAGCTCTTTGAGCTGTGTTGGCGAACAGTCGGCACCCCGCAATAAGTGGCCATAAAATTCCACTTTGGCCACACCCACCCTGCCCTCTTGCAACCATCTTTTCATGCCACGCACAGTATGGCATTCATGTCCCTCCACGTCAATCTTCAAAACGTCCGCACGAAATGAGTCCGGCAGTATGTTATCCAGTGCGCGAACCGGCACATTCTTTTGGTACACCGTCGAGCTGTCTCTAGGGTTTTGCGTTGCGTTGGATTCTCTGAGAAACGCATGGCCACCATTATGTCGTTTGATTGCAAGTTTCATGGTGCTTGACGTGCTACTTGCGGCAAGTGGGTAGACAATAGCCCGGCCGGTCAACTCTGGATGCTCGCGAACGGCTTCCGAAAGTGTCGATGTCAAGTAGAAAAGGTTGGCAGGCGACGGCTCAAACGCAACTATTGATGCATTCGCTAGCAGCATAGGGAGGGTGCATGCCCCAATATTGGCTCCGAGCTCCAAAAAGGAGCGACTCGATCCTCGAGGAACCTTATTAAGCAAATGAAGCAGCGGACCACATTCAAACCAAGATCCAGCCCTCCGAAGCGAATCTGACATCAAATCGCTGCCCAGACCGTAGAGACACATGTGACCATATTTTGTATGTGTCCAATGGCATCTGTGGCCGGGCGGAGGTGGCAGGGCGGCATCACCCGCACGCCACGCTCTCCACGCCAAGCTGTCGCAAGGCACAGCTGTGGAGCCACAGCTTTCGTTGATCACAAGTTGCGCCAGCATTACAATTGCAGGGAGAAGTTTGGTGCTGTGTCTATTCAACAAGTTTGGTCCAGACCAGCTCTGAGCGAAGCGCCCTAGTTTATCACTGTACCGGTAACCCGGTTTCGGGTATGTCTCAAGGTATGTCTGTGTGATTTGCGAGTCAAGTCAAGACTCAAGAGTCAAGTCTCACTCATGTCAACTATAGTCAACTAGGCTTTACAATTAAACAACAGACAGCAAAGAATGTGCTCCGGAACACCGGAAACCAGCTATGGAAAACGGGAGAATGTTGAGAGGGCGCGGGGATCAAAATAATGAGGCGCCACGGGAGTTGACTTGACTTGACTTGACTTGACTTGATGGCCTCTTGACTCGCGGGGCCGCCCTCTCTCTCAGCCCGCCTCTCTCATCCCTCAAAGAACCCAGACGCACGCGACGCGTGACATCTCCACACTCGTCTCCTTCTTCACGAACACACACCGAGGTGCTCAGGATGCCGCATCCCCCAGCTTCTGCGTCGAAAAACTGGGTCGATAAACTCAGCCCTGACGGCTCAGACGACTGGAGGCTTGGGCCGAGGCAGACTGGCGGAGGGGGCAAGAGCAAGGCGAAGGAAAAGAGCGCTAAGTTCGCGCCTCGTTCTGCGTCTCAGTTCCAATTGGCGCATCAAAGGCTCGCCGACCATCTTGCGTCGACGATCGACTTCCAGCCCGCCGGTCTGGTCTCTCCGGAGCGATGCCCGCGTCTGCAGCGATTGATACACACGTGCAAGGATCGGCAGTGCATGGAGCTTGGTCTACCCTCGGGCGACAAGAGGGACTGGACGGACTTTGAGATCGACCGCGCCACGGTCAGGATGGCCAAGGAGTGCACGGGCGTCTCCCCTTCTCCGGATGTCAACCTGTGGGAACTTGTGATGGAGTGCACGTGCATCAAGCCAATAAGTGACGAGATTTGCGGGCGAGAAGAGTATGTGGAGGCGCTTGTTGTTGTGAACGGCCTCAGGACGCTCACCGTCGGGCGCGCACTGCCCAAGAACGGCGACTTTCTGCATACGGGCTTCCTGAGCTTTTACGACGACGGATGCGTCAAGCATGCGTACGGTGACGACCCGGCTATTGGGTGCCAACAAGTCTCACAGATCAACGACGCGCAGGCGACGATCTACTTTGAGTTTGCGAAGGTGTACCGCAAGTACCTCGCGGTCGAGGATCAGATTGCGAAGCTGCTCGGCATGCACATGAACTTATACGCGCAGGCCGCCGATCAGCTCGAGTCACTGCGCTACACGTTACTTTCGGTGCCCCAAATGCCCTCCCACTGATTGCCACGGATTGCCCTTGATTGCCTCTGATGGCCCTTGATTGCCTCCTCCATCAGGTGCCCAGAATGCCCGCCCACTGCCGCGCGATCTTCGAACTGGTCAGCCGGCGGCTGCCGCACTTGTTCCGCGAGTGCGCCTTCTCCAAGTCGCAGAACCTGGAGAATCTCGCCATCATCGAGCCTCTCTACACGCTCGAGCTCGAGGTGAGATCGACGCTGGATGCATCTGAGTGCATCTGAGTGCATCTGAGTGCAGCTGAGTGTGATGTTTGAGCTCGAGGTGAGATTGTCGCCGCTGGTCGCCACGGATCGCCATTGCTGACCACCAATTACATCCCTCATCAGGCAATTGTCGCCATCAGTCCGGTGCAGGCCGCTCGAGCGGAGCGTGCCATTGCCGCAGGCAAGGGGCGTGCCGCCGCCGGGCTGTCGCAGTGCATGACCTCAGAACAAGCCTATGCGCTGCTCGATGCTGAGGACTCTGCACGGGCGTCCGAATCCCGCGCACTGCTGCCTCCACCTGCGATACCTCACGTGAGACGAAGCCGGGGAGATCGGAAGAGATCGGAGGAGATCAAGCGAGACCAAGCGAGACCGAGCGAGATTACGAGACCAATCGAGCTGCCCATCTCGCCTCCTGCTGCCGCCCCCGCCGACGCGCTGCCCTCACCACCATCCTCCTCCATAACCGCCGCCGACGCGCTGCCCTCACCTCCATCCTCCTCCATAGCCGCCGCCGACGCGCTGCCCTCACCACCAACCTCCTCCATAGCCGCCACCGACGCGCTGCCCTCACCTCCATCCTCCTCCATAGCCGCCGCCGAAGCGCTGCCCTCATCTCCATCCTCCTCCATAGCCGCCGCCGACGCGCTGCCCTCACCTGCCGCGGCCGCCTCTGCAAGGGAAGAGTTTGGGCGGCTTGCAGAGGCAGTGACGGCGGGGATTGAGGACCTGGCCCTCATCAAGGGGTCATCATCGAGGGGCCTTCAGTGATCGCCCCTGATCACCACTGATGGACCTTCAAGCTATCGAGGGGCCCTCATCAAGCCCCCCCCTAGGATTCCTACCTTGGAGTGGCCAGAATGCCAAGGCTCCTACTGCATGCCCGCTATGGATAGAAAGCGAAGGGACGTTGGATGCTCTGTCGTGTGGACGTGGAACAGAAGGAACAACGAAGTGCGGCCAATTGAGTGCGGCGACGCGACGTCCGAGAGCGCGGACACAAGCGGGGACCGGGCCCCCTCACGTCGCCCGTCTCTCGAGTTTTCAGGTCTGCTATTATCATGGCTTCCTATTATACAAAAATAGTAGACGAGACGCCGCCGACGGCATGTCCATGACCATGTGCCGGTCGGCGAATGAAATTGGAAAATTCGACTTACATAGATCTAACGTATGAAAACTGCAACGCTGTGGGAACAACGGGTCTTGTTACAAACTGCATTCAACAAGACTCCCAACTAGTCGAGAGCCACTCATGCCTCGCCGCGTCCTCCGCAGTGAGCCTCCTCTCGTAATCGACGGTCATCAGGCCGCGCACCATGCTCTTCGCCTCCGCGGAAATGTCATCCCACCACGGTGAAGGGAAGCTGTACTCGCCGCCTAAGATATGCCGGTGCAGCACCGCCTCGTCGTCGGCACCCCACGGAGGGAAGGCGCACAACATCGTGAAGAGCGTCACGCCGAGCGCCCACATATCTGCGAGCCGGAGGGCACAATCAATGGTCCTCAAAGGCTAATGAATGCGAGCCGACGGACACAATCAATGGTCCTCAAATGATCATCAATGCGAGGCAACAGAAAGAGCGCGAGGGGAGAGGCTATCAATGGTACTCAGAGGTCATCCGGCGCAATCAGACGCAATCAGACGCAATCAGTCATGCGCACCCGGCGTCGTTGACTCGAAGCCTCGGCCACTCAGCTGCTCTGGCGACACATATTTGGGTGTGCCGCACCAGCTCGAACCTCGCAGCACGTTCGGGCGCACTATCGCCGCGTACCCAAAGTCGATGAGCCGTATCGAGCCCGCCTCGTTGACGAAGCAGACGTTCTCGGGCTTGATGTCGTTGTGAACGATCGAGCGCGCGTGGAGGTACCCGACGACGTCAAGCAGCTCCGCAAGGATCAGAGCAGCCTCATCCTCCGCGATGGCGCCGCCACGCTCGATGAGGCTGTAGAGCTCGCCCCCGGCCGCGTACTCGAGGACGAGGCTGATCGTACCTGTGAACGAGCGACGCCACGCTGTGAACGAGCACGTGCATGCAGAGGAGGTCAGGATCACGCTCCTCGTACCCGAGATAGGATCCGAGATCGTCTCATAGAGCTTCGCTATATATGGATGGTGGAGGCTGCGAAGCAAGGCCACCTCAGCCTCGACGGTGGGCAGCTGCGCATGCATCGTCACCTTCGCCACGTCGATGGTCTTAATGGCCACCTCGTCGGGGTAGCCGTTGGCCTTGGCGCACAGGTTGTGCGCACGGCGCACAATCGCGTAGCTGCCCACGCCAATCGTCTCAACGAAGCTATACCTGGTGAGGGAGAGGTACTCAAGAACGCAATCAACACGTAACCATCACGCCATCAGCCGCTCCATCGCGGTCTCGAATCCGCAGCGGAGCTCTTACCCTGCCAGCAAGTTGAGTGGCAGCTGAGGCGCGGCTTTGTGACGAAGCGCGGTGTCGGCCTCCTCGGGCTTGGCGCTTGCATGCACGCCCTTTTTGGACTCACGCTTTGCCGCGAGCACCGCCTTCTTGGCGGCCAGCCTATCGAGCGGAGCCGCCACCACAGCGGTGGAGGGCACGTGAGGCGCCGAGACGGGCACGTGAGGCGGTGTTGCCACTGGTGAGCTGCCCGCGCGCGCCTGTGGGGAAGAAGGGTGGCGCGCCGTGGTGAGCGTGTGCATGCAAGGCAGAGGGGCGCATCTCGAGCTGCCCGCGCGCGCCTCCTTCTTGGCCGTCGCCATGGCACCCCGCCGCGCCGCGAGGATCTCCTTCTTGGAGCTCACCTGATGGAGGAGGCCATCGAGGGTCATCAGTGGTCATCAG
>Ga0209550_10003287_pt1 | contig 15411 bp, 16 predicted proteins | sample LauGreSuBDMM15SN_2_FD_187567 | JGI IMG/M metagenome (GOLD analysis project Ga0209550, IMG submission 187567) | Freshwater lake microbial communities from Lake Michigan, USA - Su13.BD.MM15.SN (SPAdes) (version 5) | ecosystem: Environmental > Aquatic > Freshwater > Lake | place: Lake Michigan...
GGCACAGCATCCGCATTAGCCGCCGCTGTTACCGGTGTCAACAATAGGATACTGTCCGGCCCGATGCGTCTATCAGTGATGGTCGTAGTGGTCGCCCCACCGGTGGCAAGTGTGATAACCCCGACATTGTTGGTCTTGCCGTTCATGATGCCATTGACGATTTCCGCGACTGTGCGCGGGTCACCGCCAAAGTACGGAAGAATCCTAAACATCAGCGGATACCTTGTTGGACAACATCAATGTCCAATCCTAAAGCGGTCTTCCAATTGTCACCAGTTGGTTGCATCCGCATCCGGTGATATTTCCCCGAACTTCTCAGAGAAACTCTGTTATCAGTATCAGCCGCAGCCGCTGTGCTGTACGACAGACTTTGCGTTAGAAGCGTCCGAGAGGCCACAGAAACACTCGCAGAGCCGTTGTCCACCAAAGGTCGAGCCAACATCACTATCGAGCGTCCCGCGTCTATATCGCCCGTTTCTAGCACCGCTGATTTGTTTGCTCCGGTGAATGTGATAACCCGTGTCCCGTCTGTACCGCCGAGAAAATACTTTCCACCAGCATAAAGCCCCGAGTCCATGCTTACCAAAAGTGCATCAATCGAAGCATTCACAGAATCCAATTGTTCAAGCGTTACAGAGGCAGTCGATGCGTCTGAGATGTAATCCGATGTGGTCTCCATGTACGCCCATCTACCAATCGTGAAGTTGTACACGATCATCTTTCTTGTGCCATCAGTCGAGAGGTAATTCCACATAATCATCTTGCGGATGGGGTCTGCCGCCGCTGACATTGTGGTGAAGTCCAAATTCGCATCATTGAAGAAGAACCGATCTACCTTCTCTGCCCCGATGGGCGTGACTTTCTGTCCATCACAGACATAAAACCCATCGTCTGACAAGAAAAAGGTCAACCCTTGATACTGACAAACCGACCCCGAAGCAATACAGCCCTTGCCCCGTGAGATGTTGTCAAATTGGAAGATAAACGGTGTTCCGGCGTAACTCATGCGAGAGATTGACTTCTCTAAGAGAATAATCCCGAACTCGCCACCGCGAATGCCCGTGATGTGACCACCATCGGGAATGTCTTGAAAGTCCGATTGAGTGGTGACACTCTCCACCCAATCAGTCTCATCATTAATCGCTGACCACCGCACTCGATATGGGCGAGTCGTGCCACTCTCATCCAAATGGGCACAAACTACGAAATCCCGCACCACAGTGATGAATTTAGCAATAGGCGCACTGTCTGACAGATTCTTGAATGACGAACTTCCATCCGCTGAAAATACTTGCAGTCTCTCAGTAAAGTTAGTACCGATGATCTGATTCCCAAACAAAGTAAATCTAAACCGTTGGCCCTCTTGTGTGTCGTACCCGTCTGCCACCCGTGAAATGGTCACATTGCCCGATGTGGTCGCGGAGGTGGTCGTTACAGTGAATGTGTCCGCAGTCAGCTTAGTCACGGTGAATTGACCGTCTGCCGCTGTGCCGCTTGTGAAGTTCAGATAGTAAGAATCGCCCGTTTTCAGCTTGTGAGCAATGGAAGTAACCGTCAGAGTGGTTGTGCCGCTTTGGGCATAAGTACCCGTGAAGCTAAAAACACCCGTCAAAGCCCCAACAGAGTCCACAGAATAAATCTTGTGTAGGCCAGCAGCAAACAGTTTAGTAGTGCCGTTTTCGTCTTTGGCGTAGATCAATGAGGTCAAATCCTCCGCAGCCGCCGCAGAGAAGTTAGCCTCAGATGGGAATGCCCCGTATCCAGCAGTCACCGGATAGCAGTTCTTTGCAACCGTCAATGCCCCCGTTAGCCCCGGTTGATCGGGGAGCCATTCACCTAATGAAATTCTTTGAGTAGGCATCATCCATTCCTTAACCAATTATTCGAATTCGTTGCCGTGTCTGTCCATGTATTTCCCGATGTTCCCACATCTGTCCATGTATTCGCGTCAGCGGTTACGGTTGTCCATGTGTTCCCACCAACACTCACATCTGTCCATGTGTTTGTGTCTGCCGCGACATTTGACCAATTGTCACCCAATCGGATGCCAATGCAAGAAATCGTCACCGTCCCGCTGATTGACATTTGCGCTTGAAATGTCGCAGTTGGCACAGCCGAGACAGTCGCTATTCCATTCAGAATACCCGCAGCACTTGAGACCAACCCACCGAGAGCCGAGACGCTAGAAGTCCCATTGATCGACCCGCTTGAGGTTCGGATTCTGATCGGAGTCGCCGAGACCGTAGCCGCACCGGACAAACTAGCCGCACCTTCTCTGACCCTAAACCCGTCACCAACAATTGAAGCAGAGCCGGAGACCGATGCACCACTTGAGAATATGCCGGTTCCAGCCGCTAGAACGGTCGCTATGCCACTTATCGAACCCGAGCCTAACCTTACCCTTACCCCGTCACCCGAGACCGTTCCAAGCCCCGTAATCGATGCACTCGAAACATAAGTTACTTGTGAATCGGAAGAAGAAGACGCTGTACTGTTTACCGATGCGCTTGAGTTCCTTACACGAATGTAAGTTATCTGTGTTTGTGCGTTACCACTGACAGACGATGCACCCGCCAATACCGCTATGGGTACTGCGTTTACTGACCCTGCACCCGATGCGGATGCCGCCGCTTCTAAGATGCAAGTGTTCGCATCTGTCCAAACGGTTGAATCAAGCGAGAAGGCTAGACTATCGATGCTCCCGAATAGGTCTAGCTGTTCAAGCGTGAATGGGCCACAAACATCTGCCATTACGCAAAGGTGACAGTCAGAGAGCCACTAGCGATCTTGAACACATCGCCCGTGTCGATTGTCTTGGAAGTGGTCAAAGCACCATGTACCAACAGATTCCCAGTAGTGAGAGCGTCAAAGATACCGAAGTGGGTGATGGTTCCCCATGAGTTTCCAGCTTGCGGGAAATTGATATCTGCACTAGTGCTAGAAGCACCATTAGAGGGAGCAGCAAAAGAAGCAGACTGACGAGCATAGCTTGTACCAGTGCACTCAGTACCAGTACCGGCATCTGTAGGGTCAGTCGTAAACAGTGCAACATAGACAGTTGTAGGTGCTGTGAAAGCGGTTGCTCGGAGTACTTCATTGATTAGAGCAGTCTCTAAGTAGTTGGACATTGCAGCCATTTTTTACCTCTTTGATAAAGTCATTGCGAGTGGTACACCCGAGTATTGAGAAGATTCATCCGATCTAACCAATGTGTCGATTGCCCTTTGGTACATGGTCGCCCATGTCTGAATTCGTGCATCGTTCATGATGTATGGTTCTGCCTCCAACAATGCCGCATAAAGCAAAGCATCGGGAGCGTTAGCCATAAACGCATTACTTGAGTTTGCGCTTGATAGGAATGTCGGAGCAGAGTAATACAGCATTTGAAGCGTATACGCATTGTCCGGCATTGGGGCTAACTGAAACTCAGTCGCCAAAATTGTGTAGTTCAACGGTCTACCGCGAACATGAGAATCTGTGTTTCTGATAAACACCGATGGAGACAGATAGGTCAATGGTTGCGGAGGGTTCCCCGTTACATAGAAGTCTCTAGCCTCAAGAAAGTCTGACGGTATCTCTACCGTTCCATCCCCACTTGTCGTAGTGGTGGTTACTGATTTGAGCATTTGCCGAATGCGGAGTTCTCTGCGAAGTCTCAGTTCTGCAAACCGAATGAAGTCGGGAATCTCGTTTGTCAAGTCACTACGGGCCAAATAGTTGGCTACCGCTGTACTCAGTTCAGAGAATGTAGCAATGCTCATACTCGCCCCGGTCGTGTTCTAAAAAATCGGTTATCCGGACTGTTTAGGAATTCTTTGAATTTCTTTTCATCCACTACCGCAAAGCCTCTCATGACGCCTTTTGCGTTTAGATCGTCAATCACTGTTAAAGGAATTGAAGCAACCTTATTGCCAAACATATCATCCGACCATCGTGCGCGTTCATCGTAGGAATTGAATTCCTTTAGATTTTGCTCGATGTTTGCCGTTATGTCTTGGCGTGTTTCAACGATGATGCCGCCTTCGCCATCGGCGTGAGCAACAGATTGACGAAACTGATTCATAGAAAAACCCCCATGCGGTTAAACATGGGGGCATTCACTCTTAGGGAGTCAAGTCAGCGAGGATGCCGTGGGCAGCTTCGTTGTTCACTTGCAAGGTGTATTCCACCAACAACTGAGTCACTTCCGCGTCACCCGTCTTAGCCAACTCGTTGGTTTGGAAGGGGCGCAGATAGGCAACAGCAGCCATGTCGGTATCCAACACAAAGGCAGCTTCATCGCAAGTGTTGGTAGAGGTCATGAAGCGGTTGGGAACGACCGAGATCGTGCCGAAGTCGCTCAGATACACATCAGCAGCACCGATGATGGTGGTTGGTGCATCAGCAGGAGCCATGAAGCGTTGAGCAGCGATACCGGTGAAGGCAGAGACCAACTGCTTATGGCCGGGGTTGACCATCAACACTTTGGGATTGCCACCGGAGGCATACACCTCTTTGACCACAGTTTTCAGAGTGGTTTCATCAAAGGTGCGGTTAGTGCCGTTGGTACGAGTGGTCGTGCCGCTTGCGCCAGCAACGCCGCTTGTGCCGAAGTCACCATTAGTTGCCAGCCATGTTTGCAAACCACCCAACTTACGAGCAGTGCTTGAGTTACCGTTCGTGCTTGCTTGGTTTGACAACAGAGTGGTTTCCATGTCGCGCTTGATCTCAGCGGAGGCTTTAGCCAATTGGTAAGCCTTTTCAGACTTACGACCAGCTTTGTCCACAGCTTCCAAAGTGCCGGAGATTTTCACGGTCTTTTGGCTGATCTGACACTTGTTGCCCACGCGAGTGGTCACGCCGATGGTGGCATCAGATGCCGTGTCGCCTTCAACTGCTGCGTTGGTCAAGACGGCAGATGCGAGAGCATCGGTTTGCCATTCGTGATTGGTAGCGGTTGCTTTGCCCTTGCCGATGGATGACATGAACGGCGTGTCGGTGGGGGAGATGGAGTAGATCACATCGGAGAGGTCTTCACGCTGACCGATGGAGGTGTAGGTTTGATAAGTTGCCATGATTGAATCCTTAAATTAAACGAACCGTTCAAACGCACTTGCAGCGTCTCGGACTTTGCCGGTCTTCCGCAACTGCGCTACTGCTTTTTTGTGCTGTTCTTGATTGTCTCTCGGTTGAGATACACCGCTTTTCATCATTCGGGGTGCTTCGGCTACCCTTTTGGATAACTCCGGCTTTCCCTTTTGCAAAGAGGAATACTTCATGCCATGAAATAAACTCAAAACAGCACGAGAATCATAGACATTGGCTAACTCTTGGTCTGTCCACCCTATCGACTTGGCGTAGTCCCGAATATCCTTGCGGATTTGGTCGCCGGTCTTTGGGTCTGCGTAGCCCGGTATCGAAGAAGAAAGTTTTTGGCTTTCTTGAGCAATGTGACTTTGAAGTTTCTCAGAATGCTCGGCTTGTTGCTGTTGGGCAATGCGTTGCTGTTCTGCCTTCAAGACCGCAAGTTGTTCATTGCGTTGCTGCTTTTCTGCTACCTTGACTGCATACCCGATGGGGTCACTTTCCTTTAAAGCGTCCAAGTTCTCACCCTTCGTCTGCTGAGTTAGGAATTGTTCCATCATCTGCAAGCGTTGGGCGTACTGATCTCTTACCTTGTTTGCTTCGTCAATTTTCGACCGTTCTGCTTCCACAGCGCGGCGTTGTTCACTAAGCGTTTGGGTCTTCTTTGTGTAGTCGGCCCCCAGTTGATAGCCCTCAATAAGTTGATCGAGAGTTACATCGCGTTCTTCTCCAGCCGCTTTGACTCGAAAAGTGCTTGCTCGCTCTGTCTCACCTTCTTCAGAATCCACCAACTCGGAATCAACGCCATCATCATTTTCTGAATCTGCATTCTGTTCGACTTGGCCTTCGGCGTTCGGTTCAGAATCCATTAATCCAAAAAATGCGGATGCAGCTTGTTCCACATTCAGCGATTCACTTCCTTGCGGAGCCGTGTTATCACTCATTTCTTACCCAAGTTGTCAGCACTTACCGAGTGCCACGGTGTAATCTTATGATTACAAAATCTTCCACCGCTTCTTCACAATTAGCCCCGTAGCTGCGATTGATTCAAAGTGGCTTTTAATCGATTGTAAAGCATGAATTTTTAAATATGCAAGTTCTCTCGCTTCAATATCATCCGGTGCGGAGTTAACTATATTAAGCAATTCAGATTGTCGCAGTGCTTCCATTTCTTCTAAGAAGAATTCATCGGAGAGCAGATTCTTGGCAAGTTCAAACTTTTCCATTTTGGATACTCGATATAAAGTCTGACATTGACACTTGCGGCATATTGGCGAATTGGTTGCCTTGCAGCCTAGCCCATTGCGTTCCACCTAATAGATTGTCAGTGGTAAACAGTGAGTTTAGATCGATTGGGCCTTGAAAGGTCTGTGTGTAGGTGGGGCTTGCCCATCCGGATACATCAGTTGGGACAAATGGAGTTCCCGTTATGGTTGTATCTGTATCACCACTTGATGTTGCATCTGTTATTACTTTAGCTGCTTGATCTGCTAAAGCAAGCGTCACAGCAAGTTTTATCATTCCCTCGACTTGTGCTTTTGTTAACGGGGAATCGGTCGTATCAGTCGCATCAGTGCCAGCCGTTGTATCAGCACCAACCGTTGTATCTGTTGACAATGGCAGAGTCGTATTAATGAAGGAATTGGGGTCTCCGAGAATCACATCTCCCGTTCTTGTTAGACCTTCTTCACTTAAAACCCCACCTACAACATCAGCGGTTAACCCTTGACCACCACCCATACTTTCCAAATTTGGACTTGTTGGTAGTTTTAAACCCTCACCGCCAGTTAGAACATTCAACGTGTAATCAACGGGTTCGTCCCCCGTAACAATCGTCTCGGGCAATGTTGCTTTAATGCCTTCAGTCGTGCCGCCAAGCGTGTATCCACCCGTCAGCGTGTTTAGTGCTGTGTCTACTTGATCTGAAGTTAGAGTGCCCGTCTGTAGGCTTGTGTCTAAGTTTTCAAGAATGATGTTTTTTACAACATCGTCAACAGTTACCGCCGTTGATGCGGGAGTCAGCGAGTAATCAATCGGTTTATCAGTGACTAGAGCCGGAGGCAATGTGCTTGCGATTCCTTCTATCGTGCCCGTTGGTGGCGCGTACAAAATGCTTGCAAGCGTTGAATCGATTGTGTCTCCGGGACGCAATGGCCCTTCAAAGTTTGGCGCATAAGTTTGGGGTGCTAACTCGGGATATGCCGCTATAACATCTGCGCTTGTTGGTGGAGTAGTTACATTCAAATAATCCGGAATTGGCAGATTCTGAATGTAATCTTCCGCTTGTCCTTCGGCTATGCTCTGTGCGCCCGTACTGATAGCGGTGCTGATAGCTGCATTGGTTAACGCTTGATCTAATGTCTTGCCTTGTAATAGGTTAGCCGCAGTGTTTGCCGCCATCGTGCCAGTTACACCACCTCCAGTAGCACCAGCAAGATCAACACCACTAGCACCCAATGCACCCGCAGTTAGTGTGCTTGTGGCTATGTTCTCTGCCATTTTCTCAAGTGGCACACCTGCCGCAGCTTGAAATATTGCAGATGAGCCAGCAGCACCCAATAGGCCGCCGCCTAATTCAGCCGCCAATGGGCCACCAAAGATCATTGCAGCGTATGGAGCCGCAGCCCGTGCCGCCTCTGATTGTTGTTGCCAAAATGTCTTGCCGCCCGATGGCTGATATGTGACTTGCGCTCCAAAGTCTTGAATTGGTGCAACTCGACCGCTTTTTGGGTCAACTTGTAAAAATACATTATGGCCACCGCCAGCAGCTTCATTCCCAACATTTACCGCAACTTTGACATCATTTCGTCCGGGCACATCTTGCAATGCGCCTACTTCTTTTCCATTGCCATCAAATAATTTGTAATAGGTATTTGTGATTTCTCTACCTTGGGCATCATCCCAATATGTCTCGGTGGTTGGTTTGCTTGCTATTGTTGCTTCACCGCTTTGAACCGCGCTATTGATGTTCGACAAGCCGCGAGACATTCCAACCCATTGCTGATAAGAAAAGTCTTCACCTTTTAGCGGTTGGAAGTACTGACCCGTTGCCGTTTTGTCTGTATTCTCTATCGTGTAACCATTGCCGGACTTAGTGGCGTTTAGGGTTACATCTTTGTAAAAACCGCCTTCTTTTTCGTTTCGCAGCTTTGGAACGGTAAACTTCCCATCCCCTGCAACATCAAACTTGTATAGCTGTAATGGTTCCCTTGGGATTTCAATAAGATTATTATTTTCATCATAGGCATACGCTACCCCCCGAATATCAAAAGTATTTGAGTAACCAGTTATCGGCTTTAATTCGGTTTTAGACAACACTCGACCTTTAGGGTCGATGTATGCCCCACCGCTTTGGATTGCCTTTACGATGTTTGCAAATCCGGCATTACTGCCAGTTAATGTGTCTAGTGTTGTCATCCGGGTATCTCAATGTTTGAGGTTATCCCTGCACCAACCTTCATTGCTTTCAATTGGGCCTCTGCTTCAAACTCTTGCTTTCTGAACATCATCTCAGCTTGGAACTTATCGCGCTGTAGTTGCATATCTGCCATCGCCTTCTCACGGGCCAACTGAATATCAGCTTGTGCCTTCATTTGCATACTCTGAATGTCGGCTTGAACCTTTGCCATTGCTGCTTGTGCTTCCGGCGACATTTGCGGGGCTTGCTGTTGAGGTGGTGCGCTCAATTGCTGATCGAGTTCCGGAGGAATGGCTTTGTAGAACTCTGCGCTGTCCTTGAATCCCGCAGCTTCCACCATTCTCCCGAGCGTGTTCCGGTACTGCCCAATACTGACCAATGGGTTGGATGGCCCCATCTGTCCTAAGACTTGTTCTTGTTTCTGTAGGACAAGTTGAAGCATCGCCATCTGTTCTTGACGGTTGCCAGCACCGAGACCCACATTTATATCCACATCGTACTGATTTGACCACTCTCGCGGGTCAAACGACACATACGAGCCTCTCATCCGCACAATGCGGGGCTTGTCTTGATACTTGCAGAGAAGATGCAGAATCCCTTTGAAAAGCGATTTAACACCCGTCTCCGCAAAGATTCGCGCTATCAGTTCAACCTTACCCGCGCCAGCAGCTTGCATAGATGCCACAGCCGCAGCAGTCACATTTTGCAATATCGCGGGGTCTAGCCCTTGAGAAGCGTCTGTAACTCCGGTGCGCTTTTGGGCCACAGAGTCGAGATACTGAAGCATGGGGAATGCTTGTCCCGCAACGGGTGGCACATTCAATGGCTGAACTGCGCCTTGAGACTTAATCCGCACCACACCGCCAGCAGTGGCAGTCAGCAAATCATCTAAGTTAACTTGACCGTCAACCGCAGTCACCCGCGCATTGTTTGTCAGATATAGGTTATCCAAAATCTGACGGGTGATAGTGGTCTTTTGTAACTGAATGTCTGTCGTGCGGTCTGCCAATGATTGCCCAAAGAACTTATGCGGGATTGGAATTGGGCAGATCGAGTGAAATGGCACATAGTCGCATTCTTCGTCTGACAGAATCTCGTTTCCAGCATAGAACACTTGCCGCAGTTCAGCGATACCATCCCCGTCCATGTCGGCCCGTAGGTAGCACTCGAACACTTCCACACTCTGCATCGAGTCATCCATGCTTGTAGAGTCATCCGGTTGCTCACCATTGGAGAACCTAACGAGTCGTTCCGGCGTGTATGTCAGTGAATCACTCGCGGGAAGACCGTCCACAATGTCAGCATCAAAGCCCATTGCGATCAAGTCGCTACGAGTCATTAACTTGCGGTGTGCGATGAAGGGCGCACCCTCAATCTTGCGAGCCTTCTTAGAGATTAGGAATTCCTCGGGTGGGACATTCTCCACCACCACTCGACCCGTCTTTTGTTTCTTAGAGACGGTCACAGCATGAATCTTGATCTTCATTGGCCCCATTGGGGTATTCTGATCGAATTCTTGTGTGTCTTGATTGACAATCTCCATAGTGCCATCGCTCATCAGCATGGCGAGTTCGTCATCAGTTAGATCACGATACTTCTCTTTTATTACATCTTCTTTGTCTTCCCAATAAGCTTTGACCACTCCGACCTTTTGGAGAAGCGCATCTTTAAACCAATCGTGAAGAATAATAATTCCTTCATTGTCACGGTTGAATACCCAATTCACATACTCAGTGGCTTGCTTTGCTCCGGCCTCATCATTTGGGCCACGGGGTTCAAACCTCACCACTTCATCGCTTGCTGAGAAGATACGCACCAATGATGGGAGAGAACCGTCTACAGCCTCTGCAACCTCACCCGTGACAATCTGAGACTTGCCTTCAACCTCATTGCCGTATGGCTGACGCAAATAGCTTTGCAGTGCTTCTCTGCGCTGTTCGGTAGTCTCTGTCTCCAAATAGCCGAGACTGTTGGAAATCTCAGCATCGATGATTGATTTGAGTTTGTTTTCGTCCATCACACAATCCATTTCACATTATTTGTGGGCATCTTTGACCAGCCGGTTGTTTCGTTTAGACCGATTGCAAGATAGCGGAAAGCATCAGCACTATGGCTACTCCAATCATGAAGTGGTCGGTCGTAAAAGATTTTCCGCTTTTCATCGTAATCCCTTCGGTAGTTTCTGAGTGCGTCTAGTCCTTGTTTGACCTTTGGCACATTGAACCAGCATCGCGGGAGAAGCCTTCTTACCGCTTGGATGCCATCATCTACCCCCATGCGCGGGGCAACCCGAATGTTCAATCCAGCATCGGTTAAAACCTCTAGTCGGCTTTTCCCCGTCCCGAGTTCCCGCACTTGTACATCGTGAGGTAGGATTTGCTCGGCTTTGTCCCATCCATTATGCCTCAACCAATTGACATAGCTGTCAAGTCCCACCCCGTTGTTCTCGTAAAAGTCCATCAGCCGGATTTCTGAGCCGACCACTTGAGCCACCCAAATCACCGTTGAGTCGCCCATTCCCAAATCCCATGCACACACTGTCTTACAGAGATCATCGCGGGGAATCTCTTGAATGTGGTTCTTTTCGTCCAAATCGTTGAGCAACTGCCCGTAGTAACTGCCCTCCACCGCAGCGGTAAACGAACACTCGAACTCTTGAAGGTACTTGTCATCCCCCATCTCCACCCGAGCCGCCTTTAGTTCTGTGACGGTCAAGACCTCAGTTTGGGAGGCTTTGAACTCCAGCAGTCCCCACCCTTCCTCAGTTTCTGCCCGATCTCGTAGGTCTTTGAAGTGATTGTGGCCCTTCGGAGTCCCGATAAAGCAGCACCATCCGAGTCTGTCAGCCAATGATGGGCGAATAATGTCTGTCCAAATCTTTGGGTTTTGGTCGCCAATCTCATCAAGAATCACCCCATCAAAGTATTGGCCTCTCAGTGAATCGGGGTTATCTGAGCCATATAGCTGAATCCGGCGGTTCCAAAAGTCCACCCGCAGTTCAGAAATGTTCTCAGTTCCCCCGAGAGGTCTTGCGTACTTCGTGAGGTAGTCCCATGCCACCCGTTTGGCTTGCCCATAAGTTGGGGCAATGTAAGCGTAGCGCGGTGCCTCTTGTTGGTTGCTCACCGCATCTTTAATCAAGTGGTTGATTGCGCTGACCGTCTTCCCCATCCTTCGATGGGCCACCACTACCCCGAACCGTTTAGCGTCTAGCAGAGTGTGAATCTGCAATTGCTCTTTTCTCGGGCTATATGGGATTACGATGGATTGTTCGGTTGCGCCCATGTGACTTTCATTTCAATGGGATTGTTCGCGTCTCCGGCGTGTTCTGTCCTTGCCAGCTTTGGAATGTGATACTCCACTACTGACTGGAATAACTCAAATGCCTTTGCGGGGTTTGGCTTTATGTCATGCTCGGGGTCACCCTCTGCTACCTTGTCGAGCCAAATAGAGAGCCTCCAAGCGTTTCCATCCACAAAGGTGGCTATGGCTTGTCTTGCCTCCGATGTTGCCTTGTTGGGCGTTCCAGCGGCCCTACCGCCCATTCTCCCGGCACTCATATAGCACCCCTGCTATCTTTGGCTACTATAGTTAGCATTGTTTTCTTTTGCATTACCAATTCCTTATGGCTTGTTGGTCAGTGCTTAGTCTAACAGACTGAGTTCTTTCTTCTTTTCGGGTTCTCCGAGCAGTCCTTGTGCGCCTAATGGGAGTGCCGGAGTAGCAGCAAATAGCGGTTGGCCTTTGCTTACAGCACCCTTCATCTCGGGGGTTATGTCGATGTAGCGGACGGGTTCTTGTCCCATTTTGGGAATCATGCTGTTCTCTGCTCTTTGCATGACAGTATCAACTTGTGTCTCGCCTACCCTTGCGTTCCACTTCTTGCCGTACTTGTCTAAGAATTTGGGATAAATCTCGTCATAGTACTTTTTCATCCCTTCTCCACCGACTTGCAGATCAAGGCCGCGCAGAGTCATACGACCACCACCGGATTGGCCTTCACCCTTAACAATTTTGTCAGCCACCTCTTTACCTACTAATGATGGTAATTCTTCGGCTGAATATCTTGCTTTAGGTAAATTAACTGCATCACCATTTATGTCGGCAATGCCTAATTCAAAAGTCCCATCGGATGATCGTCTGTAATCAATATGATCTACTTGCTTGGCAAGATTGAATCTGTCCGCTTGCTGTCTGCCAGTAGTCAACCCCACTCGTTCATATCCATTGTCGGCAGCGTACTTGAGCACCCGCTTTAAGGCTAGTTGATACCATGTGTCTTTGAATGGTGCATCTGGTACGCCGCCAACTGTTTCATTTAATCTGTTGATGGCTTGATTTGTAACGCTACCTTTGCTGTAATCCTTGGCAAAAATATTTCCTTGGGGGTCTAACACTTCATAATAAGTGTATCCATCTTTGTCGGTTTTTGACTCAACCTTATAGTCATTAGGTAAATCTTTGAATTGTCCTTTGTACCCCTTTTCCCGTCCGGCTTGATGCCAATCTGATTGAATTTCCTCAATCAATAGCATTTTCTTGCCATCAGCGTCTACACGGTCGTTTACTCGGATGTGAGCAAGAATATTAGGTTCGTCAAAATGGGAAGATTTGTATGGGGTCGCTTCTTCCGCAGCATAAAACTTGTCAAGTCTTGATCTTTCAATGTCAGTCAACGGTAAGTTTTGGAAGCCACCTTGCCCATATTTTTCTCTAAGCATTTGTGTATATTTGTTGTATTCACTCATGTTAGTTGGCAATGTCATCAATATCTCGCGGTAGTTCTCACCGCCGGGGAGTTGATACTGATCGTATTTAGCCGGTTTTGCTTCTTGCATCGTATATGCCGCATCAGCTTGTGAATTTCTTAAATCTTGAATTTCTCGTAATTGATATGTTAAATCTCTTGTTTTAGTTGGGTCGTTGTAACTTACATTGTCCAGTTCATCATACAAACGCATGATTTCCGGTTCGAATTTATCAAAAATCTCTTTGCGTTTGGCAATGCCTCTAGGGTCTTCAAAAGGCATTTCACCCAATCTAACCTCTTGCACATCTACCCGATTGTTTGCGATGAAGTCTTGAACTTCTTGCTTGGTGACATTGGGCTTTTCTTTCAAGAAGTCATCCACACCCATCCATTGAAGTTCGTCCTTCTTGACATTTTCTGCCTTTAGCAAATCGTTCAAGAATGCTTGGCCCGAACCCTTGTTCCTTTGGAGATTCAGCGCAGCTTGTTCGGCAGCGGAGTAAAACCCTAAATCGCTTACCACCGCTTGTGGTTTGACTTCCAATAGGCTTGTCATAGTCTCGGGTGGCGTGTCTAGCAAGTTCATGCGGGGCACATTTGGTTCCACAGCAAACATCGCCGCTTGAGGTTCTGCCAGCAAACTCGGGAGCATTGGTCTACCAGTAGCTACCCTCTCTGCCATGCCCTCACCGACCATCGTGCCGAGTTTCTGTGCGCCTCTGACCAATGGAGCCGGATTTAATGGAACAAACGATGCCGCTTGACCAGCTAATTGGCCTACGGGCGCAGTGGGTGCTAACGGTAGTTCTTTTAGAAAATACTCGGTTGTGTATGGCAGTTGTGGGGGTTTTTCATATTCATAATCCCCAAACATCTCCATTGGCATCGGAGATCGAATTAGGTTCCCAATGTCTGAGGGCAGTCCTAAAAGTCCGGCTAATCGGCCTCTAAGCACTTGCAAAGGCACATCCGCTGACGCTGTTGGGTCTTGTAAGCGTCTGCGGGGTCTTAATTGTGGGAAGAACCCAAATGCTGCGCCTTCGTCCATGTTGTCACCATTTCACTTTGTTGGCCCAATATGCCGCACTCATCTTGCCCTTTTCAATGTTCTCAGAATGTCGGGCCTTGAATGCTTCGTTTCTCTTTGTGCCGTCCGGAGAACCCTTTACCCCTTGTTGACCAAAGCGAATCAGCTTCACTTCGTCCCCACTCTTTGCCAGCACCGCATGACTCTTAGTAGGGTGGGAAGGGGTCTTCTTTGGAGCGTTGTACCCCGCGAAAGATTCTTTGCCGCGCTTAATCATTTCTTTGCGGTTTTAGCAGCGGCCTTGAATGCAGCCGCAGTGGGCGCACCCTTACTACCGACCTTCCTCATGCGCTCGGGCTTTACACCCGCAGCCTTTTGAGCCTTGATGCGGTCTTGTTTGGCATTGATGTTGGCGTACAAGCCCTTCATTTTTTGGCCTTGTTGGTTGCTGTGCGCTTACCCCGCATCGGAAGATTAGCCTCACTCATTGCGATTGCAATGGCTTGCTTGGGGTTCTTCACGATCTTCCCGCCTTTACCGCTGTGCAAGTCACCGCGCTTGTATTCGCCCATGACTTTGCCGACCTTCTTTTGCATTGCTTCCGAGACTTTCATCATGATTCTTCACCTTCCATGTCTCCGCTGTCATCAGTAATGGGGCCACCGACAATCCAAGCCGAGCAAGTGCGTTTTGATGCACATTTGAAGTTAAACAACTCACAGTACCCCAAATCTCCGGCATCAATCACATCCCATGCGTCTGAATCTTTGCCCATGCCCTTGTCGATGCAGTCCAGCATCTTAGAGGTTTGAATGAATGCCGCGCAGTTACCGCAAGTGGATTTCTTCGCTTGTCCAGCAGACAAACGCCAACCCTCTGCCAGCTTGCGCCAATAGTCGTTGTTTGGTTCGTTGGGGTTCATCGGGCCATACATTGCTTTGTCAATGGCCTTTTGGCGACACTTCAAGTTGACTTCAACATCTTGAGTGGCAACGGGGCATGAATCGCCCTCAGCGTCCATAGAGTCCATTGCTTTGCTTTGTTTGATCTCGATGCTGATTTCAGCAGCGGGGGCTAGAAGTCCGGTCATATAAACCCTTTAAAAAAGAGGGGCCGAAGCCCCGGCCTCAGACTGTTCACTTGTGGGAGGAA